>Ga0310342_100003121_pt1 | contig 10824 bp, 7 predicted proteins | sample S15DNA20500_MG_FD_206155 | JGI IMG/M metagenome (GOLD analysis project Ga0310342, IMG submission 206155) | Marine microbial communities from station ALOHA, North Pacific Subtropical Gyre - S1503-DNA-20-500_MG | ecosystem: Environmental > Aquatic > Marine > Oceanic | place: Pacific Ocean: North... | reverse complement strand
GCCCGTGGCCACCTGCATGCCGCGCAAAGCCAACTCAACGGCAATCGTACCGGAGGCACACAACGAAACATGCTCCACGGCATGCAACTCAGACAAACTTTCGATCAGCCGCTGACTGTGGATTCCCTCGTAACGCCCCCAACTGCCGTCCGCATAAACATCCGCCAGGACCGCCTCGATCCGTGGATCAGTAGCCGGCCATGACGGTGGCCCGTCCGGAAGAACCGGATCACCACCGTGAAACGCTAACTTTCCCCGTGACTTCTTGATGGGTAACTCTCCAGCGACGCGCATTCGATCAACAGCGGCCAGCCAAGCGACCAGCCATGTCATTGGTTATAGACGGAAATGCCCACAAAACAAATAACCAACAGAACGGGATCAGGCCCAACCAAACCCGGCACGCCACCAGGCCATGAGAGTCCCTAGGGGCCTATCGGATCCTGGTTCGTATCGAAAGTGTTTAAAGGAAAGTGGACTGTCTTGAGAACTCTAGGAAAATAGTCAGCAAGTGCCGGGCGCCGGCACTGAGAATCGTCCTCTCCAGTCGCATCCTCGGCATCCGCTCGAGTGACGTCTGGGTCAACAGTCATTTTGCCTGTTACTCGCTCGCCCGCAGCCGCCTGTTTATCAGCTAATTCACCTCGCACGACGCGAATCTGACGCGGTGCGTCAATCCCCAAGCGAACCGTATTACCCTTCACTCGCAAGACGTGAATCGTCACATGGTCCCCAATCTTAATCGTTTCCTGTAGCTTTCGTGTCAGTACTAACATGGCACACTCCTTTGCTGGCTGTCTTCATCAACTGTTGCGATCCCACCCCAGAATCTGACAGCTCTCTTCTATGCACCCCACGTGCCAATCTAATGAGAATTTTCTTTCTAAGACCCAACTCACCGTGGGCATGTAACTTAGCCCTTATGAAAGAAGGTAACCAAAATTGCCCGTCGAGGACGAAGTTACAAATTTTCAAAACGCTAGCGTGCTAGCTGGCAACTTGGGCAAGGGAGCAAGGTGCCTGCTCAGGCTCAATAGAGCGTTGGCCAAGGAACCGGCTGGGGTAGCATGTCACCGTGGAGAATCCAGGTGAGCAGTTTAGTGAACGTTAGTTTCACGGCGGGCCAATTGATCTCGCAATTCGGCTGCCAGTTCATATTGTTCTGATTCAATCGCATCACCCAATTGTTCTTCGAGTGTACGTCCGACCTCGTATTGTTGGCGGAGTGTCTCCCGCAACTCAATCAGTCGTTGAATCAGTTCGTCTTCTTCAAAATCTTCCTGGTCAACATCTTCAAAGACTTCATCTTTAAGTTGTCGAAGTCCCAGGTTAATTTCTTGCACAGCTATCTCTGCTCCATCATCTTCCAGGGCGGCCAGCGCGGTGGCATGAACGCGATGAAACATGACGAAGGGTCGGTACTGTTCGTGGGAATGGGTCCAGTCGTCATCTGGAGAATGCTTGCTGCAGAAATCCATCAGGCACAATGTGTGGTCAGCATCACTGACCGCATTGTGGTATTCCCGAAGCTTCAACCAGCACATGCGTCGGTGGTAATACTGAACGAATTCTCGATCGACTTCACCACATTGAGATTCCGAAAGCGTCCAATCCGGGTGATTACGAACAGACTCAGTAATCAAATGATCCTGAAAAGTCGCTTCACCATTGGGTTTCGTTCCGTCCGGTCGGCCCTGAACTTCTAACTGCAGCAGCCCCATATCGATCCGCATCTGGATGATCTCGCGACCATCAGCACCTTTAGCAAGACGTACGTTAAGCGACTCTGCCTCATAAGGCCATGCTGCCAGGATTTTATCAATATGCTGTGACTTAGTCATCTCGGATCGGCAATACTCGCAGTAAAACTAACTGGACTCGCAAATCGATCGCTTAACAGCCTGAATTATAACAGGACCTCCAAATGCGAGAAGGACCTGATAGAAAAATGGCGACCAAAAGCCACTCATTCAGTTTCTACAACTTTTCGACACTTAAGCACAAGGGTCGAAAAATCAGGTAAAAACGTCGTTTGCTGCCACCTCAGGTTCCGTCGTGGATTTTACGATACCCAAAACAGAAAGTTATGCCCCACAGCAGGAGATTAGCTTGTGGGGCAGGGGTCTGATCATTCCCTGTCGGGCGGAGGTCGGCGCAGTTGTTTCTTGTTTGATTTCAGGCGTTTCGACTTCAGACGACGCTCCTTCGATGACCGTGAAGGCTTCGTCTTCTTACGCGGTTGAGGTGGCTTACTCACGTCCAAGATCATCTGTCGCAGTTTTTGCAGGCAATCTGCCACATTGCGGCCACGATCCCGAAACCGCTGGCTCCTTAAAACGAGTTCACCTTGTTTATTGATTCGTCGCCGATAGCGAGTACAAAATCGATCCCGCAGGGCACTGGAAAGACTCTCTGTCTCCGCAACAGGCCAGTGCAAGGTCACCTTGGTATTTACCTTGTTCACGTGCTGTCCCCCAGGTCCCGAACTACGGGCGAAAGAAAACGTGAACTGGGACAGAGGAATCTTGATCCTGTCGTTAACGACTAACATACTGCCTCCTCCTGCTATCTGGCCGGCTGTCCCGGGAAACTTCAGAATCCCGGACTCCGGTAGCAAGCTGCAACTGAAAATGATTATATTAACAGTCCTGGGAAATGTCCCAGGGAAATCTACCAAAAAGGCCTGCTTGCCAAACCAGGCGACTGGCACAATGGGCACAGCAACACTCTCGGAACCACAAAGGAACGTCTCATGAGCATGCGAGTATTCCTGTCGCTATTTCTCCTGATTCTGACCGGATGTCAGACGGACCAGGCTCAAGAGAAACCCTCGCAATCCCCGACCGCCTCCACCGAGCAAACCGACCAGCCGCCACAACCGCCTGTCAGCGAAACTTCCGAACAAGGCGAGTCCGTCGCGAGCAACAATCAAGAGGATCCAGCACCACAGGCAGCCAGTGAGGAACCGGCTGTCGAAGAGGCAGCTGTGGCCAGTGAAACGCAAACTGTCGGAGAGGAACCGATCACCGCAGAGGGCAACTCATCGGCTGGGACAGCCGGCAGCGACTGGGCCACATTTCTCGGTCCCGATAGCAACAGCAAGTCGGCGGAAAAAGGAGCATTAACCAAGTGGCCCGAAGGCGGGTTGCGGATTGTCTGGCAAAAACCACTGGGAACCAGCTATGGAATCGGCTCCGTCTCAAAGGGTCGCTACTACCAGTTTGACCGCACGAAGGAGACCGTTCACCTGGACTGCCTGGACGCCAAGACTGGAAACCGGATCTGGCAATTCACGTATCATTCTAATTACGAAGATATCTTTGGCTACGACGGGGGTCCCCGTAGTTCGCCAGTGGTTGACGAAAATCGCGTCTACCTGTTCGGTGTTGAAGGCCTGTTGCACTGCCTGGACACCGAAACCGGGAAATTGATCTGGAAAGTTGACACTGCAAAGAAATTCGGAGTGGTACAGAACTTCTTCGGTGCCGGGAGCACTCCGGTTATCGAAGGAGATCTATTAATCGCCATGGTTGGTGGCAGTCCGGAAGAATCTCAAACCCTGGCTCCAGGCGATCTGGGACAAGTGACCGGTAATGGAACGGGAGTGGTGGCTTTCGACAAACGGACGGGCAAAGTCCGCTACCGTATCAGCGACGATTTGGCCAGCTACGCAACCCCGGTATTAGCGACCATCGACAAGCGACGCTGGTGCTTCGCCTTTGCCCGGGAGGGACTGATTGGATTTGATCCGGTGCTCGGGAAAATCGACTTTCACTATCCCTGGCGAGCCAAGTCGCTGGAGAGCGTCAATGCCAGTACGCCGATCGTGATCGGAAACGAAGTTTTCATCTCTGAGACTTATGGTCCCGGTAGCAGCCTCTTGAAAGTGCAACCCGGTAAAGCCGAGGTTGTTTGGAGTGATGACCCGACGAAACGTGAAAAGGCAATGCTCGCTCACTGGAACACACCCATCTACCATGACGGATATCTCTACGGTTGCAGTGGGCGACACACGGAGAATGCTGACCTCCGCTGCATCGAGTGGAAGACGGGTAAAGTCATGTGGTCGGTTCCTCGCACCACGCGAGTCTCGTTAATGTATGTTGACCAGCATTTCATTTCGCTTGGCGAATTTGGTGACTTGTTGATGTTTAAAGCCAACCCTGAAAAGTTTGAACCCACGACACACCACATCTACCGTGCCACCCGCACGACAGGTATCCCTGCAGGAGTCACGCCACCTCAACTGCTCAAGTATCCCTGTTGGGCCGCGCCCATTCTCTCCCACGGTCTGTTGTACGTGCGAGGAAGCGACCGACTGCTGTGCCTGGAATTAATCCCGACCAAGCCCTGAGGGAACTGGTGCCCTGCACTCACCGTTTAGGAGGTGGGGGTCGCCATCCACTGCTGGTAAACCTCCGTGCATTGTCGGAGCAAGGGTTCGTAGTCCAGTAATTCGATCTCTTCGCCCATCAACTCCAACTCGTAGTAACCGTCGTACCCCAGCATCGTCAACTGCTCCAGATACTCAGCCAACGGAATCTCACCTGCTCCCAACGGACAACGGCTCTGCTCTTTGTCCGGCGGCAACCGTCCGTCCCCTAATTGAACCAGGGCTAAGTCGGGAACGAGGGAACCTAGCACCTCCTTGAGACGGCGATCAAAACCCCACTGGTAGACATCCAGGACCAACTTTAAGCAATCATGCCGGTAGGATTTTAACCACTGCGCCGTCCGTTCCAAGTCTGTCAAGAACGTCCACCCGCTAGCACAACTGGGATGCATCGGCTTAACTGCCAAGGTTACCGAAAACTGTTCCGCAACGGGCAACAACTTATCGATCGCCTGGCGAAATAAGCGGTTAGCGTGATTCAAAGTGTGCCCGCCGCGAGCCCCGCTGTAGATGACTAAACAGGATGCTTCCAGGAAAGCAGCCAGTTCAATCGCCTCGCGAGCATCCTGCAAGCTTTCACGCTGATTACGACCGTCACTTCCCGTAAAGCCGCCGGCCCAGAGTAAACTCGAGACCGACATGTCAGAATCCGCCAGTAACTCCCGCCCCTTGTCCTCACCAAAGTCCGTGAGTTTCTGGCGCCAGACACCAATTGTCGAGATACCAGCTTGACGGTACTGGTAAACATCTTCGTCAAAAGACCAGCGAAACGTGGTCAACTCACTGACCGAGAAACGGTCCCTCGCTGCTACGTCCTGTTGATTCGCCAAGATGCCACTCCATTGTGCTTACGATTTCACCGCCACAACCTGCTTCCTATTTAATGCCGCGCAGGTCCCAGGCATCCAGCCATTCTTCTTTACTGCGAATCAAACCAAAATCAGCAGATAAACGCTTTTCCATATCCGAGAGGTGACCCGCACCATAGAAAATGGCAATCCGCTTAGTGCCCTTATCTAGCTCCTTGCGCAACACTGTAAGTGCTTTCTTGTTACGTTCGGTAATCAACGTCGACCCTTCCTTGCCCTCTAGAGCATTCATGGCGCCACCCGTTGATTCAAATTCCTCGGCCAGCAATAGCTTCAATTGCCTGTTGCGATCCTTAGAGAACAAGGCAACCAGCATCTTGAAATCCGTACTCCCCTTACCGCGGTTACGCGACTGGAGAGCTATGCTCTGTCCCATCATACGGAAGAACATCTGCATCATACTCTCTCCACGTTCCTTCATGCTTTTAGAAAACTCTTCCGGGGTCATGTCGGCATGCACGAGATTCTTCGTCGTATAGTCAATCTGGTCTAACTGAAATTCCAGTTGCAACATGGACTTCATGCCGACCTGAATTGCGCTCACCGGACTGCTTCCGACACCTTCCGGTCCCCCCTTGGGAATACGAGTTCCCTCCGGCGCTACTAATTCGTAAAGCACCGAGTCGTACGTTTTAAATCGCTTGTTCAGGTTCTGGTAGTAAGCCTTTTCCCCCACATGAACTGCACCAATCAAGTCAACATAGACCTCTGCCTGGAGATCTTTTTTCTTGGGATCCTTATAAACACAACGGATAATAGAGGTTTGTAACGCCAGCGGCTTCTTGTTAGCATCGCGCAGCAAACGCATGTAGAGCAATTTGGGCTCGGAAGCCACCGCTTTCTTGCCAACTGAACTCGCCTGTTTGGGCGGCGCCAGCGCATCCTCAGCAACTGCAAACGGGGTGACAAATAAACTAAGCAATAACAAAATGGCACAGCGCCCAGTGCTTTGTTTGTTTGGCATTGTCTCTTCTCTTGGTTATGACAGGAAACTGATTTCGTACCATTATGACCTCCCGGGCGATTTGAGCAACGGAGCGAGTCGACTCGAAACAAACTTTCTCAGCATAGTTCCCCGCCGCTCGGCGGCCGAACGATGCTAGCCAGATATCCAACCCTCTCCAAGAAAACCTCTATAAGGCTTCAAGGTCACTGCAAAAGGCCTTGCCGAGACCTGCCAGGTTGATCAAAAGTGCTAAACTCAAAAATGCCCCCCCATTAGGACTGGATCGAACAGGGGTAAAATATGCCCTTGGCTAAGTGAAATCGCTTAATTCCGCCATAAGACGGGCCTGTGAGCATGAATTTTCGGCATGGTTTACCTTTCTTACTCAACTTCTGTGAAGCGTAAACCCGATATTAACCGCACAAGCGGAACTCACCTTGCGCTTACTCAAAGAGTGAGTCCTTATTCGTTTTGTAACCCAAGACTTGAGAGATAGACGAAATCATGGCATTTCTGAGAATCAGACCCTGGCTGGTCACTTGTCTGTTAATTGTCACCTCAACCACAACGCTCAGAGCTCAGCGGTACTTACCGTTTGTTGATCTGAACTACTTTTCAACTGATTCTCAGTTCTTTGCCGCAGCTGACATTGACAGTTACGGTGGGGGGCCGTCCACGAGCAGTGGCTGGTTTGCAACATTTGACCGCATGTACATGTATGTATCGCGACCCAATGCCGAGGAAAGTAATGCCCAAGGAGATATGACCTGGGGTAATCGAATTGACCTGGGCTACATGACAGCAGAAAAGCATGGCTGGTTGATCAGCATGCAAAACATCACCGGACCAAACGCAATGGAACGGTTTCGCCAGGAGCGGAACAACCGGTTCATGGATGACGCTTCTCCTCAAGACGAAGCGGTAGATCCACCCCAGGATAATAACAATCGCGAATCAGGTGCCCGCGATTACTTCTTAGAAGACTCACTCAACCTGGCTCAACTCTCCAACTTTGAAATCAACAAGACGTTTCTAATGAAGCCCTTGCATAACGGCGCTATCGTCGAGCCTTTTTACGGTTTCCGTTACATGAGGTTCACCGACTTCGATCGTCACGATGACTACACACGTTACGACGAGGATGGTGCCGTGGTCCCGATTCTTCCGATTGGACCGCCACCTGCTGTGCAGCCGGCAGACGCGGCCTTTGAAGAATTCATTAGCAGCCAGGGTACCTTTGAAAACAACCTGGTCGGTGGTCAGATCGGCTTTCGATATTCCCAGCACCGCAGTCGCTGGTTACTCTCCGGTGAGGTACGTGCCTTTGCCTTCACCAACCTGCAGAACCTGCATCTGACCGATGTGCGAATTGTCACCGAAGTTGATGTCGGTACTGGAAACGAGCCGGACAGTGAACAGCAGGCAATCGTTCACACCTACCTGGCGGGCAGCGAGTTTGTCTTTGGTGGTGAAATCCGAGCAGAAGCTGCTTACGAAATCACACGAGACATCTCCCTGCGGTTTGGCATGGAATTCCTCGACCTGGCTCAAGGAATTGGCCGTGGCCGCAATGGCGAGCAGAACGATGAAGATGTTCAGCTATTTGGCCTAACGGTTGGTTTTACGGTCAACCGTTAGCTGCCACTCGGCCAAGCCAACGTGACTACTTGGGGCGAGTTGGCAGATTTTGCTCAATGCGTTCCTCAACCGCCGATTTCGTTTTTTGCCCGTTACGCAGATAAGCCGGATCAATGCGGCGGAGTTCTTCTGCAACGGCCACGACGGTGGAAATGATCTGCTCTTCACTATGGCTGGCGGTAATAAAGAACCGCAACCTGGCAGCTGATTCTTCTACCGCTGGATAGAGAATCGGATGGACGCTAATGCCTCGCTGGAACAACTGATGGGACAATTGCAGCGTGTGCATTGAATTACCAACAATCACGGGAATCACCGGTGTATCGTGACTCAAACCGGTATTCAATCCCTGCTCCCTGGCAACTTTCAGGAACAGCCTCGAACGATCTTGCACCGCGGCAACACGTTCGGGTTCTTCTTCCAGCAGTTTCAGAGAGGCGAGTGCCGCTGCTGCGTTGGAAGGTGGCATTCCCACGCTATAAACAAAGCCGGGTGACGTGTACTTCAAGTATTCAACCAATTCTTCGCAACCGGCAATATAGCCTCCACAACTGCCAAGCGATTTACTTAACGTTCCCATCCATAAATCGACATCTCGCGGATCCACTCCACAGTGTTCGCTGATGCCGCGACCATGGGTACCCATCGTTCCAATCGAATGTGCTTCATCAACCATCAGGAAGGTCTTGTGACGTTTCTTGACTTCGATGAAGTGAGGCAGATCCGGGTAATCACCGTCCATACTGTAGACACCCTCGATCACGACCAGCACGCGGCGGTAATCAGACCGCACTTCTTCCAAAATACTATCTAGTTCTTCCCAGTCATTGTGAGCAAATGGTCGTCGTCGCGCACCCGACAGCAAAGCTCCCTGAATAATACTGTTGTGAGACAATGAATCATGCAAAATCAGATCACCTGCCCCAAAGAGGTGACCGATGGTCGATTCATTCGTGGCGTGGCCTCCCACGTAAAGAATGGCCGCAGGGACCCCGATAAAGTCGGCGATGGCCTGCTCAAGCTGGCCGTGCAGCGGTTTTTCTCCGGCGACCAGTCGACTGGCCGAGACACTTGTCCCGTACTGCTCGATCGCATCCTGGGCAGCCTTCACAACCGTGGGGTCGCCAGACATGCCGAGGTAGTTATAGCTGGAGAAACTCAACATTTCACGACCATCAATCGTGATCGTGTCTCTGGTCGTCGAATCGCTGGGCGTAAAAAACGGATTCGGGATACCTGTCTTGTCCAGCAGGGATTTATTCTCTTGCAACTTCCCATACTCAGGAAACTTGGCGAACTGATAATCTTGCGGAGAAACCTCGCTGACGGTCGTCTTGACTCGTCGGGGAGCCGAGTCGGCTTGTGTTGCCGAGTGGTCCTTGGCCAGATCCGGATTCATGTATTCTTGAATTGCCAAAGCAACTTCGCCACAGGTTTCAACTTCCTGCAAAACTTCTTCAGGAAATCGCCCGTCAAAGATCTCTTCCAGCAGGTTAGCAATCTGCATACGTTCCAGTGAGTCGAGTCCCAGGTCGACGGCAATATTCGTATCGACGGTAATCGTCTTGGCACGCTCCTGGGCAACTTCCTGCACCTGTTGCATAACCACGTCCAAGACAGCTGCATCGACACCCTGGCCCCAGGATTTCGACACCACTGCTGGTGCTTCCAAGGCTGTCTCGTGCGACACGTCCTCGTCCCAGGCAAACCACTGGGCAACGACTGACAAAGAATTCTCTATAAAGCAGGTACGGCAGGCATGTCGCTGAATCTTCCCGCTCGATGTCTTCGGGATAGAACCAAATCGCACCAGCACGATACCTTCCGGCGGCACATCATGCTCCAGGGTAACACTCTGCCGAATCGACTCAATCACGTCCGACCAGTCTTTACTGCGTGTTCGCTCCACTTCGCCGACAATCACCAATCGTTCGCGCCCTTCCACGTCAACTGCAAAGGCACCTACCGCTCCAGGCTGCAAGCGCTGGCTGGACTGTTCAACCGTCAGTTCGACATCTTGTGGATAACGATTAACACCCCGAATGATAATTAAATCCTTCAATCGTCCCGTAACAAACACTTCGTTATCCTTGATGAATCCCAGGTCACCGGTTCGCAAGTAAGGACCGCCTTCTCCGTCACTAAGCTTGGCTCGAAACGTCTGTTCGGTAACTTCTGAATCATTCCAGTACCCCTGGCCTACACTAGGGCTTGAAACCCAAATTTCTCCCACACGACCAGCAGGCAGTTGCTTGTTAGTATGCGTATCAACAACAACCACTTCTTCATCAGGCAAGATCCGTCCACAACTGACAAGTACGTGAGCGTTGCGATCATCCGGAGCAACCGGCACCACGCGGTGATCGTGAAGCGAGTCAATATCCACGGTCTGCATCACGGGCAATTTATCACGTTCACTGCCGGTAATAATCAGCGTTGTTTCGGCCATTCCGTAACAGGGATAGAAAGCCTCGGGACGAAATCCTACCTTCGCAAAGCGTTCGGAAAAGCCCTTCAAGGTACTGGCCCGAATGGGCTCTGCACCGTTGAAGGCCAAATCCCAACTGCTCAAATCCAAGCCTTCCATCTCCTCGTCCGTAACTTTGCGTGTGCAAAGATCGTAGGCAAAATTAGGACCACCACTGATCGTAACGCTATAACGAGTAACCGCTCGCAACCAGCGAACCGGTTTTTGCAGGAAAGCCATTGGCGAAAGCAATATGTCCGGACATCCCGTATACATCGGATTCAAGATTCCGCCCACCAGTCCCATATCATGGTAAGCGGGTAACCAGCTCACCGTGATGGTGGTCCGGGTTGTTTCAAAGCCATGGGAAATCAATGTCAAATTATGCATGATGTTCTGATGCGACAACATCACACCCTTGGGGCGTCCGGTCGATCCGGACGTGTATTGCAGAACTGCCAGATCAGAGTCAGAGAAGTCCGGTCGCTCCCAGCGACCGGCCAAATCCTGG
>Ga0310342_100003120_pt1 | contig 10826 bp, 7 predicted proteins | sample S15DNA20500_MG_FD_206155 | JGI IMG/M metagenome (GOLD analysis project Ga0310342, IMG submission 206155) | Marine microbial communities from station ALOHA, North Pacific Subtropical Gyre - S1503-DNA-20-500_MG | ecosystem: Environmental > Aquatic > Marine > Oceanic | place: Pacific Ocean: North... | reverse complement strand
GGTGCGGTTCGATAGAGATCCAGTCGCCATAGCCGCGAGCCTGCAGGTCGGCCAGGATGCGGGTCTGCACAGGGTCATCGTCGGGATAGCAGGTAACCCATTTGCCGTCGCCACCGGGGCGGGCGGCCTTGATGTGGATGTGGGTGACATGGTCTTTGCACCCTTCCCAGAATCGCCAAGTTGCCTCGTGGTCACCATCGTGCAGGGAGTTATTGCCAGTGTCGAAGATCAACGTCAACGCCGGGCTGTTGACGGCCTCGAGCATCTCCATCGTCTGTTCGGGGCCGATGCTGCCGTAGCCGTTGCAGTTCTCATGTGCCAGCAGAATGCCGCCGTCCTCGGCGATCGCCGCCAGCTCGCGCAGCCGGCGGAATACTTCCGCTTTCCAGTCGTCCTCGGGCCATGGATTGTCGTTCGGTTGCGGGTACGACATGATGCGCAGCAGTTTGACTCCCTGTTTCTGCATGCGCGGGATGGTGGCGTGCAGCTCATCCAGGTCGACCTGGAAATCCGTCGTGATCGGTCGCGCCCAATTGGCGATGGCACCGCCGAAGCCGGCGATTTCGATGCCGGCATCGCCGAGCTGCTGCATGGCGGCGTCAAAGTCAGCGTCCGACAGGGCGCTGTAAGGCGCGTCACCGACGAGCCGCAGCTCGATGCTGCGCCAGCCCGCCGCCTGTGTCGCGGCTATCTGACCGTCGATACTTTTCGAAGCTTCGTCTGCAAACCCGGTGTAGCGAAAGGCCATGATATTACTCCCGAACAGTCATTGGCAAGGAAAGACATTGTGAAGGCCGCAAGTATATCACGGAACCCCGGCCAGACAAACTCCGGTAGATTCTTGCATTCGTCCGGTGCTCAACTATTATCACCAGCGTCTGTACCACCCGTGATCCGGCAACGATACGGATCGCGGAACAACCAGTATGCGACACTTTGTCGACCGCCGGCTTTATCCGCGATGATCAACACGACGAGCCTTTTCCTCGCCTGGCGCTATCTCAAGCCGAAGGGCACGTTCATTTCATGGTTCATTCCGCTGCTCGCGGTCCTTGGGCCGATTGTCGGCGTCGCTGTCCTGATCGTCGTGATCGCTGTCATGGCCGGTTTCAGCCGTGACTATCGCGAAGCCATGTTCCGGTTCCAGGCGCATCTCGAGCTGATGATGCCCGACGAAAAACCGATTCACGACGCCGACACCTACATCGAGCGGCTTCGCACTCTCGGATTCAAGGCCGCACCCGAAGCCAGTGGCCCCGCCTTTGCCCAGACCCGGCGCCGCCTCGCAGCGAAGATGATTCGTGGTATCGACCCGGCCGCCGAGCAGCATGTCTCCAAGCTCAAGGAGAGCATCATCAGAGGCAAGTACGAGATAGAGGAAGACGAAGTGCTGATCGGCAATTTCCTGGCTATGGATTTCAATCTCCTGATCGGCGACAAGATCATCGTGCACCCGACCGGCGCCCTGCGAGAGTGGATCAAGTTTGACGAGAACGATGAAATCGTCATCGAGGACCCCGGCAAGGTCTATTCCCCCGAGGAACTCACCGTTGCCGGCATCTATTCCATCGGCATGCACCTGTATGACAACGAGATCATCGTCACTCACATCGACAAGGCAAACGAGATCTTCCGCTCTGAATGGGGAGATGCGACTGTCATCAAGATCTGGACGGACGATCCGGAACGCGCGCACGAGGTGCGTAAAACGATTGGCGAGGACGGCGGCTTCGGCGGCCTCGCGGCAGTCACCTGGATGGAGAAGAACGCCGAGTTTTTTCGTGCCCTGGCAGTGGAGAAGAATCTGCAGTTTTTCGTGCTGGTTTTCATTGTCATCGTCTCGTCGTTCAGCATCGCTGCGACGCTGATCACCATCGTCATTCAGAAAACCCGCGAGATCGGCGTGCTCAAGGCGCTGGGGGCGACGCGGCGGACGATCCTGTCGGTGTTCCTCCTGCAGGGCGCCATTGTTGGGTTGGCAGGTGTCGGGCTCGGCACCGCCGTCGGCTTGTTGGTCGTCAACTATCGCGGCCGGATCCAGGAATTCATCGAGTGGGCCTTCAATATCTCCGTGTTCCCGCCGGAACTTTATATGCTTACGGTCATCCCGGCGCATATCAGCAAGGGGGATATCATTGTAATCGACGCCATCTCGTTCGTAATCTGTGTGCTCGGTGCACTTATACCGGCGATCTACGCGGTGAGTTTGCAGCCCACCCGAGCCTTGCAACACGATTCCTGAAATGCCCGAACCCGCCCTCCAACTTATTTCGCTGGCCAAGCGCTACACGCTTAAAACGCATGTCATCGACGTGCTGTGCGGCGCCGAGCTTGCCGTTGAACCCGGCACCTGGGTCGCGATTACCGGCAAGTCCGGTTGCGGCAAGAGCACGCTGCTGCATCTTGCCGGGGCTCTCGACAGCCCAGACTGCGGAAAGGTCGTTTGCTTCGGGCAAGCCGTTTCAGACATGCGCGCCGATCGCAGCGCCGTGTTCAGGCAGAAGCACATCGGCTTTGTCTTCCAGTCCTACCAGTTGATGCCCGGGCTCACCGCCCTGGAAAATGTCGCGCTTGCCAGCCGCCTCGTCGGCAATTCGAAACGCGCCGCAACAGCACGCGCTCTTGATCTTCTCACACAGGTCGATTTGCAGGAGCGCGCTCACCATTTTCCGGCCGAACTCTCCGGTGGCGAACAGCAGCGCATCGCTATCGCCCGGGCGCTGATGAATGACCCAGACATCATCCTGGCAGACGAACCCACGGGCAATCTCGACCCAGACACGTCTGAGGATATCATGCGCACTCTCGCCGGACTGCGCGACAACGACGGCAAGACCATCGTCATGGTCACCCACGACATGTCACTCACCGTCCGTGCCGATCAGGTCTTTGTCCTCGAAGGCGGCCAACTGCATCCGCCTGCCGACGTTGAGCACGACGGCAGTCAGGCCTGATCCCACGCCGTGGTTTCAGCCATTTTTTCCTTGACCAATTGCTTGCAGGCCGCCAGACCGTCGTTGTCCAGTTCCGGTGCGACGCGGATCGGGTTGCCGATCACCAGCCGGGTGCGAGTGAATGGCTTCGGGATCTGCGTCCCGTCCCAGTTGTTCATCTCCCAGTGACTGCGGCTGTTCACCGCAACTGGACGGATCGGCACCTGCGCTCGGCTGGCCAGCCAGCAGATGCCGTCCTGAACTTCGTAGCGCGGCCCGCGCGGCCCGTCGGGTGTCAACCCCAGCACGCCGCCATCGATTAGAAACCGCTGCATGTCTCGCAGAGATTCGGCGCCGCCGCGACTGCTCGAGCCGCGGATCGAGCCGACCCCGAAGCACTTCAGAAAATCGCAGATATATCCGCCGTCGCGTGACCGGCTCACCAGTGCCGCGCAGCGCTCCCGGATATGCAACGGAAGCACCGTCGGCATGCACAGCAGACGATTGTGCCAGATCGACAGAATACAGGGTTCCGGCGGATCGGTCTCGAGAAATCCGTCGGGATCGTCCACTTCCAGACGGAGCGTACTGCCAAGCATCCGGGTGCCGAGCGCCAGCACTTTAGTTGCACAGCCCGGCATTTGCTTAATGCGTTTGAAACGACTCACGACTATCCTGTAATCCTCACGTAGACGGAGTCACCGGCAAGGTGATCTTGGACGGTCGTTGCCGGTCGTGAAATACCGTGTTGTCCGCCACGACGCGTCGACGCTCGCAGCAGTATTGCGGGAAGACCAGCGCTGGCTCCCGTTCCGCAGCCTTGCAGGCGACCCAATGGAATTCGAACATATCCGTGCCCGGTGGCATGTGCGTTGAATGCGGCTCGAGTACCTCGATCGGGATAATGCCCACGCCGTCACAGTCGATAACAGCCCGTGCGAAGTCGGGCATCGTCAGGCTTTCCCAGCGCATCGGTGAACCTCCGTTCCGCTACACAGGTTAAAGTGCAATACTATCAGATGCTCCCACGCGATTGCAATATTGACGAATGTGAAGTGCACGGGCGGGATGTTGTGCCCGCCCCGATAGTGATTAGTTTACGCCATGACCACCACAAACCAGAGTTGGCTTACCTCCGATGAGCAGGAACGCGGCGTCCGTCGCAACCGTGCTTTGACCGCGGCCATGAAGGTCACCAACAAATTCCCCGGTGAGCCGGTCTTCTCCGTCTTCACTGTCGCGACCGCCGACGAAGCCGACGTCCCGCAGATATACGACGTCGAGATCCGCTCACTCATCGACGACGTGAATACGTGTGCCTGCCCCGACTTCGATAAGAACGGATTGGGCACCTGCAAGCACGTCGAGAAAGTTTTGCTCGACCTGCGTCGCACCAAGGCCGGTCGCGCTTCCCTGAAAAACGGCGGCGCCTCCACCTGCCTCGAAGTCTGTGTCCAGCAGCCGGAACGACAGCCGATTGTCGTCATACCGGACAGCGCCGCCGAGGCAGCCAGATCCTGGATCACCCGATTCATCGATGCTCGCCACCAGCTGCGGAGCCCGTGGGAGGCGACGTTGCCCGTGTTCCTCCGTGAGTTCCGCAACGCCGAACCCGACATCGTCGCCCAGATTCGTGTTTCCAGCGCCGTTTACCATCTTGCCTCCACTGTGGAACGGCGCCGTCGCCTGCAGCAGTCCCGCAACGAATTCGCCGAGGGGTTCAGGCAGCAGCAGCAGGCCCGCAATTTTCTGCGTTTCCCAATGTACGACTACCAGGTCGACGGCATGCTGCACCTCGCGTTCGGCGGCCGCGCCATGCTGGCTGACGAACTAGGCCTCGGCAAGTCCGTTCAGGCCATCGCTGCCGCCAAGATCCTGCGCCAACTCTGGGACGTTCAGCGTGTTCTCATCGCCTGCCCCGCTGCGCTGAAATCCGATTGGGAACAACAGATCCGGAAATTCACCGATCTCCCGTGCCGCACCGTGGACGGGCCACGCCAGAGAAGGCTCGAACTCTACCGCGATTGTACCGAGTTCTTCGTGATCATGTCCTACGACCAGATCGACCGCGACGAACCGGAAATCGCTACGATACTCGCACCCGATTTGCTCATCCTCGATGAAGCTCAACGCATCAAGAACTGGCGCAATAAAACCGCCCGCGCCATCAAACGAATCGACACCGAGTTCGCCTTTGTCCTCACTGGTACCGCCTTTGAAAACCGCATCGACGAAATCTATTCCGTCGTCGAATTCATCGAACCGCATATCTTCGGCAGCCTCTTTCGTTTCAATCGCGACTTCTACCAGCTCGACGACTGCGGCCGGCCCGTTGGCCTTACCAACCTCACCGATCTCTTCCGGCGCCTGCAGCCCGTCATGCTGCGGCGCAAGAGTTCAGACGTTCCCGGACAGCTTCCACGGCAGATCGAGAATACATATTTCGTCGAAATGCTCGACCGGCAGAAGCGCCGCTACAATGACTGTGAACAGCAACTCTGCCGCGCCCTCGACAAGCGATCCGAAGATGCTGACAAGCAGCATCACGCCCAAACCCTGCTCGACAGCATGCGCATGGTCTGCAGCAGTGCGGCGCTGGTCGACCCGAATGTCAACGAAGCGCCCAAGCTCGACGAGCTCCTGCGCATTCTCAGTGATACCTGGGACAACAACGCCGAACGCAAAGTTGTCGTCTGTTCCGAGTGGCCGCAACTGCTCGAACAGTTGCGGGAACGCCTCGAGGCCAACGCCATCGAATGCGCCGTCTGCCTCTGTGGCACGGAGCGCGACGAAGCACTCAAGCAATTTCAGAAATCCCCTGCCTGCCGGCTCCTGCTGCTGGCCGACGCCGATGGGGCAGACGTCAGCCTGGACAACGCCGACATGCTCGTCAATCTCGATCTGCCCTGGGACACGACGCGTCTCGATCGTCGCATTCATGCTGTGTCGGGGAAGGCCGCCGGCCCTGTCGGCATTGTACATCTCGTTGCCGAGCGCACCGTTGAACATCGCCTGCTCAATGCGAGGCATGCCGGCAGTTCGGAGGACGTGCAACTCGACCTTTTCACGGGTCGCGACCGGTTCATGGAGCGTCTCCGGCAACTCGCCACCCCACAGTCGCCGGCGGAACCTGCTGAAATTGCGGACTCCATAACTGCCGTGGGGGCTGTCCAGTCGTTTTGCGAGGCGCTCGTCCTGTCTTTCGGAGACCGCCTGCGCCTATGCCGTGCAAAGGTCGCCGGGGCCGAAATTGAGACAGCCCTCGTCGTTGTCGAAGGCGACACCGATGCTGCACGCCCCGAGATTATGCGCATCTATGTCGACACCCATGCTGACCGTGCCGGCGGCCGGATTCACGTGATCGATGCGACCGCTTACGAATTTCTGCGCCAACTCGCGGAGAGCAACATCATCACGATGCACGACAGCGGCCTCCGCGAACTCTATCGCGCCGATGGCTTCGGCAACCCGCAGCCTACCGACCGTGATCGCCGCCACGATCTGGCGGCGCCGCTCTTGGAAGCCGCCCGTCGCAAAGCTGCCATGGCCGGGCTGTTGGCCGACGGGGGGTTCCCCATGGAGGCCGTCGCGCCGGTCCGCGAGGCTGTCGATCAGGCAGCTATCGCCTTGATGGTCATGTGCGCTGCCACAGCCTACACCGAAGTGCCCACGGCGTTCGCAGACAGCCATCTGTCGACCATTCAGGATGCCGGCGCTTTGACTGTAGATGCCGTGACCTTTCTGACGACCTATCGCCGCAGCCCGGTTGCGGATGACGCTGCTGCTGCTGCATTCGTTGGTGCCGGCAGTGACGTTGTGCGTCAGGTCGCGGAGTTCGGCATTCGGCTGTGATAGAGTAGCACGTCGCCGTCATTTTTTTTCTCAGAAAATAGCCGACGCCCCTCCAAACTTACGCCCCTCTATATTACGACAGCGGCAAAGCCTATTTCATGAGCCTGTTTCGGGCTTTCTCAAGGGTCGAGCGCTCTTCGGCTGTTAGGCTGTCGATCCCGGTTCTGCCGATTTTGTCCAGGATCGGATCGAGGTCGTCGTCGGCCGCCGGATCGGCCCCGGTCCGGATCGGCTCGTTGCGGGCTGCCCGTCTCCGCCGCTGGCCTGGAAATGTCCCGAACCAGCGCAGCCCAACAAAGCCACCGAGAGCACCACCGAGAAACTGGGCGAGCTGGCTGAGTCCGTGGGTCATGACACACATGAAAAATTCGGCAACGCAGACGACGGCAACGAACGACCGCATCGGCAAAGCGAGCGACGGAAGCTGTACAGTGGCCGTAGCCTCGACGACCGCCGCCGCAACCACGACGCCGCCCACGGCGCCCCCGGCCCCTACCAGCATCGAATCGCCATGACCAACGACCATCCAGCAAACCATGCCGGCCAGACCGCCAATTGCGTATACAATGAGCAGTTTGCGAACCCCGAGCCGCCGCTCCAGCGGACGCCCAAGGGTCCAAAATATCCACATGTTCAGCAGCAGCATCCAGAAACTGTCGTGAGTGAACAGGTGCGTCACGACACGCCAAGCCTGCCACGATGTCGCAAATGAAACCCCGAACAGCGAACTCAGCTCGCCATTTGCCATGATCTGCAATAAAAAGACTACGGCATTGGCAATGATGATCGGAACAACCGCACTCGGTCCACCTGTGCCTGTCGGATCAAGGCTCGAAGGCGGCCGGTCACCGCGCATGTAATCTCTGTCTTCAAGCGGCATGGGGTTACATCTTGACGGGCACCACGGGATCCCCCGCGCAGCTTTTCACGCGCTTGAGCGATGCCGGGTGCTCGACATTTATCTCGATTGCCGTATCTGTCTGCCACCAATGCACATAGATCGGACCGGCCACCGTAGACACCGAACCGCGACACCACTTGATGCCTGGCGCGTCCGGGACGATACGAAATTCGGCATAGCCGGGGGCGAGGCGTTCGATCCCGAGCAGGTAGCGCGTGAGATATCTGCTGATGTAGGTGTTGAACGTGTGACACCGACACGGTTGCGGTGGATGGCTGTGATGTGGCAGCGACTGCCAGACCGTGCTGTCACCCGAATGCACCATGCTCCCCCAATAGTTACGGACGATGCGCAGGATCGAAACGCCGTCGCCCATCATATCGAGGAATTCCAGCACATAATACAGGCCGGCCGGGTTCCCGCATGGAAGCAGTGTCGGGCTGTGATCTTTGATACTTTCGTACAGCAGGTCGCGCCGGGCACTGCTGGCCATGCCGTAGCGACAAATCATCGCATTGGTCGTTTGACTGGTCACCGCCGATCGCGTGCCGTCCAGGTGAATACTGTCCGCGTAGGCACTCTTTCCTTCATCCCAGAAGAGTGTATCAACGGCGATGGCCAAGAGCGCCTGAACCTGCTGCCAATCCTGCATGTCGTTGTCCCAGGCGCCGGCGGCGTCTGCCAGTTGAATGGCAGCTTCGAGAGCGCCGGCGAATCCGGCCTGTTCGGCAGCGTTGATGGCATGGTCGTCGTCTCGTCCGGGGCCGCTGTCGATACAGTGCCAGACATGCGGCCATTCCAGCAGATTGTCGTCGTTGAGCCGTCTGCAGCATGCCTCGATCGTTGCGGCGATGCGCGGCATTACCTGCGCAATAAAGCTTTTATCAGCAGTCTGGAGATAGTAATCCCAGCACCACATGACCCAGTGAAAGGCGTGCATGGGGATCGTGCACAAATCTGCCGATGGGTATACCGCTGGCGGCACGTCCGCGGTTTCCGGGTCCTCTGCGAAGAGCAGGATGCTGTTGGCAACGACCGCGCTGCTGGTGCAGGAAAGCGAGTGCGCGTATGCTGCGGCACGTCCGTCGAAAGCCCAGTTCGCCTGCTCCCGTGTCGGACAGTTGATCAGCGTATCGTCGCTGCCCGCGATGGCAGTGTGCACGCCGAGTTCAAAGATATCCGTTAACAGCGCATCGGAGCAGTGCAGCGAAGCTCGCGAGAGCGATCCGCAATTGGCGCGATGCAATTGCAGGTTCTGCAGTTTCGCGGACTCTGGCCCAACGTGAACGATCGTGATGTATCTCACGCCGTACGCGAAGAAGCTCTCGAACTGCTGAAATCCATCCGTCAGCCGGTAAGTAAGCCCATTGCTGCAGCCGTCGAGCCATTGCAATTGCAGCGGCACATTCTCAGTTACTGCTTCAAGAAACGCTATGTGCAGAACGCTGCCGGCTTTCCCTTCAACGTCAAAGGCCAGCCACCCGTAACAGACGGTGCCTAAATCGAAGATATACCTCGACCCGTCTCCCTCGCCGGCGCCGGCCAGTTCCATGCCTTCGCCGCCCGATCCGAAACCACTGAGTCGATCCGCATCAACAGGTATCTGATGGACATGCCTGGCGTACGCAACGACATCCTGAACATTTCCCCACGGCATGCTGTCGCGCGGATCCATGGTCGGCATCGGCTGCTTCTGCCAATCAATCTCCGGCATCGTTGCTGCGAAGTTCGTAGCTTTGTGGGGGCTTATGGGCACCACCTGGAAGCAGCCGTCGCCGAACGGATTCTGCCACTCAATTGCGGACTCGGCAAAACCGACGAGATTGACATCGGTCAGCAGTGATTTTCGAGTCAAACCGACGAGGCGGTTCTTGCCGGCACGCAGGCTAATGGTGCCGCCACTGTCCTTATCCCGTCGATTGTCTGTGGTGCGGCAGATTTTGCCGCCCGCAAGGTACCAGTCCACAGCACCTAGTGACGGCAGCAATTCGACATGTTGCTCTTGTGCCGATACAACGTCAGTGACAATCAGTGCAAAATTATCTTCACTCCCGAGGTACGGTTGCGTACGAAAGCTCATGCGCACGTTGGGTACGGTGACCCAATCGTTACGTAGCAGCCGCGTCGGCACGATCACCGCGCGTGATGGCAGTGGCACTCGCCGGTGGTAGACCTCCGCCGACCGCGTCACGACTGTCGCCGGGACCCACGATTGCCCTGAGCCGGTGGCATCGACGTCTTCGGTGCATGGCAGTAACCGCCGTCGCACCGTACGTCGATTCCGCGCCGCATCCGTTCGTATTTTCGTCGAATCGTCGGAGACGATCGTGTCGTGCGGCAACCGCATTTCGAAGATCAAGGCTGCGGCGCCGGCGCAGGCGTTGATAGTACCGGTCCCCAGGCTCAGCACGGTGATGTGCAGTTCATTGACTCCCGTCCGCAGCAACCCGGTGATACTCCAGGTATCGACCGAACGTCGACCGGCAGCGGACTTCGCCGGGCCGTGGCCGACAACCCGGCCGTTCAGCCGGGCCATATAGCCGGCCTCGGCAGTTATCAGCAAGTGGCAATTGCCGGCGCTGTGAACGATTGCCCACTGTTCCGGGCTAATCTCAAAGTGCCGACGTGCCTCTGCGTAGTAGCAGTATTGGTGCGGATTGCTGCTGTCCCAGATCCATTCGGCGCCGGGGCTGAACACACCGCTGCTGTGCTCTGGAGAAGTCATGCCGGGAACGTAATGGGCGGCCAAAGAGCTTTCAAGCGTATCGATGCGACATGAATGGGGTTGCATCGGGGTGGGAACAACCGTACGGTTTGCGGCGTCAATAGCGTCAACACAACTCGCTTATTACCTCAACCAGGAAGTTCACATGCCCGAAACGCGCCGATGCACATACACCAGTGACCCCATAATGGTCGACGGTCACCTCGATGAACCGGGTTGGGCGCAGGCGGAAGTTCTCGAATTTTTCGTGCCGGTATCCGGTGAGCCGGTGATCAGCAGAACTGATGGCCGAATGCTCTGGGACGACAATTTTCTATATGCCGGTTTTCATGCCTGTGACCGCGATGTCTGGAGTTACCAGACGGAGCGCGACAGCCCGACCTGCCATGAGGATGTGCTCGAGTTGTTTTTCATG
>Ga0310342_100003119_pt1 | contig 10830 bp, 10 predicted proteins | sample S15DNA20500_MG_FD_206155 | JGI IMG/M metagenome (GOLD analysis project Ga0310342, IMG submission 206155) | Marine microbial communities from station ALOHA, North Pacific Subtropical Gyre - S1503-DNA-20-500_MG | ecosystem: Environmental > Aquatic > Marine > Oceanic | place: Pacific Ocean: North... | reverse complement strand
GAGGCCGTGTCCGAAAGGCTTCGCGAAGAACTCGCTCTCTGCCTGCGTGACCCATCCGCTGCAACCAAAGCACCCGACACCGAACCCGGCGAATATTTCGCCCGGCCGGTGCGCACTCATGCGGACTACGAACGACGAGTCGCAGCGGCCCTCGAAGAGATCGCAGCCGGGGAAATCGAGAAGGTGGTGGTGGCGCGTTCGCTGCGCCTGCGTCAGCCGCGAAGCTGGCATGTCGCGTCCCTCCTCGAGGCGCTCCGCGAGGCGCATCCCTCCTGCACGATCTTCGCACTGGGCCGGGATGAGGCGAATTTTCTTGGCGCCAGCCCAGAGTTGCTGATCCGCCTGGCGGGCGGGCGGCTGGAGAGTGCTGCGCTGGCGGGGTCCGCACCGCGCGGCCGCAGCCCGGAAGAAGACGATCGACTCGGCCGCGAGTTGCTGGAGAGCAAGAAGGACCAGGCAGAGCACGCCGTGGTGGTCCGTGCTCTGCGCGAGAGCCTCGAAGCCTGCTGCAGCGAATTGAAGTTTCCAGAAGCACCGAGGCTGATGAAGCTCGAAGGCATCCATCACCTGAAGACCCCCATCGAGGGCCAACTCGACGAGGCGCGGCACGTGCTCGAAGTCGCCGGCTGCCTGCACCCCACCGCCGCCGTGGCGGGTGCGCCGCGTGCATCCGCGCTTCGCTGGTTGCGCGAGCACGAAGGCCTGGAACGCGGCTGGTACGCGGGAGCCGTGGGAGTCGTGGACGCCCGGGGCGACGGCGAATTCTGCACCGCACTGCGCTCGGCACTGCTGCGGGGAGGCGAGGCGCAACTCTTCGCCGGGGCGGGGATCGTCGCCGGCTCGGAGCCCGAAACAGAGCTCAGAGAAACCCGACTCAAGCTGCGGGCCCTGCTCGACCTGCTGCTGGAACTTTGAAGCGTGGGCACCCTCCCTCCGAACCGGAACCTGGCCTTCGCGGGAGCCCTGCTCGCCGAACTCGTACGAGCTGGCCTGCGCGATGTCGGCATCTCGCCCGGCTCCCGTTCGGCGCCCCTGGCCATCGCCGCCGCGCAACAAGACGGCCTGCAGCGCAGCGTGCACATCGATGAACGTTCCGGGGCCTTCCACGCGCTGGGGCTGGCGCGGGCGTCGCGCCGCCCAGTCGCGCTGATCTGCACCTCGGGGACCGCCGCCGCCAACTTCTATCCCGCGGTCATCGAGGCCCACTACGCGCGCGTACCGCTGCTGGTGCTGAGCGCGGACCGCCCCCCCGAATTGCGCGACTGGGGGGCCGGACAGACCATCGACCAGGTGCGGCTCTATGGCTCCCACGTGCGCTGGTTCGCCGAGGCGCCGACGCCGGAGACCTCTCTGCTGCGCTACGCGCGCGCGCTCGCGGGCCGCGCCTTCGCGGTCGCCCAGGGTCCGCCTGCGGGCCCCGTGCACTTGAACCTGCCCTTCCGAGAGCCCCTCGACCCACAGGTCGTCCCCGGGGATTGCAGCGAGGAGCTGGCGCGCACAGATCCCCTGGGTGCCGAGGGCCGCGCTGCAAAGACCTACGTGGAGGTCAGCCGAGCCACTCGCAGCCCGGATCCGCAGGACCTCGAGACGCTGCTCGACTGCGTGCGCGAGCATCCGCGCGGCGTCGTGCTCTGCGGCCCCATGGACGCGGAAGCGGAGTTTGGCGAACGCGTCTCGGCCCTTGCACGCGCCGCCGGCTGGCCGCTGCTGGTCGACGGAGTCTCCTCCCTGCGCGGCGGTCCCCACGCAAAAGACGCGCCCTTGGTGAGCAGCGCAGACCTGCTGGTGCGCGACCCGGCCTTCGCCGCTGAACACGCCCCCTCCTGCGTGCTCCACTTCGGGGACACCCCCACCAGCAAGGCACTACGCGGCTGGCTCGACGCGAAACCCCCGGCAGAATTCCTGCGCGTGGACCCGGACGGCAGCTGGCATGACCCCACGCACCTGGCCTCCCGCGTGATCTGCGCAGATCCCGCTCTCGTGTGCCGATCCCTGACCGCAGCGCTGTCCCCCGCGCAAAGGGATTCGACCTGGTTGCGCGCCTTCCTCTCTGCCGAGGCGCGGGCCGCAGCGGCGCTGTCCCGGCTCATCGAGGCCGAATCGGAGCTGCTCGAACCCCAACTGGTCCGCGACATGGCAGCCGTGCTCCCGGAAGACGCGCTCCTCTACGTCTCCAACAGCATGCCCGTGCGAGATCTCGACGCCTTTCTCCCGACCTCGGCCCGCAGGCTGCGCGTGCTCAGCAACCGGGGTGCCGCGGGCATCGACGGCATGGTGTCCAGCGCCCTGGGCGCAGCCGCAGCGGGCGTCGGCAACGTCACGCTGCTCGTCGGTGATGTCGCGCTGGCCCACGACCTCTCGGGACTCTTTGCGGCCCAAAGGTTGGGGATCTCCCTTCGTGTCGTGGTGATCGACAACGGCGGCGGCGGCATCTTCTCCTTCCTCCCCATCGCCGGATACGGAAAGCGCGTCGAGTTCGACGAGCTCTTCCTCACGCCGCCGGCGCTCGACATCGAAGCCACCGCCCGCGCTGCGGGTGCCCGCTACACCCGGATCACGACGCGTGCCCAGCTGCGGGGCTGCCTCGAGGAAAGCGCGGACGCTCCCGGCCTGGAGGTGCTGCACGTTCCGGTCGACCGGGAGCGCAACGTCTCCACCTTCCGCGCCCTGGTCGCAGAGGTGGGCGCCGCGTGGCGAGAGGACGAGGGGTGAGCGCAGCTTCCCGGCACCGCATCGAGACGGTGGGGGGCGTCGAGCTCTGCGTCGCCGAGCGAGGAAGCGGACCGCCGCTGCTGCTGCTTCACGGCTTCACGGGCTCGGCGCGCAGCCTCGACGAGCTGGCCGGAGGACTCGCCGGTACGCACCGGGTGATCGTCCCGGACCTGGTGGGACACGGCGACAGCGACGCCCCCTTCGAACTCGCCCCGTACCGGATGGAGCACTGCGTCGAGCAGCTCTGCGCACTGCTCGACGCGCTCGAGACCGGCCCCGTCGGCGTCCTCGGCTACTCGATGGGCGGGCGGGTGGCGCTGTCGCTGCTCGCAAAGGCCCCGGAACGCATCCGCTCCGCGTTGCTGATCTCCGCCGGCGCGGGCATCGCGGAGCCCGAGGCGCGTGCCGAGCGCGTGAGCAGCGACGAAGCCCTTGCCCGGCGCATCGAGGAAGAGGGCGTGGCCGCCTTCGTGGATGCCTGGCTCTCCCAGCCCCTCTTCGCCTCCCAGATGCGCCGCCTCGACGCCCCTGCGCGCAAACGCACCCGAGACGAGCGACTCGCGAACAACGCCCACGGCCTCGCGAACTCGCTGCGCGGCATGGGGAGCGGCGCCCAGCCTCCCGTCCACGAAGCCCTCTCGACGATTGCCTGTCCGGTGGCGCTCGTGGTGGGCGAGGAAGACGAGAAGTTCCGGCGCATCGCGCAGGATCTGGCGCAAAGGCTGCCCCAGGGACGCGTCCACTGCGTCCCCCATGCGGGCCACGCGGTCCACCTCGAGAACCCCGGTGCCCTGCTCACGGTCGCCCTCGATCACTTCACGGAAACGGCTCCGCGCGACGCAATGCATCAGAACGCAGCTCGCGTCGTGCACGAGCGCACCCCCAGCAGCCGCGGGCGAGAATCGTGGCATCGCTAGAGGCGGCTCCGAAGCCTCCGCCGCGCGGCGCACAACTCTGGTGGCTCGCCGCCCGGCCCCGTACGCTGCCGCTTGCGCTGGCGCCGGTGCTCGTGGGAAGCGCCGTCGCCACTCAAAGCGGCGGGCTGCACGCGGGCCCGGCACTCGCGGCCGGACTCGGCGCACTCGCCCTGCAGGTCGGCGCGAACTACGCGAACGACGTCTTCGACGCGGAACACGGAGCCGACACCGAGGCGCGGATCGGTCCGCCGCGAGCGGTGCAAATGGGCTGGGTGAGTGCAGCAACGATGCGTGGCGCCAGCGCGCTGGCCTTCGGAGCGGCGCTGCTCGTCGGCCTCTACCTCGTGGCCGTGGCCGGCTGGCCCATCGCCGTGGCGGGCCTGCTCGCCATCGCAGCGGGCCTCGCCTACACGGGCGGCCCCTGGCCGCTCGGCTACCACGGGCTGGGGGAACTCACGGTCTTCGTCTTCTTCGGCTTGGTGGCGGTCTGCGGCAGCTGTTTCGTTCAAAGCGGGGAGGTGCCCCGCCAGGCGCTGCTGGCATCGGTGCCGGTGGGCGCGCTCGCCGCTGCGGTACTCGTGGTCAACAACCTGCGCGACGTGGACGAGGACCGGCAGAGTGGCAAGCGCACGCTGGCCGTTCGCTGGGGGCGACGGGCCAGCCGCGCCGAGTACGCGACGCTGCTCTTCATCTCCTATGCCACCTTGCCACTTTTGTGGCTCCAGGGCGCCGGTGCCGGCTCCCTCCTGCCCCTGCTCGGCCTGCCCATCGCATTGCGGCTGGTCGCCGCGCTACGCGTCGAGAGCGACGGCCCCGCCCTGAACGCAGCCCTGGCCCGCACCGCCCAGCACTGCCTGGTCTTCTCGCTGCTGCTGGCCCTCGGCTTGATGCTGCGGACCTGAGATGTCCATCGTCGGAGCTTCCCTCACGCCCTTCCGACTCCCCATGCACTGGCCGCTGGAAACGGCGCGGGGCGTCACGCGCGTCCGCGAAGGCCTGCTCGTGGAACTCCGCGAGGGAGGAGGGCTCCGCGGCTTTGGCGAAGCCATGCCGCTACCGGGCTTCGGGCTGGAGAGCCTCGAGGAGGCACACGCCGCATTGGCGGCAGCGCTTCCCATGCTCCTCGGCCTCGAGGCCGAAGACCTCGACGCCAACCTCGCCCAGGCCGCGCGCACGACCCCCCGGGCTCCCAGCGCGAGCGCGGCGCTGGACAGCGCGCTCCACGACCTGGCCGCGCGCCACCGGAACATCTCCGTCGGCGAGTTGCTGGCGCCCTGCACCCGGGAGCCCGTGGCGGTGAGCGCCCTGCTGGCCGCGAAGACGCCCCGCGAGGTGGCCCAGGTCGCGCGGCAGGCCGCGGATGCGGGCTACCGGACACTGAAACTCAAGATCGCGGCCACCAGTATCGATCGCGACGTCGCCCGCGTGGAGCGCATGCGCGACATCGTGGGCGACGATTGCGCACTTCGCCTCGATGCCAACGGAGGCTGGGAGGAAGCCACCGCCCGAGACGCCCTGCGCCGCCTCGCTCCCAGCTTGCCCGAGTTCGTCGAGCAACCGGTCTCCGCGCGGGCCATCGAATGCCTGGCGCGCGTGCGTTCCGACTCCCCGGTGCCCGTGGCCGCCGACGAAGCACTGTGCCACGAAGGGGGCGCCAAGGCCGTACTCGCGCATCACGCGGCGGATCTCCTGATCCTGAAGCCCGCCGCCCTGGGCGGCTTGCGGGCCGCGCGAGATCTCGCGGACGAGGCACGGCGCGCGGGGCTTCGGGTCGTCGTCACGGGCTTTCTCGACTCGGCGATCGGCGATGCCGGCGCCCTGCAACTCGCGGCGGCACTCCGCTCCCCGGATCACGCGGCGGGGCTGGGCGGCCAGAAACTCTTCTCCGACGACCTCGCAACCATCCCGGAGCCGCAGGAGGGGATGCGCGTGCTCCCCCAGGCACCCGGCCTCGGTGTCGAGCCCGACCCTCTTCGCCTTGCGCGGCTGGCCAGCGGGCCCGCCCAGGTCTTTGCCAGCTGAGACGGGCGCGTTGCCCTCAGCTGCCGGGGGACGCCAGTTCCAGTAGCTGCTTGCCGAAGTTCGAGCCGTCGAAGAGGCGCAGGAAGGTGCGCGGGGCGTTCTCGATGCCCTGCTGGACGTCTTCCAGGTAGGCGATGCGGCCCTCGCGCACGTGCCCCGCCAACTCCTTCAACGCCTCCGGGAAACGCGGCGCATAGTCGAGCACGATGAAGCCTTCCATGCGCGCACGCTGGATGACGACGTTCATCAGGTTACGAGGCCCCGCGGGCGGCTCCTTCTCGTTGTAACCCGAGATGCCGCCACACATCACCACCCGCGCCCGCAAGGCCAGGCGCGCCAGCGCGGCATCCAGGATCTTGCCGCCCACGTTGTCGAAGTAGACATCGATGCCCTGGGGACAGAGCGCGCGGAGCCGCGCTTCCACATTCTCCGCCTTGTAGTCCACCACATCGTCGAGGCCCGCCTCGTCGCGAAGCCAGGCGCACTTTCGGGCTCCCCCAGCGATTCCGATCACCCGGCAACCGCTGAGCCGGGCGAGTTGTGCGGCCACCGAGCCGGTGGCTCCCGCTGCGCCGGAGACCACGACCGTCTCGCCCGATACGGGCCGGCCGATGTCGTGGAGGCCAAACCAGGCCGTAAGACCGGTGATCCCCAGTACCGAGAGTACGAGCGTGGGCGGGATGTCGCGCGGCACCCTCGAAAGCCCCTGGACGCCGGGACCGCTCATGAGCGCATACTCCTGCCAACCAAAGAGGCCCTGGACGAGTTCCCCCTCCGCATAATCGGGGTGCCGGGAGGCCACCACCTCCGCCACCCCACCGCCTCGCATCACCTCGCCGATGCCCACGGGTGGCATATAGCTCTCGCGATCCTCCATCCAGCCGCGCATCGCCGGATCGAAGGCCAGCCAACACACGCGCAGCAGCACCTCACCCTCGGCGGGTTCGGGACAGGCTGCCTCGTCGAAGCGGAAATCCCCTGCCTCAACCATTCCCACCGGCCGCTGCGCGAGCAGCCAACGCCGATTGACTCGACTCATCGCTCCACCTCCTCGAGTTCCAGCACACTGGGCTCCCGCAGCCGGAAGCCGCTCATGACCCGCTGCACGAAGCCGTACTTCGCGAGAAAGGCCGCTTCCACTTGGGATCGGACTTCGGAAGCATCCCGCTCGCGCAGCACCTCCGCATCGAAGCCGGCCGCGGGAAGGGCCAGGAACAGGGCCAGCAGGGTGAGCGGGGATCTCGTGACCATGGGACCCTCTTGACTTGGGGGGGCAAGTGTAACTCCATCTTCGTACTCCTCGACCGCTCATCGACCCGGGGCTCCGGGGTCGCGGGCCCCAGGGGCAGAACGATCAGCGCCGATATACTGTAGAGCGAGAGCAACGTGCGAATCCCCGAACTCTACGCCCACAAGCACCCTGTCTTCTCCTTCGAGTTCTTTCCTCCCCAGAGCGCGGATGCCGCACAGGCGCTCTTTGAAACCATCTCCGACCTGGTGGAACTCGCACCGGACTTCGTCTCGGTCACCTGCCCGGGCGACCCGCAGCGACGCCCACTCACCTTCGAGTTGGTGACGCGCATCAAGCGCGAACTCGGCGTCGAAGCCATGGCCCACCTGGTCACGGTGGGCTACACGCGGGACCAGCTCGGCGAGATCCTCTCGGGAATGCGCGAGCAAGGCATCGAGAACGTCCTCGCCCTGAGAGGCGACCTGCCCCCAGAGGCCGATCCCCACGCAACCCACGACTTCCGCCACGCTTCGGAGCTGGCCGCCTTCGCGCTGCCCTTCGGCTTCGCGATCGGCGGCGCCGCACACCCCGAACGACACCCGGAGTCGCCAGACTGGGAGAGCGAGATGCGCCATGCCCGCGGCAAGGTCGAGGCGGGTTGCAGCTTCCTGGTCACCCAACTCTTCTTCGACAACGCGGACTACTTCGAATACGTGGAGCGCGCGAGAGAGGTCGGCATCGGGGTTCCCATCGTTCCGGGCATCATGCCCGTCACCAGCCTGAAGGGCATCCGGCGCATGGCCACGATGAACGGCAATCACATCCCGGAGGCCCTGTCCGAGGCCCTCGAGGAAGTCGAGGACGACCGCAGGGCACTCGGCGCGGTGGGGATCGCGTGGGCAACCGCACAGTGCGAGGAATTGCTCGCACGCGGCGCGCCGGGCGTCCACTTCTACACCCTCAACCGCTCTCCGGCCACGCGCGGCATCTTGCGCAACCTCACCACCGGGAGCTGAGAAAGAGCCCGCGCCTCACGACGCCTCCGCGGGCATCACGTGAACGTGGTCGGGGCTCACCGAGAGCGAGATCGCGTCTCCCCGGGTCAGGGTGCGGGCCAGTCCCCGGCCGGCAAGCAGATGCGTCTGCAACTGGACACCCCCCCATTCCAGGTTGACGCTGGCCGCCACGCCGTCGCTCACGACGTGTTCCACCACGGCCTTGCCCACCGGATCGAGTTCACCGCGGCCTACGTCGATCTTCAGATGCTCGGGTCGGATGCCCACCCAGATCTCAGTGCCCACGGGCAGAGACGTACGGCAGGGCAACTGCTGCACGCCGTTCACCTCCACCCACGCGAGATCAGCGCCGCGCGGGGGGAGCACGCGACCGCGCAGCAGGTTCGTCATTCCGACCACCCGCGCCACCGCCGGGTCACGAGGCCCCTCGAGCACTTCCGCACAGGGACCCTGCTGGGCGAGACACCCCTCGAGCAGCACCGCCACGCGGTCCGCCAACAACATCGCCCGCCGCAGGTCATGAGTTACCACCGCCACCGCCACATCGGTTTCCTCGATGACGCGGCGCAGATCCAGGGACAGGTCCGCCTGGCCTGCGGCATCGAGAGCATCGAAGGGCTCGTCGAGCAACAGCACCGAAGGCGCCAACACGAAGGCACGCGCCAGTGCCAGCCTGCGCATCTCGCCGCCGGAGAGCGTGACGGCGCGGCGCTCCGCGAGATGGGCGACCCCGAAGCGGTCGAGCGCCTGGCGGGAGCGCTCCCGCAGTTCCTTGCCGGACAGGCCCCGGCCCAGCAATGCGGCGCCCACGTTGTGCAACGCGGAGCCCGCAAAGGCGGCGGGGCGCTGGAAGACCATGGTCACGGCCCCCTCGGCACGGCACACCACGCTCCCCGCAGCGGGCGCGTCGAGCCCTGCCAGCGCACGCAGCAGGGTGCTCTTGCCGGCCCCGTTGGGCCCGAGCACCGCCAACACCTCGCCAGCCCGCAGTGACAACTCCTCCACCTCGAGCGTGAAGCTCGCGTCGCGTGCGCGCCGCTCCACGCGCAGTGCGCGGGCTGCCAGTACGACTTCAGCGCTCACGTGCGCCCGCCCTGCTGAAGCGCGGTGAGCAGGCCCGCGAGCAGCAGCGTGAGCCCTACCAGCACCGCGGCCAGACCCATGGCGGCCTCGAACTCACCCATCTGTGTGTACATGAGAATGGACGTGGTGAGCACGCGTGTCTCACCCTCGAGGTTGCCACCCACCATCATCACCGCACCCACCTCGGAGAGAATCCCCCCGAGTGCCGCGATCACCGCCGCCAGCAGCCCCAGGCGGATCTCTCGTACCAGCAGCCACCAACGCCAGCGCCGCGGAATGCCCAGGGTCTGTACCTGCAACTCCCAGTCCTCGTCCAAGGCCCCCGCCGCCGCCAACGTGATGCCCACCACCAGCGGTAGGGCGATCACGATCTGCGCGAGCACCATCGCCTTGGGGCTGTACATGAGACCCAGCGCGCCCAGGGGACCGCTTCGCCACAGCAAGAGCGCCACGCCCAAGCCCACCACAACTGGCGGGGCTCCCATGCCGGAATTCACCAAAGCGACCATCGCTCGGGAGCCCCCGAAGCGGCGCCGCCCCAGGAAAATGCCGAGCGGCAGCCCCAGTACCAGGGCCACGAACAGGGCCGTACCACAGACCGCCAATGTGCGTGCCGTGATGGCGACGATCTCCATGACACCGAGTTCTGTCATGATTCGGGATCGGCTCGGAGAGGTCGGAAGAGCGGCCGGCCGTAACGCTCCCGGCCGTAGGCTGCGATCCGATGCTGGGTCTGGGGCGCCAGGAAGAAGGCGGCCAGGCGTTCGGCCGCGCGCGCATGGATGCGACCGGGAAAGCGCCGCGGGGAAACCGCGAGCACGGAGTAGACGTTGCGCAGACCCGGCGCTGGAGACGAAAGCACCTCGAGCCCGGTGCGCTCCTCGAAGGCCAGGAAGGTCCCGATATCCGAGAGCGTGTAGGCGCGGCGTTCGCCGGCCACCTGCAGCGTGATCCCCATACTGGCGCCGGTACGCACCATGCCCGGGAACGAAGCATCCCCGGGCAGACCCGCTTCGTGCAACAATGCCTGCTCTCGGCGGTGGGTCCCGGAGTCGTCGGCGCGACTCACGTAGGGGCTTCCCGAGCGGGCGATTCGGCGATAGGCCTCTTCGGGAGAGTCGGCACTACGCACTCCAGCAGGATCCTCCGGCGGGCCCGCCAGCACGAAGTAGTTTTCCATGAAGGGCTGACGGGAGAGCGCGGCACCGGACGCCAGCAGCGCTTCCTCGCCCGGCGGGGCATGGGTGAGCAGGAGATCCGCGTCGCCGTGGCCACCCATACGCAGGGCCGCTCCCGTTCCCACCGCGACCACCCGGACGTGGATCCCGCTACCCTCCTCGAAGACGGGCAGCAACTCGTCGAGCAACCCGGAGTCCCGGACACTGGTGGTGGTGGCCAGCAGCACCCACTCCGGCTCCTCTTCCGCCGTGTCCGCGGCAGCCACCATCGCCAGGACCAGGGCCAGCAGCGAAGCCCGCAGCGCACTTCTCCGCTCCATCGAAAGTCACCTCTCGGGGAAAGTCCCCGAGCATAAATCAGCGAGGAATCGGCTGCCCCAGGGCCCTGAACCCGTGTCTCGAAAACCTACAACACGCCCGCCCCGATCCCGCTACATCACACCGAGCGGAGCACGAGAACTGCAGCTGGAGTACGACCGGCTTTGGAGTGAAGAACGCCCGAGGGTGACCCGCGAGGTTTCTGCGGCCGCCGCGATGGGAGACCGTTCGGAGAATGCCGAATACATCTACGGCAAGAAGCGGCTGCGTGAGATCGACTCGCGGCTCGAGTTCCTCAACCGGCGCCTCGAGGAAGTGAGCATCGTCGAACCCCAGGACCGGGGAGACGGACG
>Ga0310342_100003118_pt1 | contig 10832 bp, 4 predicted proteins | sample S15DNA20500_MG_FD_206155 | JGI IMG/M metagenome (GOLD analysis project Ga0310342, IMG submission 206155) | Marine microbial communities from station ALOHA, North Pacific Subtropical Gyre - S1503-DNA-20-500_MG | ecosystem: Environmental > Aquatic > Marine > Oceanic | place: Pacific Ocean: North... | reverse complement strand
GTTTACTGCGCTTCCCCGCAGCCGTTGTACGTTTGGTCAGCCTCGCGGGGGCTTCCTGGTTGCTGGAGTGAACGGCCTCAGGCGACCAGTAAAGAAAGAAAGGGTCTGCCTTGTGGCGATCGATGAATTCGACCATGTTGTCGCCGTCGTAGTCGGTCAGCCACTGGGTCTTACCGTCTTCGTTGATGCAGAAGTATTTCGAGCTCTGGTTGCCCACCTTCTTTTTCGGTGGTTTTTGGGCCACCTCCGTGAAACCGACTTGCAACGGTCCCTGGGCTTTCGTGCCGATGTCCCACTTCCCAATCTGTCCCGTGACGTAACCGTTATCAGCCATGAACCGGGCCAGCGTAGGGCGATCCTCGGGAATCGCTAACCCGCGGGACATGCCATACTTGCCGAAGCGTTGGCCATACTGGCCCATGATCAGGCTACAGCGGCTTGGGCAACAAGGTGGATTGGTGATATAGGAAGCCGTGCAGCGAACGCCTTCGGCAGCCAGCCGGTCGATGTTGGGCGTGGGGATATCCTTGCATCCGTAGACGCCAATGTCTCCGTAACCCAGGTCGTCAATGTAAATCAGCACAATGTTCGGTTTCTCAGCGGCAACACTGACAGATGTAGCAACAGTCCAGAGCACTAGCAGCAGAAGAGCTGCCATCGTTAGGCTGTGTGAGTAGGATCGATATGTCATATGAATCTCGTTTCGTACTTTCGTGGTCGGTAGTTCAGCCTGTGGCTTAGTTTTCCAGGATTGAGCGCAATTTGGCTCGCAGGCTTTCCACTTTCTCAGGCATCTTCTCGGCGAGGTTATTTTGCTCCGACAGATCGTCTTTCAAATTATAGAGTGCAATGCCGTACTTGGCCTTGCGATCTGCCCCGAAGCCACGGCCCCCCTTGGTGTCGATAAGCTTCCAGTCCCCATCCCGGATAACTTTATCCGCGTGTAGGATGGGCGGGCGCGCCTTGTGTTTGCGATCGGGCGCCAGGAGGACGGGAAGGAAACTGACACTATCCTCAGCCGCGTCTTGAGGGAGTTTTTGTTTACCGGACACACCGGCGAAGGTGGCCAGTACATCGGCAAAGGCAATGGTGTGAGCGGTGGTTTTGCCGGCGGGAATCCGCTCAGGCCAGCGGGCGATGAAGGGCATGCGGTGGCCGCCTTCCCAGGCGCTCGCTTTAATGCCGCGCAAGGGGCCAACGGAGCGATGGCTAAAGCGTTCGGTGTCCTTGTCGTACCAGACCGGACCGTTGTCGCTGGAAAAAATGACGAGCGTGTTTTCGGTCATGCCCGCCTGTTTCAAGCTCCCCAGCACCTGGCCGACCACGTGATCAACCTGCGCAACAAAATCACCGTACATACCCGCTCCGCTTTTGCCGATAAACTGCTTCGTTGGCAGCCAGGGCGTGTGCGGGGAGGGGAGGGCGAGGTAGAGAAAGAGAGGCTTCTTGCCATCATGAGACTCGATCACCTTTACCGCCTCGTTCGCGAATCGCGGGGTGACTTCGGTGTGCTTGAAATCGGGGGCCACGTTGCCAGCACGCCAGAAGGCGCCCTGGATATTGTTCCAGTTTTCTTTACCGCCAACGCTGCTGTTATCTTCAACCTTTTCGGTCGGCGGCATCACCGGCGTGCGATCCTTGATATAAAAGTAGGGTGGAATATCGAGCGAGGCATGCATGCCGAAAAAGGAATCGAAACCGCAATCGACCGGCCCACCGGTCAGCGGTCGCTCGTAATCAAATACGCCAGGTGCTTTCATAGTAAACCCCTGGTGCCATTTGCCGACCATGGCAGTGCGATAGCCTTGCTCGCGCAGAACGCTGGCGAAGGTGAGTTGGCCGCGGGCAATGACCGGGCCGCCCCTCCAGTTGAGGCGACCGCGGCGGGCGGCAAAGCGGCCAGTGATCAGGGAATGCCGGGATGGCACGCAAGTTGAGCCGCCTGAATGTGCGTCGGTGAAGACCAGGCCGTCGGCTGCCAGGCGATCCAAGTGTGGCGTGGGAATTTTGCTGGCGGGATTATAAGCCTTGAGGTCGCCGTAGCCCATGTCATCGGCCAGGATGAAGACAACGTTTGGCGGGGCGGCCCAAAGAGCCGCCGGATTCGCCCAGCTTATGAGGGAAAGAACTAGCAGAAGATTTCTCATTTTTTGCTTCGCCTGTATAGCAGATGTTTCACGGATAAGACATTTTCAGATAGCCCCCATCTTCGCCCCCTGAGGCGGTGCCTGCAAGTCTGTTGGCAAGCTTTGTATGACTCGCCTGGGCAATCGGTTATCATGTAGCCTGTGATGGGTGATAAGTGAATTCCACGCTGGGAGCCGATAGCAAGAGGCGACGAATCGCGGCACTTCTAAGGAAAGGACCAATGATGCGGTTTCTCGTAATCCTGTGGTTAGCTTTCCTGACGTCTGCGACAGCGGTTCCGGTTTGGGCAGCGGATAAGATCGATTATTTGCGCGATATCAAACCAATCTTAAAGACGCACTGTTTTCGCTGTCACGGACCACTGAAGACGGAATCCGGCTTGCGCCTCGATACGAAAAGACTGGCGATTAAGGGCGGTGACAACGGACCGGCGTTGGTAGCTGGAAACGCGCTTGCCAGCAACTTGCTACAACGGATCGCGGCAACCGGCGATACACGCATGCCGCCAGAAGGTAAACCGCTTACGGATCAGGAAATCGAGACGCTGAAGGCTTGGATCGCGGCTGGTGCGGTTTCTCCCACCGACGAGAAAGCGGATGATCCGCGGTCCCATTGGTCCTTTCAAGCGATTAAACGCCCGCCGCCACCGCTGGTTGGCGAGGCCGAGTGGTCGCGAAATCCGATCGATGCGTTCATTCGGCAAAAGCAGCAGCAAGCGAAGGTCGTTCCGCAGCCAGTCGCGCCCCGGCACGTGTTGCTGCGACGGGTTTATTTGGACCTGATCGGCCTACCGCCGTCGCGCAGCCAGTTGCGGATGTTCCTGGCAGACAAATCGCTCGACGCGTACGAGAAAACGGTCGACAGTCTCCTGGCCAGCCCGCATTACGGCGAACGCTGGGGCCGGCACTGGCTAGATATCTGGCGTTACAGCGATTGGTACGGGTTTCAAAGCGAGGTCCGTTTCAGCCAGAAGAACATCTGGCATTGGCGAGACTGGGCCGTCGAGTCGCTCAATGCCGACAAAGGCTACGAGCGGATGTTGATGGAGATGCTGGCCGGCGACGAGATCGTGCCGTTTGATCCCGGCAACTTGCGAGCCACCGGATTCCTGGTCCGCAACCGCAATACTGACAGCCGCGAGCAGTGGATTCGTGACACGGTCGAGCATACAGCCAAGGCGTTTCTCGGTTTAACGATTTCCTGCGTCCAGTGTCACGACCACCCGTACGATCCAATCTGGCACGAGGAGTACTATCGCTATCGCAATATTTTCGAGTCGGTACAAGTGGGCATCGACAGCGGTGGTGGCGGACCGGCGGGCGAAGACCTGGCAGGCGTCGCCCGCATCTTTGATCGCGGGCAGGCTGCCACACAATTGTTCATCCGCGGCAATGACCGCACCCCGGATAAAGAGAGAAAGATCACTCCCGGTCTGCCACAACTTTTTTTCGAATGGACTGAACCGCAAGTCGTTCAACTGCCGCCATTGGCGCGCATTCCGCATCTTCGTGCACCGGTCCATAAACAAACCATCGGGCGGATGGAGTACAACATTCGCCAATCCGAACAGGCCATCGTGTCCGCTGGCAAGTACCTGGCAGATACAAAACGCCGGCTCGCCAAGACCAGCGCTGACAACTCATCACCGACGGCGGATACGTTTGTCATTGAGCCGTTCCAAGAAATACGTGAAAGCGTTTGGCGGCTGGGACGTGGACAGTGGGATCTCGGCAAGGATCATCTCTCTCAAGCACTGGTTAAGGAACCGCGGGACTGCTACCTGGAAGCGGTCGAAAAACCACCAGAGAATTTCAAGCTCCGCCTGCGACTACGAATTACCGGCGGAACCGCACCCCTGGTAGGCGTGATGTTTAACCGATCGAACGACGGCGGTCGCGGCGAAGCGGTCATGCTTTCGATAAACGATCAAAACCGCGGGCTGCGGTTTTTTTTCGAATACGGTGACGAGCGGCATTTCCACGCCAAGTACGCTCGCGACCTGCCCATCACAACGGACGAAGAACTCGTCCTGCGGATGGATGTTCGCAACGGATTGGTCAACGTCTACGTCAACGATCTGCTACAACAGGCCTACCAGGTGACTTCAGATCCCGGGGCCTTGCGATTGCTAACGATTGGCGCGTCCGCCGAATTCCATCACCTGCGGATCGATCCGCTGCCGGATGATGCGCCGATGGTCCCCGCTGAGACAATTCCGCTGTTTGCACCGTTGGCTCAATTGGATAAGTCGCATCCCTCGCACATGTCGTTGGCCGAGGCGCTGATCGAGCAGTCGCGACTGCAGTTGGAAATCGACAAATCACAACTCGCTTCGTACCAGGCGACGTGGGCCGCGGATTCCTGGAGGTTGCTCAACGCACCGCCGAAAGAAGACGAAGCCGCCACCAAGACGCACAAGACACGGCTCGATGAACTCGCAGTCGTGGCTCAGGTCGCTCAGCGTCAATTAAAGCTGGCCAGTGCCAGGCAATCCCGGTTCAAGGCCGATCACGACTTGAAGGGAGCCACCACACAAGCGGAAGCTGGCAAAAAGGGGGACGAGAAAGAAGTCGAAAAACTGACTAAGGCTATCGAATCCGCTAAGAAGAAGGTCGCCTCGACGGCCGAGCAGGTGGCGACAGCCGAGAAGGCGTTAAAAGATCTGCCGCTGCCGAAATACCAGCACTTGTCGGGCAGCTATGGTTCATCGTCCGGTCGGCGACTGGCATTTGCCCATTGGGTGGCCGACAGCCGAAACCCGTTAACTGCACGTGTGGCGGCTAACCACATCTGGCTGCGTCACTTCGGCCGAGCATTGGTTGAAACGGTTTCCGATTTCGGCGTGAGCGGCTCGCCGCCCAGCCATCCCGAATTGATCGATTGGTTGGCCTACGAATTGATGCATCCTTCGCTAGTGCAGAAAACCAAGAAGACAGATATCCATTGGGTCAAAGCCAGACCGGCCGCTGACCCCTGGTCGATGAAACACCTGCACCGCCTGATTGTCACCTCCCGCGCTTATCGCAGCGCGTCAACGCCCGCTGCAAACAACCTCGTTGCTGATCCCGACAACCATTGGTTCTGGCGTATGTCTCCGCGACGAGTCGATGCGGAAACCGTCCGAGACAGCGTACTGGCAGTCGCCGGAACGCTCGACAAAACCCGTGGCGGCCCCGGCCTGCCCGGCTCCGACGGCATGTCCGTCCGCCGCCGCAGCCTGTACTTCCACCTGTCCCCCGAAAAACAAATGGCATTCTTAAAGCTGTTCGACGGAGCCGACCCAACTGAATGCTACCACCGCCATGTCAGCATCGTCCCGCATCAGGCACTCGCTTTGTTTAACAGCCAACTTACGATGGTACAGTCGCGCATCCTGGCGCGTCGCATGTCGCAACAATTTGACGATACGGACGCCTTCATCGCGGCAGCGTTTGCACAAGTTCTCTCCCGGCCGATTACCGAAGAAGAAATTAAAATTTGCCGGGAGTTCCTCGCAGCCAGAGAAGAAGTGTATCGCCAGAACAAGGCCAGCGCCGAGAAGGAACACCGAGAAGAGGGGGAGACCGTGACGACCGACCGGCCATCGTCGGACCCACGGTTACACGCCCGAGAAAACCTCGTGCACTCTCTGTTCAACCACCATGACTTTGTCACGATTCGTTAACAGACGGAAAAATGAGGAGCAAACCGGCTCCATGATTATCCTAAGTAATAAGCAGCGCAGGGAGTGGGTACTAAAATGAACAAACCAGAGCAGGCCAGTCCCCCTTTCCCCAGCCTTCACACCCGTCGTGCGTTCCTCGCTGATACGGGAATGGGATTTACCGGGCTGGCCCTCGGCACCTTGTTGCAGGACGACGGCTACGCGGCAACACCGGAGAAGGATCAGCCAAATGGTAAAACGCAATTACCGCCCAAGGCCAATTCCGTGATCTGGATTTTCCTGGCAGGCGGAGTTAGCCACATGGAGAGCTTTGATATCAAGCCTGCCCTGAACAAGTACGCCGGTAAGACGTTCGACGAAACGCCGTTCAAGGATTTTCTCAATAAGGAAAGAATCGAAAAGAACCTGATGGGTTCCGGGATGAGCATTCCGCCGCACAAGGAACTGATGGGGCTGAATACCGGATATCGAAAGTACGGCGCATGTGGGTTGGAAGTGGGCGACTGGTTCTCTCATATTGGGCAATGTGCCGACGACCTGGCTGTCGTTCGTTCTCTCTGGACTGTTCATCCAAATCATGGAATGCAATTGACGTGGCATACGGGGATGCATGTCCGCGATGGTGCGCAGCCAACGATCGGGGCGTGGGCCTCGTACGGCCTGGGATCGCTGAATCAACAGTTGCCAAAATTCATCGCGATGGGCAAGTCGATCGGTGGCTGTTGTGGGGGTGAATTTGGTCATGGGGCAGCGTATCTGGGGCCCCAGCACGCGGGAGTCAAGATATCTACCGATCCGAAAAATCCACTACAATTCGTGAAGCCGCACGGAACCGGCATCACCGCTGAACAACAGGCCGCGGAACTGAATCTCATCGGCCAATTGAACCGGGTGGCCGGCGTCGAATATCCCGACGACCCGGACCTGCGAGCACGCATCCGGTCGTACGAACTGGCTGCCAGCATGCAGACTGCGGTCCCCGAACTCATGCAACTCGATCAGGAAACCGTTCAGACGCAAAAGCTGTACGGACTCGATCAAGAGCATTCTCGCGAATTTGGCACACAATGCCTGGTCGCCCGTCGCATGGTGGAAAAAGGAGTGCGGTTCGTGCAACTGTATCATGGCACCGGCAGCGCTGGCACTTGGGATGCGCATAGCGACATCAAGAAACGTTATGACATTGAGGCACCGAAAGTGGACAAGCCAATCGCCGGTCTTTTGAAGGATCTGAAACAACGTGGCTTGCTGGATAGCACGCTGGTCGTCTTCGGTACCGAGTTCGGCCGCACTCCCGGCGCGCAGGGTACTGGTCGCGACCATCACCCGCAAGGCTTCACCTGCTGGCTGGCCGGTGGCGGCATTAAGGGTGGCGTTACGCACGGGACAACCGATGAACTGGGCTTCTATGCTGTCGATAATCCGCACTACGTGACCGATATCCACGCGACAGTCTTACACCAACTAGGTCTCGATTCGAACCAGTTGGAAATTCCTGGCCGCAAACGACTTGATGTCCACCGTGGTCGACCGATCGAAGCAATCATCAGTTGATGGGTAGCGACCAGGCAGGTTTTTACTGAAAAGGGTTTTTCCGATTGTTCAAGAAGCACGCCGCTACCGTCATCAACGTCCATATCGACGTACCTTGGAGATGCGGATCTCGCCGACCTGGCCGAAGAAGTTACCATAACCCAGGTAGTTAAAGTCGCCACCATACTTGACGTGCCCGCCAATGCGGCTGAAGACGCTGAACTGTGAATCATGTTGCCGATCGTTGACGAGCTTGCGGCCATCTGGAGTTTTTAGTTGCCAGATCAGCTTGCCATCCAGGAATAACTGGTGAAGGTCTTCCTGGTAGCTGTATTGCCAGGCGACGTGATGCCACTGGGTATCACTTATCCCGACTTCCGACTGCTTGGCGACGATCCCTGCGGGTCGTTTCCAGGGGTGAAGATCTTTCCAGGTGTAGTTAGCACTCTGGAAATGAATGCCGGGGGCCATGCTTCCGTTTGGCGAGTCTATTTCGGATAGATACAACTCCCAAACCCCACGTTTGCTCTTGTCATAGGTTCCACAAATGTGGCCAAAATCAAATTTCTTCAAGGGGATATCGTTGAAGGCCTGGTACGGACCACCACGGCGAACCCATGCTTCCACGGTCCATTCCTTGGTGCAAGTCTGCATGTCGAGCCGAGGAGGACCATAGCCGAGCGAGACGTAGCCGTGCTCGCCGTGTCCCGTCTCCTGGGGAAAGCGACCTTCCCGGCCTGTCCACTGATAGCGGCGGTCAGCTCCCATGTTGGTATAAGTCAAGGTCGTCGCCTCCCCGCCAGCGATCCGTTCCGAGATGAGGCGGCCACTGGGGCCCTGCCAATCGTAGAGGACAACGGTCTGCTTGTCGGAGCCTATTGTTCGCAGCTGTTTCGGGAGGACCCGAAAAACCAGGTTGCGGCGATCCTTTTGCCCATTGGCGCCGGTCACTTCTACTAACAGCTTGATATGGCCGACGTCCAGGGGAGTCCCACTTATTGTTCCTGTCAGGGGATTGAGGGTGAGATTCCTGGGCAACGATTCCGAAACTACCTTCCAGCGGAGCGGCGCTGCCATGTGCTCGGACTTCAACTCGGCTTGATATGCCGTTCCAGCAAAAGCGGGAGGGAGCGATTCTGAAACCAACCGACCTGGAGCTACCGTCAGGACAAAGGTGTGTTTGTCTGTCTCCCCCGCCTGGTCGGTGGCCAGGATGGTCATGGTACGTCCTTGGACCAGTTCTTTGGGAGTGCCGTGGAGAAGGCCCGTCCCTTCCAGGACCAGGCCCTTTGGCAAGCTGGTGGGGTACATCATTTTCCAGCGGATGTTACCGTCGGCAGCGTCCGCACCCAACTGGATTGTGTAGGGCAGCCCCAGTCCCGCATTGGGTAGTTTCTGGCGGATGATGGCCAGTTTCTTGGCCACCGGAAATCGCATAATCTTGGAAATGCGCAGTTCGTCAATTTCTCCTTCCATGTTGTACATGGTCATGCCGAAGGCACCGGGTTTCCAGCCAGGCTGCTTGGTCGGCCGCAGGAAGCCACCCACCTGGAACGGGATATCGCACCGCTTGCCATTGTTCTCGATGATCCGCGTGGCCGCCCGGCCAGGGCCCGGCAACGGCACCTGGCGAGTCATCTTTCCGTCAACGAACATGTAGCCAGTCTGATCCCGATAGCGAAATTGCCAGGCCACGTGATGCCAACCGGTGTCATAAATGCGCCCCCAGTCTTCTCCGATCCAGCCGTGACTGTAGCCGGGCCAGAATGCGCCACCTACATCATTGTTAGGGTCTTTGCCTTTGTGGGAACCGATGAAGCGGGCTCCGGGTAAGAGACCGTTCTTCGGGAGCGTTGCGTTGCCATAAGATCCGTGTGTTCGCAGATAGAAGAGCCAACCGTGTCGGTAGCCATCTGCCAGGGCGGCCCCCTCCTCGTCCGTTCCGCAAATGTTTGCGAACGTGTAACCGTTGGTCTTGGCAGTTGAATTGGCACGGTCCTTGCCGCCGGGACCTGTGTAGCGGACCCACGCTTCCACGGTCCATTCCTTGACGCAGGTGCGCAGGTGAAGTTTGTCGTTATTGGTTGGCCCGACCAGCAGGTGATCGTTGTGCCGGTCAAAGCGAGCGGTTGTTCCAAAGCCGTCCCGCTCTCCCCACAGCCCCCGCTTGTACGCTTGCAGCGTTAACGCCTTGTCTCCCATGGCATCGTGAGCCTGGTTGCCAGCACCTTCATCGAAGTGATAGAGCACGACCGTCTGCTTATCTGGCTTAAACGGACGCCGCCATGGTTCATCTGCGCGTAACTCCACGACGTAGGCGAGCAACACCAGCAGTACGATGCTAAGTTTCTTCTTCATGGCTACTTCCTAGGACTTAAAGGTTTTCCAGACAGGTCCCATCTTCGCCCTCTGAGCGAGCGCCTGCAAGTCTTTTTGGGTAGCAGATTATGCGGCTGGTCGGTTAGGGGGCGGTTTGGTTGCCTTGAACAGGAATCCTAGTGACCACGAAGAGCAGGTGCTTCACGACTACTTCTATCGAGTCCGGCCAACAGCCAACGTCTTTCTGGGGATACCGAGGCAGATTCGGAATCCATCGCGCGAGTCGGAATATGAAACACCAGATATACCCAGCCGGACGGCGCATCTCGCATTGCCTGGTACATCAAAGTAGTTGCCGCCGCGACAAACGGGACGCGATACCGAAAGGCGTTTCTTGTCCTGGTAGTAAACTTCTTCGTGTCCACCTTCAGCGTCAAAATGGTCGAGGACGAACTCCCACACGCCGCCGCACATGTCCGCCAAGCCAAAGCCGTTTCGTCCTTTTTTGCCATAGTGATCCACGGGGGACAGAAAAGCAAACCCGTCACTCCACGGAGCATTTGCAAAGGGCCAGATTGTATCTCGTTCAGGGAGGAAATCGACGGCGGAAATGTTGAACCTACCCTTGCCTTCCATCAAATCATTTCCCCACCAGAAATAATGACTCTTCTGGCTTCCGCCGCGGCAGGCATAGGCCCATTCGGCTTCGGTGGGCAGCCGGATTTCTAGCTCCTTGGGTAGTCGACCTGCCTTCCGCTCCTTTTCCGTTAGCCAACGGCAAAAAGCTTTCATGTCCTGATAGCTGACACAAACGACGGGGTAGGTGTCCTTCATCGGAATTCCGAAACCTGGATCGCGCCAGCTCTTGTCCGCCACCGACTTCCAGGGGTGCAAGATTTTCGTTCCGACATAGTATCGGTCCCATTCATGTTCAAAGACCTGCGTCACCCCGCCTGGCTTTTCTGCATCTGTGACGTACCCCGACTCCTCGACGAAACGCTGGAACTGTCCCCTGGTGACCTCAGTGCGCCCCATCCAAAAGCCTTTGCTGACCCGCATCGGTCGTGGCTCGCCTTCAAACCTTTCTCGGTCCGTTCCAGGTTGAGCCCCGCCTTCGATGCCGGTGGCCCATTTTTTTTCCGCTGCCGTGCTGCCCATCATGAATTTA
>Ga0310342_100003117_pt1 | contig 10834 bp, 5 predicted proteins | sample S15DNA20500_MG_FD_206155 | JGI IMG/M metagenome (GOLD analysis project Ga0310342, IMG submission 206155) | Marine microbial communities from station ALOHA, North Pacific Subtropical Gyre - S1503-DNA-20-500_MG | ecosystem: Environmental > Aquatic > Marine > Oceanic | place: Pacific Ocean: North... | reverse complement strand
GTTATCGGGTGGTCAACGGCAGCGGGTGGCTGTAGGGCGGGCCATTGTGCGTGATCCCCATGTTTTCTTGTTGGATGAACCGTTGAGTAACCTGGATGCGAAATTGCGCCTCGTGATGAGGGGCGAATTGATCAAGTTGCATCGGCGGTTGCAGGCGACGATGGTCTATGTGACGCATGACCAGGTAGAAGCGATGACCATGGGAGATCGAATTGCCGTCATGCACGAGGGGAAAATCCAGCAATTTGCTAAGCCGCGTGAGATTTATTCAGCACCGGCCAATCGATTTGTTGCGCAGTTTATCGGTAATCCACCGATGAACTTGCTGGAAGGAAAACTGGTCGCAGAAGAACAGGCGACCTATTTCCAGGCCGATCAGTTTCGGGTTCTCATTCCCTCGACAAGAGCTCGCAGATTACACGATCGATTGGATTGCGAGATTACCCTCGGTGTGCGACCTGAACATCTGCAATTGCTGGCGGCCGATTCGACAGAAACAGGAATCGAAGTAACCGTAGTCTTGAGCCAACTGCTGGGCGCGGAAACCATCGTGGAAGTGGACTATGGTGCCGGACGGGTGTTTGCCCGTGTTGATAACCAGCAGCAATTGGAAGCTCAGCAGCCGATGAGCCTCAGTGTTGATCCGCAACACATTCATTTTTTTGATCCCAAGTCGCAGCTGGCCATCTAAGCAGCCATCGTCGATCCTAACGATCCGGGACTGCCATGATTCAGACACCGCCCGGGGGTTGCACCGACCGAGGCGTGCGATAAGGTGGAGATGCACTGCGGATCGTTACAGTGACTTGCTTGATTTTGTCCAAGTGAGGCTTCTGTTTGCCTTTGATCTAGTAATACAAGGAACCTCTCATGCTTAGCCGTTACCGTTTCTTCTTGCTGTTCTGCTCTGCTCTGCTCTCTCCCCTGGCCCCTGCTCTCTGGGCCCAACAGGGGAAACTTGATCCTGTGCAGAGAACGGCAGTGCAGGAAGTTGATCAGCGAAGCGAGGAGTTAAAGGCGGTGAACCGGCAAGTCTGGGAACTGGCAGAAGTAGGGCTCGAAGAACGGCAGTCCAGCCAGTTGCTGATTGGTAAGCTAAAAGCCGCCGGCTTCCAGGTGAAATCCGGGCTATCGGGAATGCCCACGGCCTTTGTTGCCAGCTATGGTTCAGGAAAACCAGTGATCGGAATCCTGGCCGAATATGATGCTCTACCCGGGATGTCCCAACAGGTTGCTCCAGTCCGTAAGGCGGTAACGGATGGACGTCCGGGACATGCCTGTGGACACTCGGGTTTGGCGGCAGGGTCATTAGGAGCAGCGCTGGCAGTCAGAAAAGCGCTGGAAGAACACAAGTTGTCGGGGACGATTCGTCTTTATGGAACACCTGCCGAAGAAACGGTGATCGGAAAGATCTACATGACGCTCGACAAGCAATTTGATGACCTGGACATCTGTCTGCACTGGCATCCCAGTAGCAGTAACGGGGCCTGGGCTTCCAGCTCCAAGGCACTGGTGTCAGCTAAGTTTACGTTTACCGGTACTGCCGCACATGCTTCGGTAAGTCCCGAGAAGGGTCGCAGTGCCCTGGATGCAGTCGAGTTGATGAATATCGGGGCAAATTTCATGAGGGAACATGTCAAGGAAGATGCCCGCATTCATTACGTCATAGTAGATGGTGGCGGAGCGCCGAACGTGGTGGCGCCCATTGCGACTGTCTGGTATTTCTGTCGAGCCGACGATCACAAGGATGTGGAATATAATTTTCGCTGGCTACAGGATATCGCTGCTGGCGCAGCCAAGATGACGCGTACTAAACTGACGATTAAAGTCGATACCGATTGCCACGAGATCATTCCCAATGCGCCACTGGCGGACCTGGTGACTAGCAAGTTGGAATTGTTGGGAGCACCTAAATTTACGGCAGAGGAAGCACAATTTGCCCGTCGCCTGCAAGCGCCACTGACTGAACAGTTTGGAACCCAATTTCCGCTGGCTATTGATGATCGCATTCACCGCGCGACGGTCAATGGACCACCAAGCAAAGGATCGACCGATGTTGGTGATATTAGCTGGCGGGTCCCTACCGGAGGTTTGAGAACCACCTGCATGGTGGCGCAAAGTCCCGGTCATAGCTGGCAGAATGTGGCTGCCATCGGATCGTCCATTGGAGAAAAGGGAATCATCTATGCGGCCAAGACACTTGCCTTAACGGCCCTGGAGCTTTACCAGCAGCCGAAGTTGATCGTGGCTGCCCGGGCCGACTGGAAAGAACGTATGAAGAAACGAACCTATTTCAGTTTCATTCCGGAAGGCCAGTCGGTGCCAAAGAAAATTCGCTGACCCCACGAAACTAACTTACTCGTCTGCTTCTTCAAGCTGCGCAAACAGCAATTCGTTGCCACGGCGGGTGGCCAAGCCTTCCTTGAAGTGCTTGCGACAAACGGAAACATACTGGTCGTTGCCACCGATCTTGATCTGTGATCCTTCCCGAATCACGGTTCCGTCGCCGTTGAGTCGCATGACCCGCGTGGCCTTGCTTCCACAATGGCAGATCGTCTTTATTTCAACGAGATTATCAGCCCAGGCCAGTAGAAAGGTGCTTCCCTCAAACAGGTTGCCCTGGAAATCCGTTCGCAAGCCATAGGTCAGTACCGGGATGTCGAGTCGATCTGCCACATCGCCTAACTGGGAGACCTGTTTCTTTGTCAAGAACTGGGCTTCGTCGACCAGGACACAATCAATGGCCTGCTGCTCGTGGCCTGTTCGGACGACTTCAAACAGGTTGTCGACCTGGGCAAACATCGTTGCTTCCGATTCCAGGCCGATGCGAGATGTAATTTTACCCGTACCGTAACGGTGATCCAACTCAGGTGTCAGCAGCAGCGTATGCATGCCACACTCGCGATAGTTGTAGCTTGATTGTAGCAGCGTGGTTGACTTGCCCGCATTCATGGCAGAATAGTAGTAGTAGAGTTTTGCCATCGTGCTACCTGTCTGGGAGTACCCGCTACTACACAGCGTATCGTCTGGGCGTTGAAATGCAACGGTATGATTCGCCACAACCGCACACGGCAGCCAAGAAACGAAACAGGGGTGCACGAGTTGTTATGCACCCCTGTCGGCTGATTGAACTGCCTGGTTAATTTGACCAGGCAACAGCTATTGCTTCGGCTTCAGTTGCCGTTAATCCCATGTTTGCTGCTGAGCGAACAGCAAATCGCCATTTCCAAGTGCCGTGGGTGGCAGCTAAACGGGCGATCTGACTACGAATTTCCGTATCAAAATGCATCAAGTAGTCTTTCTGCTCAGCGAGCGGCAAGGAAAACAGTTCTTCCTTGATCACTTCGTCATTGAGCACCGAGCTGGCCTCCGCAGGACTGATTGTTCCGTTACCATCCGCGTCACCCAGGATGGTCTCCGGGACAAAGATTTCTGCACTCACGAAATGAACGTTTGAACAAAGATTGATGTCATGGGTTTCCGTTACTTCACAGGGAGCCGCCAGTTCGTCATTACAAGCGATGGCATCAAGGTCAACGATCGGTGTCACGGTTGACTTGTGTGCAACGACGGTTGTCTGGGTACGTCGGAATCGGAAAATCTTGGCCGCAACCGGTTGATCGATTGCGATCGCGATGAGTAATACAATGAGTCCAGCCAAGTTCCAACGATGGGCATTCATGATTCGTTCCTTCCGTTTTGCTCCTGTAAAGGTTTTGCCGGTTGTTGACGATTACCGGTCGTTCTATGAGGGGAGTAAAACGCAACGGGTGTGCCAAACCAGCCTGGACTTCCCAGGCCAAGGAGGGCTTTAATCATGGCAGCGAAGTGGCGGGAGTTCCCCAACACATTGCTGTAACACAGGTTAGCGCATTTCGACAAGGAAGTCTGTGGGGCCAGAAAAAGTCCAGGGAGCAATTTCTAGAGTTAACTTAGGCAGCAGAGATTTGTCAATTGTCGCAGAAGTGAGACGCTTGTCTCATTTTGAGATTCTCTTTGGCGCTCTGAGCCGTCTTAACCTTTGGCTAAGACGATATCGAAAGTCCCTTGCAGATAGGTCCCATGGGCTGACTTCGTTTTCACCAGTGGAATCACCAGGTTGGACTTGCTGGCCCAGCGGTCACTGGCAATCAGCGGATCCCCTTGGAAATAAAGTTGGGTGATCAGTTTCTGGTAGCCGGGAGCCTGGATCATGTAGTGGATGTGTGCCGGTCGAAAGTCTTGCGGATTGGGTCCGATGCGGTAGGCACCTGGCTTAATCGTTTCGTATTCGTAGTAGCCAGTTTCATCGGTGACCAGTCGTATCCGGTTCTTGAACTCACTCCAGGCGGGCGGCTTCCTGGGATCCGCCAGGTCGTAGCGTCCCTGCTTGTCGGCTTGCCAGACGTCAAGGATCGCATTGGTAACCGGTTTACGGGTATCGTGTCCCCAGACACGTCCCTGGATCACCAGCAGGTTGCCGGGTTCGAGCGGTGGGGTTACTTTGCCTCGGAAGGGTGCCCCGGGGAGAAAATAAGGTCCGAGAATATCTTTGCGCGAGGGTTCCCACTTGGCAGCAGGTTGAACCTGAGGAATCCCGTTCTTGTCGAGGAAATTTTGGTAATCGTGGACATCTTTGGTTTTTGCGGTGGGTGCGGCATTGGCACGCAATGTTAAGGATCCGGCCCCGACTACTGCGAGTCCTGTAAGGCCTTGTTGAAAGACCTGGCGACGGTTGAATTTTCTCATGGAAGATTCTTTCTAGTTTTCGGGTGACGGTTTACTGGTTAGTTCCAAGTTAAACGCGTTAAGGCCTGCACGTACTTCGATTTCCAAGGGAGTGGTTTGTATTGAGGTATACCGCGCGCTGACCAGGTAAGTAGGTTCGTCTAAACCGGCTTGGTCTGGTACACCTCCTTCACTGGTTGCCTCGATTGTTTTCTGGTACTGACGATCAAATTCTTCTTCGCTAAGTTCGGCAGCGGCGACTTTGATGACGGTTACCTTGTACCTGCCGCGCGGTGCGCCCGGGTATTTGCCAGTGGAATAGAGGGCCTGGATTTGATATTTCCCTTGCGCGTCACTGGTCGCGGTAAAAACTCGCGAAGCTTCTCTGTCGACTTGATGCAGCGCTACACGTGCCCCGGCCAGCGGTTTTCCGTCGAGGGTGACACGTCCTTGGACGGGATGGAATGTAGGGAGATTAAGTGCGGACTGGTTGAGAGATGGCAGCAAGCCCTGCACGGCGACTTCGGCAATGGCCGCCAGGCTTTTGTTCCAGGTGGTCCCGTTTAAGTCGAGCGAAGCGACCAGGGCATCATCCTGCACCGTTGCCTTGAGTTTTAGTTGAATTTCCAGTTTGGCCAGTTTCTGAAGCATTCTGAGGAGATTGCTACGCATCTCATCAGGAAAGTCCTGTTGAGCTGCTAAGACTTGCAGGAGACCTGTCAGGTCGACTTCACCGGCAACGAGTTCTGTCCCTCCCACGGACGGTTTCCAGCCGCTTCCTTTCTTGTTAACCAGGTTGTGGATCTGGCTGACGGCAGTTCCGAGAACCACATGGTTCTCTAGCAAGGCAAAGACTACCATCGGACCTCTTTGTGAGCGACTTGGTCGCCAGACCGTATTCTTTCCGTACTTGATGGCGGCGAAGTCTCCCTCTTCGGCAATGCGCTGCAGTAAGTGTTGCGTCAGGTTGCGATCGGTGGTTTTTACCAGTGCCATGATACCGAGACCACCTGGTTGTCCGGGTGCCGGGTAGACGAGCAGCGCGCCGCTTCCCTTGGAAGCGAGACTCCGGAGTTGATCGAAGGAGACCCCCAGCTCTTCTTGCAGGCCAGCTTTTTCACGGTTCCAAGATCGCGGATCGGTATGCTGCAGCAGGTAATCGAATAGACCTAGCGGGTTATCGAGGCTGGCACTGAAGGCGGCCAGTGGTTTGTCAGCAGTGGCCAGTAGCTGTTGGCAGCTGGCTCCCGGTTGCAGGTATTTCTTGATGCCTGCCGGATTGGCCAGCGTGAGAGCTGCCTGCAGGCGCTCTGCTCCAGCAGTGAATCCGAAGGCTTCAAAATTGTTTGCCAAGGCACTGGCCGGGGTGCGGGGTGCAACGAGTGCTGGGTTTTGAACCAGTGATTTGATGTTAAGGAACAGCCTGAGTTGATTGTCAGCAGCCAGGTAGGGGAGCGCCTGCTGGAAGTGCTTGACCTGGTGCAGTGGTTTGGCCTTAGCTTGCAGGAGTTGAGCTGCCAGGTAACGGGATTTTGAGCTAATCGCGTCACTAATGAGAACTGTCAAGACCTGGTCCTCAATCGAATAAGCTGCCATTTCTCGCACTTCAGCGGAGAAGCCGCTTTTACCGCTAAGAGAATAAATCGACGGCTTCGCGGTTGTTTCTTTCTTGACGGTCAGTCCGCCAAGTCTCGCCAGGTTACCGATTAGCTTATGGGCTTTGGTCGCGTCTGAAATCGGGACATGGATGGCAATTGTGAAGAGGGCTAAGGGATCTTCCGATTCCGTTTGGAGTTTGAGCCTGAAACTACAACTGACTGGCTGAGAGAAATTAATGCCACTTGCCTTCTCCACTCCAGCCAAGTCACGCGGATTAAATCCGAAAACACTCTTGCCGATTTCCATAAATTGCTGAAGTGTTGCTTCAGTGGTCTGGTCCTGGGCTGCGAACTGGTCATAGAAACTGAACAGTTGCCGATGCACTTGGCCGAGGCTGGAAATTTCCAGCAGTGCGACGGAGTCTGCGGTATTAAGTTTTGCGTTAGCAAACGTCGCTGGCCCGGAACTCTGATTGGATTTCTTTTTCTGGTCGGTTTCCTCGCCAGATCGATTGCAGCCGGTCGCAGCAAGAGCCAACAGCACCGTTAGCAGCATTCGCAGCGCACGCGTGTTGATTCCAGCGAATTTTCTGGAGGCGGTTTGCGTGTTCATGCGAGTGATTCCTTGTGCTGGAAGTGTAACGGTTTTCACGTGCCGTGATTATAGCAGTGCCGTGAGAGGCTTCCCAGTGATGCCAGCGGTGCGAATTGAGAGAATCGATGGTGACCAAAGTGACGGCTATTCATTTGATTTTTGAGTAATAATTTTCCAGATCCGAATGGTTGCGTCTCCACTGGAAGTAGCCATGACTTTGCCGTTGGGCCCAAACGTGGTGGAGCGGATTCCCTTGGTATGTCCCTCGAGCGTTACATCTGACTTTTGCGTAGCGAGATTCCACACTTGGGCAGTTTTGTCGCTACTGCCTGAAAGGAGCCATTTGCCGCGCGGACTGAAACTCAAACTGTTTACACTTCCCCGATGACCTTTTAGAACTACCACAAGTTTTCCTGTCACGACGTCCCAGACGTGAATGGTTCGATCTTCACTACCGCTGGCCAGCCATTTGCTGGTGGCGTGAAAACTCAAACAGGTGACACTGTTGTCATGGCCCTCCAGGGAGAAAACTTCCTGGCCGGTGAGCGCGTCCCAAATCTTGACAGATTGGTCGTCAAGGCCACCCGCGGTTGCAATACGGGTTCCATCCGGACTGAAGCGTACCGAGTTGACAAAGTCGGTATGGCCCTCAAGTTTCAGTAGTTCAGTACCACCGTCGAGAACCCAAACTCGACCGCTTTTGTCGTCGCTACCGGAGACCAGGCGGCTGCCGTCGGGACTAAAGTCGAGACTATTGATTTCGTCGTCGTGCCCCTTGATTACCATCACCTGTTTCGCTTCTTTGAGATCCCAAATTCGGATGGTCTGATCGGGGCCCGTGGAAGCGATCACCGTTCCCAGGGGGGAGTAACAGAGACTCCAGATCGCATCTTCATGCCCGGTGAAAGTGTTTATTACGTCACCGCTAAGGGGATCCCAGATTTTGATAGAGTGGTCGTCATAACCACCGCCTGAAGCAATTTGTTTGCCGTCTGGACTGAAAGCAATGCAGTTGACGAAACTCGTATGGCCGGTCAGCAACTGGGTTTGCTTGCCTTCCAGCGTGACCAGGCTTTCTTCTTTGTTGGCCGAGTCCTGGCCAGCTTGTCCTTCTCGCGAACCTTGTAGTGTTAGCGCAGTTTCACCGGTGGCCGCGTCCCATAATCTGACAGTCTTATCGCCACTGGCCGAAGCCAGTCGTTTGCCGTCAGGGCTGAAGGTGACACTACGCACTGTTCGATTGTGGCCCTCCAGCGTGAGCAGTGTGTTCTGTTCCGCGCGATCCCATACTTTAACGGTACGGTCATCACTGGCAGAAGCCAGCTTGAGTCCATCAGGGCTGAAGTTGATACTCATCACGGCTCGTTGATGCCCGTGGAGTTTAGCAACCGGTTCTCGTGTTTGCAGATCCCAAAGGATAATCGTTTTGTCGGCAGTACCTCCTGCAGATGCTAACACATCGCCCTGGGGGCTAAAACTGACACTATTAACACGATCGAGATGTCCACTGAGCGCGCCCTGTGGCTCTCCACTCTCGGAATCCCACAACCGGATGGTCATATCGGAGCCTGCGGAAGCGAGCAGGCTGCCGTCATGCGAATAAGCGAGGCCGTTGACCGATCCGTCATGTCCCTCCAGGACCATCGTTTGCTGGCCCGTCGCGGCGTCCCATAAACGAATCGTATGATCGAGACTGGCAGAGGCGATCTGTCGACCGTCTGGCCGGTAAGTTACGTGCGAAACACAGTGGTTATGACCACTTAAGACAAAAAGTTCGCTGCCATCGCTGGTGTCCCAGATGCGCACCGTTCGATCGGGACTGGCGGAAGCCAGGCATTTGCCGTCAGGACTAAAGCTCACGCTCCAAATGGATTCGTCGTGTCCCTGTAGTGTCAGCAGTTCGCGACCCGATTGAGCATCCCAGATCTTGACGGTATTGTCTTCGTAACCGCCGGCAGATGCCAGCCGTGATCCATCGGCACTGAAAGCGACACTCGTGAGCCAGCGTGTATCACCCAGCAGTGTCAGTACCTGTTCCGTGTAGACTTTAACCGTGCCATCTGAATTTCCGGATGCCAGGCGTTTTGAATCTGGGCTGAAAGCCAGTCCCATCACGTTGGTGTGTTTCAGTGCTCCCACTAATTGCCCGGTATGCGGATCCCAGATTCTCACCGTTCCATGCTTGCCAACGAGTGGACTGCCCGCGGAAACAATACGGCGGCCATCGGGACTGAAGCAAACGGTGTAAATCAGTTCGTTCTTGCTTTTGAGCGTGAATTCTTCTTCACCTGCTAAACTCCAAATGCGAGTAGTTTGGTCCGCGCTTGCGGAAACCACTTGCTGATCATCCGGACTGAACCCAACGCAATTGACGACATCTTCGTGACCTTCCAGGGTGACGATCACCGTGCCATGTTCACAGTCCCAAATACGGACGGTCTGGTCCTTGCTGGCTGAAGCGAGTAGTGACCCGGATTGATTAAAAGCGACGTAAGTAACGCTGTCGGTATGGCCGGTGAGAACTTGAACATCTTTACCGGTTGCTACTTCCCAGATTCGAATGGTATTGCCGTTCGTGGAGGCGATCCGCTGGCCATCCGGGTTGAAATCGATGCACTCGACGAGGTGGTCCTGGTCGGAAAAACTAGCCGTCTCTTTCCCGGAATCCGCATCCCAAAATTTCACACTGCGATCATGGCTGGCTGAGGCAATGGTCTTGTTGTCGGGAGCAAAACGGACGCTTGTGACGGCTTGCGTATGACCGTCCAGGGAAAATAATTCACGTCCATCGGTTGGATCCCAGATTTTGACGCTATGGTCCATGCTGGCGGACACTAGCCGCTTTGCATCAGGGCTGAAAGCGACGGTTAAAACGGGCTCCTGGTGACCGCTAAGCGTTAAGCGGGAACGTTCCTTGACGTCACTGGAATCGGTCTGCGTGGTGGCAGCCTTGGTTTCTGGTTGCGGCGGAGTTGAATCAGCGCTACTTGAGGGCTGGGTTGCTGTTTTCGGTGAGTTTGGCTTAGGGATGCTGGCCGTCTTTTTCTTTGAGATCAACTGAGTATCGTCTGAAGAGGTTTTTTGGATCTTTAGACGACTCAAGTCCTTGGCGACCAGCAAGGTGCTGCGGCATTGTGGGCAGTGAATGCTTTGGCCGGCGAAGCGTGCAGTGATTTTCAGCTGAACCTGGCAGGCGGGGCAGGTTAAGCGTGCTTTGTCAGCAAGAGGACTGGAACCACTTGCCGCCTGCACGGCCTGGCTTGTTTCAGGACTTACAGTTGTAGCCAGTAACGCTTTGGAAAAGGTTCCGCAACTGGGATATCGTTGATCAGGATTCCGCTGCAAGGCTCGGTGCAGGGCGGCAGCTAACTCTGGACTGACCGAAGCGTTTGTGTCGCGGAGAGGTGGAATCGGTTGGATCAGGTGTTCCAGCGAGGCCGCCAGCGATTCTGATTCCGGGAACGGCAATTCGCCAGCGAGCAACTCATAGACGGTGAGTGCCAGGGAATACTGATCTGACTGGCTGTCGGCTTCGTTCGATAATAAGATTTCCGGGGCCATGTAGGTAACCGTGCCGACCAAATGGTCCTGGCCTGTCAATGATTCCTCGTGTGATTCTTCATTCACTTCCATGGTGAGTTTGACGACACCAAAATCACTGATGTGGGGTGTGCCATCCGAGTCAAACAAGATATTCGAGGGTTTAATGTCACGATGGACATATCCCTTTTGGTGAACAAAGTCGAGCGCTTGCGAGATCTTAGGTAGCCAGTTGCCCAACTGGCTGGGATCGTACGGGAGTACGTTGCCCGTTTCGTCAACCGGCCGCTGGTCTTCCAAGTCGCCACCAGCGAGGTGTTTCATGACGGCAAACGGCACTCCATGGTGAGAGCCAATGCTCGTGACTGCAACAAAGTTGGGGTGCGCGAGATGG
>Ga0310342_100003116_pt1 | contig 10835 bp, 4 predicted proteins | sample S15DNA20500_MG_FD_206155 | JGI IMG/M metagenome (GOLD analysis project Ga0310342, IMG submission 206155) | Marine microbial communities from station ALOHA, North Pacific Subtropical Gyre - S1503-DNA-20-500_MG | ecosystem: Environmental > Aquatic > Marine > Oceanic | place: Pacific Ocean: North... | reverse complement strand
TGTCACGGGCTGCCTGGACAAATCGGGGCAAGACCATTCCGTAAGCGCCTGACTGACGAGGGCCGACAACGTTAAAGAAGCGGCCAATCACGACTGGTAAGCGGAATTGCCTCCAGCAGGCTAGCGCCAGGAATTCATCGATGGCCTTCGAGACGCCATAGGACCAGCGGGTCTTGGTAGTCGCTCCAAATACCAGGTCATCTTCTTCGGTCCAGGTAGCTTTTGGATTCTTACCGTACACTTCACTGGTGCTGGCCAGGAAAACTCGCAACGCTGCTCCCTGTTCAACTCGTTTACGCAATTCTGCAAACAACAGTTGGGTGGGATAGATGTTGCGTTCAATCGTTTCAATGGGTTGGCTGGCAATCAGCGCAACACCCACGGCTGCGGCCAGGTGATAGACCTGGTCGACGTCGCTGGTGACTTGTCGTATCAGGTCGAGATCGCCAATATCCCCCTGGATGTAGGTCAATCCCGAACCTTCTTGCAAGTGGGAGAGGTTGGCTGCTGAACCGGTCGACTCATCGTCTACGACGGTCACCTGGTGGCCACGTGCCAGTAGCGTTTCGGTCAGATGCGAGCCGATAAAGCCAGCGCCGCCAGTAATCAGGATTCGTTTCACAGTCAGTAACCGGGTTGGTTCGATGAGTTGGGCTGTCCAGGGTGGACGGGTGGATCAAGTTTGCTGAATTAGCCAGGCCAAAAGACCAAGGAGGTTCTGGCTAGATGTCTCGTATTTTACTGGCTAATTAATTCTACAGACGTGATCGTCTTTTCTCGATTGTCCCATGCAGATCGACTTGCCGATAGTGGGTTTTTAAGTAATGGCTGGCTGCCTGGGGAAGGTGAATTGTGACGATTACGACAGCTGTGCTGATCCCACAGGGATGTTTCCCGGGCCTTCCCAGGCCGGTACACTAAGAGGTGTTAGAAATCGAATAGTTTGATGCAAACGGTTGATGGAGAACAGATCATGCATGCCAACGGTAACTGGCGACAGGGACTACAAAGCTTTTGTTGGGTGGCAATCCTCTGTGGCTTGTTGGGCGATTCTTGCCTTGTCGCGGCTCAGCAGGCGGATCCCAAGAAGGAGGGTGCCAAGAAGTCATCCGACAAGGCGCGCAATGCTTATTCCGACGCGGCAGAATTCCAGAACAAGAAACTCTATGACGTTGCCATAGAAGACTGGCAACGTTTCTTAACCAAGTTTCCCGAAGATCCGCTGGCCAGCAAGGCTCAGCATTACCTGGGGATTTGTCACCTGGAATTGAAAGAGTTTGCCAAGGCCGCAGATGCCTTTGCACTGGTCCTCAAGAACCATCCGGATTTCGAGAACCTTGAACAAACCTATCTCAATTTGGGCTGGTGCCAGTACTCGCTAGCCTTAGCGGAAAAGAAAGCGGATCAGCGGAGCAAGTTATTTCAGCAGGCGGCGGATCGCTTCCAGGATCAAGTGAAGAAGTACCCGGCTGGTAAGCTGGCGGACCAGGCGTTGTTTTTCCGTGGCGAATCGCTGTACCACACGGGTCAGAAGAACTTGGCTGCCACGGCATACGCCGCGTTGGTGAAAAATCATCTGAAATCCAAGCTGCGTTCCGACGGACTTTATTCGCTCGGCGTGGCGCGGGAGGAACTCGATCAGTTTGCCGAAGCAGGGGAGGCGTACGATCTTTTCCTGGTCGACTATAAAGAGCACGATCTTGTTAATGAAGTTCGTATGCGGAAGGCCGAGACTGTCTTGCAGGGAGGAAAGTTCCAGGAAGCGGCCAAGTTGTTTGCTGAAGTGGCAGCTATCGAGAAATTTGAATCGGCTGATTATGCACTTTATCGTCAGGCGTTCTGTCTGACGAGCTTGAAGCAACTTGCTGAGGCTGGCAAGCTCTATGCCAGCCTGGTCGAATCGTATCCCAAGTCGAAATTTTCCGACGGTGCGACGCTTTCAGCAGGTCGCTGCTTCTATCGTGCCCAACAATTCACAGCAGCGAAAACGTGGTTCAGTAAGGTACTGCCAAAGGGTGGTGATCCGGCAATTGAAGCCACGCACTGGCTCGCTCGTATCCATTTGGGCAGGGGAGCGGCGGCGGAAGCCCTCGCTCTGGTCGAAAAGAAATTGCCCACAGCGGCCAAGAGTCGTTTTTACGTCAATCTCAAAATGGACCAGGCGGATGCCTACTACGAGCTTCCCGAGAAACGGGCAGCCGCGCTGGCTGCCTACGTGGCAATTGCCAACGATCATCCCGACAGCCCGCAGGCCTCACAAGCACTTTACAACGGTGCCTTCACAGCCTTGGACCTGAAACAGTACCAGCCCGCTTTAGACCATGCCGCTAGTTTTCACAAGAAATTTCCCGAAGATACGCTGCTGGCTGACGTGAAATATATTAGTGCCGAAGCGCAACTTCAGTTGCGACAACTGCCAGCAGCGGAAAAACAATACCGTGAATTGGTAGCAGGGTATGCTCAACACCGTGAGATCCTGGTCTGGAAACTGCGCCTGGCGGTTGTCCTGTATGCCCAGCAAAAATATCCGCAGACGGCTGACTGGACGGAGAAACTGGTGGGACAACTCAAGCAGCCAGCCGCGGTGGCGGAAGCCCAGTTCCTGCTGGGAGCCAGTCAATTCTCTCAAGACAAGTACCCGGCCGCGATCACTGCACTGCAAGCGGCCCTGGCAGCCGATGCCAGCTGGCGTCAGGCGGATGAGACCTTGTTGTTCTTATCCCGTGCCCAGCACAAAGCGCAGCAATTACCGGCAGCGACCGGGACGGTGCAGAAGTTGATCAAGGATTTTCCAAAGAGTCGTGTTCTCGATCAGGCGCATTACCGGTTGGGCGAATATTTTTATGCAGCGGATCAATATCCCCAGGCTATCGAAGAGTATCAGCGAGTAATTTCCGAGTGGCCTAAATCGGTCTTTGTTCCCTACGCATTGTATGGTCACGGTTGGAGCCATTTGAAGGCAAGGCAGTTTGATCCGGCGGTCAAAAGCTTTTCCTCGCTGGTCGACGGGTATGCCAAGCATCAATTAGTAGCGCCCGGACTGTTGGGACGTGCCATGTGTTACCGGCAAGCCAAGAAATACCAGCAGGCGATCGACGATGTGGTAGCCTTTCTGGAACTGAATCCATCGGAGACCGAGAAGCTCGATGGATTCTATGAACGGGGCCTGGCCGAGGTCGCCCTCAAGCAGCATGTCGCGGCAACCAAGTCATTCGAAGCGTTACTTGCTGCCAAAGCTGATTTTGCCAATACCGATACGGTATTGTACGAATTGGCCTGGGCCTATCGGTCCCTGGAGAAGATTGACCAGTCAACGGACATCTTTAATCGACTGGCCAAGGAGTATCCCAACAGTAGTTTTATCGCCGATACCTGCTTCCGACTGGGCGAAGATCAATACCAGCAGAAGAAGTACGCCGCTGCCATCGTTCAGTACCAGAAGGCGATTGGACAAAAGCCGACTGGCGAGTTGCAGGAGAATCTGCTCCACAAACTCGGCTGGGCCTATTACCAGCAGAAAAAGTTCACAGAGGCTTTGGCACAGTTTAATGAACAACTAAAACGATCACCGCAAGGACACCTGTTTCATGACGGGACGTTCATGCAGGCGGAGAGTCTTTTTAAATTGAAAAAGTATGAAGAAGCACTACCAGCGTTTGAAAAATTGCTGGACGTGGAACTCTCCTCGCCACTGTTTCAAGTCTTAGCTCGCTTACACGCCGGGCAGTCGGCCGGCCAGTTGAAACGCTGGCAGGAAAGCCTGGCCATCCTGGAAACAATTCCCAAAGAATTCGCCAAGTCCAGCTACCTGTCGGAAACCTATTACGAAATTGGCTGGGCACAACATCAGCTCAAGAAATTCGACCTGGCAATGAAAGCTTATGAAGAAGCTGCCACGGAATCTCGCATCGCGGTCGGAGCTCGAGCCCGCTTCATGATGGGCGAAGTTGAGTTTGAGCAAAAGAAGTTTGCCCAGGCGATCCGCCACTTCCAGCGCGTGATGTACGGGTTTGGTGGTGCCGAGGCAGTAGCTGATGTGAAAGCCTGGCAGAGCCAGGCGGCCTTGGAAGCAGGCCTCTGTTGTGAAGTCCAGATCCAGGAAAGCAAAACAGCAGCAGAGAAAAAAAGATGGATTACTGATGCACGGAAATACTATAACTATGTCCTGCAAAGCCACCCGGCAAGTCGCGATGTTGCCCGGGCTAAGAAAAGGCTCGAAGCACTTTCTTCTCTCTAGTGTTACAATAAATAGCTTAGGAGCAAAACAAGCGATCCGTACCAGTGTTCGCTTGCTGCCAGGGCGATTCGAGGAGGGAACCATCGCAGGGGCCCTGGTTAACGGGGCAGGTTAAAACGGTGCAGGGCAAGAGGAAAGAGGCAAATGGTCTGGAGAACAACGAACACTCAAAGTTCAACACGAAGACTGCGCGGCTGGTTGCTCTTGAGCATGCTGGCGACAGCGCTGGTCTGTACCAATCACGCCCTCTCTTACCAGGGTGACAACGCGGCCTCCGAGGAAACCACCCCGCAAGAATCCGAGGCTGGCCCCGTGCCAGGGCAGTTAAGTGATACGGATGATGCAGCGGACGAGAACCTGAGCGCCAAGTCGGGTGATGGGATCAATATCCTGTCGTTGCTCGTAGAAGGCTCCTGGTTCATGATTCCGATCGTCCTGATGTCACTGATTACCGTGACATTTATTGTCGAACGGTTTCTTGGTTTACGGCAAGAGCGAGTCTTTCCCGAGGAACTAAAGGTTGAACTTGGGAACCTGTCGGATCGCTTCTGGGACAAGCAAGAAGATCTAAGGGTACAAGAAAAAAAGGAAGAACGGCCTGGTTCCCTCGCCGTGGAGTTTATATATGGGGTTAACGAAACGTGTAATGAAATACCTTCAGTCGCGTCGAACGTTCTAAAAACAATGTGCGACAACGCAAATCGACCTCTCGGTGAGGTGGAACGTGCCGTGCTGGAGTCTAGTGAACGGGAAGCGGAAAAGTTGTATACCAACGTCCGCTGGCTGACTCTGTCAGCGGCAGTGGCACCGCTCATGGGATTGCTGGGAACCGTCTGGGGGATGATTCGGGCTTTCCACGATACGACCCAGTTGCTGCCGGGACAGAACAAGGCGGATTACCTGGCCGGCGGAATTTACGCGGCCCTGGTGACGACCTTGGGCGGTTTGATGGTAGCCCTACCTGCGGCCATCTTTGCTCATTACTTCGAGTTACGGATCCAGAGATTATTTCATCAAATCGAGGAATTCCTGGCTGATGTCACACCCTTGACACGCGATTTGGCCCGTGCAGATGGCAGCCCGCGGGCACAGATTAGATTGCGGCCTCGTCCGTCTCAGCAACCACCCCCGGTCGCGGCGGATCAGCAATCGACAGCGGAAGCAAGCGAAGACGGTTAATTAGAAGCAGATAGCCGAGCAACCCATGGCTTGGTTTCCTGGTAACGAAAAAGGGATTTAAGATGGCGGTAAAAATCAAACAAGGTCGAGCACTGGCGGCGTTAAGTATGACGCCCTTGATCGACGTGGTTTTCTTGTTGCTGATCTTTTTCCTGGTAGCGACCCGGTTCGAACAGGAAGATCGCGAACTGGACGTGGTGTTACCGTCGGCCAGCGAGGCCAAGCCAATGACGGTTGCGCCCGAGGAATTATTTGTCAATATTGCAAGAGACGGTAAGATTTTTGTCGGCGGGAAAGTGCTCGGTGAAGGAGAATTGTTGCGACTGCTGGAAGAAACAGCAGTTAATCGAGTTGGCCAATCGGTCATCATCCGTGCAGATGAAAGAGTCCAGTTCTCCTATGTCGCAATGGTGATGAACTTGTGTAACCGGGCTGGAATTTTTGATTATACCGTAGCGACCAAGGGTGACGTTTAGCTTGCCAACTGATAACTAAGCGGGAGTAAGTATGGATCAACGTAAACGCGTTGTCCGTTCCTATAAGCCACCTCGGCAACGAGAGGTCTTTGATGACCACCAGTGGCCTATCGACATGGCCCTGGTCGTGTTCGGTGGCTTCATGGTCGGCTCGATCCTGATCTACCAGCGATTCGATGATCCGCGCTGGTATGCATCACCCTGGCTCTCGATCACCGGGGTGGTCCTGCTGATCGCCGCTACCATCTGGACGCTACGTTCCGTTGGCAATCACATCGCGCGACGTACCATGCAATTGTCGGTCGTGATCTGCGCTATTTTTCACCTGGGAATGCTGATCCTGAGCCTGGAAAAAACCATCTTCTCGACGATCTTGCCGGAGCCGCAGGCAGCTCGCGAGCTGAACACCAGGAAACCGGTGACCATCGCCGAATATCATCCCTCGCAAATGCAGCAGCAGGAGACCATTGACCGGGAATTTGAACGCCCAGTAGAAACCGAGGCGCCCCAGCCAACCCCACGCGAAATAGAACGACCCGACCAGGAGCAACCCAAGACTCCCACGCCCCCCCAACCCCACCCCGTTCCAGAACCCGAGCCAGAAGTTAAGCCGGAAGTGGTTAAGCAACAGGCAGAGAGAGCGGTCGCACAACCAAGACAAAGCGAGCAACAGTCGAAGCTCAGTCGGCAACAGACCAAGGCCGTCAAGAGCCAGAATGCCGCGGTGACCGTACCCCAGGTGACCCCTGCCGCTCGGGACAGCAATCCCCAGTTGCAGGCCAGTGCCTCCGCCCTGGCGAAGACGCAAGCGACCCGCCAGCAGCAGCGTAAGCAAACCAGCAGTGAACCGGCCGCAGCCGTTTCTCAACAGGCAAGTAATGTCAAGCGGACCACCCGTCAACAGCAGCAACCTGCCAGTGACCGGTCTGCCCAGCCAACCATGCAGCGCAAGACAGCGGCCGCCCAGCAAACGCCGCGCACGCAAGTGGTGCCGACGCAGCAATCAGCCGTTTCGGTGAAGACACCCGCCCCCACAATCAAGCCTGCCAATACGCTGGCTCGCCAGCAAGCAACCGCCACTCCCCAGCGAACCCAAACGCCGACCCGGGAGATGACTGCCACGACCAGCCTGGCGGCTCAACAACGGGTTAGCCGCCAGGACCCGGCTCCCCAGAAGCCGACCATGGCCCAGACGCCCCAGCCAGTTTCCAATCGGAGCCCCCGCTTAACGGAACGAGTTTTGGCCGAGAGATCGAGGGTGATCGAACTGCATAAGTCCATTCGGTTTGAGGTGCCGACTGAGTCTTCTGCGGCTGCACAACAGCAACGTGCCCAACCCAACGCCGTGGCCAAGGCCACCACGGAAAATCGTCAACAATTCCGCTCTCGACAACCACTGCGGATCGAAAATCCTACGGCCACCCCCAGTACCACCCAAGCCAGCCGGGCCACCCGGCGAGAAACGGACCCGGCCCGGAACGTGGCCCAAAGAGCCAACCAGTTGCAACGAAGCCAGAGCTCGGCACTGGCACGAACCAATGCCCCGGTTGTCGTTACTCCGACTGCCAATCCGGGGACCACGTCGACCCAGCCCGCTGCCGCCCAGTCACTGCAGGCCAGCTCGGCCAGTGCGAGCCGCAGCCGTGCTACCAGTCGGGCCAGCGGACAGCGTTCGACCGCCGTTTCAGGACCTGCCAGCAGTGCTACCGCTTCTTCCCAGTCAATCGGAGAGCGACAAAATCGCGTTGTTAATCAGCCAGCAGCCAGCAGCGCAGCCAGTGCCAGTAATTCCCTCCAGCGGGCAGAGCGGCAAGCCCAAGTCGCCGTTTCACCGCAGGCTGTTTCGCAACCGGCAGCCTCTACTCAAACGGCGGCCGCAACTCCAGCCAGTCAGCCTGCTCGCACTGCCGTTGCCAAGGCGACCGGTGGTGTGGCGGGACATGGAAAATCCAGGAACCTGGAAACTGCCCTCTCGGCTGCCAGTAACCAGGCCAAGACGTCATCCAACGCCGCGGTTCGTACACGAGCGACGCAACAGAACGAAGCCGGTCCTGAGATAGCACCGTCGGCAGTTGCTAAGATTCAGCGCAGCCGTGCCGGGGCGGAGCGACCTTCGGCGATACTCAGTCCCAACAGCGTGGAACTGGCCACTGTGGTCGCTTCCAGTCAGCCCGCCCAGGCGACCCTGGATGCGGCAGCATCGCTCAAGCGGTCCGATTCCCGGGCAGCCAAGAGTTCACAGACGGCGGCTAAGGGGAATGTGGAAATCGATCTAGGTGTCACCCAACGGGTCGACCAAAAGAATGTTGGTCGGGCCTCTGGCGGTGGACAGCCGGAAGTCAGCTCGCTGCCCAATGACGCGCCGGCCAGGCAAACTGGCAAGGCGACGGCGCAAGCCACGATTGCGTCTCCACAGGTTGCTGCCCTTGCAGCGGCACCGTCGCAGGCTGCTGGGGGACAGGAATCGCCACAGGCAGCGCAGGCGACCGGGGCAAATGTTGCGCGGGCTGCGACCAATCGCCCGGAAGGTTCTTCGCCATCGAAGGTAACGGAAGATCCGAATGGGGCCGCCGCCTCATTATCAGAATTAGCCCAAATTTCCACGCGTCGCGCGCAACAGGATGCGGTTCCGGTTGCCGGCAGTGAAGACGAAGACCAGCAAGCCAGGGAAACCATGGCGGGCAAGAGTAGCACGCAACAACTTCCCTCCAGCCTGACGGGCACGCGGGTGGCAGCGGCCGCACCTCCGTCACCCCAGGGAGATGGGGGACCAGCAGCCGCTGCTCCAGCGAGTGCGGGAGCTCCTGCACAACTGGAGGTAGGAAAGGCGTCGACGGGCGCGGAAATCTCGCTGGCCAGCAGCCAACCGGCTCAAGCGACTGAGCCCCTGGCCGGCAGTTCCGGACAACCGGGTAGCGCGGTAGCGGGTGGTCCCGCAATTAGTCGTGCCGAGGCAACCGAAGGAGCCAGCGGTCAGCCGGAACTCGGTGGTGGCAATGAACTGCCGAAGCGAGCTGCCAAGGGTAGTCCCCTGAGGGCACCCCAACTTGCCACGACGATTACTGCTGCCGGAGCCCCGCAGTCGGCAGGAGTGGATAAGGGAGTTCCGGTCGAAGCACAAGGTGACCCGGTTGGACCACTGGCCGGTGGTATCAATGCACCTGCCAGTGAACGGGCAGCAGGAACTGCCGCGGGCGATACGGTTGTTGATATTCCGACAACGGGAGCGACCGGCATCTCGGCGGCAACCCGCCAACAAAAAAATGATTCTGCAGCAGGACCGGAAATGACTGCGGCCGACTCTCCCGGTGGACTCGTGAAACGGGCCAGCCTGGGCAGAGGCCTGCCCGCTGCCTCGACCTCCGCGGCCATCGAATTGCCAGTCGCATCGCCAGGGGATAATGTCCCCGACGCCCAAGCCAGTGCCTCCAATAGCGGTGCCCAGGCAGGTCCGATGGCCCGACGAGCAACCGATAATCTACCGGTGCGAGTTGATGCCGAGGAAGGTATTGGAGGACTGGGGGCTACCATTGCAGCCGATGCCGGGATTACCAGTCGACGTGCCAGTTCCGACAGCGACATTGTGCAGATCCAACCGGGTCGTTTTTTGAGTAAGACTAGCCGCGGTCTGCCCACCGTTAATACGCGGGCTGCCGTCGCGACTGAATCGTTTCAAGGACGAAAGCGACCTGGTGATGGTGGCGGAACCAGTTCCGGAGATCCTCAGACTGAAAAAGCAATTGACATCGGACTGGCCTTCTTGGCACGTAATCAACTGCCCGACGGTCGCTGGACGTTAAGTCACTTTGCAGAACAGGATGACCCACCTATGATGGCCAGCGATACGGCGGCCACCGCCCTGGCAATACTTGCATTCCAAGGAGCCGGCTACAACCACCAGGAATACAAGTACCAGGAGGTTGTCAGTAAAGGCTTGAATTTCTTGCTCTCAAACCAGCGTGAAAAAGGAGACCTTTACGTGGTTCAGACCGTGTCGGCGATGGCAAAAAAGGCGAAAAAAGCCCGGACCGGTTCTTCGACGATGCCAGCCAACCAGGCTGGTTGGCTTTACAGCCATGCGATTGCCACCCTGGCCTTGTGCGAGGCTTATGGAATGACTCAGGATCCAGGTTTGCAGAAACAGACGCAGTTGGCCGTCGATTTTATCGTGGCTGCCCAGGACGCTAAGGGAGGTGGCTGGCAGTACCGACCCGGCGAAAGCTCCGATACTTCGGTCTCTGGCTGGATGTTACAGGCCCTGGAAAGTGGCCGGCGGGCAGAACTGACCGTCCCAGCAGAGACCTATGACAAGGTGCGGCAGTGGTTAAATAAATCGGCGGATCCCGATGACAAACACCTCTATCGTTACAATCCCTATCACCCAAACAACATCAGTGGCCAACGTGACGTCACTCCCCCCATGACGTCTGTGGGCCTCTTAATACGCCTCTATACGGGGTGGCAGACGAGTGAAACGCGGACCATCAGCGGAGCTGATTACCTAAAAGAGCATCTGCCATCTCTAGGCAAGGATAAGTACGGAGGGTCCCAACGCAATACTTACTACTGGTACTATGGAACCCAGGTCATGTATTCCATGGGTGGAGAACACTGGAAAGCCTGGCATGACCGACTCCATCCGCTACTGGTCAATTCCCAGCGCACCGAGGGCGAACTGGCCGGTAGCTGGAAGCCTGACAACTACAGGTGGGGCAAGTACGCTGGTCGCCTTTACGTGACGACGATGAATCTCTTGTCGCTGGAAGTTCATTACCGACACCTGCCGCTCTACAAAACAGGACCGGTTAAGGGGAAAGTTGTGACCGACGGGAAATAGTGACGATGGCTTGCCTGCCGGTCGTGGGCAAAAAAATGAAGGCCCGCTTAGTAAGATGTTTACCAAGCGGGCCCTCATACCGTGAAAATCTGGATATGACCCGAAA
>Ga0310342_100003115_pt1 | contig 10836 bp, 10 predicted proteins | sample S15DNA20500_MG_FD_206155 | JGI IMG/M metagenome (GOLD analysis project Ga0310342, IMG submission 206155) | Marine microbial communities from station ALOHA, North Pacific Subtropical Gyre - S1503-DNA-20-500_MG | ecosystem: Environmental > Aquatic > Marine > Oceanic | place: Pacific Ocean: North... | reverse complement strand
GTCTACCAACAGCATGCACACCGTGGATGAGTACGTAGTGATTCCAGATTTGGTGGATACTGCCCGGTTCTGCCAGGAAGTGATAACCTACGGCCATTAACCAAGGGCGTGCCCTAGCCCACATTTGGATTTTTCAGGAGATGCTCATATAACAGATCAAGACGTAGATTGCCAGGTTGATTGCGATGGGGTAAATATATCGGAATTACCGGTTGGCATGAGTTCATCAAACAACGCGACCAAGAACATGCTGAGTTTCCGGTTAAACTGCTCGCCATGTGGCCACCAGTTTAACCGGTGGGTGGCAGGTATCCCTCAGGCGACTTCGAGGAGTTGCTCCAGATCCCCTGAGAACTCCCGTCGTTGCCAGGCACGCACTCGACCATGGGAGTCCTCATGAAGCTCGGCAACCCAGCCGTCGGTTTTGAGGGCCAAACGCTCCAAGCTCCTGGCCGGCCAAAGCAGCGCTGGGTCGAGGTCTAGGGACTCCCCGCGCGCGTTTCTCCACTGCTTCAACGTTGCCAACCGCTCCCTGGTTGCCGGGGTCCAAGGATTTTCGCGCGAGGACCGGGCGGGCCGTCTAAATTCGGGTCCACTTGCGCCGCGCTCCAAAGCCATCCTCAATTCGTCGCCGCGTCGTTGTACCAACCTAGGGGATAACCCGGGAACCTCTCCCACTTGGGAATTCGGGCTTTGGGACAGGTACAGCATGGTCTCGCTGCTCATAATTCTGAACGGCGGGCAGTTCCGTTTTTCAGCTTCCAACTCTCTGAACAGATAAATCTCACGGAGGATTGTGAGCTCCCGCGGCATCAAGTGATGGCTCCCCTTGACTTTCAAGAATGCGGTTTCCGGCGGATCCGGAGCTTGATACCTAGGCTCCTCCATTCTTTGGCATTCTTCCAATACCCAGTCCAATCTGCCCAATGTAGTCAGCCGCTGGCGCAAGGCTTCGGCCAACGCTACGAGATGCTGTACGTCACCTGCGGCGTAGGTTATTGCCTCGGGAGTGAGTGGTCGTAAAGCCCAGTTGGATCGCTGCAACTTTTGACTCTTGGGTATCACGACCTTTAGGAACGTTTCAAGGACCGAAGCCAAATTGGGGCTTCTCGATCCAAGGAACCGGGCCGCGGTCTCGGTGTCAAACAGATTATTGAGGTTGAAACCGTAGTCTCGATAAAAGCAGCGCAAATCGTAGTCCGAGCCGTGCAGAACCTTATTAACGTTGGCGTCCGCCATGATCTTTCCCAGGGATGATAGGTCCTTTACCACCAGCGGGTCCAAGAGGAAGCTCTCCGTGCGGGTTCCGATTTGTATCAAGCAGATGCATTCCCGAAAGGCGTGGAGGCTATTGGATTCGGTATCAATGCATAGGATGGTTTCGTTGGATAGGGTGGACGCGGTTTGTTCCCATGCGGTCTGGTTGTCAATTACTGGGATTTGATTCAAGATCGGTTCCTAATGCTAGCTACTTTAAGTCAGGTCCAAGATTGGTTCGGCGGCTAGTATATCAGAGAGCCAGGACGTGCTGTCATCTCGTTTCATCTGCGGCCGCAACCATGTGTTATCCGAATATAGTTTCGATTCAATATCAGCCCGTTCTAGCCTTTACCCCAATAAGTTTTAGCCGTGATTCCATTTCCCGCATGCCGGGTCGGGATGGTATACTTTTGCAGCCCCGATGGGACGGGGTAGGCATATGCGTTGACCGCCCGCCTGACCTTCCCACGTTAGGTTTTGGGGATAGGTTTGAGGACCAAGTCAAGATTATCTTAGATTAGAGGTGTAGTGAAATGAATGGTGCAGAGCTAAAAGCGACCCTCAGTGGCGGTGGTCGGGTCTATGGCACGATGATCAGCGTCAGCCGGAATCCAAGATGGATTCCAGTTCTGGATGGCGTTGGCTTAGACTATGTGATTATCGACACTGAACATAACCCGCGCAGCCGAGGTGAATTGGGTGACTTCCTAGTGATGTTCAATACCATTGGCGTCGTGCCCATCGTACGCATCCCCATTCCTGATTCCCACTATGTAACTATGGCGTTGGACGCCGGCGGTCAAGGGATTCTGGCACCTTATTGCGAGACCGTAGACCAGGTTAAGGAAGTGATAGCGGCGGCCAAATGGCGTCCTCTAAAAGGAGAATCGGCTATGCGCGTGGTGGAAACCGGGGAGCATGTAAGCGACGCTACCCGCAGCTATCTTGAAGAGCGCAACAAAAATAACATTGCTATTATTGGCATCGAGAGCGTGGCGGCTGTGAACAACCTGGAGAATATTATCAAGGTTCCTGGGATAGACGCCATATTCGTTGGGCCTAATGATATGAGCATCTCTCTAGGATTTCCTGACCAATACGACCGGCCCGAATATCAGGATACCGTGAAGCACGTAATAGACACTTGCGAAGCCAAGGGGATTCCAGTGTTGGTCCATCAACAAACGCCGGATCTTTCCGAATATTGGATAAAACAGGGTGCTCGATTTATTCTGCACACCACTGACCGTCGTATTTTGGCCGAAGGATTCCGGTCCGAGTTCGCCAAATTGCGTGAGGCTGCCAAAGGTCTGTAGCTTACTGCGAGTAGCAGCGACATGACACAGTTCTTGGAGATGCATGTTTGGAGAACGGAGTTCGACATGTTAACCAAGAACTGTTCTGTAGTAGGTGTATGTCGAGAGCCTTGAGACCGTTCCCTAGTTGGAGGTCAGAGCGAGGAGGCTAACCGTCCGGGTTCTTGTCCCACCGGGCGCGCAGATCTTCCAAGTAAACACGGTCGTAGTCTCCGTGGGGGCGGTTATCCGGGTTGTCGACCAGTTCTTGAGCCCACATATATTCCACGTCCGCCCAGATAATCGGATATGGAGATTGGTCGAAGAAAGTTGTGACCGCTTCTGGGGCGGTGGCGGCCTGAACATATCCCATCATCTGAAAATTGTCGTAGGTGTTGCCCTGTTCAGAGATGAAGCGCCCCTTCATTGCGGATAGGACGATGAAGTTTCCCATAGTCTCACAAGAACATGGCCACGTTTTAGCGGGTCAATCACCTCGTATACCCGCATGGCGTCCCAATGGTAATTTGTCGTAGCTACTTGCTGAGGATGTGCACCGTGGTCACATCTCCAGCGCCGGAACATTGTGCCAGCCCCACTTTGGGATTCCTCACCTGTCGCTCCCCGGCTTCGCCACGGAGCTGGAGTACGGTCTCATGAATCATCCTAACGCCGGTTGCGCCGAAGGGGTGCCCCATAGCTAACAGTCCGCCGTCCGTATTGGTGGGGATATCGCCTGTCAACGCCGTGCGCCCATCCGCAGTTGCCCTCCAGGCTTCTCCCTGTGGCACGAGTCGCAATGACTCCAACTGTTGTAGCTCTCCGATGGTAGACGCATCATGCACCTGAACCAAGTCCACATCTTCGGGGCCTAGCCCGCTCACTTCATATGCGGCCAGTGCGGCAGGCTCAGTTCGGCTGGGGCTGAATGCCGAATGGTCGCTGCCTCGGCCGTTGTAGTTGCCCGAACGCAATACCGCGGCGTCGATGCGGATGGCACGGGTATCTTCTAATCCATAGCTACCCAGGGCTTCTCTAGCGCATAATACCGCCGCCGCGCCGCCTTCGCTGGTGGGGCAGCACTGGTACAGCGTCAGAGGGTCCGCGATAAGTCTGGAGTTCAATACCTCTTCAACTGTGCACTTGCTGGTCCGATGGGCGTAAGGGTTCAGAGCCGCATTTTCCCGGGCCTTCACCACCACCTGGGCCAGCGCGGCCGCGGGTGCGCCTGTGTCGGCCATGTACCGACGCATTCGGAGAGCATAACCGGCCATCATGTGATCGCTGCCAATATACCGGTCCGGACTGTCCTCTTCCGTCACGGTCACTGGACCCCTGGGAACTTTTTCCGCTCCGAATGCCAGCGCCATATCGTACATTCCAGAGGTGATACCCCAAAACGCCTGCCACAGCGCCGTGGAGCCGCTGGAGCAGGCGTTTTCCACGTTGATGATGGGAATACCTGTGAGCCCAAGTTGCGCCAGGGCAGTCTCACCAACAGACATCCCGTGATAGTACACATGCCCGAAATACGCCACCGGAATATTCTTCCAGGTGACGCCGCCGTCTTTCAGTGCTTCCACCACGGCATACCGTGCCAACCAAGCCAGGTTCTTGTCCGGAAACCGGCCAAAGGGATGCAAGCCCACTCCGATTATCACCACTTCTCGACCTGGCTGGAACTGGGTCATCTGGTTTTCTCCTTGAACTAATGGTAACTTGCCAAAATGAGATCGGTCGCTAGGGCTTCAAACGGTTCTGGAATCCTGGAGTAATCGACTAAGGCTGTGATGGCTGCCACTTGTAAACCACTTTTTCTTCTTCAGACTCCTGTGATTTCACGGTTTGGAACACCAACTCCATTGCCATATCCATCCGCAAGTCTGACTCAGCGCAGTGGACGATCTCCGCCAACACGTGAGGGCCTTCCGGTAGCATGATTTGCCCGAGGATATATGGCACCTGACCTGGCCAGCCTGCAGGTGGTATGCGCACAATTGTGTAGCTAAACAGGGTGCCATGCGACGCTAAATCGATGCTTTCTAGGTCTACGGAGGTACAGGACTGACAGAAGGTGGCCGGCCCAAAAATTATGACCTGGCAATCTTTACATCTGCACCCCAGCAAAGTCCCGCGGGTTCCTGATTCGTCGGTGAGTTTCAATCGCTGTGGGTCTACGGATGCTAGCATGTGACAACTCGTAGTGTAGTGTATAGAATCTGGATCGTGACGGATCGCTATCTAACTTGTTTCCGAGTGTAATTGGGGCTACTTGTGCTGTCAACGATGGTTTTGGTCTGCCATATATGCTAGGGAAAGTGGGGCTAGTTGGCCATTGACCGTGTCCGGAGTACATGTTAGCGTTTAGCCACCGCGCTCAAAGCCGCATCTCTCCTATTGTTGCAGCCCCCAATTTTCCTAACAATCGGAAGTAACGGGATGACGACAGCTTTAATTCTACGATGGTGAACTACATGCCTAATCAATCTGACCCGGTTGGCAGTGTCTCCGCGAAATCTTGGGAGATGTCCCTAGGAGATTTCCTCTCTGACTCGGTGCAGCGCAGCCCAGAGAAAGTGTTTGTCGAAGTTTCCGGTCAACAGCTCACCTACAGCCAGTTTCAGGACCAAGTCTCCCAGACAGCCGGTATGTTCCAGGCTTTGGGTGTCCGCAGCGGAGACCGGGTGTGTCTGCTCCTGCCAAATTGCACGGAGTTCCTGCTGTGCTGGTTCGGATTATCTCTCTTCGGCGCCATCAGCGTTCCTGTCAACACCGCGTACAAACGTCAAGAGACCACCTTCATTCTTAACAACTCCGAGGCGGTGGCCCTCGTAACCCATGATTCCTTGATGGATGTAGCCCACGGAGCAGTGCAGGATGCCCCAGGCGTTCAGCATAAACTTGTGGTTGGAATGGATACCAACCTCGTCGATGGTTGGTTAAGTTTCAGTCACGCGATTGGTTCAGCCAAGCCGTTATCCTCAATCCCAACCGTCTCTGCAGATGCCATTTCGATGCTGGTTTACACTTCGGGAACCACGGGACATCCCAAAGGAGTTCAAGTAACCCACAAGATGTATGTGGCGGCAGGCCAGGGATTCGCCCACTGGACCAACGCCACAGCCGATGACCGGTTCTTTACTTGTTTGCCCTATTTCCACGCCAACGTTCAATACTATTCCACCATGGGAACTTTGGCGGCGGGTGCGACCCTGGTGGTTGTGGGACGATTCAGTGCCTCCCGTTTTTGGGATCAAGTTCGGTCGGCCAAGGCCACTGTGGTCAACTTCATCGGAATGATGATGCCGGTGCTATCCAAGCAGCCCGAATCGTCTTCGGACAAGGAAAACACTGTACGACTGTTTTATGGATCACCGGCCTTCGCGCCAGAATTCTTGGAGGAGTTCCAAGAAAGGTTTGCCACCGATATAATTGTTGGCTTCGGCATGACCGAGACATGCTACGGCAGCATTGAGCGAATCGGAGCCTCCAGAATGGCCAATTCCTCAGGGCAGGCCCGTCAACATCCGGACCCTAGCTTTGTCAACGAAATTCGCATAGTAGATGACGAAAGTCAGGAAGTGCCCCTGGGAACCGTTGGGGAAATTACCATAAAGAATCCGGTATTGATGCTTGGCTATTGGCGTAATGAAGAGCAGACTCAGTTGGCGCTGAAAGATGGATGGCTTCACACGGGGGACTTGGGTTGGACCGACGTAGCGGGATTCTTATATTTTGTGGATCGAAAAAAAGATGTCATCCGACGGCGTGGCGAGAACATATCATCTCAAGAAGTGGAGGATGTGATCAAGAGTCATCCCTCCGTTGTCGACTGCGCGGTACTCGCGGTGCCTTCCGATTTAGGGGAGGATGATGTCAAGGCTTATGTGTCTCCTCGCCCTGGGGAAGCAGTTTCACCCGAAACCGTGATCCGGTGGTGCGCGGAGCATCTGGCGTATTTCAAAGTACCCCGATATATCGAATTCCGCGATAACCTGCCTCGTACACCCAGCCTCCGAGTCCGAAAGGACATGCTGCGTCAGGAAAGAGATGATCTCACTCAAGGCTGCTTCGATAGGGAAGCGGCCGGGATTCGATTGCAGTGAGCCTAGTTTCTAAGTTGCAGTATCGCTGAGTTCTTATGATGATAGTGTAAGTCCGGGGTTTGATGCTGGGGTATCGGGGCGCAGTCTTTACGAGGGGCGGATATAGCCCGGGCTGATTGCAACCAACAATGCCCGAGTTGATTGGGAGGCGCGCATGAATAAAATTGAGGCGATTATCAGGCCGGAATGGCCCAATTTTATTAAGGATGCTGTCACCGTGGCCGGTATAGTGGGTCTTAACATCCCTTAGGTTAGAGGAACGGGCGCTCAGAAAGGTACAAAGTTGGTGGCCTCAGGGTGTTGGAGCCTACACCGAGGACATGCTGCCGAAGATTTAGCTGGAAGTCGCGGTGTCTGATGGGGATACCCAGAAAGCATTGGACATATTTCGGAAAACTCACAGACCGGAACTATCCGCAATGGAAAGATATTCGTCTCGCCAGTGGCCAACGCCATCCGGATCCGGTGAGCAAGGGGATCAAGCCCTTTAGTATGCACGCCGGAGCAGTAGTTTCGGTTGCCCGTATTCCTGATTTTCGGTAGTAGGGTTACTCAGCACCTAGTGCTGTATATGCCATGCGACTTGGGTGGCTGCGCGCTTAGGGTTGCGGGGAAAACATAGTAGCTGCTTGGAGGCTTTTGTGGCAGAGAGAAAATATTGGCTTTTTAAGTCAGAGCCATCGACTTATTCATTTACTGATCTTCTTAATGAAGAGGATCAGACGGCAGAATGGGATGGTGTCCGTAATTACCAGGCCCGCAACATGATGCGTGATGACATGAAGATCGGAGACGGCGTACTTTTTTATCATAGTAACGCCAAGCCCATGGCCGTGGTCGGTACTGCCCATATAGTCAAAGAGGCGTATGCAGATCATACTTCATGGGACCCCAAGGCCAAATACTACGATCCCAAAAGCAATCCGGATAGTCCCACATGGATGATGGTAGACATTAAGGGTGATGAGCGGTTTGCCAGGGAGATTACTTTACCTGAGATCAAGGTAAACCCTAACCTACAAAATATGCTACTGATACGCCGGGGTATGCGCTTGTCAGTACAACCAATCACCAAGGACGAGTGGGATGAAATCGTCTCCCTTGGAAACGACGTTGATTCTTAGGCAGTAAACGTACTATCCGTCAAAGTTTTCTAGACTAGTGCGGGTCGAATCTCGGTTTTTACGCGGAGACAACAATTGTCTGCGGGCATTTCCACCTGGCCAAATGCAAATAGCCATTGTATCTAAACTCGGTCCCATGAGAGCACGGAGAACACCACGATCTCCTGCGTTTAGCAACGGCGGCTATTTGGGGATGCTACCAATCGGCTTAGTTTCTGGGATCCAAAACAGTTTCCATGGAGGACGCCCATAGAGAAGCACCTAGTCTGAGGCCCACTACAGTTCATACCTGATAAGGGTTACGCCTGGATCATCACTGATTATTCGTAAATCATCCACTCAAGAAGGTTGTCATCCGGATCGCGGGCGTACATACTCACCGCCTGCAACGTCCCCCTAGCCCTTGCCCCCTTGCGAGGGCCAGGACCACGGATTATCTCCACTCCGGCATCATTCAGCATCTTCTGGCATTCTTCGGCGGTACCGTTCCACACGAAGCAGATATCGGTGCACCCTGGAACTGCTGTGGGCCCGCGCAATGAAGCTGTATAGCCTTCCGGATGAACGTTTATTTTGGAATCACCGATTTGAATAGAGAAAATGTTGGCCGTACCAGCTCGCCATTCCGCTTCGTCATTGATCTGGCAACCGATGCGCTTGTAAAACTCCATCAGTCGCTCGGCATCGGCCGTGGGCATGGCGATGTGGTCAATACCTACCGTGGTCATATCTAACCTCCGAAGTAATTGGTTAATGTTCGCTGTCAATAGAATTCAACCTGAAATGTTGAGTAGGACGCCCTCAGGTTGCACACTATGCTTCAACTACACAAATGTCTCTAGACTTTCGCCGATTCCTTCGCTGTTTCAGCGGCGTTCTCAAGAAATTGTGCCACCAGGCCCCGGACACGGTCTGCGGCGTCGTTGGTCATCAGGCCGTGTTCAGCGCCTGAGATTATGTGCAACTCGGAACCATTGATATCCTGATGCAACTCACGGCCACAATTCACCGGTATTCGAGAGTCGGCATCACCGTGAGCAATCAAGGTTGGCATGGAAATCTCAGAAAGCCTGGATTCTATAGAGTCGCCGATATCCAGATAACTTTGGATAGTCTTTGCCAACCCATCAAACTGGCGCAGGTTAACTTCCTTCAGATTCTGGAACCGGGCTGGTTGCTGTTCGCGAAGTCCCGGGTTGCGGCTTTCCAAGGCCCGCTCCACCGAGGCTTCCTTTCCCACCGATACAATATTCGCCTTTAGTTGATCCAATTCTCGCTGGCGAACTGCCTGCTGTTCCTTCTGCGCGTACGACATGGTGTTAATCAATATTAGGTTCTCGGTCATCTCTGGATGATCCAGAGCAAAGAGCAAGGCGATCGGTCCGCCCGCCGAGCTACCCAAAATGTTAGCTTTGGAAACACCGAGGTGGACCAACAGTGAATGTAGGTCCTCTGTTTGATTATCCATTGAATACCCGTCAACGGGGGTCTCAGATTGCCCTGCACCCCGGCGGTCGTAGAATATTAACTGGTAGTCCTTGTCGAGGATGGTAGCATGGTTGGTCACAGTAGCTGCCGACCCTTCGCCCCCACCCAATCCACCGTGGATCATAACCAGAGCAGGTCCACTGCCATAGAGTTCGTAGTGCATTCTAAATCCATTGATGATCTCTTCAGGCATAGTGGCCTCCAAATATCGATCAGATGCGGATTCCCCGATAGTTTCCTCATGTTATCTGCAACCAGGATTACTGGCAAGCAGAGTTAACGAGGCAGTTCGTGGATTGCCTGTCCGTCAAAATTGCTAAGTGCACTTACTTCTACTGTGAGTACCTGCAGATGTTGGTCCGCTCTATTTGCCTTTGCAGTCCGGTTGGTCAATGATTCGTCGGCCATTTTGAAGTAGGAATTAGGACCATTGACCCTGATCAACGGGTGCCCAGTTTGTGATTCACAGCTAGGATCTCAGATAGGAGATTCCTTGACAAAGGTTTCTCCCCCACCATACAATCCGTTCAACATTTACCCTATGGTGTGGAAGCGTGTCAGCATATCAAACCGGATTCTAACCATGGTCGTTCGGCACATATTTATCTGGAAAGGAGGGCCCGATGTACCAGTGGCCAACCGTTAAATACAAAGAAGAAGGCATGCGCGAAGGGATGCAAATTGAGGATTCCAGCATCTCTGTCGATCACAAGGTGGAGTTGTTGGACGCCTTATCGGAAACCGGTTTGCAGCAGATTGTCGTTGGTTCATTTGTCAGTCCTAAGTGGACTCCTCAAATGGAGCGCATTGACGAGATTGTTAATAAATTTACCCCCAAGCCCGGGGTGAATTACACGGCATTGGCGCTGAACTCCCGCGGAGTAGAACGCGCCCGGGCTTACTCGCCGCCACTGACAATCGAGCGGGATCCATATCCCCGCCTTTCCTGCCATATGTGCGATGTTTTCGTTCGCCGCAACACCAACCGCTCTCAGATGCAGGAGATGGAGCGATGGCCTCAGATCGTTGCCCAAGCTCAAGAATTGAACATCCGTGAGTCCGGCATAGGTTGCAATGCCAGTTGGGGTTCCAACTTCTTAGGTGAATTCCCGGTGGATAACCTGATAACCCTGTTTGAAAAGCAGCACGGAATGTGGGATGAGGTCGGGATTCATGTGGTCAGTTGCTCCATGGGAGATCCCATGAGTCACTGCACCCCCGCCAAGGTTGAGGAGAGCGTATACCGGGTGAAGGAGCGCTGGCCGGAGATCAATCACTTCCGGTTGCACCTGCACAATGGCCGTAACATGGCCATCGCATCCGCTTATGCCGCCATGCGAACCCTCGGACCGGATGACACCTTGGAGATCGACGGGACCATCGGCGGATATGGCGGTTGCCCTTACTGCGGCAATGGCCGTGCCACCGGTATGGCTCCCAGTGAAGATCTTTTGCACATGATGGAGGACATGGGAATCGAAACCGGTGTGGACATCGACAAGCTTATCGAGTGCGTGTGGCTGGCCGAGGGAATTATGGGCCGTGAACTTTTCGGTCACGTCT
>Ga0310342_100003113_pt1 | contig 10836 bp, 8 predicted proteins | sample S15DNA20500_MG_FD_206155 | JGI IMG/M metagenome (GOLD analysis project Ga0310342, IMG submission 206155) | Marine microbial communities from station ALOHA, North Pacific Subtropical Gyre - S1503-DNA-20-500_MG | ecosystem: Environmental > Aquatic > Marine > Oceanic | place: Pacific Ocean: North... | reverse complement strand
GCGGGCACTCCGACGTGATCGGCGGCGCGGTCGTCGTCGACGACGAGGAGCTGGCGCAAACGCTCCAGTTCACGCGGAACGCCACCGGGGGCATCCCGGGGCCCTGGGATGCCTGGCTCACGCTTCGCGGCGCAAAGACCCTGGCGCTGCGCATGCGCGAGCACGAGGCCAACGCGCGGCGCGTCGCCGAGTTCCTGGTGGGGCGCCCGGAGGTCGAGCGCGTCCACTATCCCGGGTTTCCCGACCATCCGGGTCACGAACTCGCGAAGCGGCAGATGCGCGGCTTCGGCGGCATGCTCGCCCTCGACCTCGAAGGCGGCGAGCCGGCGGCGCGCGCCTTCTGCGCCGCGACAGACGTCTTCTCCCTGGGCGAGAGCCTGGGCGGCGTGGAATCGCTGGTCGGCTACCCCTGGTCCATGAGCCACGCCGCCTTCCCCGCCGAGGAGAAACGGCGCAAGGGCATCACCGAGGGCACCGTGCGCCTCTCCGTCGGGATCGAGCACCCCGATGACCTGTGCATCGACCTCGAACGGGCGCTCGAAGCGGCAGCGACCGCGGGGTGAAGCCGGCGATCCTGCTCGTCGACCACGGGAGCCGCCGCCCCGAAGCAAACGCGCAGCTCGAGGCGCTGGCCGAGCGCGTGCGCGCCCGTGTCGGCGACCGGTTCGTCGCCATCGCCCACATGGAACTCGCGGAGCCGAGCATCGCGCAGGGGATCGGAGCCTGCGTCGCCGCCGGAGCAAACGAAATCGTGGTCCACCCCTTCTTCCTCGGACCCGGGAGCCACACCACGCGCGACATCCCCCGGCTCGTGGCGGACGCAGCAGCGCAACACCCCGGCGTGCGCGCGCGCGTCGGCCCACCGCTCGGCCTCCACGACAAACTCGTCGACCTGGTCCTCGAACGCATCGAAGAAATCACGTAGCACCCGTGCAACGCCCCGTCGTGATGGCGCTCGTGTGGTTCTTCTGCCTGGGCGGGCTCGGCACCTGGTTCCCGTTCTACACGCTCTACCTGAAAGAGAACGCAGAGCTCACCGGCGCGCAGGTGGGACTCGTCATGGCGATGCTTCCCCTGGTCGGAATCCTCGGACAGCCGCTCTGGGGACAGATGGCCGACCGCACCGGCTCGCGCACGCATTTGCTCTCAGTGCTCGCGCTGTGTGCGGCGGCTGGGTACGCAGCGCTCATCCTTCCCGAGAGCTTCGCCGGCTTCGTCGTGGCCACCGCTGCCCTGGCGGTCTTCTCGACCGCACTGATCCCCTCCTGCATCGCCGTCACCCTCGCGCTCGGCCGGGAAGGCGGCGCGCGCGTCTTCGGACGCATACGCGTCTGGGGCACGGTCGGCTTCCTCGCATCGGTGCTCGCGTTCCCGGAGTTGCTCGACGCCTGGCAGTCCCGCGAAGGCTTCGAAGCGCTGCGCGGCGAATCGCTCTCCGCGCCGGGGCTCGAGATCATGTTCCCGGTCACGGCGATCATCGTGGCCATCGGCGGGCTCATTGCCCTGGCGCTGCCGCGCGGCGGCGCCGTCTCGCTGCGCGCCGCGCGGGGAGATTGGCGCGAACTGCTGCGCCACCGGCCCTACCGCCGGGTGCTGCTCTTCGTGTTGCTCGGGTACCTCTGCCTCCAGGGCCCGCAGATCTTCTTCCCGGTCTTCGTGCGCTCGCTCGGCGGCGAGATCGAAACCGTGAGCCGTATGTGGATTCCCATGCTCGCACTCGAGATCCCGTTGATCGCATACTCGGGCGCGACGCTCGATCGCTTCGGCGCGCGTGGACTGCTGGCGATGGGCGTGCTGGCCGGCGGCCTGCGCTGGACGGTCTGCGGCTTCGCCCCGGACCTCTCCTGGGTGTGGCCCGTGCAGCTACTGCACGGTGTCGTCGTTGCGGGACTGGTGGTCGGCGGACCGCTCTACGTCGAGCTAGTCGTCCCCGAGCGGCTGCGTTCGACGGGCCAGGGCATGCTCGCCATGGTGGGCTTCGGCGCCGGCGGCATCGCCTCCAACGCGGGCTCGGGCTGGCTCGTCGACCAGATCGGCGTCTGGGCGCCCTACACCCTGGGCGGAATCGGCGCGATCGCCCTCGGCCTGGCCGTGCCGCTGCTGCTACCCGCGCCCCGCCGTCCGGAGTGACGCGGGTCCGCGGACCCTCGACTCGTTGGGGTCCTCCCCGGCGAGGATCGCCCGCACCGAGGCAAACACGTCGGCGACCGCGATTCCCGTCATGCATTTCGCCTGGGAGAACCAGCACGAGAGCACCTTGTTGTCGTGGACGAACATGCACGGGGAGCAGCCGAGACTCAGGTAGTGGACGGCGTGGCGCTGGTCTTCGCTGGCGCGCAACGGACCGTAGAGGACAGGGGTCTCCGGTCCGAAGAGCGCCACCGTCGAGGTGCCGACGGCGGCCGCGAGGTGCATCGGGCCCGAATCGTTCGTGACGACGACATCCGCTTGGGCGAGCAGTGCCACCAGCTCCGCGACGTCGCATCGGCCGGCCAGGTTCACCACGCGCGAACCGGTCTCGGAGAGGCTCAGCACGGCTTCCGCCCGGCCGCGCTCGGAAGAGGATCCCACGAGCACGACGTTCGCGGGAACCTGCGCCGTCAGGTGCACCAGCAGCTCGGCGAACTGCTCCGCGGGCCAGCGGCGCTCCAGGGCCATGTCGCCCGCGTTGGGGTTGACCACCACGAGCCGCTCGTCTTCTCGCCACGCCGGATCGGCGGCGAGCGTCGCGTGACAGCGCTCCCAGGCGCCCTCGGGCGGCCGGACCGCCGGCAGGACGCGCCCCCCGGTGACCGCATCGGCGTTCACCATGTTCATCGGATCGCCCGCGAGCAGCGTGAGGAAGTTCTGCGTCACGTGGCAGTAGGCGTTGAACGGAACCTCCGCATCGTGGAGCCGCCCGCGCCACTTTCCCTTGGCGCTGAAGCCATGGGACCACGACGGCGCCACCAGGTAGGACAGGATGGCGGAAAAGCGCGTGAAGAACTCGAGGTCCAAGAGAAGGTCGTAGCGCTCGCGGCGCAGCGCCCGGATGGTGCGCAGCGTGTCGACCAGGAATTGCGCCACGCCCCGGGAGAGGTCGATCCCGATCACACGGTCGATGTCCGGATAGAGGCGCGCCACCTCCTCGTTCTCGCCCAACGAGAGAAAGTCGATCCGCACGCCGGGATGGCGCTCGCGCAGGCGCTCGAGCAACGGAGAGGCGAGCACGATGCTCCCCATCCCCCACATCTTGAGGAGCAGCACGCGCCGCACCGCTTCCGGATCGGGCGGCGCGCGGCGCCGCCGAAGCAGGCGCTTCGCACCCAGGAGCAGCGCGCAGAGCACCGGACCCGCCGTGTTGTCGATCCACAGCGCGATGTCGTAGCGGCGCCGGCTGGGGCGCTTTGCGGCCATCCGGAGAGCTTACTCCGATCGACTTCGATCGGCTCCGCCGGCCGTGCGAAAGCCGCGGATCGAAACCTCGCCGAAGCGCTGCTCCTCCTCGTAGCTCTCCTCGAGCCAGCGCAGCAGCGGCTCGCCGAAGACGAGCTCGTCGGCGATGCCGTCCACGCGCAGCGCGCCATCGTCCCATACCAGGTAGCGGGGCGGCCGCGCCCGCAGCTGCGCCAGCACCTCCTCGCGATGGGCCTGCGTCACGATCTGGTGTCCCATGGCGAAGCGGATCGGATTCGGACGGTCGGCTAGGTAGTAGTAGGCGCCGTTGTTCGGCAGGAAGAGCACCGGCTCGCCGTCGTCCGTGTGAAGCTTCACCCAGTGGGCGACCCGCATCACCTGGGGATCCCCGACCGCCCGGCGGCCGTTGCGCCACACGCTCAGCAGACTCAGGTTGTGATCCAGGTTCTTCAGCGGCTCGGCGGGCAGGCTGAAGCCCAGGTTCACGATCAGCACGGCGATGGCCGCGGCGCGCCAGGCCGCGAGGCCCGCGGGCCAGGCGCCCGAGCGCCAGTACGAGACAGCGCGGTCGGCCGCCACCACGAGGAGCACGACGGCCGCCGGCATGGTGTCGATCATGTGCTTGAGATCGCTTCGGCCGAGTGCGCTGCGGAAGGCGAGCATTCCGAAGACCGCAACGGCGAGCACGCCAGTCCGGACGGGATCGGCGCGAAGCGCGCCGACGACCACACGCACGCTCGCCAGCGGCGACCGCGGGTCCAGACGCGAGATCGGAAGCGCCAACAGCAATCCGCCCAGGCACACGGCGGGAACGCCGTAGCCGAGCTGGAAGGCGAGCAGTTCGCGTCCTCCCCAGTCCGAAATGGAGAACGGGATCGCCGACGCGAGTGCCGGGAAGGGCAGCTTGGCATAGCCGGCAAAGATGTAGGCCGGGTATCCCACCACCTCGCGCAGCATCGGGAGCAGCGCGTCATTCGCCGCGTACCAGACGAAGACCGGAACGATCACGGCCGCAGCCGCCACAACGAAACCGAGCGCCGGGCGCCAGGCCGCGTGGAGCGCGAAGACGAGCGCGGCGAACACGCAGAAGGAGAGGACGAACTCCTGGCTGAAGAGCAGCGACACGCCCGCGGTGAGACCGGCCAGCACAATCAAACTCGCGCGGCGCGAGATCAGCCATCCCAGCAGGAAGCAGAGGCCAATGAAGGCCAGTCCACTTCGCAGGTTGATCCACGGCAACAGAAACGGGACGGCCAGCACCAGGAGCCGGCGGCGCACCAGCAGCGCAGTGAGCACCAGCAGACCCGCGAGCGCGAGCACCCGGGTGGCCGAAAAATAGAAGTCCCAGGCCGCGACCGAGCGACCGAACACCTGCCAGGCCCCGAGGAGCCCGAGGTCGTAGAGCGGACCGTAGAGACAGAAGAAATCCTTGCCGTGGAAGCCGCCCTTCGCGAGCGCATTCGCCCACGCCAGGTGCTGACCGATCTCTCCCATGAAGGGGAAGCCGCCGAGCACCCGCGCCGCGTCGGGGAAACGGTTGAGAACGCTCCAGAGGTTGGCTTGGAATCCACTCGTGAGCGCAATCGCGAGCAGCACCGCGCCGCAGGAGAGCAGCGCCACGCGGCCCGGCGAGAGCGCCGCCGGGTCGAGCGCCGCGGTGGACGAAACCTTCGAGCCCGACCCGCCGAGCAAGAGCGCACCCGCCGCCAGCGCGGCGGCGACCGCTGGACCCGCGGCGCCCGGGAGCCACAGGAGAGCGAGCAGCGAGCCGACGGCGAGCACCTCCACCGCGACCCGAGGACCCGCCGCGCGGCGGGCGAGCCAGCGCGAGGCGCCCCACGCGGCGGCGACGGCGACGGCGACGCTCACAAAGAGCCAGAAGGTCTCCTGCTGCTGCGGATAGCGGGCCAGGCTGGCGAGGCTCACGATGCCGAGCGCATTCTCGCGGTATTCGAAGTGCACCGGCAGCAGGCGCGCGGACAGCAGCGCCGCCGTCGCCGCGAGCGGCAGCGCCGCGACCAGTCCCGAGTCCCGCGCGCCAGTCACGTCGCGGATCTCCGCGCGCGCGCAAGCCCAGCCGAGGCGAGCAGCGCCAGCGCAACACCGAAGCACAGCAACACCGATGCGTCGCGCAGCACTGCGAGCCCGATCGGCCAGGCCGCGTGCCCGGCGATGTCCCAATGACCGAGCAGCAGCGGGCTCCCGGTCAGGAAGGCGTACGCCCCGTAGACGTACGCACCGAGAACGGCGCTGAGAACCGTCGCCACCCGCGCGTCGAGGAAGAGCAGGAACGGAACGCACCAGGCCAGGTACTGCCAGGCCCAGAAGCTCGTCACACCGTAAACGGCCAAGAAGCCACCGCAGATGCTCACGCCCACCACCCGTGCCCCCGGGTCGCCACGCCGCCACCAGGCGAGGAGAAGGATCGGCACCGCGCAGACCAACATATTGACCGCCGCGAGCGCGCCGGCCAGCGGCGTATCGCCGAAGCGCAGTGCCGCCGCCAGTCCCCACACCACCGCGCCGCCGGGTGTCTCGACCGACGAGCCGCCGTAGCCGGCAATCCGCCGAACCAGTAGCGCGGGCTCCTGGGCGAGCCAGGGCAGGTAGCCCGCCAGACCCACCAGCGCGAAGGTGGCAGCGAAACGCGCGCGATCGCGCCCATGCGCGAATCCGAGCAGCAGCGCCGGTGCCGCGATCAGGATCGGCAGCTTCACCCACAGCCCGACGCCGAGGGCCGCCCCGGCGAGCGCGGGGCGGCCGCGCGAGACCGCCACGAGCGAAGCGAGTGCGAAGGCCGCGATCGCGGAGTCGGTGTTGCCGTGGTAGGCGGAGAAGAGCACCGCCAGCGGGTTCAGCCAGTAGCCCGCACAGGCTGCCCACCGCCAGGGCGACCCGGCGAAGGCGAGCCAGACCAGGCCGGCCGTCGCCAGGTCGAGGAGGGCAAAGGGCGCGCGCAGTACCGCGGCGAAGGGCAACCCGGTCGCCTCGGCAATACGCGTGGCGCTGGAGAACCAGACCCCCATGAGCGGCGGGTGGTTGAAGACCTCTGCCATCTCGTACCAGCCGAGGAGTCCCACGCGGTTGATCTGGTTCCCATGGTGGAGCTTGATCGAAACGTCGAAGGTGCCCTCGGTCCCGAAGACGAGGGCGCCGCGCACCAGCGCGCCGACGACGATCGAGAGCCAGAACCAGGCACCCGGGCGCTTCAGGATTGCAAGCCGCCCGTCGTTCAAGCCCGCCTCCGGCGCAGCAAGAAACCCGCGCAGACGAGCACGCTCGCCGCGGACACCACGGCCCCGAGCACGAGCCCGCGCGGGCGGTAGCGGAGCACGACCTCGCGCGCGCCGGGGGGCACCTCGATCACCAGCCACCCGTCCTCGGCCGATGCCCCCGCCCCTTCGACACTCCATTCGTCCGCGCCCGAGCGCAACGGCAACACGAAGCGCGCCGGTGCCACGGCGTCGACCGCGTAGACGAGCCGGTTCGGCGCAAACGCCACGAGCCGCGCCGCCGCGCCCGGTGCGCGCACCTCTTCGGGCCGCGGCCGGTGGTCGCGGCGCGCAATCGCCGGACCCGTCGCAGCCGCCTGCCACGGTCGGCTCTCGACCCAGAGATCGAGGCAAACGAGCGCAGCGATACTCCACGCCAGCGCAGCCGCTCTCTGGGGCGCGCGACGCGCCGCGAGCCGGCGCAGCCGCTCGAGCCCCGGCACCGCGGCGAAGACCAGGCCGAAGAGCCCGAGTACGAGAAAGCGCGCCGGGCAGCGCTGCGAGCGCAACACGGGGAAGTCCTCGATCAGCCGCCACAGCGGCGACGGTTCGACGGCAAGCACCACGAAAAATGCGCCGACGAGAGCCAGTTCCCAGGCGCTGCGCGCCGCCGCGAGACCCAGCGCCACCAAGGCGAACGCCAGCGGTCCCAGGTAGAAGGCGTACTCCCACCAACCCGCGCCCCACTCGAGGACGATGGCCGGGTCGAGGCGCTCGGGCGTCTGACCGCGCGCCAGCAACGAAGCAACGAGCGAACCCGCGGGAAGACCCTGGATGCGGGCCTCGGGCGCGTAGTTCGCGAACTCGATCCAGAGCGGCACGAGCTTCACGGCGCCGAGCCCCGCGCTGAGCAGGACCAGCAGGCCCACGCGCAACAAGGGGAACCAGGCGCGCACGCGCAGCGCCCACAGAAGCGCCAGCGCGCCGAGCAGGAGGTTCTGCCACACGAAGGGCTGGTGCTGCCCGCCCAGGATCGTGAAGGCGTTCAACGCGGCCGCCGCCACGAGCGCAGCGTCGCTCCCGAGCGCGGCGCGGCGCACGAGCCACACCAGCCCGGGCAAGAGCCACGCGCCCATCGCCCAGTGATGGCCGACGGCGAGGTGCGACGCGAAGAACCCGCCGAAGGCGAAGACGCCGCTCGCGAAGGCGGCCACGGGGGGCGCGCCCCCGAGATCGCGCGCGAGCAGCCAGCCGCCCGCCAGCCCAAGCGCCGTGAAGACGACGAGAAGGAGCTTCACGTAGACGCCCGTCGGCAGCACCAGCAACAGCCACGCCAACGGCCCAAACGTCGGCGCCTCGGCGTTTGCCAGGAAATTCGGCGTCACCCAGGCATCCGCCATGTAGAGCGGAACGGCGCCGTATGCGGTGAACGACTGGCGCACCCAGTCGAAGTAGTGGAAGTGGTGCGTGCTCCAATCGTGACCGTGCAACGGACCACCCAGCAGGAGCGGCGCCCAGAAGAGCACCGCCACCCCCAGCGCGCTCGAAAAGATCGCCAGCAGCTCTCGGGCGGGCGGAAAACCCGGGGCGGTATCGGCCCGCCTCGGCAGGAGCGAAGCGCTCATCACCGGGTGGCGCGGCTCTTGCGAGCGCTGGCGCGGATGAATCGCCGGCTCACCGGCGAGCTGTCGTCGGGGGGCACGATGCACTCGACGACCGCGAAGCACTTCGCGTCGTGCGCGGCGCCGAGCGCCTCGCGAAGCTCCTGCCGCGTCTCGACGCGGATGCCGACGCCGCCCCAGGCCCGGGCGAGCTCCGCGTAGGGCCAGGGCGGAATCTCGAGCAGTTCCTTGCGCGGCGTGACGGGCCGGAAGATTCCCCAGCCGGCGTTGTTTACCAGCACGACGATTGGCGCGAGTCCGCGACCGGGAGCGTAGGAGATCTCGGGTCCGGTCATCTGGAACGCGCCGTCGCCGCAGAGCACGAGCGGGCGGCGCCCCGTGCCGATCTCCGCACCCATGGCCGCCGGCACGCCGAAGCCCATCGACGCGTAGTAGCCCTGCGCAAAGTAGGTGCCGCCGCTTCGCAGCCGCACCTCGAGTCCGCCGAAGAGCATGTCACCCGACTCGGCGAAGACATCGTAGCCGCGCCCCTTCCCCGAGGAGAGGAACTCATTCACCTCCACGAGCAGGTCGTTGATCGAGAGCGGGGTTCGCCCGCCGGCGCGCAGCGGCGTCCGCTTCAGGTTGTCGTGGTATTCCACCCGCTCGCGGATCCGGGGCAGCTTCTCCTTCACGAGCCTCGCCACGAAGTCCTTCAGCGTGACGTCGGTGTAGGTGTGGAAGGAGATGTTCACCCGTCCCGACACCGCCCAGACGGACTGGTCCCGGCGCACCTGGGGCCTGGCGGCGCCGAGGTTCATATCGGTGAGCTGGTTCCCCATCGAGAGGACGAGGTCCGCGTCCCGCACGCGCTTCTGGATCGCCGGCGCGCTGAAGGGGCCGACGTGGATCCCCATGTGGAGCGGGTGGTCCATGGGAAAGACTCCCTTCGCCAGGACCGTGGTCACGACGGGCGCGTCGAGCTTCTCGGCGAGACGCCGGAAATCGCGGTCCACACGCTCGCGGTAGAGTTCGACGCCGCCGATCAGGATGGGACGCTTCGCGGCGCGCAGGCGCCGGGCCGCCTCCCCAACGGCCTCTGTCAGCTTGCGGGAATCCGAGGCGGGCCGCGCAACGCTGCCGTCCCAGTCGACGATATGCTGAGGCACCGAGATCTCCACGTCGACCATGTCGCGGTGGATTTCGAGGTAGCCGGGCCGGTGCTCAGTCATCACCCGCCGCAGCGTCTCGTGCACCTCCTCGGCCATCCGGTCCGGGTGCTCCAGGATGCGGGCGCAGCAGGTGACTTCCGAGAAGATCCGGCACTGCGCCTCGACATCCTTCACCTGGTGGTGCACGCCGGCGAGCTTGCTCTCGGCCTCGCCGGGACCTCCGGAGACGACGAGCAGCGGGATCTGCTCGGCATAGGCGCCGGCCACGGGATTCACGATGTTGTGTCCCCCCGCACCGTAGGTCACGCAGACCACACCGAGCTTGCGAGTGCTGCGCGCATACCCGTCGGCGGCGAAGCCCACGGCGGGCTCGTGGGAGAAGGTCACGATCTCGAGGCCGCGCGTCGCACCGAAGCGATGGAAAAGGCCGAGCACCAGGTCGCCCGGCAGGCCGAAGACGTGCGTAACCCCGGCGCGCCGCAAGTAGGCAACCAGGAAGTCGCCCAGCTTCATCCGGCTCTTCACGGCTCGACTTCGCCCTTCGCAGACGCCCGCGGCTCGTCTTCGGCCTCTTCGAAGAGGTCGAGGAAGTGGAACGCGGCGAGCACGAGGGCGTGGTCGACGCCCCCTTCGCGGACCGCACGGCGCACGTCGGCTCGAGGCATCAACTCGACGACCGTCTCCTCCGTACCGTCGTTGCGGATCTCGGTGAAGGGCCGAGCGCCGCGACCCAGGAAGCTGAAGCAGCGATTGCCGAACAGGGCGGGGTTCGGACTCGTCGCACCGATGGGAACCACTTCGTCGGCCCGATAGCCCGTCTCCTCGATCAACTCGCGCGCGGCGGCGTCCGCCGGCGGCTCGCCCGGGTCGACCAGGCCGCCGGGAATCTCGAGCGTCACGTCGCTCGAGCCGTGCCGGTACTGGCGGATCATCACGACCTCCCCCGCCGGCGTCACCGGGACGATGTTGACCCAGTCGTTCGAATCAATGCGGTAGAAGTCGTGGAGGCCACCGTCCTTGGGCGACCGGGTACGGGTGCGGCTCACCGTGAAGACCGCGCATTCCTGGAGCAGCTCGGTCTCGAGCGGGGTCCACCGCTTGGGGCCCGACATCACAACGGAGCCTAGCACTGGGGCTTGCTAGGATGCCTGTTCCCGCCGGACTGGAGCACTCGCCATCGCGTCGACCAACGAGGAACTGCGCCACCGCTCGAGCGGGCACCTGTTCATGGTCCTCGTGGCGATAGCGTGCGGCCTGGCCGGCGCGCTCGGCGCCGTCGTCTTTCGCCTGATGATCCGTTTCGTGCAGGGCGCCTTCTTCCAGGGAGCGGAGGGGATCTCCGCCCTCGTGGACGAGGGGCTGCTCGCGGAAGCGGGCGATCCGCTGCGCGTGGCCCGGGATCTCGGGTGGCAGTGGCGCCTCGTGATCCCCGCGATGGGCGGTCTGCTCGTCGGC
>Ga0310342_100003112_pt1 | contig 10837 bp, 10 predicted proteins | sample S15DNA20500_MG_FD_206155 | JGI IMG/M metagenome (GOLD analysis project Ga0310342, IMG submission 206155) | Marine microbial communities from station ALOHA, North Pacific Subtropical Gyre - S1503-DNA-20-500_MG | ecosystem: Environmental > Aquatic > Marine > Oceanic | place: Pacific Ocean: North... | reverse complement strand
TACATAACTAGCAAAATGGCATCCAGGAGGAGATGCTACTGGGACATGAAAACGTGGGAGTCGTTGAGGCAATCTCGGTAAAGGGGTTGAAACCGATTACGTCGGTCAGAAGATTCAGGAGGGTGATCGCGTCGTGTTAGCCCCCGGTGTCAAGGGATATGGTGCTTACGGATTCCGCACTGAACCTGATAATGCCCCCTACTTTGGTGGTGGATTTGGTGATTATATCTATCTCAATTTCCCTAATACCTGTTAGCTAAAAACGGAAGTTATAGCTGACGTGGGAGTTATAGCTGAACCTTTTACCATCGGAGTCCACGCGGCAATGCGAGCAAAGATTCAGATTGGTGACCTTGATCTGCGCTAAAATCAGTGGTGCCGGCAAATTGATTATGGTCGGTGGTCCCGCAGGCCGGCTAGAATTAGCCCGAAAAATGGGAGCTGATGTCACCATCGACATCGATCAGGTGGCCTCGGTTGAAGATCGCACCGAATTGGTCATGTCCCATACAACCAATGAGGAAGGCGCTGATATTGTCTTTGAATGTGCTGGGTTTCTCCCTGCAACACCAGAAGGCTTAGGCTATGTCAAGTATGATGGCACATTCGTTGAGGTTGGGCATTTCGTCGATATCGGGTCGATCGATCTCAATTTAAACCAGTTGTTGATGCGCAAAAATCTACGTTTAGAGGCGGTTTGGGCTAGCCAATACGAACACTTTGTGCGGGGGTTGCCAATCCTGGAGAAGAACGAATTTCCATTTGCCGAGATGGTCAGTCATGTGTTACCGTTGTCAAGGGTAAAAGAGGGTTTTGAAGCCCTAAATGGTAACTATCAGTTAGATGATAAAACAACGGTCAAGATCGTGGTTCAATCGGATGCAGACTAGGAATTCAACCACGATGCTAAAGATGAAACCCCACGATTGATCGCATGAATTTTGAAAGGGATCTATTTTGTATTGGCTATTAGGGGTTGGAAAAGGAGCGACAACAAGTGGTAACATTGTATCCATCTACTATAACGTCGAATTGTAAAGAGTCGAAATCAGGAGAGTAAAGACTGAGTTGTATGTCCACTACCAACAAAAAGCGGCCTACCCCAGAAGAACTTCAAAAAGAGTTTGAAGCTTTTCTTAAACAGAAGTACGGCGACAGTGTCAAGTTTTCGGTCTCGTCACCTAACGTCGAATCAGAGCCGACATCGCCGCCACCGCCGAAAAAGAGAACTGCTGCTGACCTGAAGTTCGATTACAAACCGAAAGAGGTCAAACAGTATCTGGATCGCTTTATCATCAAGCAAGATGAAGGCAAGAAGGCCTTGGCAATCGGCGTATGTGACCACTATAATCATGTCAAAGCCTGCCTCGAAGATCCGAAAATGCTAGATTTCGACTACGCCAAACAGAACATCGCTATACTGGGACCAACTGGTGTTGGAAAAACCTACATGATTAAACATATCGCCAAACTGATTGGTGTGCCGTTTGTCAAAGCCGATGCCACTCGATTTAGCGAAGCTGGATATGTGGGGGCTAATGTCGAAGATCTGATTAGAGACCTGGTTTCTCAAGCGGAAGGTGATATTGAGCTTGCCCAGTACGGTATCGTTTATTTAGACGAAGCGGATAAATTGGCCACGCCACCTAACATTCTGGGAAGGGATGTTAGCGGTCGCGGTGTTCAGTTTGGGTTACTGAAGTTAATGGAGGAAACCGAAGTAGATCTCCGGGCAAGCGGTAGTGTTACCTCTCAACTTCAGACCGTAATGGAGTTTCAGACCAAAGGGAAGGTCGATAAGCAGATTGTCAATACGCGACATATTCTGTTTATTATTAGTGGTGCTTTCAACGGATTGAGGGATGTTATCAAAAAGCGGATGAACCAGAAGAGTATCGGCTTTGGGGCTGAAATTCAGGTCAGCGATGAAGATACGCAATATCTGCCACACGTGACGTCTCAGGATTTCATCGACTTCGGTTTTGAACCTGAGTTTATTGGTCGTTTACCAATCCACGTGGTCTGCGAGGAGTTAGAGGCCGACGATCTGTATCACATTTTAAAAAACTCGGAAGGTTCTATCATCCGCCAGTACGAACAGGCTTTTCAATCCTACGGAATCAAGGTCATGTTCTCTGATGACTCCCTACATGCCATTTCAGCTCAAGCTCACCTGCAAAAAACAGGGGCAAGAGCTTTGATAACAGCTTGTGAAAAGGTCTTACGTGACTACAAATTTGAATTTCCCTCTGCCGTAATCGAAGAATTTGTCGTTACTGCTGAGGTTGTCGTCAATCCAAAAGAGGAATTAGAGAAGATCTTGGGCGATCCAGAGTATAACTATCGTTTGGTTCGCATCGAGAAGATACGGCGATACGAAGGAGCATTCGCAGAAAAACACGAGATGCAAATTTCTTTTGACGATGAAGCCACAGAACAGATCTGCCAAATGTCGAAGGAACAATCACCTGAACAGATCTGTGATCAAATCTTGGAGAGTTACGAACACGGTTTGAGTCTGATTAAGCAAAATACAGGAACAACCAACTTTGTGTTGAACCGAGAAGTCGTTGAAGACCCAGACGCCGTCTTGGAACAGTGGATTCGTGAATCATATCTAGCAAAATCCAGAGAATCGGAACAAAAATAGCCAAACCGGCTGTAAACGTTCTGTCCTAAGCCGCCGTTTCGTAGGAGACACAATTTTCTCGCTCGGTTTCAAGGAAGATTTGGGAGTGGTAGAAGATTAAGTGATACAGTATTATAAGAGGTATGATACAGGAAACAATAACTTACAAATGTCGAGAATGTGGTAGTTCCAACATTATTAAAAACGGAACTAATCGCTGTGGTAATGCTCAGTATCACTGCAAAGACTGTGGGATCTATCGTGTTTTGGAACCCAAAAGAGACCTCCGGATTATTAAAAAGAAACAACAATAGTAAAAGCCCATCAAGGAATGGTCTGAGAGGACTAAAACGTATCTTCTTTATTCTGTGCCGACAAACTGTTGTGCCATAGATTGAGCAAGATATTACTCAATCTGAAAGATTAGTTGTTGATCAACCTTGGGAACGTCTTAGAAGTTGATGAAATTCCATGCAACGGAAAGACAACAAATTAACCACGACCTGAAGGTTAACAGAAAAAGGGCTAATAAATATTATGAGAACATCTAATCCTGCTCTCGGTCCAAATATCTTTACCGGTTTCAGTTATGCTGACCAGACGATGACGGTTCAAGGCACAGTCAATAAAAGTGCCTTGTTATTGCTAATTACCATCATCGCGGCCACCTCAGTTTGGGCAGTATCGGGCTTATCGGTGATTGGTATCTTTGCCTCTATACCCGCCTTTATATTAGCAATGATTACAGTTTTTAAACAGGAATGGGCACGGATTACCGCGCCGATATACGCCTTGGTAAAAGGATTAGCACTGGGAAGTTTGTCATGGATGATCCACCGGTTTTACCCCGGACTGCCCGTTCAAGCTGTTGTTTTGACTTTTGGCGTCTTCTTCTCTATGCTGGTTGCCTATCGGTCGGGCATGATTCGGGCCACCGAAAAATTTATGCTTGGTGTTGCGGCGGCTACAGGTGGCATCGCTATCTTTTATATGATCTCATGGATTATCAGCATCTTTGGTGTTCATAATCCTTTGATACACGGTAGCGGTTTGATGTCGATCGGATTTAGTGTTGTCGTAGTAATTGTGGCCGCCCTAAATTTGATTCTTGACTTTGAATTCATCCAAGGAGGTGAACGAACAGGTGCACCGCAGCATATGGAATGGTATGCCGCTTTTAGCCTAATGGTAACGCTAGTTTGGCTGTATATGGAGATTCTAATTCTCCTAATGAAACTGGCGGGACGGAGCCAAGACTAAGAAGTAAGATTTATGGATAAATTATCTGACGAAATGTTGGTGGCCCAGTTTCAAACGGGGCGGCAGGATGCCTTTGATGTCCTAATGGCACGTTACAAGCAGAGGATTTATGCCTATCTACTCCGCTCGGTCAAAAATTATGAGGATGCTGAGGAGTTGACTATCGAGGTTTTTATCAAGATCTACCGGGCACTTGGCACTTGGCAACCGAGAGCTAAGTTCACTACCTGGATTTATAAAATTGCTCATAATTTGTCTGTCGACCATTATCGATCTAAGTCTCGCCGTGCAACCACCTATTTAGACGACGAGAACTTGGCCATTGACGAACCCGCCTCAACCGATATGCGAAGCAACCCTGAGCACGTAGTTTTAGAACAAGATCGACATCGTATTATTCATGAGGCCATTGGCCAACTCTCACCTAACCAACGATCCGTTTTTGTAATGAGTCGTTACAATTGCTTGCAAATTCGGGAAATTGCCGAAATTATGGGCATGGCGGAAGGAACGGTTAAGATTCACCTCCATCGAGCCGTCAAAAAACTAAAAGTCATCCTGCAACCGATGTGGGATAATAACGAGATCTAGGTGAAATACTGTGTGTTCGCAACAAGGATTACTGCTTAGCCATTATTTAGATGGATCTTCCGAATTAGACCTGGATTTAACCAGACATATTGAGACTTGCCAACCCTGCCAACGATATTTGGTTGATTTGGATCAAATCGCAACGCTGACCGAAGCCCCACTATTACCCGACGCCAAGTTAGGTCAGATCGAAATCGAGGTCTATAAACGACTAGCAACCAATACGGTCACCGCTTCGATTCCGGCTAACGATCGTCTCTTCAGCTTTAGCTTTCTCGACCTGATAATTCGCTTCAAAGATTCCGTTAGCCTATTGCTGAACGGCTTCCGGTTCCGTAAGTTAGTTTGGCTAATTGCCTTCATCCTTGCAATAATTGCTGGTTGGCGATTTCTCAACCCAAACCCAACATCTGTTCTGGCCTCAACTACCCTAAGGCTTGAGACCTACCGACAAGAACAGATCCATCAACATTTAGAAGAAGCCAACGCCATGCAGCATTTAAAAAACGATAGCTGGGCTAGCGCAGGCATGTTTCGGTTGGTGCAGGAACAGGCACAAGGCACCGAATTAGAATCTTATGCCGGTCAGCAAATCCAAGTCGTCCAAAATCAACGCCGCTAATATAGCTCGACGGGCGAATCCGAACGTATTCGCCCTCAAGAGCAAATGTGATGAATACCGATCTGTAAGCAAATCGGCGGGACACATCGGCTGTGCAGTGTTCTTGTTCTGGAATCTGATGGCGATCGCTCAAATCGAGAACCTGAACCCATTGATCCAATCTGGCCAGTATGCCAGTGCTGAACGCCTCCTTCTCACCCTAAAAAATCGAACCGAAGAGCCTGAACAACTTAGTGATATCAATCATCGCTTGGGTGAACTCCACTATCAATATACTCACCAATACGACCAAGCTCTAATTGCGTTCGAAGATATTATTCGGCTCTCAACTCTCACCGATGACCGGTACCTTGCCCAGATAAAAAGGGGAGATGTATTTTGCCGTTTGGGTCAGCACCCAAAAGCAATCCGAGCCTTTCAGGAACTGGCTGAAAATGTTCCTTCCGACCACTTCGCTTACCAAACCGGTCAACTTCGAATTCGAACTATACAAGATGCACTAATCAGACAGAAACAGTATCAGAACCTAATTGACCAGTCAGCGGAGTTCCGGATCGATAAAGCAGAAGCTAAATTCCGGATTGCGGAACTCTACCGTCAACCGCTAAACCAACCGCAACAAGCGGTCAACTACTACCAGCAAATTGTGACCGAATATCCGCAGACCCCATTTGCACCGGAGTCACTGTGGCGTTTAGGCAACATTTACAACCGGATACTACATCGACCTAGTGTAGCTGTTCATGCCTATCAGCAGGTCGAGAGCCAGTATGCTACTTGCGCTTTTGCTGCCGATGCAATTTATCAAATGGCCCGAATCCACTGTCAACAGAAACAATTCAAACTGGCCCACGCCAACTTTGAAAAGATTATCCAACACTATCCGTCATTTTGGAAAATATATGCCGTTTTTTATTGGCTTGGTGTTGCTTGTGAAGGCAGCAGTGAAATTGCCCATCAAAAGATTCAAACTGCCGACTATCGCTCTGCCATCAAGGCGTACAAAACCTTTTTGAACTTATACCTGCCTAACTTGGATCCCGCCCATTTTGGCGAAATCGCTAAATACAAACTGGATCGAGTAGAGCTAGTAGCTCAAATCCAGCAAAAAATCTCACAATTGGAATCAGACTTGCCGGCTAATGAGTGGGCACAGTTTAAGCGATCGGTTAGTCAGAAAAACTATCTGCTCGCTTTAGAAATTGGACGAGATTTGGTTACGAACTTTCCAGACAGTTTTTACGCGCAAAAAGCTAAAGCCGATTTATCTGAAGTTAGACATCAAGCAGCGATCCAGCGACTTCTGGAAGTCACACCCTGTCCATCCGCCCTGTTACGGATTGGTGCGATTTATGAGCGAGATCTACAAAACGTTGAACGGGCTTTGGAGATCTACACACAACTGGTCGCGACCTTTCCAGATTCAAATTGGGTGGCGGAGGCGTTGCATCGAATAGGCTCGATCTACCTTTTTGAGTATAAAAATATAAGTCAGGCCATCCAAATCTATGACTCTTTGACTCGTCACCATTGCCATTCACCGCAATCGATGCAAGCCAGCTTTCAGCTGGGAGAAATTTATCGCCATTTGCAACAATTTGATATGGCCCTATCCGCTTACCGGCTAACGGTAGCGCACTTGGAACAGGAGCAATACCTGGGGGGTGGATTCAAGGATAGTTTCGCTGACCAGGCTCAGTTCCGGATCGCGTCTATTTTCTATCAACAAGCCAACTTCCAAGCTGCGCTGGTCTCTTTTCAGGATTTCCTATTAAATCGGTCAGAGTCGCCTCGACTAGCGGCAGCCTATGCTTACATAGGGTTAATCCATCAGCAGTCGGGTCAGAAACAAAAAGCCTTCACCGCCTTTCAGAAATCCATCGATGCTATCCAAACCCACGGACGAATACAGGCAATAATGGTCGTTCAAGAACTTGAATCTAGTGGAACAATCAGCGAGTCGACGACCGTCATTCACGCTTCGTCTGATCGAACTTCTACTAGGAAGGCATCTCCATCTGAAGAGGTGTTCGCTTCGCAACAGGGCTCTCCCTTCAACAAGTCTAAAAGTGAAGTACAGATGCTAAATGTACGAGTCGGCCAATCCGCACAGGATGGCGAATATAGCGATGGTGTTGTGCAGTGGATCGTCGAACTCCAAAATCGCTAGTTCAAGCAAGCCTAAATCTTAGAGAAGAACTGACTGGCCGCTAATCAAGACAGCATGAACCATCAGGTCTGGTGCCAGTACTACCAGATCCGCATCTTTCCCGATCTCAACCGGCCCTTTAGTCGTATCTACTTTCAAATTTTCGGTTGGCGTGAGGGTGACCATAGTCAACGGATCTTCAAGTGCCCCCCAACTGACGACGTTGCGTAAACCTTCCCTAAGCGTAATTTTACTGCAGAAGAGCATTTCTGCCAGGAGTTCAAAGGCTTGTTTACCCTCAGCCAGATTGGCTTGATGGACTTTGACTATTAGAGGAATACCTAACCTATCAATCACAATATGGCTTTTGCTCCCTTTGACTCACTTGTGATCATCGAAGCCTCGGCGGTGAGACAGTTGGCTGGTTTTGATCGATTGAGAATCCATGATAGCCACCGTTGGTTCAGCTCCCTTGCCAATATCTTTCCGTGCCACTTGATGAAGCACTGGATGAATCAAAAACTAGGTTTGATCCGTTCTCCATTTGTTAAATAATAATCAACGATTTCTACTGCTCCGGCTTCCTTTTTAACATCATCTTGGTGACGGCAAGAGTGACCGGTGATCCTTAATCAAGGCCAGCTCTCGGCGTGGTCAAGAGTTGAGGACATGTCCACTCACCGAATCCAATATTCTCCAATCATTTATCCGTTGTTGCCCATAGTAGTTGAATTCAGGAAATAGATCGACGACCAATTACCATAAAGTGTTTAGAAAGATTTCAAAAACGACCGTTTGGGCAAAAAGCAGCGTTATGGTAACGTAGAAGATTTGATGGCTGTCCTGTTGATCGATGTGCTTTTTTGTGCTGTAGGAATCAGAATAAATGGTGCCATGAACATCCAGATTCGTTCCGTTTCTGCCGTGTAGAGGATAGAAACGGTAATTGGAATTAGAACGGCTACGTAGGCCAGTAGAAAGTTGAATGATCCGGTCGCTGGTTCTTGATCTTCTATTTGGTTTCTCTCGGTTTTTAGGGACGGCATCGTCCGTATTGTACTGATTAGTTCACGAATCCACAGCGTGACGGTGATAGCACCGAGACAGGAGAAGAAGGCAAACAGGTTTGTTGCGCTGACGAACAGGTAGCGTGACATCGTTTCATAACCGGTACCCAGACCACCGTGATGAATGTTGCGGTGTTCGTCAATGTAAATAGCTCGCACCAGACAGGCAATTGCATTGTAACCGGTTGTCAAGTACATCACAGGTAAACGAGACCAAAAGTTCCGCCTGACACACACAGCGTAGTGAAGTGGTTGCGAAAAGCCTTTGTATTATTGAGATAAGTAAGGCCGCGGTCAGGGCTATAAAGTAGATGCCTTGAAATGTGGTGGCAAACGTCAGGAACATCGAAACGTCCAGAGCACTCCGGTAAGAACGGCAAGTATTACGAACTGTTTTCTCAGAGCAAGAAAATAGAAATATATGCTGGAAATCAGGAACACAGCATAGAAAGCGTCCATGCAGGTTGCCGTTAGAAGAACGATGTTAGGGGTAACCAGGTAGAGAGCTAACATATAACAGGCGACCCATCGATCAAAGACCTGCCTAGCAAGCAGGTAGATCGGAATCAGACTAATCGGAGCGGTGAAAATAATCAGGAATGCTTAGGTCAATCGGTCATAGCCAAAGTGTTTAGTGAGCAGCCACAGCGTAAGCACAGGACCGGGTGGATGAGTCCCTGCATGAGTCGTAGTTGGTTAGCCTTGGCGGTATAGTTCCTCAAGATGTCTCCCAAGTTGTCAAACTTGGGAACGTCTGTCAGATATTGCGCCACGCCATGTTCGGTGATTGGAAGCAGAAACTGCCCGTTAATCATGGTTACACTAACGTCGATCGCAATTTTCAGTCCCATCGCTACAGCCAGTATTATTGGTGTCGGTATGACTAACTCAGCTTTTAGCATAACGCTTATCAGGTAAAAATAGAGAACTAAAACGATAATCAGTAGAACAATCCACCTGTTCAGATCACGGTCAGGTCCGCCGAAAATAGGCGCGGTGTTTTTATTTACTTGCAGAGAAATTTGATAGTGATCAATCAGGAGTGGTGATAGAGGATGAAATATCCAGAGAACAGCAACGACTACGCAAAATTGGAATGGAATTGAACGGTATATTCGCTGAATAACCATATCACGCCCTCCACCTGCGGTTGTAGATTTAGATTTTTTCCCTGAGGCTCATTAATCTTTGACCAGCCTCAAGCAGCACCGATTCAGGCTTGCTAAACATGAACCTGAATTTTGTTCGCCCGAGTTCTGGCTGGCTGTAAAAACTGGAGCCTGGTACACCGCCAACCCCGATCTCTTTAACTAACCAAAGTGCGAACTCGGTATCATTCGGAAAACCGAAGTGGCTAATATCGGTCATAATATAGTACGCGCCTTGTGGACTATAGCACTGAAATTCTGCATCTTTCAATAGACTCAACAGTAGTTGGCGCCTGTGATCGTACCAATTGACCAATTGCTGGTAATAGGCATCCTCTAACCGAAGAGCGACGGCACCGGCTATTTGCAGCGGATGTGGCGCGCCAACAGTTAAGAAATCGTGCATCTTTCGGATTGCATTGGTCAGATGTTCGGGGGCTATAACATACCCTAATCGCCATCCGGTCACCGAATAGGTTTTGCTTAGCCCCGAAATGGTGATCGTCCGATCCCGCATCTCCGGGAGGGATCCGATGCTGATGTGTGCTTGCCCATCATAAACCATATATTCGTACATTTCGTCCGTCACCGCTAAGCAGTCATACTCACAACATAACGCCGCGATCTCTTCGATCTCCTCTATGGTGAACACCTTTCCCAGCGGGTTATTCGGATTATTCAGAATAATGGCCTTAGTGCGGAAACTAAATGCACCACGGAGTTCATCAGAATCGTAAGCAAAGACCGTTGCTCCGTTCGACGCAGACATTTCACGTAGAGGTACATATATCGGTTTAGCCCCCGAAACGACAACATCTGGGCCGTAGTTTTCGTAAAATGGTTCCAAGATCACTACCTCGTCACCCGGGTTGATAATAGCTAACATCGTGGACATCATGGCCTCAGTGGCCCCACATGTGACAGTTACATGAAGATCGGGCTCGGTTGGAATTCCGTTGAAGGACACCATCTTTTCAGCAATGGCCTGACGGAACTGCGGTGCCCCCCATGTGATGCTGTATTGGTTATATCCATCTTCGATCGCTTGAATGGCAGCTTTTTTTACCTTTTCAGGAGTAGGAAACGCTGGTGTTCCTTGCGATAGATTTACTGCCTGGTACCGGTTACAACGTTGCGTCATCATCCGGATCACAGATTCAGTGAAAAGGGCTGTTTTCTCAGAAACCATTGATTTTAAGTTTGAGACCATGTCTCCCATCCAGAATTATTAAAGGTTAGCGCTGCAAGAAAAAGTCGGATAGAGATTAAAACTGCCATGTCCACACATGGGCAAGGTGCGTCAATACAACCCATTTGATCTATCCTACAAGTAGAGGATATTATACATAAATTTGAGCTGAAGAATACATG
>Ga0310342_100003111_pt1 | contig 10842 bp, 9 predicted proteins | sample S15DNA20500_MG_FD_206155 | JGI IMG/M metagenome (GOLD analysis project Ga0310342, IMG submission 206155) | Marine microbial communities from station ALOHA, North Pacific Subtropical Gyre - S1503-DNA-20-500_MG | ecosystem: Environmental > Aquatic > Marine > Oceanic | place: Pacific Ocean: North... | reverse complement strand
ACATGACAAGCAGAACATTGATCTGATCAAGTCCGAACAAAGCACCCTCCAGGCGGTGACAATAAGAGAGAGCAATGAACCAAGAGAGAATGGTGACGACGCGGCTATACAGTCCCAGTGTCAACATGGCAAAGATGCCCAATCCAGCCAGGTGTGTGGTCCAGAGCAAGACAGGAGAATCGACGTACCACAGATAGCTCCATGTGTAGTTGTACTGCTGTAGGAACTGAGAGGTGTCTGTAGAAATCCAGCTGTTAGGTCCGAGAAAAGCTGCCAAGTCCAACGTCCAGACCAAGTGCGTGTAAAACAGCATGGCACCAGTCAGGATACGAATTAGTGCGAGTGTATGAGGTGCTGTTGGAGTAAACCAAAACGTATCCCAGCCATGACGCCATTGAGCGGTCCAACTGATTGATGGCTGTTGCGTATTCATGAGTTGAGAGGTTCAATCCATGTGCGAGAAATCAAGGCACAGGGGGCTTGGCATGAGACCGTGCTAGGGTCTGTTTTTCGTGGCAGGCTCTATCGGTAAAGGCTGGTAAAGATGTGGCGCGTACAAGTTGCGTTGGCCTTTTAGGTAGTCTTCCGGAGCAATCAACTGATGCTCTAGTCTCCGCAAAGTGACCTGTTGAGTCCCGTGACGATGTTGGAGATGTTGTCGGACGGACTCGACGACCCGTTGATAGTTTTCCTGCTGAAAACGTTGCTGCTCTGCTGGAACCCAGTCAGGTATGCTGGTCGCCGGGTAGTTAGCGTGAAGCCACTCGGCAAGCATTAAGTGGCGATGGTAGAAAAGTCGTGGCCGTTGTGACTGAAGGTCGGGAAAGCGAAAAGTCTTTTTGTCCCCGTCTTTAAACTCGACATCATATTCGACCAGGTGACTGGGACCCGGGCTAGGAGCAAAGAAGAAATAGCCGTGGTTAAGGAAAAGGGCATTGGAATATGGTTGTACAACGGACATGCCGACGTTGGCCAGCGGCGAAGATTCGTACCCGGTACGGGTGGCAAAGGTAAAGGGAGGGATCACCACAGCAGCCAGGTGCATGACTAGCAGTAAGCTCAATAACCACTTGAACTGCGCAGAGATCGAAGCGGGTGGTGTTGTGGGAGGAGGCATGATAGTCCTGGTCTAATGTTCTTTTGCCAAACCTTTATTTTACCAGAAAAAAGAACCCTCACATCGTATGGTAGCGATGTGAGGGTTCGGAGTTTTTAGGGTAATCGTCTGAGATTGTCTAAGGGGCGTTGGCGATGCGAGGTGAATCGACGGTCAATTCGATCTTGTGTGTATCCCCTGCTTTGAGCGTTATCATTCGTCGCCGCTGCCTGGTTTGACCATTTTCCTGATACGTTACCTCGATCGGGTAATCGGTCCAGGTCTCCCCCGCCGCGAGTTTCGTTGTCTGGAAGGTTCGCAGGTTGTTGCCAGTTGGCAGTGGCTTGCCTGCCAGGCTCACGGTAGCACCTTCGGGTACGTGTAAGACCAAGGTAGTTACCACTGGCGTTGACAGTGCCAGTGTCTCGAAATCCAACAGGCCAGTTTGCCCGGCTTGTAATCGGACGGTTTGAGTCTGCTGAATCGCCTTGCCGTTGCGGATGACTTCCGCTCGGACTTCGTAGGTGTATCGGTATCCAATCTTTAGTCCATGGGAAACATAGCGGCGATTCTTGCCAGGTGTCTTGGTGGCGATATTGTTGACAAAAACGCGGGCATCTTCTGGAACCTGAATATTAAAGATTGCTTCGCCAGAATCTAGCTGTGCCTGACCGGTGGGGTCTTTTGCTGGCTTTTCGGGGGCAGCTTGCGGTTCCTTCGCTGGTTTGGCGGCAGGTTTCTCGGGAGCTGCCGTCGGTTCCTTGGTGGGAGCCGGTGTTGGAACCACTGTTGGCGGAGTGTAGTACAAGCGTCGAGGGATGCGACGCGAGAGCACGGCACCACCTGAGGAGCCACCTGAGGAACCACCTGAGGAAAAATGGCTGGCCGAGTAGACGTAACGACCGCGCCAGTGATGTTGGTGAAGTGAACTAAGGAGACCTCGGACCAGTCCTCCATGGCAATGTCCGCTACTGCCACCACTACTGCCACTACTACCACCGCTGCTAGCATGTGCCGTACGTTGGACGGGCGCATGATGCCAACCGGCTTCTACCGAGGAGGTTGCGGTGGTGAACAGAATGGCCAGGGCGATCCCGATGCCGACATGCAGAGGTTTTGAGCGAGTCATCAAATTCGTTTCCTTGGTTGGCAATGTGATGGTGAGCCAAGAGCTCAGCCGCATACGGTCTAGAATACCGGCTTGACTGCGTAATTCAAGTAGTTTAGGAAGTATTTTCCGGTTCTAGAAACTAGAGAGTCTGCTAGATAGCCCTTAAAAATGACGGTTTTTAAGGGCTGCGAGAAGTACTGAGCAAGGGGCTGGGTCTTCCCACTTGCTAGCGGTTGATCGGTTTCATTTGGACGTTATCAACGGCCAGCGTTCCAGTTGCACCGAAAAGTCCTACGCGGACGATGCCGTGGACGGCTGAGGATGGAACGCGGAAGGTTTTTTCCAACTGGTGCCAGGGTTTGGTTCCCTGCAAAGGCCCGATCCAGACGGTGGTTAGCGGTCGGCGATCTCGGTCATAGAAACTGATGGTTAGTCCCGCGAATTCGTTTGGAGTTCGACCACTGGTAACGTCCTCTGGTTTGAACCAGCCGGAGACACGCAGTTGCGCAATTTTGCTGCCTTGAATAGCAAAGCCTTGCAGCAGGTGGGCAGCGAGGCCAGCGGTTTCGTTATGAAACTTGATATAGTGTTTCCCCTGGGGGGCTTGAGGATCGGTTTCCCAACTCATCTGTCGCTGGTAATACCAGCCGGGGAGGAACTTGTTCTCTTTGGGAGCGTCTTCAAAGTCACCGTTGAGTGCCTTGGGATTCAAGGGATCGGGCTTTATTTTCCGGCCATCTTCAGCGCGGCCGGTCATAGGTACAAAGAGCGTGGGGCGGAGTGCTTCGGATACGAGTTTCCCGTTCTTTTTTCGCATTAAGTACAGTGTTTGTTGGTAGCGTTCACCAACGGGGATCACCATCAGGCCACCTTCTTTAAGTTGTTCTACCAGCGGCGTGGGAATGTTCTCTGGCGAACAGGTAACGATGATCTTGTCGAAGGGAGCATGTTCGGGCCAGCCCTTAAAACCGTCGCCGATGCGAGTGTAAATGTTCTGGTACTCGAGCCGTTGGAGTGTCTGTTGTGCGGTACGACCCAGAGCAGGAACAATTTCAATCGAGTAAACGGATTTTACCAGTGGACTGAGTATCGCTGCCTGGTAGCCGCTGCCGGTGCCGATCTCGAGGACTTGATCGGTTGGTTGCGGATCGATGGATTCTGTCATGTAAGCCACAATGAAAGGAGATGAAATGGTCTGCTTGTCACCGATAGGCAGAGCCATATCCAGGTAGGCATAGCGACGATACTTAGTATCGACAAATTCATGTCTTAGCGTAGCGCCCGCGCTACGCAGCACGCGAGCATCTTTGACCCCGGCGGCGACGAGCACGTCTTGCACCATTTGCTGTCGAGCTTTGTCATAGTTTTCTTGCGATTGTCCAGAAAGAGTGTTGCTGACAAGGACTATCCAGGCCGTTAGCAGGACCGACAAGCAGGGAGCGGGCAATGGTTTCATGACAGGTAACTTCAGGCGTTTGATTTAACTGGGATGGAGGTTACTGGTGGTCGACCATTGTTTGAAGTCGCTGCGGGAACTGCCAGGTCAACACTCTTCTAGTATAGCGATTTTCGGTTGAGATCGAATGTGAATTGTCGCGCCCTTACTTTGCCAGCTGTTTTGCGGGGGGTTGCGAGGAGGTGTCTCCTTTGCCAAACTGCGGCAGTAGTTCATTAATTAGCTTCAGAAACGGGGCAATCGACCATGAAAACTAACTACGTGAAAGAAAAACTTCGCCGTGGCGAGCCAACTTTTGGGACCTGGCTTTCTTTGGGTGATTTGTATGCCACTCGTGTTATTGCGAGGCTTGGGTTCGACTGGTTGACGCTAGACATTGAGCATTCGGCTATTGATTGGTCTCAAGCGACGATGATTTTTGGTGCGGTAGCCGACGCGGGTTGTATTCCCCTGGCACGGATTCCGGAAGGCACTCATCATTACATTAAGCGGGTGTTGGATGCCGGAGCGATGGGAATTGTCGTGCCCATGGTGGACACTGTGGAGCAGGCGAAGGTAGCCATTGCAGCTGCCAAGTATCCTCCAACCGGAAATCGCAGTGCCGGGGGTGGTATGCATTCGATCAATATGGGGACTACGGCTGGCGAGTACTACCAGCGGGCCAACGATGAAATACTGGTGGTTTTGCAGACGGAAAGTCCTTTGGGAGTTGAAAATGCGGAGGCCATTTACAGTCTCCCCGGTTGCGATGCCATTTTTATCGGGCCCAATGACTTGAGGTTTCAGATGCGTGGCCCCGACGGGATCGATCCTTCGCCAGCAGAGCATGAAGCGATGATACAGCGTGTAATTGAAGTCGGGCAACAGGTTGGAACACCGACCGGGATTCATGCCATGGATCCTGCCTCGGCCTTGCAGCGGGCGGACCAGGGAATGCAGTTCCTGGCCATTGGTAGTGAACTGAAGTTCATGATGCAGGCAGCACAGGAAGCGGTGAAGGCAGTATTTCCTGAAGAAATCGCCAAAGACGTGGCTCGCTACTAACAGGCCACCTGCGAAACCAGCCACGAGCTAATGAAATTCGATATCCTCGGTGTCATTGTCCACAACAGACAGTTTTTTCCAGACGTATTCTCGTCTTTCGGCGCTGTTGTTATCGAGCAGCAGTTTGTCACCGAAACCGGGTGAGAAATAATTGCCAATTTCAGCCCGATCTGTTGCTGGGATATCTCGCTTACGGACCTGGTTGCCGGTAACAGCCAGCAGGTAAAATCGTTTCTTTTTCTTGCCTTTGAGGAGCTTCAGTTCAAAATTTCCATGGATGTCGGTTTTTGAACAATCTCCCCCGAGTTCTCTGATTTGTTGGATGCTGGGATGACTGTCGTCCGGTCTTGGATCGCTAGGCAGGAGTCCCGCAACAGAGATCTTGGTCTCGGGATACGCGAGAGTGGGGAGTAAGAACACCATGCATTGGTCATCTCCCGTCGTGATACCAGCCTTGGTAACATATTCCACTTTTCCGGTAATTGTGACTGGTTGTGCGCCCCCTGCCCCACTTTCTGCTTGGGGGCTCCGCACGCGTCCAACGACTAGCCCTAGGGTGAAAGCCAAGATGGCCAGCACCACCAGCAAACCTCCTTGCAGAAACAGGACCGACCTGGGGATGGAACAGGTGTTCGGGTCGATCCGGATTGGCAAATGGATCCGAGGGGTTTGGGTGTCATCTGGTAAAGATTCTGACTGCGCCTCGAAGTCCACAATTTTTGATTCATCAAATTTTGGTTCGTCAACAGACTTCTTTGTAGCATTGCGAGCACTAGTTCCTGTTACCGGTGGTGTCTTTACCGGTGGTTCCTTTGCCGACGGTTCCTTTGCCGACGTTCCCTTTGCCGACGTTCCCTTTGCCGACGTTCCCTTTGCCGACGTTCCCTTTGCCGACGTTCCCTTTGCCGACGTTCCCTTTGCCGACGTTCCCTTTGCCGACGGTTCCTTTGCCGACGTTCCCTTTGCCGACGTTCCCTTTGTAGCAGAGGCTCTTCTCGTGGATGCTCGCTTGGCAGGGATCGTCAGCTTCTCCTGGCACTTAGGACAGGAGGCCTGTCTGTTGGCGTGCTCGGACGAAACCTTGATAGAGTGACTGCAATGTGGGCAGAGAAACGTAATCGGCATAACTTGATAAGGCTAGATTCGGAGTTCGAAGATACACGGACAGTGTTAGCTGGGCGATCCGGGTCAGTGGTCCGAGTCTGATTGATCGGGAGACGGATCCAGAGCGTGAAATCCCAGGGTAACGAGTAACAGGATAAGGTCGATGGCAGTAGCCATCAGGCAGACCATGGATACCCACCACAAAACGTGTGACGCACCCTGATCTCCTGTGGAGGCGGTTAACGCATAGCCACTGATGGTGACTAGGAACGTCGCGTTTAGCACCAAGAATATCAGAAGCAGGGAACTCAGCATGCGGCGTAACATAGGGTGGATCCTCGTGTTCTTACCTGGATAGTCTATTTTCGCCTACTTGTTTTCCCAATGTCAATGGACAGGCTTTCCAGATGGTCTGGTGACTGGCCAGCTTTTTATCCTATGCTATCGGAAAAGTCAGGCAATGCTAGACGAACTGAGCGATCCTTGGGCCCCTTAAATTGCCTGGATTCAGGGTAAGCCACTATAATCTATTTATGGTTCAGACAACTCGAACAAGTTGTTTAAGTCTTGGCGGAGAGTTCAGATGAGAATATTCCCTGTAGCCCGTTTACTGGTAGCGACTGTTTTAGTCGGGTTCCTGTTGGGAGTTCCGGCCCAGGGAGCGGTTTACACACTAAAAAATGGAATGCAGATCGAAGGAATGCCAGGGAAGATTGCTTCCCTGGCTTCTGACCCGCTCAAGCCGGATGCTGGCCAAGGCGAGTCTTCGCCCAAGTTGATTTTATTTGCTGACGACGGTATCCGTCGTACTTTTTTTTCACAGTATCAGTTGCGGTCGGCGGTTCCTTCGCCACAGGTAAACTTGGAGAAGGTCGAGATACGACAGCGCGTGGTAAAGACGGGACGACGAATTGGTAGCATTGGCGCGATCTTGCGCGTCACTCCTTTTGATCAATATGGTCGTCGCGTCTTTACGATTAAGTCTGTCCGCGGTCCGATCGACATTGTGCAGGGAATTACTGAGATCACGCCGACTTACACCAAGGTGGAGGGTTTGATTTCGAAGGAGTCCTACGTTTGTGAGACGAGGATTGCGACCAGTTCAATTCCGGGCAGAACGTTGTCCTTGATACTCAAGCGTCAGTTAGACATGAGTAAGCCGGGAGACCGGTTGCGGATCGTTCGCCTTTACATGCAGGCACAACGTTACCAGGATGCCTTAGTGGAACTGGAAGCGGCGATCACTCAGTTTCCAGGTTTGAAGAATCTCAATGATCAGGTCAAGCAACTGCGCCAGCGACTGGCAGACCGCCTGATCCAAGAGATTGAATTTCGTCGCGAAGCGGGACAGCATGAGCATGTTTATACCTGGTTGAGCAATTTTCCCAGTGAGGGAGTTGCCGTCGAGACACTGTTGAAAGTCAGGGATTTGCTCAAAGAGTATGATGATCAGAACAAGCAGCGACTGAAAGTGCTGGAGTTATTTGAACATCATTTATCGCTCGTGTCGGATGATACTTTCAAGAAGAAGATTAGACCGATCCTGGAAGAGGTTACGCTGGAACTGAACTTCAACACGCTAAACCGGATGGCCGATTTTTTGCGACTGGCAGATGACCCGGACCTGGGTTCTGATGCGAAACTGGCTTTGGCCATTAGTGGCTGGCTGATGGGACCTGGCGAGGGGACGGAGAACCTGGCGGTAGCTGCTTCATTGCGTACGGTACGGGACCAGGTTCGTGAGTACCTGGTCTGCGAACAAGCAGAAGAGCGTCAGGCCATCCTCAAGCGGTTGCATGCGATCGAGGGGAGCGCTCCGGCCAATGTTGCCCGCTTAATTGCCCATATGAAACCGGTCAAGAAGACAGTTTCCCAAGAGTCCCCGATCGAGGGACTCATGGAATACACGGTGCCGGGCCTGGAGGAGGATGAACAGTTTAAATATTTTGTTCAGTTGCCACCCGGTTACGATCCATACCGCCGTTACCGCTGTATTGTGACACTCAACGGTGCCGGCAGCACCGCTTCTCAGCAAATTGACTGGTGGGCAGGCGCCTTTCACGCCAAGAAGAAGATCCGACTGGGGCAGGCAACGCGACATGGTTGTATCGTGATTGCTCCCGTCTGGAATCGTGCTTACCAAAGCAAGTACATGTATTCGGCTCGCGAACACGCCGCGGTGTTGTTTTCCGTACGAGATGCCTGCCAGCGGTTTTCAATTGACACGGATCGTGTTTTTCTTACTGGACATTCGATGGGTGGAGATGCTGCCTGGGATATTGGCCTGGCCCATCCCGATCTCTGGGCGGGAGTCATTCCGATCGTGGCCCGTGCCGACAAGTATGTTTCTCGCTACTGGGAGAATGGCCGACAGGTGCCATTTTATTTTGTGCTGGGTGAAATGGATGGCAACAGCATGGCGGACAATGCCCGTGACTTCAATCGTTATCTCACTCGGCAGGGATTTGACACGATGATCGTGGAGTACCGGGGTCGTGGTCATGAGCATTTCCAGGATGAAATCCACCGCATGTTCGAGTGGATTCGACTGCATGAGCGAGATTTCTTCCCGGAAGAATTCAAGTCGGTGACCATGAGGCCCTGGGACAATTATTTTTGGTGGGCCGAACTAGATGATTTTCCACAGCGGTCAGTCGTGATACCTTTAGAGTGGCCTGTGGCAAGGGCCCGACCGGCAGAAACCGAAGGTGTCATCCACGAGAATAATCGCATCCGGATTCGCAGCAGTACATCTAAGGTGACCGTCTGGCTGTCACCGGAAATGGTCGATTTCCAGCAGCGCATTTACGTCACCATCAACGGACGGGAAATGGGGCAGGAAGTAGAAGCGTCCCTGGATGTGTTGCTGGAGGATGTTCGCACACGTTGTGATCGCCAGCACCCGTTTTGGGCCAAAGTCGGACGTTGAAGGCCCTGGCTGACTAGGGAGCGGTTTTTTTCTGCAGCAGGCAGCCGGACATGAACCAGCCGTCTGTTTCGGTAGTTACGAATCCGCCAGATGGTCCCAGGTACTTGGCGACCAGTTCGAAAGCTGGCATCTGGCTGCCATCGATCTGCTGCTCTCGGACGCTTTCGTCATCTGCGGGGCTGAGCAGGCGATTGAGCATCATTCCAAAGAGTGACTTGGATTCAGGCATCTTGCCTTGCCGCAGCAGTTCGTAGGAGGTGTGATAAGCTTTGTCGGTGCGTGTGAAGAGTCGCAGGCAAGTAGCTGTTGCTCCCATTTTTTCCAGCGATGCGTTGACCTGCTGCAGGTCCACGCTTTTCTGCAAACTGTTGGCCGGTGTGCTCTTGAGAATATGAACAATATACTTGGCACTTGAAGCAACCATTAGTTTGCCGTTGCTGTTGACGCAGATGGCCCATTTGGCCAGTAATTTCGCAGGTTCGTCGCCGGCTTCTTCTTCCTCCTCTTCTCCAAAAGGACCAAAACCGCCTCCACTTATGTCAAGCTCTATGTCGACTTCCTCTTCCGCGTTAATGATTTCCCAGATGATCTGGTCTTTAAAACGAGTCACTTTCTTATTGGGTTCCGCTTCCATTAACTTCTCAATCGCTTTCTTGACCGCTTTTGCATCGTCGATATCAAGTGCGAAAAGCCAGCGTTCACTATCGGGTTTTACCGGCAACGTATGGTCTCCAATGAAGTAGATTTGTTGCCCGAAATGTTTGATTAGGTCTTCGCGAAAATCGACTTGAGGTCCGTTTACATCGTGAGCAATACCTTCCAGGATTTCTTCGAAGAGATCTTCGCCTGGTTCTGCATCCAACATCTCGTTAACGAGGGTCTTAGAGTATTCAAACGCTTCTTTGATTTTCCAGTTCAATGTCAAGTAAGATGAAACGTCATTGGGAACCCATGACTGGTCGGTGCCTGTTTGTGCAGTGTTGGGAAATCGTAGCATGCGACTAGCGAGTGTGTACTTGTCAGTCGATTTAGCGGCGATACGGGCATCAATTTTACCCCCGGCTGCTGAGTGCTTTTGTTGTTGAGCCAGTTGGGCTTTGACGCCAGCACGATCAGCTGGTGCGTGAACCCAGGTGTGATGGGTAATGTCATGTTCACCTAAAGCAAAGGTGACCCAGCCACCCAAACCGTGGACAGCATCGAATCCCTGGTTGGCCAGCAGGCCAAGGATATTCTTGTGGTTCTTACGGCCCCGCGCGGCATCACGAAGAACCTGGGCATAACCAAAGGGGTCGACGTACCAGCGCAGGTGAGGTTTGCTGTCGCCGGCAGCTTGGTGGCATTGTTTCATGCTCTTGGCGAAAGCTGCCACCTGTGCCAGATTGTCCTTGCCAGTCCCCTGGAGTTGTTCGTAGACCTGCTGCTGCACCTGGCGGTGATCCGTCGCAATCAGGTGATTATCGTGGATGCGGTAATAGGCGTGGTGGATGATCGTAGCATCGTCTTTATCGGGAATTGCAAAACGGACAGTCTCCAATCCTTGGATCTGCAGCGTACTGCGGGTTGCTCCCTTGGCGATCAGGTTCTTTGATATTTTTTTTAACAGTTCCTGAGCTTGTTCCTGGTGATCCGTAACGTCAACAAGCATGGCAATGGCATGAGGCTGGCGGACATCACGAGGCTGGATGATGGCAAAACAGATCTCTCCACCATAGGTGTTGGCCAAATCTTCCCAGCGGAGACCCAATCGTACGCTCGTCTTGTTTAACTTGCTCTTGAGTTGACGCTGTAAGTCTTCGACAAACGGCTTCATGACCGGATCTTGTACCAGCTGTCCCAGTTGGGTTCGATCAAAAGCGGCACGAAAATCGTCCAAGTCGGGAATCGACAGGAAGCCTTTGGTGGTGGCAGGCAGCAGTGTTTCGCCTGTTTGAGCCGCTTGGACTGGCACGGCTAGGAACTGCAAAGTAAGAGCTAGAAGTAACGTTGGAATGAAAGCATGCCGCGCCACGGGAAGTCTCCTTGGTCAGATCAATCGTTTGAAGGCTGAAGCGGTGTCTACACGACGATTTAAGTCGAATAATAAAGGCTGGTTCCAATCA
>Ga0310342_100003109_pt1 | contig 10845 bp, 7 predicted proteins | sample S15DNA20500_MG_FD_206155 | JGI IMG/M metagenome (GOLD analysis project Ga0310342, IMG submission 206155) | Marine microbial communities from station ALOHA, North Pacific Subtropical Gyre - S1503-DNA-20-500_MG | ecosystem: Environmental > Aquatic > Marine > Oceanic | place: Pacific Ocean: North... | reverse complement strand
ATATCGTCGGGGCTGCAGTTCGAATCGACGATGCCGACGATCGGGATGCCGAGCCGCCCGGCCTCGTGCACCGCAATCTGCTCTCGGCCGACGTCGATCACGACCATGCAGTCGGGAAGACGGGTCATGTCGCGAATGCCGTCGAGCGACTTGTAGTATTTTCCGACCAGGCGGTTGAGCCGCGAGAGTTCCTTCTTCGACAGCTCCGCGACCTGCGCCTCGTCCGCCTGGGTCTCGAGCATCGCCTTGTAGCGCTCGATCGACTTCTTGACCGTCTTGAAGTTCGTGAGCATGCCGCCGAGCCAGCGGTTGTTCACGTAGAACTGGCCGCTGCGCTGGGCCTCGAACCGCACCGGCGCCTGGGCCTGCCGCTTCGTGCTGACGAAGAGCACCCTGCCGCCTGCGGCCACGACCTCGCGCACGAAGTCGAGACCCTCGATCAAACGCGGCAGCGTCTGGTCGAGGTCGACGATATGGACACCGTTGCGCTCGCCGAAGAGAAACGGCTTCATGCGCGGGTTCCAGCGCCGGGTCTGGTGACCGAAGTGGACCCCGGCTTCCAGAAGCTCGCGGATGTTGAGTTCACCGCGCTCGATGGCAGCTGCGGTCTCGCTGACGACGGGCGTTTCCGCCGAGGCGGGCGCCTCGGACACGTTCTCTGACATGAATCGTCTCCTTCGCGGTTGAACCACCGTCCCGGGCAGCGCTAGCCGCCGCTTCCCCAAACCCGCGCGTGCGCAGGCACCGCCGGGGAGCCCGGAACGTGTGAATTGACAGAGAGTTAGCAGACCCCGGCGCGGGCGTCAGCGGGCTTCAGGTGGTGTACTCGGCGTTGATCCGCACGTAGTCGGTGGAGAGGTCACACGTCCAGAGCCGGGCCTTCCCGCGGCCGGCGCCGAGCTTGACGGCGATCTCGATCTCGTCGCGGCCCAGCCTGGCCGCGGCGCGCCGACGGGCCGCGGGACCGCTTGACGCCCCGTGGCGAAATACCGTCACTCCCCCCAGGGCAACCTCGGTCCGCTCCAGACGCAGCGCGGTTCGGCCGGCCCCCACGGTCTGGAGAATCCGGCCCCAGTTGGCGTCGCCCCCGAACAGCGCCGTCTTCACCAGCAGGGAGTTCGCAATTCGCCGCGCGGCCCGCTCGGCCTCGGCGCGGCTGCGCGCGCCCTCGACGCGCACCGTCACCAGCTTCGTCGCCCCCTCGCCGTCACGCGCCAGCGCGCGTGCCAGTTCCTCACAGAGCTCGCGCAACCCGTTGCGGAAGGCCCGGGCGCCGGGGCTCGCCGGCCCCCGCAGCGGCGTCCCGCCCGCCGCGCCATTCGCGAGCAGCAGAACCGAGTCGCTCGTCGAGCCCTCCCCATCCACGCTCAGGCGGTTGAAGCTCGCGTCGGCCGCCTCGCGCAGGACGCGGCGCAGGAAAGCGGGCTGCACCGGAGCGTCGGTCAGGAGAAAAGAGAGCAGCGTCGCCATGTCCGGCTCGATCATGCCGGACCCCTTCGCGATGCCGGCAAGCGTCACCTCGCGCGCGCCGATGCGCACGCGGCGCACCGCGAGCTTCGGCACCGTGTCGGTGGTCATGATCGCGCGGGCGGCGTCGCCGAGGCCGCCGGGCCGCAGCGCGTCGGCGGCGGAGCGCACCCCGCGGCGGATCTTCGACATCGGGAGCGGCTCGCCGATCACACCGGTGGATGCGACGAGCACCTCGTCGGGCGCCAGCCCCAGGGCCCGGCCGGCGGCCGCAGCCATCGCCTCGGCGTCGCGACGGCCCCGTGCCCCCATGGCAACGTTGGAGATTCCGCTGTTCACGACCACGGCACCGGCGCGCCCGCGCCGTACGCGCGCACGGCAGAGCTCGACCGGCGCCCCGACCACCGTCGAGCGGGTGAAGACGCCGGCCACGGCGGCCGGCCGGTCGCTGACGAGCAACGCCAGGTCGCGGCCCGAGTCCTTGATGCCACACGAGACACCGGAGGCGCGGAAGCCCGGCACGCGGGGAATTCGAGCGCTCACGGTCTCCTCAGGTAGCCGCTCCGTGGCACTTCTTGTACTTCCGGCCGCTCCCGCACGGGCAGGGATCGTTGCGTCCCACCTTGGTGACCTTCCCACCGGGTGCCTCGCCGGGCCGGGGCGCGGTGCGTCGGCGACCGACGTCGACGACCGGACCAGGGCCCGGCGGGCCGAGCGCAGGACCGGCGCGCGGTGCCTGCGGGGCCTCCGCAGGATCGCGCAGCTGCACTTTGTACACGACCTCGATCACCTGCTGATCGATGCGCTCCTGCATCTCGTCGAAGAGCGCGTAGCCCTCGCGCTGGTACTCGAGCTTCGGGTCGCGCTGGCCATAGCCGCGCAGGCCGATGCCCTCGCGCAGCCCGTCCATGCTGTGCAGGTGGTCCTTCCACTGCACGTCGAGGATCTGGAGCAGGAAGTCGCGCTCCAGGTTCTCGAAGCGGGGATAACCGAGTTCTGCGTGCTGCTCGGCGAGCGCGTCACAGTGCTTCTTCTTCTCTTCGACGGCGCCAACCAGGGCGCCGTAGAGGTCGCGCCCGAAGGCGGCCCGGTCCGTCGGCTGTTTGCCATCGATCAAAAAGGGCGGCTCGTGCACGTCGAAGGTCGCGCCGAACTGGCCGTGCAGGGCCTGGGCCAGGTCGCCCAGCGCCTCGGGCTCCCCCCTCTCGGGCCAGTGCGAACCGAGGAGCGCGACGACGGTGCCTTCGGTCATGTCCACGATCTCCTCGTGGACGTCTTCGCGGAGCATCGCGTCCCGGCGCCGGCCGTAGAAGGCCTGGCGCTGTTTGTTCATGACGTCGTCGTAGTCGAGCAGGTGCTTTCGGATGTCGAAGTTGCGCGCCTCTACCTTCGTCTGCGCGTTCTGGATCACCCGGGTGAGCAGCTTGTTCTCGATCGCCTCGCCTTCCTCGACCCCGACCCGGTCCCACCACTCCTTCACCCGGTCGGACTCGAAGATGCGCAGCAGGTTGTCTTCGAGTGACAGGAAGAACTGGCTGGATCCCGGATCGCCCTGGCGCCCGGAGCGACCGCGGAGCTGGTTGTCGATGCGCCGGCTCTCGTGGCGCTCGGTGCCCAGGATGTGCAGCCCCCCGGCCTCGACCACCTGCTCCCGCTCGACCCCGCACTGCTCCTCGAAATCGGCCAGGTGTGCCGGGTAGTCCGGGTGCTGCTTGTCGTGGCCGCACTTCGACAGCGCGAGGAACTCGGAATTTCCGCCGAGCACGATGTCGGTGCCACGACCCGCCATGTTCGTCGAGATGGTGACCGCCCCCCGGCGTCCCGCCTGGGCAACGATCTCGGCTTCGCGCTCGTGCTTCTTCGCGTTCAACACGTTGTGCGGAACGCCCTGCTTTTTGAGCCGCTTCGCGAGCTTCTCGGAGTTTTCGATCGAAATCGTACCGACGAGCACGGGCTGGCCCGTTTCGTGCCGCTCCTTGATGTCCTCCACCACGGCGCCGAACTTCTCACGCTCGGTCTTGAAGACGACGTCGGCCTGGTCGTCGCGAACCATCGGACGGTGGGTGGGAACCACGACCACGTCGAGGTTGTAGATCTTCGCGAACTCCGGCGCCTCGGTATCCGCCGTGCCCGTCATGCCAGCGAGTTTGTCGTACATGCGGAAGAAGTTCTGGAAGGTCACCGAGGCGAGCGTCTGGTTCTCCGCCCGAACCTGGATGCCCTCCTTGGCCTCGACCGCCTGGTGGAGCCCGTCGGACCAGCGGCGCCCGGGCATGAGACGCCCGGTGAATTCGTCGACGATCTGGACCTCCTTGGCACCGTTCTCTCCCGGCTTCACCACGTAGTCGACGTCACGCCTCTTGAGCGTGTGGGCCGCGAGCGCCTGGTTGACGGCGTGGAGCACCGAGATCATCTCGGGGTCGTAGAGATTCTCCACCCCGAGCGTCTTCTCGACCTTGTGGATCCCCGATTCGGTGAGAGTCGCGCTGCCCGCCTTCTCGTCGAGCCAGTAGTCTCCCGTCTCCTCCACCCCCTCGTTGGGGTCGCCCTTCTCGCCCGCGACGAGATTCGGGATCACGCGGTTCACGACGGCGTAGATCTGGGTGTTCTGCTCCGAAGGCCCGGAGATGATGAGCGGCGTCCGTGCCTCATCGATCAGGATCGAATCGACCTCATCGACGAGGGCGTAGTGGAGCGGGCGCTGGACCAGCTGTGCGCTGGTGAACTTCATGTTGTCGCGCAGGTAGTCGAAGCCCAGCTCGTTGTTCGTGGCGTACGCGATATCCGAGGCGTAAGCCTCCCGGCGCTCCGCCTCCGACTGATCGTGGACGATCACACCCACCGACAGTCCGAGGAACCGGTGCACCTCGCCCATCCACTCCGAGTCGCGGCGGGCAAGGTAGTCGTTGACCGTCACGACGTGGACGCCGTTGCCCGAGAGACCGTTCAGGTACGAGGGCAGCGTGGCTACCAGCGTCTTGCCCTCACCGGTCTTCATCTCGGCAATGGAGCCGCGGTGGAGCACCACGCCGCCCATCAACTGGACGTCGTAGTGCCGCTGCCCGAGGGTGCGCTTGGCCGCCTCGCGCACGGTGGCGAAGGCCTCGGGGAGCAGGTCGTCGAGGGGCTCGCCGTTTTCGAGCCGCTGTCGGAAATCGCCGGTGCGCGCCTGGAGATTCACGTCCGAGAGGCGCTGGAGTTCCGGCTCGAGCCGGCTCGCCTGCTCAACGAGGGGAACGATCCCCTTCAGGACGCGCTCGTTGTGACTTCCGAAAACCTTTTGGAGAACGTTCGCCAACGGCGTGTGGCTCCGGGGGCGTGGCCTGAGCGAGCAGTGTACGGAAGCACCCATTCACAGGCAATTGCCTGACGTGGCGCAGTTTTTCAGTCGAAGATGTAGTCGAGGGGATTCACGGCCTTGCCATTCACCTCGACGGAGTAGTGCACGTGCGGACCGGTGCTCCGGCCGCTGCTTCCGAGCTTCGCGACGGTGTGTCCGCGCTCGACGCGCTCGCCCTTTTTCACCAGGACCTTGTCGTTGTGACCGTAATGGGTCCGAATACCGAAACCGTGGTCGATGATCACGGTCCTGCCCATGGGACCCTTCTTGCCGGCGAACACCACCTTGCCGGCGGCCGTTGCAATCACGTCGGTACCCATGGCGCCGGCGATGTCGATTCCGGAGTGGAACTGCCGTTTGCCGGTGAAAGGCGAGATCCGCGTGCCGAAGCGAGACGTGAGCCAGCCCTCGGTCGGCCACACCGCAGGAGAGGAGGCCAGGCGCCGGTGCTTGTCCTCGAGCTCGGCCACGAGTTCCTGGAGCGACAGCTGGCGCTGCGAGGCCACGCGTGCCAGAAGCCGGGCCTGGCCCTCGAGCAGGCCCACGTGGTCTCCCACCGAAGTGGCCTCACCGGGCGCGACCTGGCCCGCGCCTCCGGCCGACCCGCGCAGGACCCGGGGGGAGGCCGGCACGGGCTCGACGTCGATCCCGCCGCCCGCGAGACGCGACAGGTCGCCCTGCGTGGCTCCGACATCGAGGAGATCGTCGCCGGCAGCGGCCGACCCGGGCAGGTTCGCGATGGTCCGCACCTTGCGTTCGAATTCGCGCACGCGCAGCAGCGCCGCATTGACGTCGGCCACGGTCGAATCGAACGAGTCGATCTGGGCTTGCTGCTCCGCGGCGCGCTCGCGCAGCTGGGTGAGCTCCGTGTGGTCGATGCGCACACGCACGTAGTCGATCATCACGAGCAACCCGATCGCCGCCACGACACCGCCAACCCCGAGCCAACGACGCAGCGAGTCCTTGGGTACGTCGAAGCGCCGGATCGGAGAAGTCTCGTCCGAGACGACGATCAGTGAATAACGTTCCATTCCCGTCAGTTCTCCACCGGGAGGCTGACTCGCAACTGGAGCTTGCCGAGCTGCAGCTCGTCACCGTCCGCGAGCACCACGCGCGCTTCGCGCGCACCGTTCACGCGCGTACCGTTCGTACTGCCCAGATCCTGCATGTAGAACCCGCCGCCGTCGTGGCCGATGGCCGCGTGGGCGCGCGAAATCGTCGGCTCTGCGAGCACCATGTGTGCGCTGCGTCCTCTCCCGATCACGAGCCAGTCGCAGTCGACGGGCACCTCGAGACCCTCGTAGAAGCCCCGCATCACCCGCAGCGATGCACCCGAAGGCACCGGTCCGGATTGCCCCTGATCCTCTGCCACGACGTTCCCTGTCCGAGACATCGGCCCTCGACCTGCACGAGCCCTGTGACCGGCCGCACCCACTGCGCCCAGCCCGGACCGCAGAGAACGAATCGGAGGTTTTGGCGATTCGCTTGACCCGCGTGAGGAATCCCCGCGGGGGAGAAATGCCCCGGAGCAGCTCAGGGCCCCAGGTCCTTGTTCCGACTTAGGAATTCGACGCGGTGGGAGTGCGTTCTAGGAGCAACTCGCGAGCATGGCGGAGCGTGGCCGCACCCACACGCTCACCGCCCGCCATCCGGGCGAGTTCCTCGATCCGGGCTTCGCCCTCCACGCGGTGCAGCACGGCGCAGGTGCGGCCGCGGGCCTCGCGCTTCTCCACACGAACGTGGACGTTCGCGAAGGCGGCAATCTGCGGCAGGTGGGTGATGCAGAGCACCTGGTGGTGGGCCGCCAGACCCGCCAACGCACGACCCACGCGGTCGGCTGCCCGCCCGCCGATGCCGGCGTCCGCCTCGTCGAAGACCAGCACCATGCCACGCGCTTCTGCGCGCAGCGCACCGCGGATGCCGAGCAGGGCGCGCGATAGCTCCCCACCCGAAGCGACCTTGCGGAAGGGGCGCAACGGCTCCCCGGCGTTGGCGCTGAACCGGAACTCCGCAGCCTCGGCGCCGGACGGCCCACACGGAAGGCCCTCCGGCGGCGTCACCGGCGCGAGCGCCACCGCGAAGCGCGCCTGCGGCATGGCGAGATCGCGCAACTCGGCCTGCACTGCGCGCCCGAGCTTGCGCGCCGCCCGCGCACGGCCGGCGGATAGCGCGCCGGCGGCTTCCCCGAGACGGCTGCACACGGCGGCGCGTTCGCGCTCGAGTTCGGACTCGCGCTCGTCGGCGCTCTCGATCTCGGCGAGCTCGCGAGTGGCTTCATCGCGGAAGCGCAGTACGTCCTCGACCCCCGCCCCGTACTTGCGCTGGAGTGTCTCGACCTGGTGGAGGCGTTCGTCCAGGGAGGCGAGCCGCGCCGGGTCGTGTTCGACGCCGGCGAGGTGACGCTCCATGTCGAGCGCCGCGTCGCGGACCTCGCTCGCGAGGGCGTCGAGCCGAGCGGCCACATCGGCGAGCCCGGCGTCGACATCGATCAGCGCCCCGACGCGCTTGGCCGCCGCGGCCAGCCGGTCCGCCGCGCCGCCCCCCGCCTCGTCCATCGGATCGCCGCAGAGCGCCGCCAGCGCTCCGCCGCCCTCTTCGCAGATGCGTCCGGCGTGGGCGAGCCGCGACCGTTCGTGGCGGTTCTCCTCGATGGTCCCGGGGTCGAGCGCCGCTTCTTCGATCTCACGCACCTGGAAGCGCAGGAAGTCGAGACGCCGCACCCGCTCACGGGCCTCGACCCGAAGCTGCTCGAGTTCGTCGTCGAGCGCGCGAAGGCTCCGATGGCCTTCGGCGACCTGGGCGCGAACGTCGAGCAGTGCCCCCATCCGGTCGAGCAGAACGCCGTGCGCATCCGGCCGGCGCAAGGCCTGCGTGTCGTGTTGACTCGAGATCTCGATCCGGTCGGCGAAGAGTTCGGCCAACACCGAGACCGGGACCAGTTCTCCCGCGACGCGGGCGCGTCCCCGCCCGCTCCGCGCCACGCGCCGCTGCACGATCAGCTCGTGGTCGTCGACGCGGAGCTCACGCTCGGCGAGATCCGCCTCCAGATCGGCGAGACCCTCCGTGCGAAACACCGCCTCGACGCTCGCCGCGTCGCACCCTTCCCGCACCGAGTCCGCGCTCGCACGTCCGCCGGCCAGCAGAGCCAGCGCCCCGAGCACGATCGATTTGCCCGCGCCAGTCTCACCCGTCAGGACGTTAAGGCCCGGACCGAACTCCAGCTCGGCCCGCTCGACGATGGCGAGGTCCTCGATGCGCAGGCTCTCGATCAACGCTCGCCCCAGCCGAGCTTGGTGCGCATCACCTCGAAGCGGTTGCGACCCGGCGGAACCAGAAAGCGCGCCGGCTGGGAATTGGACCGCACGACGACCAGGTCATCTTCCTCGAGCGCCCGGCCCACCTGGCCATCGACGGTCAGATGCACATCCCCGCCCCGGGAATCGAGGACGCGCAGCTCCACCTCGCAGTCGCCCGGCAACACCAGGGGGCGTTGGGTGAGCGTGTGCGGCGAAATGGGGGTCATGACGATGGCCTCGAGGTTCGGCAACAGCAGCGGACCGCCGGCCGAGAGCGAGTAGGCCGTCGAACCGGTGGGAGTCGCGATGATGAGACCGTCGGCGTGGTACGTGGTGACCTCGCTGCCATCGGCCCGCGTCTCGAGGTGCAGCATGCGCGAGAGCGCGGTGTTGGAGACGACCGCGTCGTTGAGCGCGATGAAGCGGCCGAGACACTCGCTGTCGCGCCGCACCTCCACGCCGAGGCGCATGCGCTCCTCCACCCGGAAGCGTCCGGCCAGCACGGCGTCGAGGGACGGGAAGAGATCGTCTCTGCCCGTCTCGGCCAGGAAGCCCAGGGTCCCGAGATTCACGCCCAGAATCGGAACGTCCCGGGCCTCGATCGCGCGCGCCACGGCCAGCAGCGTTCCATCGCCTCCGAGCACGACGACGAGATCCGCGTTGTGTGCGAGGTCGCCGCGGAGCATCCCATCGGCCCGAGTCCAACGGCCGGCATCCGGATCCGGGAGCACTTCGAGACCGCGGTCGAGCAGCCACTTCTCGAGTTCGCGCACCAACCCGGCGAGTTCGGGCTCCCCGGGCTTCACACACACGCCGACGTTTTCGACCTTCATCTCGCTGGCGAATGATCCCACGTTGCTACGCTCGGCGCATGCCCCCCGAGGACTCCCTGGAGCTTTTTCCGGAGTCCAGCCCGCCGTCCTTTGATCCGTCCGCGCCGCTGGCCGACCGCATGCGCCCCCGCTCGCTCGACGAGATGGTGGGGCAGGACGCTTTGGTCGGCCCTTCCGGTCCGCTGCGCGGCCTCGCGGCCGCCGGCGAACTGCCGTCGCTGATCCTGTGGGGACCGCCCGGATGCGGCAAGACGACGCTCGCGCGCCTGCTCGCGCATGCAGCCGAGTTGCAGGTCGAGTCGCTCTCGGCGGTGATGGCCGGCGTGAAGGAGATCCGCACGGCGGTCGAGCGGGCGCGGCGCGAGCGCGGAGCCGGCCGCCGAACGGCGCTCTTTCTCGACGAGCTTCACCGGCTGAACCGCGCGCAGCAGGACTCCCTGCTCCCACACGTCGAGACGGGGACCGTTACGCTGATCGGCGCCACCACCGAGAACCCGTCCTTCGAGGTCATTGCACCGCTGCTCTCGCGCTGCCGTGTGTACACGCTGACACGCCTGCCGGAGTCGGCCCTCGCCGAACTGGTGCACCGCGCCGCGCGGGAACCCGAGCGGGGACTCGGTGGCGTGGCGCTCGGCGAAGAAACGGCCGCAGCCATCGCCCATGCGGCCGACGGCGACGCACGGCGCGCTCTCTCGCTTCTCGAAGCGGCCGTCGCGCTCCACCGCAGCGGCCCCGAACGCGAGAGCCCGCTCCCGCTAGCGGCGGTGCGGAAGGCCGCGGGAAGCCGCCTGCTGGTGCACGACCGCGACCGCGAGGAGCACTACAACGTGGCGTCGGCCTTCATCAAGAGCCTTCGCGCCAGCGACCCGGACGCGGCGCTCTACTGGGCCGCGCGCATGCTCGAAGCCGGTGACGATCCGCTCTTCCTCTGCCGCCGAATGGTGATCTTCGCCAGCGAGGACGTGGGCAACGCCGACCCCCACGCCCTCGGCCTCGCGACGTCCACCTGGCTCGCCGTCGAGCGGATCGGCCTGCCCGAGGGCCGCATCCCGATCGCGCAGGCCGTCACCTACCTCGCGTGCGCGCCCAAGAGCAACGCGGCCTACCGCGCCGGAGACCGGGCGCGCGACGCCGTGCGCGACGCCGGCTCGCTGCCCGTGCCCCTGCACCTGCGCAACGCGCCCACGGCCTTGATGCGGGACCTCGGCTACGGACGGGATTACGCGTACCCGCACGACGCTCCCGAACAGTTCGTCTCCACCCCGAACCTCCCCGACGCTTTGAACGACCGCGTCTTCTACGAGCCGAAGGACACGGGCGCCGAATCCGCGATCGCGGAGCGCCTCGCAAAGTGGCGCCGACACAGAGACGAGGAGTCGTAGCGGGCGAACGCGGGCCGGCGCGGAGACCCATCGTCCAAGCCCGCGATCTCGCCGAAGGAGCCGCCGCCGAAGAAGACCTGCACCGGACCCACCAATCGCACTAGGATCGGGGCGTGAAGCCGCCGCCCCAACATCACCGTGTCCCCGCGCCGCTCCGGGCGCACGTCGCCGGCCCGCGCCGGCCCCGCGAGGACTTCGCCTGAGCATCCGTCCGCACCGAGTACTCGTCGCCGCGACGCTGCTCTTCGCACTCGGCGTCGGCCTCGAGATCCACGGCTACTCGCTGCCGGTGTGGCACTGGATGCTCGACGGATCGCCGACGGACGAGTTGTTGCTGGGCGAGCTGCGACCGCTGCGCAGCGACGATTGGCTCGTCGAAATTCCGATCTCGCTCTCCCAGTCGTCCCACGAGCCGAGCTTTCCACGCGTGAACGAAAGCGTCGGCCAGGGCCAGGACCTCCTTCTCATGGACCAGGCCATGCGTCACTGGACCACCCTGTTCCGACCGTTCCGGTGGGGCTTCTTCC
>Ga0310342_100003108_pt1 | contig 10847 bp, 4 predicted proteins | sample S15DNA20500_MG_FD_206155 | JGI IMG/M metagenome (GOLD analysis project Ga0310342, IMG submission 206155) | Marine microbial communities from station ALOHA, North Pacific Subtropical Gyre - S1503-DNA-20-500_MG | ecosystem: Environmental > Aquatic > Marine > Oceanic | place: Pacific Ocean: North... | reverse complement strand
AACACCGCTCGATGGTGGCCGTAGCCGAGCTGGGGATTCCCACGGCCAAGGTGGTCGCGGTCGGCGGACCGCTGTGGCCCGGTCACAACCAGGACAGCTGGCTGGTGACCGTCGGGGTGCCTGATGCGAGGCCGCTGGATGAACTGCTCGCCGATGCGGATTCGGGGCTGGACCCCACCGAGCGACGACTGGTGGTGGGACAGGTGGCCGAGATCATCGCCCGGTTGCACGATGCCGGTCTGTGGCATCGTGACCTGCACTCGGGCAACTTCCTGGTGCAGCAATCGGCCGGGAGGTTGCCGCGGCCGGTGCTGATCGACCTGTACCCGGTCGTCGGCCGGCGACCAACCGTCGCCAGGCGACTGGATGGACTGGCTCGACTCGCCGCGGCGTTGGGGTCGAGTGTGACGCCGTCGGAGCGGTGGCTGTTTCTGGAGAAGTATCTCGAGGCGTGTGAAGCGGCCGAGGTCGACGTGGCGGGACGCCGCACCTGGGCGGCGGCCTGGCGACCGTTGTTTTGTCGTCATCGAGAGAGCACGTGGCGTCGGCTGGATCGGCACTGGTCACGAGGCAACCGGCGATTGCTGATCGCCGATTCCGAACAGGCCTCCTGCCGCGGGCTGGCTTTCCTCGGTCGCCGACAACTCGAACATCTTCGTGACCGGCTCACGGCCGTGCCGCCTCCGGTGGGCACCTGCGTGCCGCTGGCCACCGGTCGCGGTGCGGTGATGACCCGTATGCTGCGATTCGATCGAGCGGTTGATGGCGAGTCGGCTCGAGACGCCTGGGAACTCGGCCATGCCCTGTGGCGGCGCGGTCTGCCCGTGGTGCGGCCGTGGTTGTTTGTCGAGACAGACCGTCACGGCGTGCTCGCCGTTCCGGTGCCCGAGCAGGCGGTGCCTCTGGCCGAGTGGTCCGACCGCGACTCGGTTAAACGCGACATCGATATCCTGCTGGGACGCGTTGCCCGGGCCGGAGTGTCCATCAATGACCTCGGCAATGACCAGTTGCTTGTCGATCCGGACAACCCCGATCGGCCCCTGTTATTGCTGCCGACCTGGACGGCCAAGTCCGACCGGATACAGTCAACGGGACCGCGTGCGGCGATGTGGCTGCTGACGTTGGCACTGCTGGCCAGCGGGTGCGTAAGGAATTCGCCGTCCGCCGCCGAGCCGCCCGTGCGGCATTCGGTTCAGTCCAAAGGCTTCACCCTGCTCAGTGATGTTCCGCTCAGGAAGGACCACTGGCTGATCGCCGATCTCGAACGCCTCGAACGACAGATCGTCATCGGCCTGGCGTTGCCCGAGCCGTCGCGGGAGGTGGTGGTGCACGTGTTTGCCAACCGCCGCGAGTACGAGTCGTTCATTTCCAGGTCGTATCCCCACCTGCCCAATCGCCGGGCCTATTTCCTGGGCACCCCGAGGCGGTTGGCTGTTTACACCTTCTGGGGGGACCGGATCCAGGAGGATCTTCGCCACGAGTTCACTCACGGAATCCTTCACTCCTCCCTGAAACGGGTACCGTTGTGGCTGGACGAGGGATTGGCCGAGTACTTCGAAGTGGTGGGTCCGAAGCCCGGCGGGATCAACACCGAATATGCTGATCACCTGGCCGCCGCGGTCGCCAACGGCTGGCGTCCCGACCTGGGGCGGCTGGAGCAGCTGGAACACGTCGCCGACATGCAGCGGGTGGACTACGAACAGGCCTGGGCCTGGGTGCATTTCCTGCTGCACGGGCACCCGAGGGGCCCCGAGGTGTTGCGTGGCTACCTGGATGACCTGGGCAACCGTCCGTTTGTCGGGTTGCTGGGCCGGAGAATCCGCAGGGCGATCCCGGACGCCGACGAGCGGCTGGTGGCCTACGTCACGGGATTGCCGACGTTGGCGGTGCCGCGGCCGTAGTCAGCCGTGAGATTCCGGATCGGGACCGTCCACTTCGCGTGCTGCTCACCGGCTCGACTATTCCCGGGGACGTTCCCTGCGTCGCGATCGGATGCGGTCCGACGCAGGCATCTCGGCCACGGTCACCTTGATCGTCTGGGTCTTGCCGTCGCGGAGGACTTTCACCGGATAGGTCTTGCCCACCTCGAGTCGTTCGACGATCGACTGCAGTTTCCGGGGTCCGTCAATCGCCTGGCTGTCGAAGGTCTGGATGATGTCCTTGGGCGTGAGCCCGGCCTTGGCGGCCGGCGAGCCCTCCATCACCTGTCCGATGATGGCCCCGGCCCCGATCTTGATGTCGAACTGTCGAGCCAGCTGCGAATCGACCGGGCGTACGGCGACTCCCAGCCACGCCCGCTTGACCTGCCCCTCTTCGATCAGTTGACGACTGACCCAGCGGACCATGTTGACCGGCACGGCAAAACCGACGCCGGCCGAGCTGCGGGTGCTGGTGGCGATGGCGGTGTTCATGCCGATCATGCGACCGTTCATATCGACCAGCGGTCCCCCGCTGTTGCCGGGGTTGATTGCCGCATCGGTCTGCAGAAAATCCTCTCTCTCGGCAATTCCCGGACCACGTCCCTTGGCGCTGATGATGCCGGCAGTGACGGAGAGTTCCAGGCCGAAGGGGCTGCCGAAGGCCAGGACCCAATCCCCCACCTGCAGTGGGTCGCTGTCGCCCAGGGGCAACGCCTGCAGCGGACCGGCGCCTTCGATCCTCACGATCGCCACGTCCGTCCGCGGGTCTCCCTTGACGTCGGTGGCGACGAATTCGCGACCGTCGTGCAGCCGCACCACCACCACCTCGGCGTTCTTGATCACGTGGTAATTGGTCAGGATGATCCCGCGACGGTCGATGATCGACCCCGACCCCATGCCCTGGGGTCCGCGGGGCAAGAGACCGCCGGGGCCTCTGAAGTCCTCGCGGAATCTCTGGGGCGCATCCGGATTCTCCTCCACGGATTTTTCAGTGTCCTTGCGGTCGCGATCAGCCAGGGCCTTTTGCTTGACCTGCAACAAGACGACGGACGGCAGGACCTGCTTCGAGACATTGCGAAAGACGCTCGAGAGTTCGGTGACGGTGGCGGCGGTGACCGGTTTTGTCGGAGTCGTTCGCTGGCCGAAGCCGACCGCGGCCACCAGGCCGACGCCACAAACCAGTGAGAACAACCAGGGTGTACTGCTGCGAAGTAACTTCATCGTGAGGTTCCTCTCGGCATCGTGTCGGTCCATTTCCCGGATTGACGGCTCCAGAATCTGTTGCGGGAGTGTCAACGGGTGTCCCACCGTGTCTTTCAGTGTAAATGCTTACGCCCAGACCCTCCAGACGTGTTGGCGACTCGTTGACTTTCTTCCGAGACCGACCTAGTTTGCGAACGCGTGTTTCGTGGGTCGGCCATGAAGAGTGGGCGTGAGAACCGGCGAGGTGTCACGGACGTGGGTGTCGAGAACGAGGGTCTGACGTGGGAGGAGCGGCTGGCGGGGTGCCAGCAGGCCATCGGCGTCCGTTTCGAAGATCTCGAGATTCTCCGTCGGTGCCTGACACATTCCTCCACCGCACCCACTCGGCTGGAAAGCAACGAACGGCTCGAATTTCTCGGTGACGCGGTGCTGGGACAGGTCGTGTGCGACTACCTGTTCCGGACGTTCCCCGAGCGGTCCGAGGGGGAGATGACCCGGATCAAGTCGACCGTGGTCAGCCGGACAACCTGCGCCGAGGTCTGTGTCGAACTCGGACTCGAGCAGTTTCTCAATCTCGGCAAGGGACTCGTTCGTGTCACGGGCTCATCGTCGGCCATCCCGCCCTCGATCCTCGCTGCCGCCCTCGAAGCACTCATCGCCGGCGTCTATCTCGATGGAGGCTACGAGGTAGCTCGCGATCTGATCGAACGATGCCTGGTGGAACGGATCAGGCAGGCTGCCGACACCGAGTCCCAAAACTACAAGCACCTGCTGCAGCAATTGGCTCAGAAGCGTTACGGTGCAACGCCCGACTACCTGTTGCTGGACGAACAGGGACCCGACCACGCCAAGTGCTTCCAGATCGCCGCCAGGATCTCCGATGAAACATTTCCGTCGGCCTGGGGTCCGAGCAAGAAGGAGGCCGAGCAACTGGCGGCCCAACAGGCTCTCGGCGAATTGCAGCCGACACTGGACGACGATGACGACGAGACTGATGACCCGGGCTTCGAATCCGGATGACCCGCGGAGTTCGGTTCAGGAGTCCTCACCTGCACGGCTGGCCGCCAGGGCCTGCTGCAGGTTTTCAAAGCTGGTCCTCGCGATGTACTCGGGGCCCGGCTCGTAGTCAAAGACCTCGACCGATACCCATCCGTCGTACTCGATTTCCTCGAGTGCCCCGAGAATGGGGACGAAGTCGGTTTCGCCCATGCCCGGGCCCAGCAGGTTGGTGTCGTTGACGTGAAAGTGACCCAGGCGGTCGGCGTGACGATGGACCAGCACCGGCACCGGATCGGTTTCCTGGCCGACCATCGCCTTGACATCCTGGTGCAAGTGAAAGTTTTCAACCCCCGTGGCTGACTCGACACGCTCGATCAACTCGACCGCGTCGGCACATGTCCGGATGAAGTCGGTTTCATTACTTGTCAGGGGTTCCATGCAGATGCAGACTCCCCGCCGCGCCAGGTGGGGCAATGCCCCGGCAAAGACCTCGGCCGCGTAATCCATCGCGGCCTCACGAGAAACACCTTCCAGCAGGTTTCGCTGCGCCGGTGAGCCGAAGACCATCAGGTCACCACCCAGGTCGGCACACGCATTGCCCAGCGCGATCACGTAGTCACGTGTCGCGTTGCGGACCGATGCATCCGGCGAGGTCAGGTACAGGCCCTCGGTCTGGGCCAGCAACCAGTGCAGGCCGATGATCTCCAGCCCGTGAGCTTCGGCCTGCTGACGCAATTCCACACGACGGTCGGCAGCGAGGTCGTAGATCGAAGAGGTCAGTGCGAACGGTGCCGCCTCGATCCCCGTGTACCCGATCTCGGCGATCAACTCGCACTGACGCTCCCACTCCCAACCCTCGAACATCTCCTGACAAATTGCGAATTTCATCTCCGCGTCCTCGTAGAGCGGTGTGTTTGGGGCGGGCCATCCTAGCAGGAACCGCAAGCGCCGGCCCCTGCCTGCTGCGAGCCGATCACGTGGCAATCTGGGCAGTCTGGGTAGATCTTCAAGGTTCTCTGGATTTTAGCGGCCGTAGTGCCGAGTAAAGAGAAAGCGGTTTCACCGTTTGGTGGGGTCGTATCGGTCTCCTCGTGTCTGCACTCCTCGTTGTCAATGACCAACTCGCTGTTCATCCGCCGGCCGCGTTTACGCCTCATCCGCCTGATGATGTTCGTGTTGGGCTGCGTATTGGTTACAGCCACCGGCCGTTCTGTGGAGGCGGGTTATTGCGGAGCGGCCAGCTACCGGTCGTGCCCGACGAAAGCGTGTCGCGCCAGCGACGAGTACTGCACGGCGAAGGTCCGTTGCAAGACCGAGTACCGGACGATGAAGGAGACGGTTTGGGAGCCGAAGGAATTCACCGTCTACAAGACGGTCTTCGACACGGTCCAGGAGCGGATTCCCCTGGAGTGCACCCGGACGATCTACGAGACGAAATACCGTCACGAAAACTACACCGTGAAGATTCCGACGTGCGAGACGAAGTACCGCACCGAGAAATACACGGTTTGCCGCAAGGTGTCCGAGACGAAGTACAAGACTCTCAAGTGCGTACACCGCTATGCAGTGCACAAGACCAAGTACCGGGAGGAGTCCTACACGGTCTGTCGGCATGTGCAGGTGAAGAAGGTTCGTGAGGTCAGCTACACCGAGTGCCGGACGGTGCACGAGACGAAGTACCGCGAGGTGAGTGAGACTCATTACAAGACGGTCCGCGAGACGCACTACAAGGACGTGACCTGGAAGGTCTGCAAGCCGGTGACGCTCTCGAAGGAGGTCGAGGTCGACGGTGGTGAGTGGAAGACGGTGAAGGTCCGTTGTCGGACGCCGGTTGTGCCCAAGTGCAGCGGACCGACACGACCCGGCTGCGAGAAGCCGGTGCGGGTGGCCTGTGCTCCTCGGTTCAGGAGCAAGCGGGTCTGGGTCCCCAGGCGGGTCAAGAAGAAGGTCTCGTGTACAACCCATGTCACCGAGATCAAGCACAAGCGGGTGCCGTACACGGTCTGTCGTCGCGAGCCGTACTGTGTGAAGAAACGGGTCCCCTACACCGTCTGCAAGGTGATCCGCGAGCGAAAGACCAGGAAGGTCCCCTACACCGTCTGCAAGGTTGTCCGCGAGTGCCGGACTCGCAAGGTGCCCTACACCGTTTGCGAGTGGAAAAAGAAGACGCACGAGAAGCGGGTGCCCTACACCGTCTGCAAGGTGATCCGCGAGAAGAAGACGCGGCGTGTTCCCTACACGGTGCACGGACATCGGACCGAGACGAAGACCCGCTGCATCCCTTACTGTGCTCCTCGCAAGGTCTGTTACACCCGCTACGTCACTCGCCCCAAGAAGGTGCCTCGCCAGTGTGAGTACAAGGTGACCCGTTGCATTCCGCGGACGGTCACCCGCAAGGTGCCGGTGCGTGTGACAATTCCGTTGAAGATCAAGTCGAGCTGTTCCAAGCCCAGGGACTGCGAGACGTGCAAGGACTAGTAGTTGGACACCGGCTGCCGGAGTTCATCGTTTCCGGTTTGTCGGCAAACAGGGCCCTTCAACACGCGCCCTGATCAACGGGTCGTATTCCCGACTCGATCTCAATTTCCGCGAGCCGATTTCCATTTGGGAGATCGGCTCGCGGTTTTTCTTGTTTCGCCCGGCTCCCCCCCTTGTCATTCTTCGTACCAGCAAGGAACTTGGGTGCCTGTGGTAGCGTCCTATCTGGACTTGGTCGTCGACCAGGTCGAACGGAAAAGCGGCATTCTCGGGCCTGGAGACGTGAACGTGATACATCCCGAACGGACTTCTTCCCGGACCGTCATGGTCCGGGGTGGGCTGGCCTCGTTGTTGATGCTGGCTGCTTTCACCGCGATGTTTTCGGGGATTCCTGCTCATTCGAAGGTCGCCAACCAGGCTGCTGCCGAGGCGGCCGAGCGGGCTCGTGCCAAGAAGTTGTTCACGGCCGGGAACTTCCGCGAGTCGTTGGAGGTCTATCGCCAACTGGCCCTGCAGCCGAAGACCTTGCCGTGGACGGTGAGTGGTGATCTGCGGCAGGCGATCTTCTGCCTGGGTCGCCTGGGGCGGACGTCCGAGGTTGATGCGCTGCGAGACAAGGTGGTGACGGTTCACCGGGGCAACTGGCGGTTGTTGCTGGTTGCCGCCACGACCCTGGCGGACGGACCGCACACCGGCCAGATCGTTGCCGGTGAGTTCAAGCGAGGTGGTTTGCGCGGCGTCGTTCGTGGTCCGGTCCGGGCCCGTTTTGCCAATTCGTTCCGACGGGATCGCTCGATCGCGCTGGGATGGCTGGAGCAGGCACTCCCATTGGTCGCCGCGGAGAACGGGAAGCCTGGTCAGCAGCAGCGGGGTCGGTTTCATCTCGAGTTGGCCCGGATCCTGTTGAAGGGTCAGGATGGTGGGGAGTCGTGGAGGCTGGCCAATCTGACCGACACCACGACACTGCCGGATCTCGAGGAGAACCAGTTCGGGTTCAACCGTTTCGGGGGCACTCCCCGGGGTGCGCCGGTCGATCGCAAAGGTCGCCCGGTCTTCCACTCCGATTCCAAGACGTACAAGGCGGCGACCAGCGACGGCCAGCGGTGGCGGTGGGCGTTGTCACAGGCCGTGCGGGTGGACGGAGAACTGCGGGCCGAGGCCCTGGTCTCTCGCGCACGCTTTCTCAGCGGTCAGTTTGGTGTCCAGACCATGCGGCAGGCGGGAATCCAGCCTCGCGCAGCTGACGACGATGATGAGCCGGCAGCGGGTCCGTGGGCCGTGAGGTCGTTGGCCGAGACCGAGACAATCGCGAGGTTGGCGACGGGGGTGCAACGGTTCGACCTGCCACCTGAACACAACCACATCCTGCTGTTGGTCGAGGCATCCCGTGCCGGCCGTGGCTCCTCGACCATGGTTGCGGCCGACATGCTGCCCCGTGTCTTTGAAAACCGCCAGCAGTATCCCCGTGCCGCCACAGCCTGGCGCGAGGTGATCAAGAAGTTTGGACCCGGCAACAACTCGTACCGCCTCAAACAGGTCAACCAGATTGTCGGTCGCTGGGGCCAGTTCGAGCGGGCGGTCGTCGCCCCGGCCGGCAGCCAGACGACGCTCGACTACCGTTTCCGGAACGGCAACGAGGTGAAACTGGAGGCGTCCCGGGTACGGGTCGACCAGTTGCTGGCCGACGTGAAGGCCTACATCAAGCGAAAGCCTCTGAAGTTCGACTACAACCAGCTGAATGTCGAGAACATCGGCTTTCGGCTCGTGCAGCAGAACCAGCAGAAGTACGTCGGCGAGAAAGTCGCCTCGTGGGTCCGGAAACTTGCCCCCCGTCCCGAACATCTCGACCGGCTGGTCACGCTCGAGACGCCGCTGAAACAGGCTGGTGCCTACCTGGTGACCGCCCGGATGACCGACGGCAACACCAGTCGCATTCTTGTCTGGATCAGCGACACGGCGCTGGTGCACAAACGGATCAACGGCGGCGACCTGTACTTCGTTGCTGACGCGGTCAGCGGCTCGCCTGTCGCGGGGGCCAATGTCGAGTTCTTCGGATTCGAACAGCGGCGTGTCCAGAAGGGACGGGTCGAGATCAATTTCGACGAGTTTGCCAAGGTCACCGACGGCCAGGGCCAGGTGGTGCCGCCGGCCGGCGATCCCAAGCGGCGGTTGCGCTGGCTGGTGGTTGCCCGCACAGCGGGGGGCCGCCACGCGTACCTCGGGTTCCGCTCGGCCTGGTTTGGACGCCGTGTCTCACAGGTCTTCGACAGGACCCGTGTCTACGTGATCACCGATCGGCCGGTCTACCGGCCGGGACAACCGGTGCGATTCAAGTTCTGGATCCGCCAGGCGCGTTACGACAAGGACGAGCAGAGCGTGTACGCCGGACGGAAGGTGACGATTCGCGTCACCGATCCTCGCAACCAGAAATTGCTCGAACGCCAGTTCACCACCGACGCCTGGGGCGGGTTCCACGGCGAACTGGACCTGCCGTCCGATGCCAACCTGGGGCACTACAACATTCGAATCGATCCGAAGAAGTCTGACCTGATCGTGGTCGGGCAGAACAGGCGTTCGGTCGGTGGTGGCGGGTCGTTCCGGGTCGAGGAGTACAAGAAGCCGGAGTACGAGGTGACCGTCGAGGCTCCCGAACGACCGGTGTCGCTGGGCAAGACGATCAAGGCGAAGATCGTTGCCAAGTACTACTTCGGTGGCCCGGTCAGCCGGGCGAAGGTGAAGTACCGCGTCGTGCGCGATGTGCACAATGACCACTGGTTCCCCGTCGACCGCTGGGACTGGCTCTACGGACCGGGCTACTGGTGGTTTGCCGACGCGTACAGTTGGTATCCCGGTTCGAGGGCGTGGGGTTGCCTGGGCCCGAGACCGCCCTGGTTCGGTCGACCGCATCATCCTCCCGAACTGGTCATGGAGAACGAGGTCGAGATCGGTGAGGACGGGACGGTGGAACTGGAGATCGACACGTCGGTGGCCAAGAGGTTCCACCCCGGCATGGATCACCGCTACCGGATCACAGCCGAAGTGGTCGATGCGTCACGGCGGACGATTGTCGGTACCGGTGCCGTGATTGTCGCTCGCCGGCCGTTCCGCGTGGTGACCTGGGTCGACCGCGGTTTCTATCTCACCGGACAGACGGTCCAGGCCAGCGTTCAGGCTCGCACGCCTGATGGCCGCCCCGTGGCGGGCAAGGGCCGCTTCGTGCTGTACCGGATCAGTTACGACAAGCAGGGTCGTCCCAGGGAGGAGAGGGTACGGAGGTGGGATGCCACCACCGATGCGCAGGGACGTGCCACGCTGATGCTCAAGGCCACCGACGCGGGTCAGTATCGTATCTCGTGCGAAATCGCGGACGACGATGACCATCGCATCGAGGGTGCCCAGATGTTCCTGGTTCGCGGTCCGGAGTTCGATGGCAACGATTTCCGCTTCGATGATCTCGAACTGACCGCAAATCGCCGCAAGTACAAGCCCGGCCAGGTTGCCAAGTTGATGCTCAACACCAACCGCCGTGGCAGCACCGTGCTCTTGTTCGTGCGACCCGAGGGCGGGATCTATAAACGGCCCCGGGTCATCAGGATCAAGGGCAAGAGCACCGAGATCGAGGTGCCGATCGGGCCCGGCGACCGGCCGAATATCTTTGTCGAGGCAGTTACCGTCTCGGACGGCAAACTGCACTCGACGGTTCGCCAGTTGTTCGTGCCGCCTGAGAAGCGGGTGGTCAACGTTGCTCTCAAGCCCTCGGCCGAAGAATACCGACCGGGGGCTCCGGCGACGCTCGACGTGTCACTGACCGATGCGGCCGGCAAGCCGTTTTCCGGGTCGATGGTACTGACGATGTACGACAAGAGCGTGGAGTACATCTCGGGAGGCAGCAATGTCGCGGGAATCCGGAACTACTTCTGGAACTTCCGTCGGTCCCACTACCCCCAGACAATCTCGAACCTCACCCGCTCGTTCGGCAACCTGGTGAAACCAGGAGAGACATCGATGGCCCGGTTGGGGGTCTTTGGGAACCTGGTCGCCCAGCAAATGAAGGGGCGAATGGCAGGCGCGTTCGGAGGCGGTGCACCCAGGGCAATGCGGAGAACCAGCGAGGCCATGGTGGCGAGGGATGGAGCCGTTGCCGACAAAGCCGATGGCGGGGCCGGGGGAGCCCTGGCCACACCGACGGTCCGCTCGGAATTTGCCGACACCGCCCTGTGGGTCGGATCGGTGACCACCGACAAGGAC
>Ga0310342_100003105_pt1 | contig 10850 bp, 9 predicted proteins | sample S15DNA20500_MG_FD_206155 | JGI IMG/M metagenome (GOLD analysis project Ga0310342, IMG submission 206155) | Marine microbial communities from station ALOHA, North Pacific Subtropical Gyre - S1503-DNA-20-500_MG | ecosystem: Environmental > Aquatic > Marine > Oceanic | place: Pacific Ocean: North... | reverse complement strand
CCGTTTCAAAAGTAAACCGACTCCCCAGGCGACGCGAATCGTTGCCATCTGGTCGCCTGACGTGTTGAACACGCAGGGCCAGGTATCGACTCAGGGTTTCGGCGGCCGTCTCTACTTTTACGACGCGGAAAATAAGACGGTCCCCGTGGACGGCCAACTCATAATCCATGCCTACGATGATTCCAATAATACCGAGTCCGACGAGACGACCCCGGACAAGAAATTCGTCTTTACCGCCGAACAGCTGAAACGGCATCACGGAACCTCTGAGCTGGGTTCGTCCTACAGCATCTGGATCCCTTGGCAACCGGTCGGTGGGATGCAACGGCAAATAAGCCTGGTTCCAACCTTCAGTTCCCCGACGGGCGTTCGCCTCGTCGGACACCAAACACAAAACTTGCTACCCGGAAAAAGGCCGCCTGTTCCAGCTGCCCTGCAAAAGCAATACACGGGCCAGGCAAGTCCTCCTGTTCACCGGTATCCTAGGGGCAGCCGGCAGGGTACGGTTGCACCCACTGCCTATCCCCAACAAGAAGCAGGAGTTTCAGCAGGAGGCGCCCTCGATTACACAACGACCACGATTAACGTACCCCGTAGCATGTCTCAGCAAATGCGAAGTACTACGGGAAGTCCAACTGGCCTGTTAACGAACCCGACCTATCAACGGCCCCAACCGGGTACGACACCAAAGCGGGCAAGCGACAGTCAAAGCTCGCCGCCAGCCAAGGCAGAGACTCTGCAGAGTGGACGCCATCCAACGGTCAGCTATCGTCCTGCCTGGGTGGCACCCGGCACGCCGCTAACCAGACCCGCGAGTCGTTGACCCGCGCTATCAACAGCTACTGCGGTTTCGCCGCAGGTGCCTTGACAACCAGTTCATTGCGCACCTTATAGACACCTGGCTCTAACAGCATCAGGCCTGCAATAAGATCGCCCTGGTCACTATTAGTCACAGTGCCTTGCAGAACGGCGGTATCCTTTTCGATCACCACCACGACCTTATTCGCTGCCTTAAGTCCAGGCAATTTCGTAATACGCCGTTGTACGGTTGCTTTCAAAACGGGTGCCGGAACGCTTGGCATTTCAAAGCCAAGACGGAAGGGGATGCGTAAGGCGGTTCGTCCCGTGTTGCGAGTGTTATTATTATTCAGGCCCGTCTGGCCACCACGGCCGCCGGTACCACCACGACCCATGGCACTCATGCCACTCGTGCCACGACCACTAGCCCCGGTACTCGTGCCACCGGTGGGTGCATTGCGCAAACTAAACGTATCGGACGAATCGCCACCAACAAATCCAGTGCCGCGATCGATGGCAGCTCCACTGGTAAGTTGCCCAGTCTGTTCTAAAGCATTGGAAGCTTGTCCACCTTGTGAACTGCTTGAACTATTTCCGAACGTCGAAGTACTGGCGGTGCCAAATTGCGCTTGTCCCTCTTCACTAACGAGCGTCAAGAGAGCAACCAATACCAGAGAGAAACCGATGGCGTTACGTCGTAATCGCATTGTTCTTCCTTTACTTCATTTTCAAGCTGGGTGATCCGGTCCACGCTACTAGAGCAACTCGTGGCTAATTGTCCATAATCTTCATCGTCAAAGAAAACGGAACCAATCCATCTTTCCCAGTGATGCTCTTTATTATAGTGAACTTCAAGCAAAAGGTACCCTGGATATTGAAACCCGGACTGGGATTACAAGTTTCGCCAATTTTACCACCTTTTGGGGGGGTAGAGGCGAAAAGCGGACTGGCTTTCCCTCACGGACGAAGTTTCTACCCAAAACCTCTTGCCGAGGCCGTTTTGTCAGATTGTCAGAAACTGTTACCTTAGAGCGAAGGCAGTACTGCCAGCGCATTGCTTAAGAGCACCCCAGCAGATCTGCCAACTACGATCATCGATAGAAGGAACCAATTCATGTCGTTCAATGTCCGAACCCGCTCACTCGTTTGCTTCACGCTGTTACTAGGATTCCTGACGGGACTAACGGTTCCTGCCGTAGCAGCCCGTCCCAGTGCACCACGACTCCTTCCACAGACGACCCTGCTCTATGTTCGTATCGGCAATGTCGTCGACTTAATAGATCGCTTCAAAGAAACTTCAATGGGGCAGATTACCCAGGACGCAAAGATTCGTCCTTTGATAGAACAACTTTACGGTGACGCGTTGAAAGCATTCAGCAGCGTCGAAGAGGAAGTTGGCCTTTCCCTAGACCAGCTCTTAAAGCTGCCCCAGGGTGAAGCCTGTTTAGCACTGGTCAGTTCCGAAAGCGGCCAACCGATGTTGGCGTTAATCCTGGACGTCGGTGACCAGCTGCCAGAAGCAGAGAAGCTCTTAGAAAAAATGGAAGAGGCCATTGTCGGTGACGGCGGCAGCAAGACAACAGAAACTGCTAGCGACACAGAAATCACGACTTATCACTCACCGGGCGAGGATCCTTTTTCTGTGTTTACACGGGAAGGAACTGTCGTGGCGTCCACAAATACGATTCTTTCCAAGCAACTCCTTGAGGTCTGGGATGGTACGGCTCCCAGTAATTTCAAGTCGTTAGCTGACAATCGCAAATTTACAGCCATCATGAAACGTTCTGCTGGCGCCGAGGGTGCCAGGCCGCAGATCAGCTACTATGCGGATCCTATTGCGATGGTTGAGTCCTTTGGCCGCAGCAGTTTCACGGTCCAGGCGGTCTTGGCGGCCCTTCCTGCTCTCGGCGCCGATGGCTTCAAAGCGGTGGGAGGCAGTGTCATTTTGGCACCTGACAATTTTGATTCAATTGCACACTTTCACCTCTCTCTTGATTTCCCTCGCAAGGGAATCCTGGAGTTATTTGAGATGAAAACAGGCGACCTCACCCCAGAGCCCTGGGTACCAGAAAACGTATCCTCCTACACTTCGGTGAACTGGAACATCGAAAAAGCCTTCGGTGCAATCCGAGGAGTCTATGATGCAATTCGCGGCGAGGGGGGATTCTCGCAACTGCTGGAGCGGCAGATCTCAGACCCCTGGGGGGTGGATTTCGAGGAGGACGTCATTGGTGGGCTGGATGGCCGTTTTAGCATTGCCACCTGGGTTGAACCACCTGCCCGCATTAACAGTCAAACGAATCTACTTGCTTTCAAGCTCAAGGATGCTTCTCGTGCCCAAAAGACGTTCAACCGCATCATGGAGAACTTCAATTTTTTCACGAAGACTAACCATCGTGGAACCACTTACTATAGCGTTGCCATCCCGAACGACGAGAACCGTCCTGATTTTGTTCGCGCTCCCGTACCTTGTTTAGCGATCGTGGGGGACTACTTGATGTTCACCGATAGTGACCGTTTCTTGAAACGCGTACTGGTAACCAAGGGAAGTAATTCCAAGGGACTGGCAAATCAACTGGACTACAAATTGATCGCCAGTCGTATCCGTCGCCAGGCGGGTCGACAAGAACCTTCGATGATCTCCTTTAGTCGACCCGAAGAAATCCTTAAATCACTCTATGAGTTAGCAACCAAGGACTCAACGCTAGATGCCCTCTCCCGCGGAGCGGAAGACAACCCGTTTTTTCGGGTGCTGGACCGGGCCGTCCAAGACAGTCCGCTGCCCGCATTCGAGGAAATTGCCAAATACCTGTCACCTCGTGGTGCGATGACAATCAGTGACGAAACTGGCTTACACACCATTTCATTTACGCTAAAACGCAAATAAGTTAGCGGTCACCTGCACATCAGTCATCAGACTCGCTGTGACTTCCGCCAGCCTGCCTTGAAGGAATCCTCACCATGGCCGACGAACCTGTCCAAGAAGAACAGGAATCTGCTGACGCAACCCAATGCATCCTCGTCGTAGACGATGACATAGAAATTGGCCAAAGCGTTCGTTATGCACTGGAATCCAAAGGGTACAGAGTAGTGAATGCGACCGATGGCAACCAGGGCCTGACACTAGCAGAGACGGAAGACCCAGACCTCATTATCTTGGACATGATGATGCCCAAGCGAAGCGGGTTCCTGGTTCTGGAAAAACTTCGCCGTTCACGGCCTGTTCCGACACGGATCATCATGATTACAGCCAACGAGGGAAATCGCCACAAGGAATATGCCGAGATGTTAGGGGTTGATGACTATATTCGCAAACCTTTCCAGATGAATCGCTTACTGGAGAGTGTAGAACGCCTACTGACAGCCTGACGCCAAAATGATCCGTTAATCCGCTGACGTCGCATCACCATTTTTACCACGACAACGATTACCCTGTCCTTTGCTACTACTTCACGGGAAATTCCAACGAAATGACTGGCCGCCCCCCTGCCCCGGACCAACTGCCTGACCCATCCATCGAACTTACCGAAGGATGGCACTGCAGTCACCTCTACTACGAATTTGATCGGCAACTGCTCGCCACGATGACCTCGGAACAGATTGCCCAAGGGAGAGATGAACTTACTGCGATCCTGGATCCTACTGCCGAGGATCCGCGACGCCTGCAGGTGAGTATTGTGAGCGGAAACAAGGCTGATTTTGGCCTTATGCTAATGGACCCGAATCCACTGGTCATCGACACCGTCCATCAACGTTTACGGGCCTCGCTGCTGGGCCCTGCTCTGAGAAGTGTTTACAGTTTCATTTCCGTTTCAGAGGTTTCTGAATACGTCCCCAGCCTGGAACAATATGGCCAGCGTCTTGTTCAAGAGGGTGAGGAGGCCGGCAGCGAAGCCTACGAAGCAAAGCTCAATGCCTATGCCAAACGCGAGCCAATAATGCGCAAACAGCGTCTCACTCCTGATTTCCCAGAATGGCCTGCGACTTGCTTTTATCCGATGAACAAGAAACGCAAAGTGGGCGAAAACTGGTTTATGCTCCCCTTCGCAGATCGCAACAGCCTGATGGCGGAGCATGCTCGCAGTGGCATGGCCTTTGCCGGTAAAGTCAGCCAGTTGATCACCGTTGGCGTAGGCTTCGAAGACTGGGAGTGGGGTGTCACACTGTGGGGTCGCAACCCGGAGTATTTGAAAGATATCGTCTACCGAATGCGGTTTGATGAAGCCAGTGCCCGGTACGCCGAATTTGGCCCATTTTACACCAGCTACATCTGCTCAGTGGCTGAGATGTTAGACCACTGCCGTGTGGGCTCAGCTTAAGCGACTACGGTTGCGGCTTCGGCTGCGGTTTCTCCTTCGTGTTGGCAGCAGCGATCTCCAGCTTCTTGACTTCCGCCAACTGGGGAGAGTTCTTGGCCATCACGGCAGGTGGCTTTGCTTTAGCAGGCGTCTTTTGTGGCTTGTCGGGTGTCTCCTTCGGTGGGGTGACCTTCTTGGGAATTCGAGGCATCAGGACTAACCGCACCTTGGTCCCCTCGGGAGGTATATTTTCCGTCTTCGCCACAAAGGTCAAACTTGAATTAGCCTGACTACTTTCCACCGGCAAGTCGAGCATCGCCGAAGGAAAATTGGAAACGCAAATGAAATCGCCGCCATCTCCATAGTAATGTCGCTCACCGGTCGTCTGATCGGTCCAAAAACCACTGCCACCAAACACCCAGGGATACGGCAGCACCTTCTTGCCACGAATGCTCTGAACCCAGTCCTGGGCCCGCATGACCTGTTTCTGACCTTTCTTATCTCGCCATAAGACGGCAATATCGACAACTGTCCCGGTGGCCGCTTCATACTTAGGATCAAACTTCACGGGATGCCCAACTCGAGAACCAACCGCCAGCAGAGCCGCATGGACGTAGCGGGCCTTGCCATTTACCGCCACGATCGATTCATGTTCCTTTGTATCTCGCGGGCAGGCAAACATCTCCAGTTGGCCTTCTCGCAAACAGACAACTCCATCAACAACGACCCACTTTCTCTTTGGATCAATCCACACATCGTGCTCTTTGCTCAACTTCACTAGACCTGAGTTTACTTTGCTGGCTGGTTCTTGCTTCTTTTCGGCAGCCACCTTGGGTGTTTTTTTGGGCGGCTCATCTGCCGTTGTGACAGCAACAATCGCCATGACAAGCCAACAGGCCAGCGCCGGGACCAGGCCAGCAGTACTTGGGAAGCTTCGTCTGTTCATAACCATGATGTCCTCTTAAGCCGGGGGGGCAATGTGAGTCGACCAGTTTTGCAATTAAACTGCAGGGGGTTAAACGTTACAGGCATTCTATCACATTCGTCCCAGCAGAAGGAATTCTATTCTTCCAGGGGCGAGTGGAGATTCTTCCGCTTGGGCTGTCGCCAACATCGTGATGGACTGTTATGATGTGCCAAATCGCTAGTCTGCATAGGGACGTTCTGGCATTTTTTGCTGTTCTCTTCAGATTAAGACACCCGGAAGACACCAACTGGTTTGCAGCTGCAGAAGAACCCGCTTGGAACAGCAATTGAGAAAGCACCCTGCCATGTCTGCCACGATTAATTCAACCTCTTCGACTTCTCACTCACAAGTGGGACCGCACGACTGGGATTCGTGGCGTGAGCACCTGGCCACGCGTCAACGTCCGCTCCGCTTAAGCGAACTGTTCACATCCTCTGACGATTCTCCGTTGAACTGGGCCCTGCCTGCTGACCTGGAGAAGGCCAGCGTGGAACCCTTGGTGACTCATTGGAACCGCAGTTTTTCCCAAAAAACCCCGCCTACTAAACGCAATACCAAGAAAACCAAGCAAGGCAAAGTAGCACCATCTAAAGATCTTTCCTGGGTTGATGAACTAGAAAGCTGGTTGTCTTCTGTCGCCCAATCACAGCCTTCCAATCGCTTTGCTTACCAATGCCTGGCCTGGTGCCACCTGTTGCCTCAATTGGCAAATCAATTGCCAGCTGCCCCCTGGACCGAATTGCTGGAGACGATGGTCGACATCGCTGAAGGATCCCAGCAGCTATCTGCATTCGAACGTCCCCTGCAGCACACCCTGCTGGCAGGTGAACTTGGACTAACGCTCGTGTACCTGTTTCCGGAACTGGAATCTTGCCAGCGATTAGCTGACTCGTCTGATTCCGCGCTCTCCACCGGATTGATCGAGTTACTTGATGGTGAAGGTCTGCCACACGTATCGGACCTGCCGGTCTTCCGCGCACTGATCGCGTCCTGGACACGCTGCGAGTTCATGTCAGCAGCGCTCGACAAAGACTCCTTTAGCAGGGACGCGCGTGCTCAGTTCGAGTGGGCTGTTCGACAGGCGATCTGTTTAACCCGGCCGGACCGAAGCCAGTTGTTTACGACCACGACGGGAGCAGAAGCCTGGGACCTTTGTTGCGAAGCCGCGCTCCAGGTAGCGGGTGACGAAGTCGACTGGATCCTGGCCTCGCAATCGATCCTCAACTCGAAACAAAAGTCCGCACATCGTCACAAATACCAGCATCTTAACCAGAAGACTTTAGCAGCGCCCGCTATCCACTCGGCGTGGTCTGAATTCACGGTCATGCGAAACAGTGGCCGTAAATCTTCGCACCGGTTAGCCATCGGATATGACCAACCGACCATGAGCACCGAACTGATGCAACGGGGGCATACTCTTTGGCAAGGCGACTGGGTTACCTCCATTACCATCGACGGCACCCCTGTTGCTTTCGATCATGAGTGGGATGTGACCTGCTGGTTCTCTGATGAGGATGGTGACTACCTCGAACTAGAAACTGACTTGGGCAGTGACCGACGACTTCAACGCCAAATACTCCTGGGTCGCAAAGACCAGTTTCTCTTTCAGGCAGATGTCATTCTGGGCAACCAGGCGAGCCAAATCCACTACCAGACTCGACTGCCACTAACTTCGGAAGCCAGCTTTCAGGAGGCCGATCAAACCCACGAAGGAGTGGTAGCTTCTGCGGGTCACAACGCGCTCGTTTTACCACTGGTCTGTCCCGAATGGCGCACCGAATCAAGTCCTGGTCGATTGCAGCAAATCGACGGAACCCTGCAATACCAGATCGAAATGCCCGGCCGCAATCTGTACGCTCCCTTGTTTATTGACTTATCCCGTGCCGGCACCGAAAAACCTTATACTTGGAGACAATTGACCGTTGCCAACTTATTTGATATCCAATCGCCAGACGTGGCCGTGGGCTACCGAATTCAGATCGGGTCTCGTCAATGGTGTCTCTATCGTTCCCTTGATCCAGCCACAAACCGCAGCTTTTTGGGACAAAACCTGACAAGTGAGTTCATCTTCGGCCGCTTCAACCGAAACGGTGAGCTAAAAGAAATTCTTGAGATCGAATAACGTCCTTCGAGCTAAGTTATCGATGATCGATCTTCAACAACAACTGGCTACGAATCTTGGATCTGTCCAGGAACGCATCAAGGAGGCTGCTCTGCGGAGCGGTCGCCAGGCCCAGGACGTTGAACTAATTGCCGTTTGTAAGTATGTCTCCAGTGACATTACTGCTTCCCTCGTGTCTGCCGGATGCCAGCAACTTGGAGAGAATCGGCCGCAACAACTGTGGGACAAACGCAAGACGCTGGCCCATCTGTCAATCCGCTGGCATATGATTGGCCATTTACAGCGAAACAAGGTTCAACGCACGATAAGATCCTTAACGATGCTGCATTCAGGCGATAGCATGCGTTTACTACGGGCCGTTAGTGAAGCCGCCAGCGACCAGCGGGAGCGGTTACCTGTCTTGATCCAAGTCAACGTTTCCGGCGAAGAGAGCAAGCATGGATTTCCCCCAGAGGAAGTTGCCGGCCTGCTGGCAGACATCTCGCTGCTCGAAGGCCTCAGCGTCCGTGGCCTGATGACGATGGCTACACTCGGTGCGAGCCCGGATAACACGCGTCGGGATTTTGAGCGATTGAGAACGTTACGGGACCAGTTGAAAACGAACTGTCCTGACACGATCCAACTGGACGAACTCTCCATGGGCATGAGTGGGGATTTCGAATTAGCTATTGAAGAAGGCGCTACACTCGTTCGAGTCGGCTCTGCATTATTTGAGGGTATCTCTACTGATTGAATTAACCCGTCACAAGCAAGGAGTCATCTTGCCAGTAAAAGCTCTCGCTGGTGCCCGTCGTAACGAGATCCGTGGGGTCCACAATGGGTCGCTAAAAGTTGCCGTGACGCAAGTTGCCGAAAAGGGAAAGGCAAACCGGGCCATTATCAGCTTATTAAGCCGGCTGCTGAAGATCCCTAAATCGGACATCGAATTAACCAGCGGTACGACAGCAAACAATAAACAATTCCTGCTCCACGCAGTCGATGTGGCAAGGCTGGAACAACAACTGACCCTGTTGCTCGAGAACGGCAACTAGATCAGGCAAGTTGCTGCTGCAAGTATGACTTGGCCGCTTCGAGTCGTTGCCAGCAATCTGGCCCGGCTGCCATCTCGAACAGAAACGGGCCCTGGTAATCCCGCCGCTTTAGCTCCAACAGGTGAGCGCGCCAATCCACTTCGCCTGTCCCCAGCTCCGGCAAAACCACAGCCTGCTTGATTTGTTTTAGGTGAACCATGGAAAGATCATTGGCCCGGAGTTGCGAGAGGGCTGCTAGAGAATCTCCCGCTTCGGATACAAAACCAAAATTCGCGGGATCAAAACAAATCTTCAATTGGTCGCCTAAAGATCCCAGTTGATCACGGCTACGTTGAACAATCCGCCACAAGTCATCCCAGGGCTGACGGCAATTCTCCACTGACAGGATGCCTCCAACTTGATCCATCCTCTGCACCAACCCAGCTAATTCCTGTACCGTGCTTTCTTCGCATTGCCTGATCTCTGCCGCGTTCGTACTAAGATCAACCAGCCGCAAGTGAGGCCTCGCTTCACCCGCCACAGCAACGGCAGCCTGGCAAGCTTGATCGACAAGATCATCGGCACTGGAAAGCTCTCCTGAAAGGAACGACAGGCCCATCGCGTAATCAAAGGAAAGCCCCGGATACCGCTGCGTCACCTCAGCCAATTGCTCCACAGCAGGAAAACAACGATCTGTCGACTCCAAATCCCCTAAAGCCGTTTGGCGTAATTCAATGGCGACCAGGCCATGTTCGACTGCCTGGTCCAAGCAGGCAACCAGTGGCACTCCCTGATCCAAGTCATATTTCCAGCAGTTGGTTACAATACCAAGTTGATTCATTTCAAACACGCTCTTGTGCGATTCCTCTAGCAAGGCTTGGCTCGTGTCAGCTAACGAGTTTCGTTCAGTGTAATAAGACCTGGCTGGACCGTCGAGTTAAGTGCCGGCAACTGCCAACCCCTTGACAACCGGTAGGTGCGTAAAGCATGGTGCAGGATAGTCAACGATCTTCCTGTCCGCTAGCGACCAATCCTCTCATGACGCTCAACACGTTACGAAATGCCCTGGCCAGTCCTGACCTTTCCCTGGAAATGGATGCCGCGCAGCTGCGTGAGCTACTGGAAGACGTCCTGCAACACCTGCTACCACATATCGAAGAATTGGAAACTCGACCAGCTTGGGAAAGCCCGGAAAAAACAACAGCTGAAGTACTGGCATCTGAGCCACTGCCGACTTCCGGCAGCGACTGGTCGACCACGTTAAACGAGTTGTTCTCACAACGCCTTTCACCTAGTTTCAATCCTGCTAGTCCAGGATACCTGGCTTACATTCCCGGTGGGGGCCTACTCCATGCAGCGATCGCTGATTTGATCGCCGACGTGTTAAACCGCTACACCACGGTCTGGGTCGCTGGGCCGGGACTGGTACAAATCGAAACCGATGTGATTCGCTGGTTCTGTGAGTTAATGGGACTGGGATCAGAAGCAGGCGGTTTCCTCACGACTGGCGGCTCACTCGCCAACTGGTCAGCGATCGTGACAGCCCGCTGTTGCCGCCTGCCTGAAGATTTTTTAGCCGGAACGATCTACACATCGGACCAGTCTCATCACTCGATCCAACGGGCTGCCCGCTTGGCTGGATTTCCGGCTTCTCG
>Ga0310342_100003103_pt1 | contig 10851 bp, 7 predicted proteins | sample S15DNA20500_MG_FD_206155 | JGI IMG/M metagenome (GOLD analysis project Ga0310342, IMG submission 206155) | Marine microbial communities from station ALOHA, North Pacific Subtropical Gyre - S1503-DNA-20-500_MG | ecosystem: Environmental > Aquatic > Marine > Oceanic | place: Pacific Ocean: North... | reverse complement strand
GTTGCTGGTTCGAGTCCAGCCTGAGGAGCCAATTTCTATCGGCGGTTTTCGAACTGCTCAGTGCTTAACTCAAGACCTCGGGCGTTTCGCCAGCGGGGTCTTTCTATTTGTTTCTATTCTTCAAAGATTTACGCTGTTCAATACATTTTCCACGATTCTCCAATTCGTTTCGGAGCGTTACTGATATTAGTGCAGTTTGGCGTATCGTGTGCACGCTCCGTGGCTATCGCGTCCAAATTCTCCCATTCTCCGTTTTTCGGAATTGCTCTGTCTAACAGCCCCTCTTGTTTCTCGCTCGTCTAGCATTAGTTGTTCCCAATTTTAGGCTCTATCTAGGTGAGAACCAGTAATAAATGATATCATGACAGAAAGCTATAGATTATCGGCATTGGTTAACACAATCAATGAGATCACGTTGCCTTATCAATGAAAATTTTCAGCAGTTATTTTAATGGAAGGAGTAGGAATGCCAAACCACAAAAATCAACCGAATTTTATTGCGCACGGGTTACTCCTTTTCTTCTGTCTCAACAGTAAGAGGTAGTTAATAGTATCTTTTTACTCCTCTTCAATGAGTTTACAACCCCCGCATGACCGGACGGAGATTGTAATCTGTCTTCATCCACACTTTTGTGGCAGCCACTAACATAGGAGGAAAGACTGTATTGAAGATCGTTGGCTATACTGACAGGCTTAGTGTCCAGCAGGGGCAGAGCATCCGGTTCATGGTAAGCAGTAAGCTGCCCAACTACCAGGCTGAGATCGTACGCCTGATTCACGGCGATGCTAATCCCAAAGGGCCAGGTGTCAAGCATAAGCCCGTGACAACTCCAGTGAACGGGCGATATCAGGGTCGCCTACAACAACTCCACCGGGGCTCTTTTGTGGTAATAGCCGATACATTAACACTCGACTATAGTCGTGGATTTACACTCCAGGCCTGGATTTGCCCCACGACGCCAGATAAGGGTGTTCAGGGGATCTTGACCCAGTGGTCCGACCTTGACCAAAGCGGTTACGGCATTTTCATCGATAGGGATTGCGGGGCAGGTCTATGGATCGGGGATGGTCAAGGTCAAGTTAAGAAACTCCATTCGGGTAAAGCATTGATATCGTCACAATGGTACTTCGTGGCAGCCACGTACGAACCGAGGAAGGGGAAAATACAGCTCTACCAGGAACCCCTTATCCAATGGCCGATGGGTGCATCTGGAGCAATGGTTGAGGATTTTGTTGGACACCAAGGAGTTGTCCGGGGCCACACCGCATTACTTATGGCAGCCTACTGTAAACAGAAACAGGGCCAGCAAACTCAAGTGGCAGGACATTTCAACGGCAAGATCGATCGCCCCTGTTTTTACGGGCAGGCCCTCAATCCAAGAGAAATTAAGCTTCTCAAAGATGGCACATCGCCTAGAAAAATAGGTGAGGCGTTGATTGCTGCCTGGGATTTTTCGGTTAATATGTCGGGGTCAAAGGTCACCGATCTTGGCCCCCGTCAGTTACATGGTCTTGCCGTGAACATGCCGACTAGGGCTGTGACCGGTTATAACTGGACCGGGAATGAGGTTGATTTCAAAGCAGCTCCAAGTGAGTATGGAGCAATCCATTTCCATGATGATGATTTGGAGAATGCAGAGTGGGAGGTTGATTTCGAGTTGACTGTGCCGCGGGAACTGCCTAGCGGCATTTACGCTGCGCGACTGTCTTCCTCCGGTGCTGAGGACTTAGTGCCGTTTTTCGTCAGACCTCCAAAAGGCAAAAACTCTGCCAACATAGGTTTCCTTCTTCCCAGCTTGACCTATATCGCCTATGCTAATCAGAAATTCAATAATCCTGGCCGGATGAAGACAAGGGGTCTACAGCCGGGCTCGTCGCGGCCGGAAGATCAATTCATTGTCGAGGAGAGACTTCATAGTCTGTATGATCTGCACAGCGACGGTAGCTGCGTCTCGTATTCCTCTCGTCTCCGCCCAATTCTCAACCTAAGGCCAGGTTACTACTTGCCACCATTGTCTATGGGTGCCGGTTCTCCCCATCTACTCAGCGCAGATCTCCATGTGGTGGATTGGCTGGAGGCGAAATCTTACCGGTATGATGTCATCACCGACGAGGACCTTCATCATGAAGGTGTTAACCTGCTCTCCCCCTACAAGGTTATCCTCACAGGTACCCACCCTGAGTATTGGACCAGGCAGATGATCGAAGCAATGCAATCGTATCAGGCAAGAGGTGGTCGTCTCATGTATTTAGGAGGAAATGGCTTCTACTGGGTAACATCGGTTGATCCTGTTCGTCCGCACGCAGTTGAGGTAAGGCGCTGGGCAGGTAGTAGAAGCTGCGAAGCCGAAGCTGGACAGTATTATCACAGTACGACCGGTGAGCTTGGCGGTTTATGGCGCTATCGGAACCGGGCCGCACAGAGACTGGTTGGCGTAGGCTTTACATCGATGGGAAGGGGACAAGGCCGTCCCTATCGTCGCAAGCCAGACAGCTTTGATCCTCGGGCCACCTTTATTTTTGAGGGCCTTGGATCGGACGAGCTGATTGGTGATTTTGATTCGCTGGTTTTTGAATACGGAGCAGCTGGATTTGAAATTGACCGCTTTGATCTTAGTATGGGTAGTCCTGCCCACACTCTGTTGTTGGCCTCATCGTTCGGCCATTCAGAAGACTATCAGTCTGCCGTGGAAGATCTCTATGACTTAAGTGGACCCTTGTTAGGGAGTGACAACCCACGAGTCCGGTCGGACATGGTCTACTTTGAGGCCCCCCAAGGCGGGGCTATTTTCTCGGTTGGTTCGATTACTTGGTGTGGTTGTCTTTCCTATAACAATTACGAAAATAATGTGTCACGGGTCACAGATAATGTGCTGCGTCGGTTTGCTTCCAACCAGGCGCTGCCCTAACAAACCCTCGATCAGCTTGATCGCAGAACTTGGTGCCACATGAAAATTAATTAGGCCGTGGAGGTGGGTCCATCTGTGGCGAGGATGCTCCTGGATGGAAGGATAATTTTCACTGTGCTTAATCTAGTGTGAATCGGTAGTAAACAATATCGACTAAGACGCTCTCAGAAAACCTACTATCTCTTGATTGGTCTCGTATGATTTTGACGTTGAAAAGAATCGAGGTCTAAGTTTCTTTCTTAGGAGCTGATTATGGCAGTCATTCATCGTCGCCGATTCATTCAAACAGCTGGCACGGCTATGGCGAGTATAACCGCTCAGTCAGCTGGGTTGTGGGCGCAAGTCCGTGGAAAGATGAGAATAACGGAAATCGAAGTCCATGAAGTCCTCTCCCCGTACCACGATTATCATGCCCAGTGGCTCTCCCGTTATTGGGGCCTCGGAGCACAGTTGCGAACCATCTATATTTTGAAGACGGACACTGGGTTGGAAGGCTACGGTGAAAACTGGGGACATAGATGGGGAAAATTCAGGGAGTATATTGGTACTGACCCCTTTGATTGGATTAGAGAAGAACGCAACCTTCCCATAAATATGGCAGTCTATGATTTGATGGGAAAGCATTTGGGGTTACCGGCCTGGAAACTGATAGGGCAGAAAGTTCGGTCCTGGGTGCCCGTAGCAGCATGGACGGTATCGCAGCCTCCCGAGCAAATGGCGGAGGAAGTTCGCAGTCTTTCGAGTCGGGGCTATCGCTGGCTAAAATACCATGTTGATGTGCTACAAAATGTTGTTGATCAAACTGAAGCCATGGAGCAGGTTGCCCCAAAGGGGTTCAGAGTCCATTATGACTTTAATGAAGATTCTAATTTCGAAGCCATCTACCCCGTGTTAAAGCAACTGGAGAAATTTTCCATAGTCGGTCGCATCGAAGATCCTATTCGCTCGATTGACCAGGATGGGTATCGCCTCCTTCGGGAGAAGTGTTCTATCCCGATCCTGATCCATCACGGCCCCGCCGATGTTTTTATCAGAAAAGGATTATGCGATGGTTTCATGGCCAGTCACATGGCGGTAGGTTCAGCCATGAAGTTCGCTGCCATGGCAGAGAGCTACAACACTCCCTTTGTGTTGCAACAGGCAGGAGGAACGATTAACCAGGCGTTTTTAGCCCACGAAGCAGCGGTCTTTCCCATGGCAACCTTGGATCATGTCAATCTTTGTAACCTGTGGACGGAAGATGTCACGCAACAAGCCATGCCGGTGGTTGGGGGTACTGTTGCAGTCCCCAATGGACCCGGACTGGGAGTGACCCTTGACCGCCGAAAACTGAGGCGTCTGGAGCAGACACCTCGACCTAAGCAAAATCGTTTTCTTGTCAGAGTGCGATATCATCAGGGTCTGCATATTTATTTTCGTTTTAACCCAGCTGATCACGGTGCCAATGTGATGTTCCTAAATCCACCTGCCTTTGGTCGAAGATACTCGGGATACGGGCCAGATGTTCCGGGACCCCTTCCCGGTTATGCTAATCCAGTGGTTACTGATTTCTGGGATGATGCCGGTACCGAAGACTTTGAACAGATGTGGAAGCGCACAGAATCCGGTCCAGTGTGGTTGTAAGAACTTACCTGAAGTAGATTTCTTCTTTGTTGGATGATCACGGCAACCCCTCCCTATCTCAGCGGTAACAACTTTGTTCCCATCTAGTTTAACGGCAAGTAATTATCGTAGAACACTGAGAGAGCTGTGGCTCAAGCTTGATGCAGGTGGAGGAAGGTAGTGAAAACACAACATGACATAATGGGGAGCTTCAGTCTTCAGCTCCACTAGGGCTAGGGGGTAAATCAATTTCTTAAACCAACTTGAATGAAGCTCTAGAGCTTAGCTATTAAAGATTTGGGGACAGACACAGACCTCAAGGATGGTCCGCTGTTCAACTATGAGCTGAACCAATCGCAGACTGATACTTCTCTAGTAATGTAGGATTCTATTTGTTTGACTCTACCTCAAAAACGAAGAGCATAGCACCGGGGCGTATGTTCGCTAGCCATGGTGTTGAGTCCATAAACCATAGTGGCCAAGCGCCACCTGTTCCTGCCAAAACGGCAATTTGTTGTTGTCCGCCTACTGTATAGCTGATAGGGGGAGCATTAATGGCAGTACCGACCTGGAAATGCCAGAGTTCTTTACCTGTTAAACTGTGGTAGGCTGCGAATCGTCCGTCGGGGTGGCCCGTGAAGACCAATCCTCCAGCGGTTGAGAGAGTACCTCCAAGAAGTGGAGAGTTCGTTCTCGTTTTCCACTGGACTTCCCCTTTAGCGACATTAATCGCCGTTAAGCTACCTTTAATTTCAAACTGAGTATTATCAAGCCCTCCACCCAAGAACAACTGGCCAGGTTTGAAAGTACTTGGCTCGTGAGTAAGAACGTTACAGCTTTCGATTACAGGAATAAAGGCGAGTCCCTCAATAGGAGAGTACGACATCGGTGGCCAATTCTTGCCACCCATATTCCCAGGGCAAGTGAAGGCTCGAGGGTTGTCTCGGCTGGGAATGGTCTTAGAATTTCGGTCTAGAGGTCTCCCCGTCTTGGGATCCAGACCCGACGTCCAGGTTAGTTTATCCACAAACGGGACGGCATAGATGAATTTCCCAGTCATGCGGTCTAGGGCATAAAAAAAGCCATTTCGATCGGCATGGATCAGGGCCTTGCGATGTTGTCCGCCTATGAAGGCATCTAGCAGGATACTTTCGTTGTTACCGTCGTAGTCCCAGGCATCAGCAGGTGTGTACTGAAAATGCCATTTAATTTTACCGTTACTTGGGTTAAGCGCTAAGACGGAACTGGTATATAGATTGTCGCCTGGCCGATATGAAGGGTCCCAATCAGGACCCGGGTTGCCCACTCCCCAGTAAAGTGTCTTGAGTTCGGAATCATAAGATCCGGTGATCCAGGTTGGTCCTCCTCCTGTTTTCCATGAGTCTCCCGCCCAAGTCTCATGACCAGGTTCTCCAGGCCCTGGGATAGTATGTGTCCTCCACACCTCATTACCTGTTTTTAGATCAACAGCCGCGATCCAACCACGAATTCCATATTCCCCTCCTGCCACTCCAACAAAAATTTTCCCTTCGGCGATCAAAGGTGCTGCGGTGAAAGACTCGCCTTTTTCCGGGTTAGCTAGGCGAGTTCTCCAAGCTGCTTTTCCAGTGTACTTATCGATAGCTATGACCCGTCCATCTAGGGTATGCACGATAATGAGATCATGGTCGATAGCGACTCCTCGATTATTAATACCGCAGCAGACGACTCGTGCGACATCCCTAGGAACTTTTGGATCGAATTTCCAAACTAACTTTCCTTCATTTCGGAGGTCAAGCTTGAAAACTTCTCCCCACCCGGAGGTGATATAAATAAAGCCGTTCTCAACCACTGGGGTACCTTCAAGTCCTCCTGGGACACCCAGAGAGAATGCCCAGGCAACTTTAAGTTGTTGGACATTCTGGCGATTAATTTGATCAATCGGGGCGAATCTGTGGGCCGACCAAGTACGGTGATGATGAGTCCAATTGACTTCCGTGTCTGTTGCCTGACCTGCCAATTCCAAAATTGGGAAGACCAGATAAACCGCTAGGCCCAAGATCCAGGCTACTTTGGTAACTACCAAGGGTCTCAGATGAAAGATCGCAGAGGGATGAATTCTCACTTTTCACTCCAGTCGCTTAGAATAAAATCAACAACATTTCGGATTTCGATTTCCGTCAAACGATCCTTCCAACTCGACATTGTTGTTTCTGGAATACCGTTTCGTACAATCAATATCATTTTTTCTTGAGAAAGACTTGTTTCCCTTAGTCCTGTTACTGTTCCACTTCCCTCTCCCTTTCTTCCATGACAACGAGCACAATGCCCATGATAAACCGTGGGTCCCGACTTTGACTGGGATTTGTCTTGTAAGAAGAATCGGCTAGCTATCAGGCTTTCCCCTGATAACAAGAAAAAAAGGTTCAAAAAAGCCAAGGATCGAAACATTTCAGTCCCATAACCTCAAGTTTAGTCTTCTCCTCTTTTTTATCCTTCTGACGACGCGTTAAGCTAGGGGGCAGCTAAGGTTCGTCTAGGAGGTGACCCTCTTAGAAAGGGGTAGCTTTTCTAGGGTCTAAGATTGACTTCGTTAATTTCTTCTGATTAGATCTCAAGTAACATCTTCAATTACTCATTATACGATTCCTCTAGCCCTAGATCTACGTGAAATCATTAATAGGATGACCGGCGCCAGCGGAGTTTCCTGAACCGACTGTTCAGATTTCGTGAAAGCTTTGACGATTGACGGGAAATATTTTGGCGTTGTGTTGTGGGTCCTTCTTTGAAAGGAGTATTTATGTTATCAGTGTTCTCATGCCCAAGTCGTTATACCCAAGGTAAAGATGCGACTCAGCAGCTCGGTCAAGAAATGGTGTCATTGGGTCTAGGAGGCCCTGCTTTGATCATGGCTGGAAGAACAGCGATTAAACTTCTCGCAGAAACTTGGCGCAAGACCCTCAGTACAGCCAATATTGACTTTGAAGTACATGCATTTGGTGGAGAGTGTTCTCTCGCAGAAATTGAGCGTATCAAGCATTCCGCCAGAAAAGCCAAGGCCTCCACAATTATCTCGACGGGTGGAGGAAAGGCATTGGATGCTGGACGGGCTGCTGCCGCTGATCTGGCCTTGCCGATAGTTAACTGTCCGACAATTGCTTCGAGTGACGCGCCTTGTAGTGCTCTCTCAGTTATCTATAGTGATGAGGGAGTCTTTGAACAGTACCGGATTTATCCTAAGAATCCTGATTTGGTGTTAGTTGATACTGCAGTAGTGGCTCGCAGTCCAGCCCGGCTCTTGGTTGCAGGAATGGGGGATGCCTTAGCTACGCTGTTTGAAGCTCAAACCTGCGTGGAGGGGTTTGTCAAGAATATGAGAGGGGGAGGATCAACCCAAAGTGCGTTAGCCCTGGCCGAGCTCTGTTACCGGATATTGGTTAGTGATGGTGCCCAGGCTCGGTTGGCAGTGGAAACACAATCGGTGACTCCCGCTCTTGAACGGATTATCGAAGCTAACACACTTCTGTCGGGGCTTGGCTTTGAGTCATCGGGCCTAGCGGCAGCTCATGCTATACACAATGGACTCACAGCTGCTCCAGCCACGCATCGTTTCTTGCACGGTGAAAAAGTTGCATTCGGAACACTGGTACAGCTTGTTTTAGAAGGGAAAGAACGGAGTGTGGTTGATGAAGTTCTTCGTTTTTCAACTGAAGTTGGGTTGCCGACCACCCTTTCTGAGATTGGACTCGAACAGCTTGAACCCGAGTTGTTGGGACAGATTTCTCTTCGAGCCACCGCTGAAGGAGAAACTATACATAATGAACCTTTCATGGTCACCTCAGATATGGTAAGTGATGCAATCATGACGGCGGATGCAGTTGGGAGAGCTTGGAAGGGCACAAGGATCGAGAAGGTAAAGAGTTTATGACGAGGAGAGTTAACTCTTTGTTTGATTTGCTTCGAATTCTCAAGTTATTACCTAGGGAGAATATCAAGGGATGATGCTATTTCCCAGTGGGCCTTAGGGTTGACTCTAGGATATATTCAGATAAAAGTGACTTAGTTTAATGGAGGAGTAAGTTTTATGTCATCAACGTCTAGACAACGGTTAACGTTGACGCTGCTTTTTGGGAATCTATGGCGACTGAAGAGCATGGTGAAGTGCCTCTTGATACTACCCATCGTGGCAGTGGGTGTGTTTTGCTTGATTTTTTTCTTCGGGTTTCGGGTGGATTTCGATGGCAGTGGAATTTTTCCAGTCCTTTCATTTCATAAAATGAAAGCCCACTATGATGCAATAGAACTTAGCCGTGCCCAACAGAAGCAGGCGTTCTCAGCGAGTGATTTCAACGAGGAAACTCAGAGGTCTGATGATCTTGAACTGGTTCAAGTAGCAACCGCCTTTCGTTCTGGAACTGCCAGAGATAAATCTTTTCCAGTGTCAGCCAATAATGACTGGACGGGCTTTCGAGGTCCAAGGCGAGATGGCCATTACCGGGGAGCACCAATCTTAACGAACTGGCCCCTACAAGGACTAAAGCCTCTTTGGCGACAACCAGTTGGGGGTGGGTACGGTTCATTTGCTCTGGTTGGTGGAAGGGCCTTTACCATTGAACAACGTCGACAGCAAGAGGTTGTGGCAGCCTATGACTTAAGGACAGGAAGAGAAATCTGGACTCATTCCTGGTCCGCTGAGTTTAGAGAATCTTTAGGTGGTGATGGTCCAAGGACTACTCCTACTTGGGACAATGGTCGTATCTACGCTCTCGGTGCAACTGGCGAATTACGTTGCTTAGATGCTGATCAGGGAGCATTGATTTGGTCTCGGAACATCCTGCGGGACAATGAGGGTAATAACCTTACCTGGGGTATGTCTGCGTCTCCCCTGATAGTTGAGGACAAAGTGGTGGTTCTACCGGGAGGACTTCAGGGTAAATCAGTTGTTGCCTACGAAAAGCAGACAGGAGAGCCTATTTGGAAAGTATTGGGAGATAAGCAGGCCTATACCTCACCTATGCTGCTTAGCTTGAATGGAAAGCCACAGCTTCTGATTGTGAGTGCAAAGCGAATGATGGGACTTTCAGTGGAGAAGGGGACTTTACTCTGGGATTATCCTTGGGTTACTGACTATGATATTAACAGTGCGCAACCCATCATCCTAGAAGGGAATAGAATTTTCATTTCTGCGGGTTACGGTCATGGTGCTGCAGTTGTGAAATTAAATCCAAAAAGGAATGGTTATAAAGTGCAGACGGTGTGGCAAAATCGGCGGATGAAGAATAAGTTTACCAGCTCGGTAGTTAAGGGTGATTATATCTACGGATTGGACGAAGCCATCCTTGCGTGTGTCCATGCAAGGAGCGGTAAGCTTAAATGGAAGGGAGGTCGCTATGGGTATGGTCAGGTACTTCTTGCCAGCGGACATCTCATAGTCTTATCAGAGTCAGGTGAACTGGCCCTAGTTGAGGGAACTCCCGAACGGCACCAAGAAATAGCTCGATTCTCTGCCATTCGCGGTAAGACGTGGAATCACCCAGCGATTTCAAGAGGGCTGTTAGTTGTCCGCAATAATCGCGAGATGGCTTGTTTTGACCTGAGGTTGCAATAGGGGAGAGCATAGTACATGGCCAAGGCCAAGTCCATTCTAGAAGCACTTTGCCGATCTGGTATTACTGATCTGATCGGCTTGCCGGACAATAGCTCTGCTGCCTTATTTGCTTTATTGAAAAGCTCCAAGGATCCCGTGGTCCGTATGGTGACTCGGGAGGGAGAAGCCTTTGCTATGGCTGCGGGACTCTGGGTCGGTGGTAGAACCCCAGCGGTGCTAGTTCAGAATACAGGGTTTCTTGAGAGTGGAGATAGTTTTCGAGGCACAGTGATGCGCATGAGAATCCCCCTTTTGTGCCTGATTACCTATAGGGGTTATAGCAAGATGTTGAAGGTTAGTAGTAAAGCTACCCAGGAGTATGGAAGTCAGTTGCTCAGCCGACCCGATTTGGACTCAGCAGCCTTGATTACTATACGAACCTTGCAAGCTTGGGGCCTACCCTTTGACTACCTCCATACCGAAGACGACGTTTGCAAGATTGCTTCCTCAATCCAAGAGACGTGTGATCTTGGTTCGCCCGTTGCGCTACTTGTGACTCAGGATATGACATGAGCAGATTGATTGTCTAAGAGATTTCCAAAGTTGTATCTGCTCTATATGGTTCATCCTATCTGAAAGTTAAATCCTGAAATTAAAAGTAGATATCTGAAACCATTAAGTCAGAGTTTGAATGACTTGGGTTGATATTGAAGCTGCTGAACTGCTAATCTTTGTAAGGGTCGTAGTAATAGCTTATCAGCCCTTAGAATCTCT
>Ga0310342_100003099_pt1 | contig 10860 bp, 6 predicted proteins | sample S15DNA20500_MG_FD_206155 | JGI IMG/M metagenome (GOLD analysis project Ga0310342, IMG submission 206155) | Marine microbial communities from station ALOHA, North Pacific Subtropical Gyre - S1503-DNA-20-500_MG | ecosystem: Environmental > Aquatic > Marine > Oceanic | place: Pacific Ocean: North... | reverse complement strand
AGGAAGATCAGCCTTAACCGAGTTTCTTCAGGCGGCATTGGCCCTGCTTTTGAGTTAACTGAACCTCTTTCCTATCTGGGTCACGATGGTGGCGGTGGATTGGGGTCAGGTCCAGGCACATCCGTCGGGGCAGCTTTGGCAGTTAAAGGCTCAGGTTGGCTGCCGGTGACTGTTTTGGGCGACGGTGATTTTATGCAGGGGAATACAGCACTTTGGACCGCTGCAAAATACCGTATTCCAATGCTGGTTATTATTTCAAATAATCGTTCTAATTTTAATGACGAGCTGCATCAAGAGACGGTAGCGAAAGACAGAAGTCGTCCAGTAGAAAATCGTTGGATAGGAATGAGAATAAGTGAACCCGATGCCGACCTAGCGCGTCTTGCTCGGTCACTAGGCTTTGAAGCCGAGGGGCCAATTAGCCAGATGGGTGATCTGTTGCCAGCCATCGAAAAGGGGTTGCAAGGGGTAGAAGCAGGTAATTGTCACTTCATCGATGTTCATGTCTCGACTGGTTATGCTGTTCCCCCACTGATGCGTGGCGGCAGTAAAGGCGAATGAGGCAAGCGGAAGGGTTAGGAGAAAAAAAATGACAGATGTAGGAAAACTAGACAGGCCCGTAAATGTAGGAAATCCTCAAATGGGATGGGCTAGTGATGTCGCTGCAGAAATGTTGAGACGAATGGGTATCAAATATCTTGCAATGAATCCTGGTGCGAGTTATCGGGGATTTCACGACAGCATCGTGAATTACCTTGGGAATCAAGACCCTCAAATGCTGTTATGTCTCCATGAAGATCACGCAGTGCATATTGCACAGGGTTATGCCAAAGCTTCAGACGAACCGATGGGGTGTATTTTGCATTCTAATGTGGGTTTGATGCATGGAATGATGGGAATTTTTAATGCTTGGTGTAACCGGGTTCCCATGGTCATTATGGGAGCAACTGGTCCCGTCGATGCACCGAAAAGACGTCCTTGGATTGATTGGATCCACACCATGAAGGATCAAGGCGCCTTGATCCGTAATTTTGTAAAATACGATGATGAGCCGCGTTCTGCACAGGCTTTGGCTGAAACCATGGTTCGGGTAAATAAAACCATTAGGACGGCGCCAACGGCTCCGGCATATGTTTGTTTGGATGCCGGACTTCAGGAAAGCACAATAAATCCTGAGATGAAACTTCCGGACGTTAGTCGTTTCCTTCCTCCGGCGCCCACACCTGGGCCGCAGGAGAGCGTAGACGCCGCCGCCGACTTGTTGGTCCAAGCCAAAAACCCGGTAATCTTGGCCGGGCGTTTGAAGCGTAGCAAGGGAGATTGGGATACGAGGATCAAGCTAGCTGAATTATTGGGCGCAGGTGTGGTTACAGACATGAAAACTGCCGCTAGTTTTCCGACGGATCACCCTTTGCATCTTGCTCCTCCAAGCAGCAGGCCTCGGGAAGAGGCTGAAGCAGCTCTTAAAGAGGCGGATGTTATCCTTGATCTGAATTGGGTTGACCTTGCGGGTACCTTTAAACTTGTTTTTGGCCGTAACGAAGTAAATGCTAAAGTCATTCATGTTTCCGTGGATTCTATAATTCATAATGGTTGGACGACAGACCATATGGGAATGCCACTAGGTGATGTTAGTTTATTAGCAGAACCGGAACCTGTTTCAGAACAATTGCTGGCTGCTTGTGAAAAACGGCTTAATGGTAAGTCTAAATGGGATGGCAAAAATAAAGGGCGAACTGCCAGCCTTGATACGCAAATCAGCGATTTTGATGATGAGGATGAAATTTCAGTAGAAGCTCTTACCCTTGGGATGAATGAAGTACGAAAAGGCCGTAATATCACTCTTACCAATGTTACAATTGGCTGGGCAGCGGATGGCTATCATTTTACGCACCCTCTCGATTATCTCGGTAATGATGGCGGCGGTGGGCTTGCATCCGGACCCGGAACAGCTATTGGAGCTGGCCTTGCCCTAAAAGACACTGACCGGATCGTTGTGGCAGTATTGGGTGATGGAGATACAATGCAGGGTTCTTCCGCATTGTGGACAGCTGCCCATTACAGTATTCCCGTCCTCATCTTGATTTCAAATAATCGATCAAATTTCAATGATGAAATACACCAGGAAACAGTTGCTAAAATGCGTAATAGAGCACCAGAAAACCGTTGGATTGGCCAGCGTATTGACGACCCTGAAGTGGACATTGCAGAATACGCGGCTTCTTTAGGTGTTGATTCCGCTGGGCCAATTACAAAAGTAGGAGATTTAATACCGGCTATAGAAGACGCCTTAAGGGTCGTAGAGTCCGGTAAGCCTTATGTTCTCAACGTCCATGTTCAGAAGGGTTATGCGGTGCCCCCACCAGCACGAGAGGCTTAAATTTTTTAGAGGCTGGAGAAATTAAAGTGATCCAAGAAAAGAAAATTGATCTTGGCAAAAGACCGCTTTCGCGTGAACAGGTTTATCTATGTGTCATGACAAATGTTGTTCCTCCTCCAAGCAAATCTCCAGAGAGAAGCGAACTCATGCATGATCATAAGGTATTTTTACGAAATTTAGAGCGGCGAGGTTTGCTGTTTGGTGCCGGTAGATTAGTTAATTCAGAAGATAACGAAGAAGCTAGCCTGGGTCATGGCATGATAATAATCAGAGCTAAGACCCGGTCGGAAGCGGAAGCGATTGCGTTTGAAGAACCTTTCACAAAAGCGGGCCATCGAAAAATGGTGTTGTACCCTTGGCAAAGAAATGAAGGGTCTGTTGATATTTCAATCCGATTGATGGATTCTGTGATGGAAATCGATAGCCGAACTTATGATTTGGTGCCAAGAAAAGCCTAAGTTTTCTTTTTGATTGTGCCTAAAGCAAAAGCTGTGGAAGTAATGGTTACAATTTAGCCGTGTTTTTGAGTCGTCCTAACAAAGTTGCAACCGTCGTTTTTAACTTGGGAAGGAAAAAACAAAAACTAGGTTAACATTGATTGTCCCTTTCCTCGCCGGCAAACAGTATCAACTAATGCAGGTTTTCCTTTCTTTACCTGTTCTATGGCACGAATTAAGGCAGGTTTTACATCATCTCCGTTTTCGATGGGACCTTCGGCCCACCAACCTTGGGCTCTAGCTATTCCGGCAAAGTCCGGATCTGGATCAAGTAGATCCATTCCAATATAAGCCCGCGAAGGATCAGTACCTCGGTTTTTTGCAATTACAATTTGGTGGTTCCAGTCGTTGTAATAGGCGCGATTATTGTACATCACAACAAGTAAGGGTATTTCGTATTTTGCGGCTATCCAGAGCGAACCAGCATCAAACATCAGGTCTCCGTCAGGCTGCAGGTCTATACAAAGCCGCCCGGTCCCTTTATTCGCTAAAGCGACTCCTAAGGAGGTCCCAATTTGAGTCCCGGTCCCGAGTTCTCGTCCGCCGTGGCAATATGGGCGGTCGAAATCCCACAATCGACGGGCCGCATCATGCATAGCACCCGCGGTTAAAACCCAGTCTTCATCTTTTATAACTTCCCAAATTTCAATTGCTAAACGATCAGCAGTCATGGGTTGAGAATCCCAGTCTTGCTCCGCATCCTTTCGCCAACGTGCACGAATTTCTTTGTGTTTTTTGTTAATTAATTGAGTACGGGACGCAATTTTCTCAGCTAAACCCTCGGTATCAGCGATACGAGCTTTTAACATTTCCGTGAGCATTGGTGTTGCTGTAACAACGTCTGCTGTCATTCGTATATCAGGAAAAAGAGTACGGGAATAATCCATCGACCATTTGCTAATCTCTGTATCAGTCCAACCAATGTCAATCCATTTAGCATCCTCCCTGACGGATGGTTTGACAGTACGTGTCGATATATCCCTTACATGGGTATGTTTTTCGAAATCAGCAACATCAAGCAATAAAACGCAATCAACATTTTCATAACAGGCTTTTTGATCCATGGATAAATTAAGTGGATGATTGCTGGGAAAATTCAAACGGGAATTTACATCCCAGACACTAGCGCCAAGGGTTTCAGCGATATCGATTACGTGATCCCAACCATGAGGAGGACGGGCCGCAAAGTCAGCTACTATTGTAGGTCGCTCCGCTGCAGCTAAAACTTCTGATGCCTCTTGCAGTGCTTTGGGGTGAGGAGCCGGTTGGGCAGGAACTCGCGCTGCATTTATCGGTGGTAAACTGACCTCATGGTCGAGTTCGGCCTCCTGTAATCCGGCATCGTAGCACATGTAAATTGGGCCTTGCCGTGCTGTCATCATGACGGAATAAGCACGGGCAAATGCATCCGGTACGTAGTCGATGGTTGTTGGTTGCGCATCCCATTTGACGAAGTCACGGAGGATTTGACCTTGGACATTAGCAGAATGAATCCAGTCGATAAAAGGCCGTCGTTTTGTTTCCGCCATCGGTCCCGTTGCCCCTACAATAAAGACAGGGGCTCGGTCCAAGTAGGCATAATAAACACCCATGGGAGCATGTAACAAACCAACGAGGTTATGCACTATCGCAATCATCGGTTCTCCTGTCGCACGAGCATAACCATGGGCTATTTGGACAGCGATTTTTTCGTGTGTACAAAGCATCATGGGTGGATCATTTTCGCCATGATTGACAAGGCTGTCATGTAATCCGCGATAGCTTGCCCCCGGATTTAAAGCGATGTGTTTAAATCCGAATTGTTTAATTAAATCGACAATTATATCTGATTGATATCGCCTATTGGCTTTCTGAACACCTTTGTCACTCATAAACTACTCTCCTCACGGATTCTGAAATTTAAGGTAGCAGGCCAAAGATACGGCAGTCATTCGGGCCAATCAGCGTATTTTTGTATACATTAGTTTTCTGACACAAAATTAAATACTTGTTCTTCAAGAGGTAATTCTAAAATATAGGCGCCTAAATCCTCCGGTGTATTTTCCTTTGAAATTGCTGAAATGTAACGACCCTTGCACTTTACTTGCAGCTTGTCGCCAAAAAATGGAAACGGTTCAAATGAATAATAATCTCCGCCTTTGGGTGAAACCGTTACAGAGGCATCCTTGCAAATCGTTTCAGGCACATGCGTGAAAACTTCTTTTTCTCGATCACTATGATGACGCAAGTTGAAATAAAGAGCCAATGTATCACAAAATTGTAGGAGCTTATAATTTCTTAACAGCGCTTTTTCTTCGACCCATGGAGCAGTTGCAGAATTTTCGAGGAGTTGTTCTTTCAGTTTCTCTTGTCGCTCGATTTCACCAGCCAAAATTTCATTTGTTTCACCCTTCATCTCTTCCGAAATAGGAACAGATAAAGAACCACCTTTCCGAACCCGAAAATCAGAAAACCCATAACGATCGTTGTAAAGGCCCCAGGTATGCATTGAAGCTAATAACCCACAATATGGACCTCTTTTTTCATTAAAGTCAGGGGAAAGATGTGTTGTTGCCGCACCTCCGGGTCCCTTTGCCCCCCCTACACCTGTTGGAAAACCGCTTTTTGGGTCTAGAACGGGATTGGCATCAAATTGTTTCCAACCCCGGTCATGGTTACTGATGACGAATACAGTTTCTTCAAAAGGTTCAGGTTTTTCGAAATGATCATTTCCGAATGCTTGGATGAACTGTCCACAAAGTTCATTGTGTTCGGACATCATACTGATAAAACGAGCCTGGCCCTCTGGGGCATTTTGAATCATCATGGCAAATTCCTTTGTTAGTACAAAAACGTACCATTTGGGCTTAATCTAGTGTAAAATTTATTGTATTTAAGCTGCCTCGCCGCGTCTCCAAGTGATAATGTCAATTAAAGCGGGTTTGCCCTTTTTCACTTGTTCAATCGCTCTTTTTAAGGCCCCACTTATTTCTTTGGGGTCCATAATTGGGCCCTCGGCGTACCAATCCAAGCCTTTTGCTATATGAGAAAAATCTGGGGAAGGCTCTTCAATATCCATACCTATGTAAGCACGATCGGGGTCTGTCCCTCGCTTATTCGCAACGGAAATTTGATGAGCCCAATCATTATAATAGGCACGGTTGTTATACATGATAACTAGCATAGGGATTTTATATTTAGCTGCAATCCAAAGACCACCTAAATCGAACATCAGATCGCCATCTGGTTGTAAATTTACTATCAGCTTGTCAGTGTCTTTATAGGCGTAAGCAATCCCTAAAGAAATACCAAATTGAGTTCCCGTACCCAGATCACGACCAGGATGTTGATAAGGTTTATCAAAATTCCATACTTTCCTGACCCAATCCTTAAGAGTGCCGGCGGTCAAAACCCAATCTTCATCTTTAATCGCCTCCCATACTTCTGATGCCATACGCCCTTCATGCATGGGAATTTGGTCCCAAGTGTCCTTGATTTGTTCCTGCCACTGGTCCCAATGGACCTTATGTTTTTTCCCAACGATTTGTTTTCGCTCGGAAATTTTTTTGGCGAGGTTTGCATTCCCTTCTATGCGCTTTCTACAGGTGGAATTCAGCGCAGGTATAGCGTTAGCGGTATCGGCTAGAATGCGCAAATCCCAGTTATTGTGCTTATTGTAGTCAGTGGCCCATTTGCTGATTTCTATATCTGCAAAACCGATATCTACCCACTTGCAATCTGGAGTGGTAATAGCTTCGACTTCCCGGGTTTGCCAGTTGGGTTTGTGGGATCCACGTGTCCAATCGATTACGTCCAGGGCGATGACTAAATCAGCGCCCTTAAAAGCGTCATCATGCATGCTGACACTTAAAGGGTGCTGGTTTGGAAAACCAAGACGTTTGTTGATATCGTAAACTGCAGCGCCCACCGTTTCCGCTAACTCAACTGTGTCGTCAAACCCAATCGGTGCCCTCGCTGCATATTCAGTTAATAAAACCGGATAATCAGCATCTAATAACATTCCGGCAGCTTTTTCGATTAATTCAGTATCTGCGGCAAGTCGGGGAGGGACCTTTACCGCATTCTGTGGCGGTATATCAACGCTTTCCGTAAGTTCAGCTTCCTGTAGGCCCGCATCATAAACCATGTAAACTGGTCCCTGGGGCTCCGTCATCATAATTGAATAAGCACGGGCAAAGGAATCCGGCACGCCGTGGATACTTGCTGGTTGGTAATCCCATTTTGTAAAATCTCTAATGGCAGAGCCTTGAGCAAAAGCAGTGTGGATCCAATCAATAAAGGGTCGACGAAGCTTTTCGTTCATTGGACCAGTGGCCCCAATCAAAAATACGGGGCAACGGTCAATATAAGCATAGTAGACGGCAAGCGGGGCATGCAGTAAGCCAACTACATTATGAACGATGGCAGGCATTGGCTTGCCTATCGCCTTTGCATAACCGTGTGCTATTTGAACCGCTAATTTCTCGTGGTTACAAAGCATTATTGGGGGATCATTTTCGCCATAATTTACTAGGCTATCGTGGAGCCCCCGATAGCTTGCTCCCGGGTTAAGCGGAATTGCTGGGAAGTCATAAAGCTTGATTAAATCGACAATAACGTCGGACTGATAACGAGTATTTGCTTTTCGAACTTGGTCGCCATCCTTCATCTTAAATTGCCCCTTAGAAAGTTTGTTTGTTTATTATGTATTGCCGCACAATAACAACTCGGGCCCGCTACGTCACTGGTGCCCTTTCTTTCCGGCTCTTCCAAGTTTATCATTCGTTTAATGATAGAAAACTGGAGATGAGTACGCATGGTTCAAAAATTTGGTATCGGGCAACCTGTCCCGCGTTTTGAAGATCCACGTCTTTTAACAGGCGGTGGTCGATACACGGATGATAACAAGTTAACAAACGAAACCCACGCTTATATTTTGAGGTCCCCCTACGCTCACGCAAAAATTCTTTCTATTGATGTTACAGCTGCAAAAAAACTCCCGGGAGTTATCGAAATATTAACGGGACAAGACTATGTTGATGATGGTTACGGTAAATTGGAGTGTACACCAAAACAAAAGCGGCGGGATGGTTCCTCCATGTTTGAACCAGAAAATCCTGTCCTTGTATTAAATCAAGTTAAAATGGTTGGTGATTATATCGCCATGATCATTGCTGAGACAATTCATCAGGCAAAAGATGCCGCTGAAGTCATTAAGGTTGAATTTGAACCCCTTCCAACAGTGTCAACACCGTTTGAAGCGGCTCAACAAGGAGCACCAAAAGTTTGGGAAGATTCGGAAAATAATATCTGTTTTGTGCATTTGTGCGGTGATAAGGAAAAGACAGATAAAGCTTTTGACAAGGCAGCATACGTCGTTGGCGGAGCTTTGCCTGTAAATCGAAGTGCGCATGTAACTATGGAACCACGCGGTGCAATTGCAGAATATAATAAGGGAGCGGGAACGCTTACTTTATTTACCGGTGTCCATTATCCGTGGCAGTTGCGTGAAGAGCTGGCTTTAAAGATTTTTGGGATACCTGAGACCAAAGTTAGAGTTGTTGCGGGTGATATGGGTGGCAGTTTTGGTTTGCGTGGTGGTACTTATCGGGAACATGTGTTGGTGTGTTGGGCATCAATAAAAATTGGAAGGCCTGTAAAATGGGTTTGTGAACGCTCCGAAGGGTTTATGAGTGACCACCAAGGACGTGATGTTTATTGGGATGCGCAAATAGCATTAGGTGATAACGGGCGTTTTTTGGGTGTAAGGGCTCAAAGTTTTGCTAACGTTGGGGCCTATCTTGCGAGCAAGGGTACTTTACCCCCAATTGCTAATTTAGGGACTATGGCAGGTACGTATGACATTCCTGCTATGCATGTTGATGTTACGGCTGTCTTTACTAACACTAATCCTATATGTCCCTTTCGAGGAAATGGTAGACCAGAGGCTTCTTACGTTATCGAAAGGCTGATAGATTTAGCTGCCGATGAGATAGGAATGGACCCTGCTGAATTACGTCGGATTAATCAGATTTCACCTGAAGCTATACCTTATAAAACTGCGCTCGTTTTCACTTATGACAGTGGCAATTTTGGGCAAAATCTGGAAATGACACTGGAAAATGCCGATTACAATGGATTTATGGCTCGCAGGGAAGACGCGAAAAAAAGGGAGAAGTTGCGGGGGATAGGTGTATCCAACAGTATAGAACGTGCAGCTGCCCCTAGTTTGGAACAAGTGGAAATTAGGTTTAATCCAGCAGGAACTGTAACGCTTTATGCGGGTTCCAGCCAGCAAGGGCAGGGACATGAAACAATTTATAAGCAAATTATGTGTGAGAAGCTGGGGATTGATCCGGAAATTATAGGTTTTAATGAGGGTGATACGGCCATTCTGGCATTTGGGGGCGGCACAGGAGGTTCCCGTTCAGCTACCTTAGGAGGGAGTTCGGTGCTTCTGTGTACGGAAAAAATTATAGATAAGGCGAAGAAAATAGCAGCCCATCTTTTGGAAGCAGCGGAAGCCGACATTGAATTCAGAGATGGTTTTTTACTGGTTGCAGGAACAGATAGGTCGATAGGATTACGAGAAGTGGCGGTCCAGAGCTATAAACCAGGAAAATTACCGCCTGATATAGAGCCTGGACTTGGTGCTGTTTATACCTATGAGGCAGGCGCAGAGAATTTTCCCAATGGTTGTCATGTTTGTGAAGTAGAGATTGATGAGGAAACCGGCACGACCGAAATTTTAAGTTACAAAGTGGTTGATGACGTTGGTACGGTACTCAATCCCCTTACTCTAAAGGGCCAAATTATGGGCGGTGTAGCGCATGGTATTGGTCAGGCGCTGCTAGAGGAAATTCAATTTGATCCCTCTAGCGGTCAATTAGTGACGGGGTCTTTCATGGACTACACAATGCCTCGGGCAGATAATATGAGTTTTATTGATGTTGCTAGCAATCCGTGCCCAACAGCTACAAATCCCCTTGGGTGCAAAGGTGCGGGTGAGGCCGGTACGGTAGGTGCAGTACCATGCGTAATGAATGCGGTGGTAGACGCCCTTTCAGTTTACGGAATTCGTCACATCGATATGCCTGCAACTCCGGCAAAAATTTGGCAAGCAATCCAGAATACCAAATTGGGAACTGCTGCTTGACATAATTTTATGAGAGAGAAGTCCGTTTCGATTGGTGAGAGGAATCAAAAACTATTCGGAACGTTTAATTTACCTGGTTGAGGTTTCAACCACGTTTCTGTGTTGATTTGGTCTGGTTCGGGACCGACTGATCGTGATGGAAATTTTTCCAATCACTATAATAACTGTTTGAAAATGGTTGCGAGTGCTCTAACCAATGCCGGTTATGCTTGTCTTCGAACGGATAAAAGGGGAATCGGTGAAAGTTCTTAGGCACCTTTGCCCGAGGGAAAAATGCGATTTGAAAACTTTGTTGAGGATGCACACAATTGAGCCCTTTTTTTAAGCAAACTTTCTCATGTAAAAAGAATCTTCCGTTTAGGCCACAGTGAGGGGTCTTTGATCTTCACACTCGTTGCACAGAAATTTGTTCAGACCGCCGGCCTAATTTTAGTCTCTGGTACGGGATTTAGTGCCTCTAAAATTTTGTTAAAGTAACTATCCTACTCAGATATAAAGTTTTCCAAAAAAATTATTAATGAAATAAAAATTATCATAGAAGCTCTGGATATGGGAAAATGGTTCCGCGCGTTTCCCAAGAATTGCAAAACCAATTTCGCCTCAGCGTGCAACCTTATTTAATTTCCTGGTTCAAGTTTGATCCAGCTGATGAGCTTGCAAGGACTAACCTTTCAACATTAATTATTCAAGGGACCAATGACCCGCAGGTTACCTTAGAGAACGGATATCGTTTGGCTAGAATTCACCCAGACATAAATTTTTCAAAACTTATTCAAATGAATCATGTGCTTAAAATGTTAACTACAGATAAACGTAAAAATTATGAGACCTATTCAAAGCCAATGCTT
>Ga0310342_100003098_pt1 | contig 10861 bp, 5 predicted proteins | sample S15DNA20500_MG_FD_206155 | JGI IMG/M metagenome (GOLD analysis project Ga0310342, IMG submission 206155) | Marine microbial communities from station ALOHA, North Pacific Subtropical Gyre - S1503-DNA-20-500_MG | ecosystem: Environmental > Aquatic > Marine > Oceanic | place: Pacific Ocean: North... | reverse complement strand
AAAATGAGTTAGATGTGATTTTCGATGTTATGAATTGGAAACAATCACCTGATTCTGGAACGAGTAACGTTGGAATTCAGTCTCCACGGCAACTGCTGGGTGAGGTCCGATTAGAGATATACCAGTAAATTACAAGCATTTGTTAACCCTTTTATTTTAAAGAATTTAAGTAATATCGCAAAGGGACTGGGAACGTTTCGGTTTACAGAAAAGGGTCTTCTCGGGTACACTAATAGTCCTGTTTAGCTACGCCAGAATTAGCTACGCCAGAACGGTCGGTCGGAGAACCCTTTGTCGGTCTCTCAACATCGAGTCGGCCTCGTCGCCGGTAGCATTGCCCTTCAGGTCGGTGGTTGAGCCCTGAGTTACTGGCGAAAATACCGCACGTCTTCGGCGTCGCACAGGGGAAATTTTGCCGCGTGGAAGTTGTGAGTGTGGACTGATAGAACCCCCCAATTGTTAGGGCGACATTCGAGAACACCCGCGGCCACCAGGTGATCAACAGGTTGAGGAGTTACTAAATATGAGTCAGGCTACGATTGGTTCTTCGCTGTCGGTGGGTCAACGTAATGACACACCGGTTTCTGTGCGACAACCAAGTGAAACAAAATACGAGTACCCAGGAATTCCTACCACGTGTGATGGTTCGGAGGCAATCGTCCATGTGGAAATCAAAATTTCGCAGGGGTCAGGTGCTTTTCCGATCACCAGTTCGACGACGATGGGTGCCGGGTTTAACAGTGCGGTACAAAACGGCAAAAAAAATCTCTGGGGAGACTCGCTCGTATTTGTTGAACCCGAGAGCGAACATTCATCGGCCTCCTTTTGTGAAGGGTTTGCTTTGGCAGGGGGCCGAGTGACGAATTTCACTTCCGGGCAGGGCCTGGTGTTGATGAAAGAGGTGTTGTACACGATTGCTGGCAAGCGACTGCCAGTGGTGTTTCACATTGGTTCGCGGGCTTTGACGAGCCATTCGTTGAACGTACATGCCGGCCACGATGACTTAATGAGCGTTGCGGATTGTGGTTGGGGAATGTTGTTTGCACGTAATGCCCAAGAGACAGGTGATTTGGCTCTCATCTCACGGCGCGCGGCTGAGATTTCAAAGACGCCATTTTTCAACGTACAGGATGGATTTCTTACCACGCACACGGTTGAAACGGTACGATTGCCAGAGCCCGAATTCATGAAGGAATACGTGGGTTCTCCAGCTGAAAAGCTGACCAACTTGATGGATCCGGAAAATCCAGTGATGTCCGGTGTGGTACAGAACCAGGACTCGTACATGAAGGGGAAGATTGCCCAGCGTTGGTATTACGATCGAGTGTTTCCGGCACTAGAGGAGTCTTTTGCTGAATTCACTCAAAAAACGGGAAGGAAATACGATTTTTTGGCGCCCTATCGTTGTGATGACGCCGATTTCATTTTGATTGGCATGGGTGGTTACATGGAGACGACCGAAGTGACGGTCGACTTTTTACGCGAGGAGAAGGGCATGAAGGTGGGGTGTGTCACCTTATATTGTTTCCGCCCTTTCCCCATGCATCAGATCGTTGAAGTTCTCAAGGGGTGCCAGGCCTTTTGTGTCTTTGAACGTATGGACGACCCACTTTCGACGACAGGAAATCATCTTACTCGTGAAATCAAGGCTGCCTTCTGTGATGCCATAACCGAACAAATGGGACACACCCGGATTGATCGAATTCCGAAGATTTATCACGGTGCGGCCGGCTTGGGAAGTCGTGATGTACGACCTGCCGACATCATTGCGTCATTTCAAAATATGATTGATGACAAACAGGACTTTTTCTGCGTTGGCATCGATCATGCATTGTCGTTGCCGCGCATAGAAGATCCCGATCTGCGGCCCTCGGGTGGCTATTCGATGCGAGGGCATTCGGTGGGTGGATTTGGATCGGTGACAACCAATAAAGTTATTGCCACAATTGCCGGTGATGTGTTTGGAAAAGACGTTCAAGCTTATCCAAAATACGGCTCTGAAAAGAAAGGACTGCCGACGACCTACTATTTGACGATTGCCGATGAGCACATCTTGACTCACAGTGAGCTGGAATTTGTTGATCTGGTGGTGTTGAACGATGTCAATGCAGTACTCAGTAGCGATCCACTCAAGGGTACCGTGGAAGGTGGCGCGATTTTTATGCAGTCGGCCTACGGAAATGCGAAAGATGTCTGGTCACATATACCAGCTTATCACCAGGCCGCAATTCGAGGCAAAAAGCTGCGGGTATATTTTGCCGATATGGTTCAAATTGCCCGAGAAGTAGCTTCGGTCGCCGATCTGGAAATGCGAATGCAAGGAATTGTGCTGCTCGGGGCCTTTTTGAAGCTGACTCCGTATTCGCGTGACAGTGGTATGAGTGATGACCAAGTCATGGCGGGTGTGGAAAAGGCACTTCGTAAGTACTTTGGAAAACGAGGCGAACGCGTGATTCAGGATAACTTAACCTGTGTCCGACGTGGTTATAGCGAGATGCAGGAAATTCCTGCGGAGTTGATAAACAAGCGGTTAACAACAAACACCCAATAATAATTAAGAATTGGATCATTAGTGGGTGAGTTTTTTGTTGAGATTTTGACTTTAATTGAGGCACGGGGATTTTTATGGCAACTGATGCATCCGATCAATCGATGAACGAGTCGAATAGTCGTGATCCGTACAATAATAATTCGTATGGCACGCTGGTTGATTCCGATTACCAATACGTGAGTCTTCCGATACTCGACGTTGAAGATTTCAACGAACGCATTATTCGCGGGTATGAAGCTGGAACAGCCGAAAAGGAGCTTCCGGCGGACCTTACGGTGGCACGTTCCTTAATTCCAGCAGGTACGGCAACGCTACGAGATTTTAGCTACGTGGCTCCAGAGATTCCTGAATACATTCAAGGTAATTGTACAGGCTGCATGGATTGTGTGACCCTCTGTCCCGATACGGCAATCCTGGGAAAAGTTGTTGGTGAAAAGGAATGGAAAGAACGAATTGATAAAATCCCCAACGATCCTGCCGGAAACTTCTTTCGAGAGCAGTGGTCGGAGCCTCGTAAGTATTATGATGGTCCGAAAAAGAAAATTGGCGAGGGAGGGAAGTTTTCCATCATCATCGACCCGAGTAAATGTAAAGGGTGTGCCGAGTGTGTGACGGTATGTGATGATGACGCATTAAAAATGATACCGAAAACTGACGAGGTGATCGACAATATTCGCCAAAGTCACCGTTACTTTAAGGAATTTGGGCCAAGTGATGAACGGTATGTCAATGACAACTTGTTGATCGACATGATGCTTAAGGAGCAAACACACGTTTATGTTGGCGGTGCCGGTAGTTGTGCCGGATGTGGAGAGGGTAGTGCTCTGCGAATGTTGTGTTCGGCTACGGGAGTTAAACACGGCAATGATTGGGGCATCATTGCAGCCACAGGGTGCAACACGGTCTATACGTCCACGTATCCCTACAACCCTTACCTGGTTCCTTGGAGCAACTCGTTGTTTGAAAATGCTCCGGCATATGCAATGGGGTTGCGAAGTCGCTGGGATCAAATGGGTTGGGAAGATAAGCCGATCTGGTGCATCGGCGGCGATGGGGCCATGTTCGACATTGGCTTTCAATCTCTTTCCCGGATGCTGGCCGCTGGAGCGAATATTAAAGTTTTCGTACTCGATACACAGGTGTATTCCAATACTGGAGGACAAGCTTCTACCAGTACTTTCATGGGGCAGAATACGAAAATGAGTCAGCATGGAAAGGTGCTAGGAGGGAAGCAGGAACGGCGAAAAGAAATTGCCCAGATCGCGATGATGCATCCACGTACCTATGTTGCTCAAACGACCTGTGCCCATGTGAATCATTTTTACCGGAGCGTTTTGGAAGCTATGGAGTTTGACGGTCCGGCTGTGGTGTGTTGTTTCACGACCTGTCAGCCCGAGCATGGCGTGGCTGATAACATGGCAACCGATCAGGCTCGGTTGTCTGTTGATACACGCGCATTTCCGATGTTGATTTATGATCCCCGTAAAGGTGACACGATCAAAGAGCGACTGTCGCTGCAGGGGAATCCAGCCATCAATGACGATTGGTGGGTCAATCCTAAGACCGGCGACCAGGTTGACTTCATCGATTTCGCTCGCAGCGAAGGTCGATTTGGAAAACATTTCGATGCCGAAGGAAATCCCAGTAAAACCCTGCTTAATGCTCAACAGGACCGGTTGGAAAACTGGCACGTCTTGCAAGAATTAGCGGGAACGTTAGGGAAAGGAAAAGAGACGAAGAAGAAAGCACCGGCAGCTCCTAAACAGGAGGCAGCGAAACCGGCTGCTGTCACAGGAAATGGTTCGAACTTGCCCGCTGGTCTGCGGGCAGGTGCGAAAATTCAATACAAGGCCGGTGGTGCGAATGTCAGCGGGGTGGTCGATTCGGTAGAACCGGCGGTACTCAGTCTGGATGACAATACCGAAATTAAAATACCCCTCAAGATGCTCGTCAACGCGATCAACGAAGGCTTGGTGGATTTGCAGTAGCATTCCAAATTTGCCAGGAATGATTCGTTGATGAGGTGGCGACAGTGGCCCGGCGTATAGATCTTGGGCGGGTTGCTGGCCGGTGTGGCAACTGTTTTTTTCTTTGCTCGCTCCACGTTTCAGCTGGTGAAGGGCGGATTAGGTCCGTTGCGACGTGTGCCAAGTGGTTAAAGTCATTTGGATCAAGGCATTCTTTTCTCTATTTTTCCAGAGTATTTCCGGACTGGTCTTCGTCATAAAGTAACGTGGGAGTCAATGCGTGTTTGATCGGGCGAGTTATTGAGATTCTCGATTGATTCCCCATCTTGTTGTAGCTGAAATCGACTCACTGATGGGGTATCATTTTGTTGTTGAATGCCTGCAGAATCGATGGCATACTCATTGGAAATGTGGGGAACGACGCCTCCTCGGATGAACAAGAACCAATTTCATGAATCCTTTACAACTGACCTATCAAGGTGATACGAAGGTCCCCGTGGAAATCGAGGGAGTCTTACCCGAACGTGTAGCGGAAATGTCACTGGCAGAGATTGAAGCAATCGAGATTTTTCATGGAAATCGCAAGGTCCCGTTGAGGGAATTCTTCACAATCGAGGGTGATCCGACTTCGGAAACAATGGAATTGAAGGGCGATCTGACAGGTGTCCATTGGATCGGGGCGAAGATGACTCGTGGCCGTATTCATGTTGCCGGCAACGCCGGGCGACATGTGGGCAGTGAAATGGCCGGCGGAGAGATCCACGTGGAGGGTGACGCTGGTGACTGGGTAGGCGGTGAAATGATAGGAGGCCGGATTCAAGTTCGTGGTCGAGCGGGTCACTTGATCGGAGCAGCTTACCGTGGCAGCCGACGGGGCATGACCGGTGGAACGATTCTGATTGGAGGTGATGTTGGAAATGAAATTGGCCACACCATGCGCCGCGGCTTATTGGCAGTTGGCGGCAATATTGGCGATCTGGCGGGTTTCAATATGATTGCAGGCACAATTCTCGTTTTTGGCGATTCGGGAATTCGGCATGGCGCTGGGATGCATCGCGGTACGATTGGTTTGTTGGGAGCTGAGCGGCCAGAAATGCTGCCCACTTTTGGTTTTGCCTGTCGCTATCTTCCGCAGATTTTTCATCTGCTGTTTGCCGAACTTCAGCGTCTCGATTTTGCCGTCCCCCAGGAGCTGATTGGCGCTCAACTGGACTTATTCTACGGGGACTTGATCGAAGGTGGGCGAGGTGAAATTTTTACACGGGCTACAAGTTGATGATTCAATGATTTTACCCTGCTGAACATACAGCTCAAAGATGTTCTGTTGTGTTCCTGCAGACTTTACAGCCATATCGAAACCGAATGGACAGGCGCAAATCATTCTTACAGGAACCCGGCAGGGGTGATTTCATGATGAGAAAATATTTAATGCACGCAGGGTGCTGCAAAAAACCGTGGGTGGTCCTTTGGGCAGCCGTTGTCTGTGGCCTGTCTGTGTCTGTTGCTACGGCTAGTGAGGAAGCGAGCCACCAGGAAAAGTCAGCTACCCCGGACAAACGATTACTTTTGATCGGCGGACCGTTTGATTTTCATCCGAAAGGAACTCACGAATTCATGGCGGGCATGAATATCTTGTCTAAATTGCTTGAGGGGGTCGACGGGCTACAAACAAGAATTACGAATTCTGAGGAGTCGTGGCCAGAAGGGCCCGCCATGATTGATAGCGCTGATGCGATTGTACTCTTTCGTGAGCAAGGTGCCCGGTGGATGCAACAAAAAACTGATCGCCTGGCGGCCATGGAGCGACTTGGCAAGCGGGGAGGTGGCTGTGTTGCACTCCATTTCGGGATGGGTACTGTCGATCCAAAGAATATCGACCGCTTCGTTGCCCTGTTTGGGGGTTGCCACGGAGGCCCTGACCGAAAAGACGCTACTTTTAGCGTCAAGGCTCTTGTCTCAGAAAGCCAGCATCCGATCAATCACCAGATTCGTGATTTCGATGTGAATGACGAATTTTATTACCAATTAAAATTTATTAAGCCCGTTTCTCAAATCATACCAATCGTGCAAGCTCGAATCGAAGGCAATATGGAAACCGTTGGTTGGGCGTGGGAGCGCGAAAATGGTGGTCGATCTTTTGGTTTCAGTGGTTTGCACTATCACCGGAACTGGCAGTTGCCGGAATACCGTAGACTGGTAACCCAGGCGGTTCTTTGGTCGCTGAAGCTGCCAATTCCTGACGATGGTGTTAACGTTGATCTACCGGGTAAGTTTTTGGAACTGGAAGAATAGACGTCGGTACGGGTGTAAAGATTGGTCAGGGATTTCGGGATTTGTTGATCGAACGGAGGTGTCATCAGGATTGGGCAGGCACGGTTGTCTGACGGTCCATTTATTACCGGAGAGATACGACAGGGACATCTACGACGAGATGTGAATTGCCAGGAGGGCGGCAGATGAGTATTGGACGGACGTGAGCCTGGCGATTGCCGTTCACTTCCGAATCTGATCTGGCGAGATGCGTAACACGGTATAAGGTTGCAGCGCCAGGATGTTGAGATAGCCGTCGCTGCCTTCGCACACGCCCAGAATCACACGGCTCGTTGTGGTGACACCCTTGGGATGTTTTACGAATCCCGAATGGAAGGGCAACGGGTTGCCCTGGTTGTCAGAGAAATTTGTAAAATCTGGATTTTGTATGGCAACAGGTCCGAGGTCGACGGGTGCTGGATCGCCCTGAGCGTACCTGACCACGTGCAGCAATTGGATGCCAGCGGCGTGCTCAGTAACGGCGCACCACGCTGTTCCCGTAGGCCCAACACACAGGGCGCGACAGTCCGTTGATTGAGCACCGGGAATCAATTCTCCTAGATATCGTCCGGGAAGAGTATTGCCGGTGGTTGTCAAATCGTAGGCATACAGCGCATTTCCGCTCATCGGCTGGGCATATAAAGTTTTGCCGTCGGGTGTGATGTCCCAATTGATTGGGGTGGGTTTAGGGACAAGCGCCAGGCGGCTTGCCGCTGAAGGTGGCTGGCCATCAATCGTTTGTCGCAGCCGTTCCAGCGTCTTGGTGCGAGGATCGTAACGAGCAATATCACCACCCAAGATGGGATGATAAGCACGACCGAGGTAGTCGACCACAATGAAGCCATAGAAGTGTTGAGTATCCATCAACTCTCGGTACTTACCCGTTTCCAAGTCCAGTACCAGGAAGATAGCATTTTCACCCGGACCAGGTCGATGATCGGCACAGGTTGAAAGATAGGCAATGCCACGCGTTTCGTCCGGCGCGATGCTGTTGATGCCATGATGCGGGATCGGAATTGGATAGACTTTCACCTGGCCCGTCTTTGGGTCATAAACCATTGGATAGCCACCGGGATAGTCCTCACGTGTTTCGCCTTGTGTCGGATATCCCTGCTTGGTGCCAAAATAAATCTTGCCGGTCTGTTTACCGACGTTGTTACGAGTATGAATTTTCGCTTGAGCTGCAAAGCCCTTCGTATCAGTGCCAATTGCTTGGTGGGTGTCGACCGCGATTTTCATTGTTTTCAACGCTGGATCAAAAGTGACCAGCCAAGAGTTGACAGCATTGGCGTGTGTGCCAATGTAGAGCCGCCGATTCTGGCCTTCAACGATAGAGAAATATCCTTCTCCATCAGGGGCTGTTTGCTTGGGCACCGCGTATGCGGTTGCTTGCAGCCATTTGTTTTTTTCTAAATCCCTTTTGTTGTTTTTTAAATCATCGCCAGATCGAAGGTAATGGATCAGATCGAGAATTTCGTCTTTGGTCAGCACGTTGATCAACCCTTGGGGCATTTCTGAAATTGGCGCTGGCGTTTGATGCTCTATATTTGTAACTAGAATGTGAGTTAATTCTCGCGCGAATGGATGCGTGCGGACTGCCAGCGTCTGCCCGTCATCGTTGATGATGCGGCCGGTAATGACTCGGCCATCGTCAGTCGTGATCATTGAGTTTTGAAATGTGTCCGGAATGACTTTCGAGGGCAGCAAGAGAGATTCCAATAAGTAGAAAGGAGTGAACCGATTGCCAACTCCCGTCAGGTCGGGTCCCGTGGTGCCGCTTCCTTTGGAACCGAACCGGTGACACTTGTCGCACTGGGCCGCCAAGTAGGCCTGTTTTCCTGACTTCAGCGACCGGCCAGCTTCCAGCCTCTGCAAGTCGGGGATCAAATCTGCCATTTGCCAGTTAAAAATGGGCCGACGTGTTGATGCGAGTTGGCTCACATTGGTCCGGTGGTGGTCTTCAATCACATCCATCAAGGCAAATCGCTCCTCGGTGTCCAATTGTTCGACTACACGGTCACGGCATTGGCCAATGAGTTTTTTAAAACGGTCGTCAAGTTCCGGTCGTTCCAGTTCCCTGGCTCCGCTGAGGTAATCTTGGTCGGCAAGATTCAGCCAATTAAAAAAAGACCTTCGTTGGTCCAGAGTCCAACCCTGCTTTAGATCGCTGAGTGCAAATGTATAGTACATTTGGCTTCCTTGGGTCGTTGCGATGCGCAACTGTTGAAGTGAAGCGTCGATAACCTCAGGGTCCCGGAGATAAATGAGAAGTCGACATAAATCCTGATTGGTTGCTTCGCTAAGTCCGGGAAAGAATGGTCTGAGCCGTCTCCTGACGCTGTCTGAGTTAGCTGTGTCGGAGTTTTTCAGTCGGACCAATGCCAACGCGTACACACGCAGAGCAGCGAGCATCTGTTCTTCCGATAGTTGGAACAAGGGAAGCTTGTTCAGACACTCAATAATCGCTCCCTGCAGAGAAGAATCTCCTGATCGAGTCAATGCTAACAACGCCTCGATAGCAGGCACCGGACGTTGTTCCGCCAGCGCCCGATCTTGCCAAAGTTCTACGCTCTGGTGCTCAATAGCAATTCGGGCTGCGTAACGTAGGGCGCGATCGGTACTGGCTAAATATGGCCAGGCCATATTGATAGCCATAGGATTTTGCTTGCCATGATACGATTCCAGGTGGTGACGGCGTTGGCGAGCTTTGCCCGTCAGGAGGTCATTCACAGGATCAGCTGGTGCTGTGGGTTCGGAGCCGACATACCGGACTCGATAGAGTCCCGTCTGAGCGGACCGTCCACCCGTGATAAAGTACATGGCGCCATCGTTGTTGATGACGATGTCGGTCACGGGAAGCGGCTTTCCACTGATGAAGGTTTCAAACGTTGCCGTGTAGCTTGATCCGTTGGGTTGCATGAACACAGCATAAATCCTGCCCCCAGCCCAGTTTCCTGAAAATAAAGCCCGTTGATATTTAGCTGGGAATTTCGCACCCGTTCCAAAAGTGATTCCAGTAGGCGAGCCAACACCAAAATCAACGACACTTCCCAGACTGTCGGGATAGTGCGCTGGCCATTTCCCGTGGTGAGCCCACTCACCAGAATCATACCGCCAACCGAACTCGGCAGCCGAAATGATGTGGTTCACCCGGGTTGGACGATACCAGCCTGTTCCAATATCGGATTCACTATCAGCGTCGGACGTGAACAGTTCGCCATCCAGGTTGAAGTCAATGTCATAAGAATTGCGTAGTCCGCCGCAAATCAGTTGCCAGCTTTCTCCGTTGCGGTCGGTGCGGGCCACCCAGCCGCCTGGCAGACTTTGGTTCTCAGAAGGGGGAGTGATTAACAGATCATCAGCCCAGTTGCGATGGGGTGATTGAGGATCGATGGGGCGAGGCAATTTTGTCGCGTTGCCTGCAACGACATAAATCAAACCATCGGGTCCCAGCCGCAGCCCGTGAGGCCCGTGTTCCCCCGCACCATGAAGTTCTTTCAATAAAAGGAATTCGTCAAAATGATCATCACCGTCAGTGTCATGGTAACGATAGATTCCGTTGGGAAACGTTTCATTCGGTGGACGCCGATTAACGGAGACATACAGACTGTCATAGGCAAAAAGTAACCCGTGGGCAGCGGCCCGGGGCACATCAAGAGTCTCGACTTTTTCAAGATGTCCTTCATCGTCCAACGTAAGGCGGAAGATGGAACCATTTTCATTCGATGCGATCAACCGACCTCGATGATCCGTGGTGAGGGATATCCAGGAACCTTGTTCACCTTTTGGGACCGAGTAAACTAGCTTGACCGCGAATTCTTCGTGGGCTTTAATGTCCGTCGGCGGTAACGCCCGGGGTTGGTCAGCGCTGACTAGCATCGTCAGCGAGCCTATAGTCAGGAAAGTGCAGAAGTAACTTGAAAAATTCATTTCCCGATTGTAAACGATCGGACATTAAAATAAGAGTCGCGGTTTGAGCGACTCACCCCCCGGGCCTTAAAGTCAATTGCCCCCGGTTTCCTTCTGAATGAAC
>Ga0310342_100003097_pt1 | contig 10863 bp, 8 predicted proteins | sample S15DNA20500_MG_FD_206155 | JGI IMG/M metagenome (GOLD analysis project Ga0310342, IMG submission 206155) | Marine microbial communities from station ALOHA, North Pacific Subtropical Gyre - S1503-DNA-20-500_MG | ecosystem: Environmental > Aquatic > Marine > Oceanic | place: Pacific Ocean: North... | reverse complement strand
ACGATATAGTCAGTCTAACTCTCATCGCCAACGAAGCTTGGTGGTAAGTTGTACAATCGGCTGTACCTGTAAATTTAATATCCTCTTGGAGGTGTTTTTTGTTTTGAACAGTTCACTGCCCTTGAAAAGTATTCCAGTCTAAGCTACCTCAGACTGGAATACTTTTCGGTTTCCCACTTGATTGATCAAGAGCGATGGCAAACTTTCCACCCTCAGCCGTAATCAGGAAAAGAGTAAAGCGGCCACCAAATGTAAAGCCAAGCCAAAATGTGCAAGCTAAAATACTGTATGAGCTTCTTCTGCTGATAACTAACCTGAAAACTGGCATTCAGTTCTTGACAAAAATGTAAAAGTGAGATAACCTTGTCCTACATTTGATGGTGCAAATCCGCTTCGGGTACCATCATTAGCTATCCTCTTCTTCGGTTGGTTTGACAATTGATGCTGCTACAAAACCACGTCTTCTACAAGAACAAGTTCTTTACAATACAAGAAACGGTATCTGGCGATGGTTTCTTGTCCAGAGTTCAATCATTTCATCTAGGTCGATTAGTTTGTCGTAACCTCGCAGTTCTGACTATTTTATTGGGGACAACCGCTGTCGAGGCCGACCATCACCAACAATACGGTACTCCCGAATATCAGCAGTACTGGCACCAGTGGCGAGGACCAACTGCCGACGGGATGGCGATCGGAAGTAGTAATCCACCTATCGAGTGGAGCGAAAACCAAAACATTCGTTGGAAGGTTGAGATTCCAGGCGAAGGACACGCTACCCCCATCATTTGGAAAAATCAGATCTTCGTTTTGACTGCGGTCGAAGTCCGACCAGAAGAACCTGAAAGTAGCGAAAACAACATTCAAGAGAGTAATACTGGCAAAGAGGAAGAGAAAAAATCTGAAGATCTCTTTTTCGGGTTGTCCATCGATCAACTGTTGGAACCCGCCCAAAACCAACCTCGAGGGCGAGACCGACGCAATGAGGCGCCAAAACTGACTCTCAAACTCACGGTGCTAGCACTTAAGCGGGCGGATGGTCAAGTTCAGTGGGAACGAGTGGTGCGGGAAACCTCGCCACATGAGGGTACTCCTCATCAGACAACCACCTGGGCCTCTTATTCTCCCACCACAGATGGCGAGTATCTGTATGCTAACTTTGGCTCTTTTGGCCTCTACTGCTTGGATCTGGACGGTAATCTACAGTGGGAGGTAGATCTAGGTGATATGCGCACTCGAAATAGCTTTGGCGAAGGTAGTTCCACTACTCTCTACGAGGATACGCTGGTCGTCAACTGGGATCATGAAGGCGACTCTTTCATTACAGCATTGGATAAAAGAAACGGTCATGAATTGTGGAGGATGGACCGAGATGAGAGGACCTCTTGGGCGACACCGTTTGTTACCAATCATACAGGCTCTCCACAGGCCATTATCAGTGCTACCAACCGGGTTCGCAGTTACGACCTGAAATCCGGTAACGTGTTATGGGAAGCCGGTGGTATGACAGCAAACGTAATACCATCCCCCGTCTTGGATGACGAAAGTGGTATAGTTTACGTGATGAGCGGATTCCGCGGTAATGCGTTACTTGCCATCCGTTTGCAAGATGCCAGTGGGGATATCACCAGTTCTGGGTCAATCGTTTGGGACTATGGTCAAGATACCCCCTATGTTCCATCCCCCTTGCTGTATGACAATAACCTCTATTTTATGAAGAATCGAAATGGTGTTATCTCCTGTTTGGATGCTAAAACGGGCAAAGTCCATTACGGCCCTGAACGCCTTGAAGGAATAGGTGATGTTTATGCCTCTCCAGTTGGAGCTGGTGGGCGCATCTACCTGCCTGACCGTGACGGTAACATTGCTGTTCTCAAGCACGGAGAAAGTCTGGAGATGCTAACTGTTAATCGGTTAGATGATGGATTTTCAGCTTCACCCGCCATTGTTGAAGACGAAATCTACCTGCGCGGTCACAAATACCTCTACTGTATTACCAACAATTAACCCACCTGTTGTTTATTGATTGACCAGACTAAATTGTGTATAAGCTAAGTCAAAATCAATGCTGAGCGAATTGCCCCTACCGTTTAGCACCTTGAGCTAAGGAGATCGCTGTGGCTGAGAAATTAGCAGATTCGAAAAATACGATTAATCAGACTTTTCAGAATACAGTTGAGAGCAGAGGATCTTTTCCTGCTTTACAAACCAAAGTCGATGGGACCTATCAATCCACTACTTATGACCAATTCGCCGATCAGGTCAAAAACTTTGCGCTTGGCCTGCGAGAACTCGGTATTGAGTCCGGAGATCGGGTCGCCATATTGGCTGAAAACAGCCAAGAATGGGCAGTATCTGATTTGGGTATTTTAGCACTAGGTGCTGTTAATGTGCCGATGTTTTATACGTCGACTCCAGCACAGGTGGAATATATTGTACGGGATTCGGGAAGCACAATTATCTGCGTTTCGACTAAAAGGCAGTTAGAAAAGGTAAATGCTTTCTTTGATAATGTTCCGGAATTAGAAAAAGTGATCGTTTTTGATTCGCCAGAAGGCCTGGATGACCCACATCAAATTACCTTTGATCAAGTCATTGAAATGGGTCGAGGAGTAGAGAATGGGGACCAGATCTATCAGAATACCAGTAGTAAAGTTGAACCTGAAGATCTAGCAACTATCATTTATACATCTGGTACAACTGGTGACCCGAAAGGTGCCATGTTGACTCACGACAACCTGATATCGAATGTCAAGGCGGGTGTTAGTGTGTTGCATGTTTATCCAGAGGATGTATTCCTCTCTTTCCTGCCGCTATCCCACATCTTCGAACGGATGGGAGGCTACTATCTGGCCATTTATTCTGGTGCTTGTATCGGGTATGCCCAAAGCCCACTGACCGTTCGAGACAACATGAGCGAAGTCCGTCCCACAGTGATGGCCAGTGTCCCCAGGTTGTATGAAATGATGCACGACCGTATCTTGAAGCAGGTCGAATCCTCGCCTCCTATCCGACAAAAAATCTTCCACTGGTCGGTTGGTGTTGGCCGTAAGGTTAGTGCACTGAAACAAAAAGGGCACAATCCAGGCCCAATTTTGGGAATTAAGTTCGCCTTGGCTAACAAACTGGTGTTTAGCAAGCTGAAAGCAGTAACTGGTGGCCGGTTGCGATTTTTTGTCTCTGGAGGTGCGCCTTTACCACAATCGATTGCCGAGTTTTTTCATGCCGCCGGCATCCTAATTTTAGAAGGTTATGGTTTAACCGAAACCTCACCGGTAATTTCGGTCAATACGCTGGAGGCTTTTAAGTTTGGATCCGTAGGTAAACCGATTCCCGGCGTGGAGGTCAAAATCGCCGAAAACGGAGAAATCTTGTCCCGTGGGCCGCACATTATGCAAGGCTACCATAATAAGCCGGAGCAAACGGCAGAAGCCATTGACCCAGAAAGATGGTTCCATACGGGTGATAAAGGCGAGTTTGACGCTGAGGGATTTTTGCGAATTACCGACCGCCTGAAAAATATTCTGGTGCTTTCCAATGGGAAGAATGTTGCCCCACAGCCGATTGAGAACGAACTCAAGCGGAGCAATTATATCGACCAGGTCATGTTACTGGGCGATAACCAAAAAACAGTCGCCGCCTTGATCGTACCAAACTTCGATGCTATCAAAAGTTTTGCCCAGGATCAGGAAATTGAAGATGGAGATCTAAGCTTACTGCTGTCAGATCAATCGGTCAATCGGTTAATTCGGGATGAAATCCGCCAATATAGTGCAGATTTCGCTGACTTTGAGCAGGTTAAGCAGTTTAAGTTGATTGATCGTGAATTTTCGCAGGAAACCGATGAAATGACCCCAACGCTAAAACTGAAGCGGAACGTAATTTTGGAGAACTTTGCCGATCAAATCAACGAAATGTACGGGTAACAAATAAGTGTCAAAACGAGAAGGAGTCAGGATGAAGACTTATGGGTTTGCCATCGTCGGGTGCGGCATGATTTCCGAGTTCCATTCGGCTGCTATCAATGAGATGGAACACGGTCAACTGGTGGCGGTCAGTTCCCGACAGGCAGAAAATGCACAACGCCTGGTTGACCGCTACGGGGTTGAAGCCTACTCGGATTACAATCAAATGCTTCAGCGTGATGATATCGACATCGTTTGCGTTTGTACACCGAGTGGTGCCCATATGGAACCCGCAGTGGCGACAGCTAAAGCGGGCAAGCATGTAGTAGTCGAAAAACCGCTGGAAATCACCCTTAATCGTTGCGATGCTATCACCCGGGCCTGTAAAGAGAACAATGTTCGGTTGTGTGCCATCTTCAACTCACGCTTTTCGGAAGCCAGCCAGGTCCTCAAACAGACTGTTGAGAGTGGCCGATTAGGGCGGTTGATACTGGGCGACGCTTACGTCAAGTGGTGGAGGACTCAGGATTATTACGATAGTGGTGGTTGGCGTGGCACCTGGGATCTGGACGGCGGTGGTGCATTGATGAACCAATCCATCCACGCCATCGATTTTTTACAGTATTTGATGGGCCCCGTTAAGTCGCTCCAAGCATTCACTGATACACTAGCACATGAGCGGATCGAAGTCGAAGATGTAGCCGTCGCAGTGTTACGATTTGAAAGCGGTGCATTGGGCGTGATCGAAGGCACAACGGCAGCCTATCCGGGTTGGTTGCGCAAAATAGAGATCAGCGGTACAAAAGGCTCTATCGTTTTGGAAGACGAGGACATCGTCAAATGGGAATTTGAAGAGGCGCAACCAATAGACGAAGAGATTCAAGCCCAATTCGCTACACGAAGGTCAGGTGGGGGCGGCGCGTCAGATCCACGTGCTATTAGCCACGATAACCACCGTCGGCAAATGGAGAACTTGATCTGTTCTATTGATCGGGGCGAACCCCATTTAGTCGATGGCAGTGAGGGTAGAAAAGCTGTTGAGATCATTTTGGCCATCTACCAATCTAACCAGGAGGGACAGGCCGTCAACCTGCCTCTTTAAAACCCGTAGTAACTGACTTTTATCTTAGATCTGTACCCGTTTCAGCTTGACGGCAATAGGCGGGTATGATACTATCAACCCTTGTTAATTTGATTTGGAAGGAGTTTTTTTATGGCTGGAGAAGCGCTTGGAATGGTTGAGACCCGGGGTCTGATCGGAGCCATCAATGCTGCAGACGCAATGGTTAAAGCGGCAAACGTCACCCTAATTGGTAAAGAGCAGATCGGTGGTGGATTTGTAACCGTTTTGGTTCGAGGTGATGTAGGTGCCGTACAGGCCGCAACTGAAGCCGGGGCTGAAGGTGCCCGTTCCGTCGGCGAGCTGATGTCCGTTCATGTGATTCCGCGTCCACACGCTGAAGTCGATACGATGCTCAAGAACTAACCCCACCGGCAATAATGGATCGAATCTACATATCCACCGTTGCTGACAAACTGAAGGTAGGAACATAGATGGTTGAGATGAGCCAAGAGCAGATAGAAGCGATTGTCTCGGAGGTGGTCGAAACACTGCGCCGTGGTGGAGAGGTACAGACGGGGACAACTACCACATCCGCAGCCGGCGTTTTTAACACTGCCGATCAGGCGGTTGCCGCAGCCAAGCAGGCACAAGCAGATCTGGCTGCACTTGGTTTCAAGAAGCGAGAAGATCTGATCGCGGCCATTCGACGAGCTGGTTTAGAACATGCCCAATCACTGGCCGAATTAGCAGTACAAGATACGGGCATGGGGGTTGTCGATCATAAACGCCAGAAGAATGAAGGAGCCGCCAATCTCTCACCAGGCATGGAAGATCTGGGGTCCGAAGCTATCACAGGTGATGATGGCACCCTTTTGGTCGAGTATGCTCCTTTTGGTGTCATTAACTCGATTACGCCGACAACTAACCCAACCTCGACGGTCATCAACCATGCCATCATTATGCTTTCGGCCGGCAACGCTGTCGTTTTTAGCCCACACCCCAACGCTATCGATTGTACCATCCAATCGATAGCGGTTGTTAATCAGGCCATTGTTGCCGCCGGTGGCCCCTCCAATCTACTGACGGCGGTTGAAAACGCGACTTTGCGAACGGTCAAGGAGATTATGTCCAATGACGATGTCTCGATGGTGGTAGCAACTGGTGGTCAGAGTGTCGTAAAAGCAGCCCTTACCAGTGGCAAGAAAGCAATTGCTGCTGGGCCTGGAAACCCACCTGCTGTGATCGATGAAACAGCCGATCTAGCTAATGCTACCAAGTCGGTCATCAACGGTACTAGCTTCGATAACAACCTTCTTTGTATCGGCGAAAAATCGCTTTTCGTCGTACAGTCGGTGGCCAATGAGGTACTTAGTCAACTGACCCAAAACGGTGGCTATTTACTGACTAACAGCCAACTCAAAAAGCTGGAAGATCTGCTGGACGGGGACAACGAGAAGGACTATATCGGTAAAGATGCAACCGAGATCTTAAAAGCTATCGGCATCAATGCGCCCAGTAATACCTTGGCTATTCTAGCTGAAGTCTCAGCAGATCATATCTTTGTCATCAATGAGTATTTGATGCCAATTCTACCCATCGTACGGGTACAGAATTTTGAAGAAGCCTTGAGCGGTGCGGTTCGAGCAGAGGGAAAACGAGGCCATACGGGAATGCTCCACACTAAAGACATGTCGAGGGTTACCCAATTCCAACAAGCTATGAATTGTAGTGTTATTGTTATCAACCAAACCTCCGCAGCCTCAGCCGGTTTCGGTGGTGAAGGCTTTATCGCCATGACTATCGCCGGTCCAACCGGTGAAGGTTTCACCAAGCCAACATCCTTTACCCGCCAACAACGACTGACTGTTGCCAATGACCTCTCTCGCCACACCCTTGCGTAGCTTTGGAATTGCGTTGCTACAACACTACACCTACCTCTACTTCCTACTGCTCTTTCCAGTAAATTTGATTGCCTTGACCTACAGGCTAAAAAAGCATGAGACAACGTCTACATATCAGCGGCCGGGTGCAGGGAGTCGGCTTCCGTTTTTTTGCCCGAGACCATGCACGCAGATTAGGGATCAAAGGTTATGTCAGGAACCTGGCCGATGGAGGGGTTGAAATTGTGGCTGAAGCTGCCCCTTCAATACTCGATCAGTTTATCGCTTGTTTGAAAAAAGGACCAGCTTTGGCCGTTGTTCAGTCTGTCAAGTCCAGTCTTGCACCATCAACCAGGAGTCTCAATACCTTTGAGATTCGCTCTTAAAAGAATTCAAGCACATGAAATTACTGGTAACAGGTGGGGCTGGTTTTATTGGATCTAATTTCATCCGCTACTGGCTGAACAAATACCTTGAGGACTCAATTTTTAACCTTGATTTACTGACCTACGCCGGCAATTTGGAAAACCTGAAGGACGTAGCTGAAAAATATGGGAACCGATACGATTTTGCGCTCGGGAGTATTATAGACACCGATTTTATCGATCGGCTGGTGGATCAGTTCCAACCCGATGTGATTGTCAACTTTGCCGCTGAGTCTCATAACAGTCGGGCGATTCTGAACCCAACAATTTTCTTCCAAACCAATCTGATTGGTACACAAACGCTACTCCAAATTGCACACAAACACAACGTTTCTCATTTTCATCACATTTCGACCTGCGAAGTTTACGGGGATCTAGCGCTCGATTCGGATGCGACCTTCAATGAGCTATCGCCTTACCGACCCCGCACGCCTTACAACGCTTCTAAAGCGGGGGCTGACCATGCAGTCTCAGCTTACTACGAAACCTTTGGTCTCTCTGTTACCATCTCGATCTGCGCCAACAATTACGGTCCCTATCAAAACGTTGAGAAACTAATCCCACTTTTCACCACCAGGGCAATTTGCGACCAACCATTGACTCTTTACCGGAGTAGCCAAAACAAACGGGAATGGTTGGCGGTTGAGGATCACTGTCGAGCCATTGATCTGGTTATCCGCGGTGGTAAACGTGGGGAAAAGTATAATATCGGTAGTGGGGTAGAAAAGAGCGTGGAGGAGATCGCGGAGATAGTGCTGAGAACGCTCAATAAGCCCAGCTCCCTAAAAACTTATGTTCCTGATCGACCTGGACACGACCGTCGCTATCTACTCGATTCAACCAAAGTCCGGCGAGAACTGGGTTGGCAGCCCGAAATTGATTTTGAGGACGGCCTAAGAGATACCATAGCATGGTATGTTGATAATCCGCGATGGTGGCAGGCTGCACAACAACCCCAAATACGGGAAGACCAATGGTCATCAAAGCAGAACCCAAACAGTTAGTTTGGGCCCTGTACCGTTACGGTGTGAATCGATTAGAGCAACTTGCGGCCTACGAGATAGCGATCAAAGTCCTCAGACGGTGTTAGAGGAACAGTTACGGTAGAAGGAATTCGTTTCGCTATCACTTAGAGACCCTGTGAGGATGTTGCTTCGCCAGCAAGACGCCCTGAAGCAGCACTAAATGATGTATGCTATTTTTAAATCGCCACTATCGACTTTTCCTGGCCGTATATCTCCTTTAGCCTTCAACCTACGGAGTATCACCATGGCTATATTACCCCAAACTGAGAATGAAAATGCCGATCAACAAGACATACGCTCCAACCAGGATAGGCTCTCCGATCAGGATATACTGACCGAAGGACCAAAGTACAACGTCCTACCCCAAAAGACGCGCCTGAAGTGGTATCGCTGTCACGTCGCGCGCGAGGTGTTGCGCGAACTCAACAAACGTAGCGACTTTCTCGGTTTTGCACAGACGCTTGGCTTTCTAGGGGTGCTGGCTGCCGCCTCCGGGACCGCCATTTACGCGTCGCTTCACTGGCCCTGGTATGTCACCGCGCTGCTGGTGTTCGTCAACGGACACTTCTGGCATTTTCTGGTCAATGGTTTCCATGAATTGGTCCACGATTCGGTCTTCAGAACCCGATGGCTCAACCGCTTTTTCCTCTGCATTTTCTCATTTCTGGGTTGGCACAACCACCATCTGTTTTGGGCTAGCCATACTGAGCACCACAAGTATACTCTACATTCACCCGATGACCAAGAGGTAGTACTACCCCAGGAGGTCGACCTGAAAAGTATCTGGAAGTGGAGCATTATAAACTTCCGACATCCCGACTCTCTGCTCAGGAGCAAGTTCCGTAACTTTACCGGTTATCTCGATACTAACAACCCGTGGACCGCTTCTCTCTTCCCAGAAAGCGACCCGGAGCGGCGTCGGGCTTATACCAACTGGGAGCGAATTGTACTAATCGGCCACCTGCTGATCGTAGGTGTGTCTCTGGCATTCGGTTGTTGGATCGTTCCTCTGGTAATTACCTTTCCTAGAACGTTTGGGTCGTGGTTACAATTTCTCTGCAATATGGCCCAGCATGTGGGGCTTCAAGACCGGGTACCGGATTTCCGCCTCTGCTGCCGAACTATCCGCCTCAACCCGATCCTCCAGTTTCTATACTGGCACATGAACTACCACACTGAGCACCATATGTACGCCGCAGTTCCATGCTACAAGCTTGGCCTACTACACAGGCTAATTAAGCACGATATGCCGTATTGCCCCCGGGGTTTGCGTGAAACGTGGAGACATATTGTCGAGATCTTGGAGCAGCAGCAGCGCGACCCCGATTATCAATACGTCGCTGAGTTGCCTGTGTCTGGTACATAGCGACGGCGTGTTCAGCCCTATCCAATTCCCTCTTACCCGTGTACGGAGAGTTTAGAGAATCACTCCCTCTGCTTGTGATACATACTGGGGCATAGGTTGCCCTGAGGGTTTGATGTTCTCGCTGAGTCGACTACCCCGAGCCCGTAGTGACAATATCCGATGCGGTTATCAAAAAAGCCCTGTTGCGCATCAGTAACAACAGGACCTTTAGTTGCTGATGCGCTATAGTTGAGACTACTTCAGGATTACCACCTTGCAGGGCCGCCGATAATTATCTGTCTCCAACCATATAGAAATAGACTCCACCTGGGCACCTGTTCTCCAAGCTGATTTTGTTACCCAATTCTAATAAGTAGAGCGACCTCTGCTGTAATAGATCAAGGCCGGCATATATGTCCCAGATCCTACTGTCGAATTAGGTAACCAGTAAGTACATATAAAAATGGCTGGCACAACCGGCAAAAACCTATCAGCCGCTATTGGAGATATTTCACTATGATGATGAAACAGGAATGTTCTAGCCGAAGTGGTAGAACATGCAACGGAAATCAGACTAAAAAAGCCACCTGCGGACCGGTGGTGACTAGCAGAAGAAAATTTAATTACTGCGTCTTAAGGGTTCCCCAAGTGACGGCCAATTTCCCGGGGGCTTCGACAGCAGCGGCCTCCGCATAATTATCCTTGACTTCATTCTTGCTTAAAGCACGAAGGTCGATGGCACCATCAAAATAAGGGGGATTAATGAAAGCATTACTGTCGTGTCCAACTGCCACTACTACATGGCTGATTGTCTCGTGATTGTCAATTTTCCCACCGCCTCGGCGTTGAGTTCTCCATTGATGTAAAGAAACTTTTTATCCTTTTTACCCACACTTTTGTAGCTGAGTCGTGGTTTTAAAGCCCCCAAAACCGCCTCTGTCTCTCTGGGTTTGAACTGTTCCATCGCCCAATAATTCCAGCCAGAAGTCACCCCCTCCCTTAGAATCATCATCCCAGATAATCTCTTTGAGGTCTCCGGGAAGTTTATTAACCTTGACCCACATCGCATACGTCAAGTCTTGCCCTTTCGTTACCTGACCCATGACAACATAATCTTCCTTTTCATTGAAACTTAACGCTTCATCGATGACCCTTTCGACGATTTTGGGTTTTCCCTTAATTACTCCATGATGTTCTCCGAGAGCATATTTGGCTTCCTTTAC
>Ga0310342_100003095_pt1 | contig 10866 bp, 4 predicted proteins | sample S15DNA20500_MG_FD_206155 | JGI IMG/M metagenome (GOLD analysis project Ga0310342, IMG submission 206155) | Marine microbial communities from station ALOHA, North Pacific Subtropical Gyre - S1503-DNA-20-500_MG | ecosystem: Environmental > Aquatic > Marine > Oceanic | place: Pacific Ocean: North... | reverse complement strand
GCAGGTTATTCCAAAATTGTAATTCGAAGCACAGTTTTCATTTAGAGTTATAGTTGTTCTTTTAATTTTAATTTCACCATCCTCAACTCCTTCATCTAAAGGATATTCGAAGTTTATATAACCGGCTCTGTTTTGAAATATAGAAGTCTTTATAGTCTTTTCTAAAGTTTTCTTTACCGAAGAGTTTTGTATTTTTACTTCTATATCCAACTCTTCTCCTAAGCCGCCTTCTGGGTTTATTGATATATATCTGGCAGAAGCACAAAAACCGTCTACGTTATTCACACTTAGACTTTTAACCCCTCCGTTCTCATCAACCTCTTCTACTAAAAAGTGGCACTCTCCTTCATACTTAGCCCAATAGAGTACGTCATTTTTCTCATAACCTTTACCGGGATTATTGATTAAAACTCTTTCGTCGATAGGATTATTTTCAAGAACGATTTCTACGACATCTTTTCTAAAAACTGTTTTATCAGCGCTTTCTTGCAAGCTTAGAAAAGTTTCCCCTTTAAGACTAACTTTATCGAATTTAATCCAAAGCTCTTCGTTTTTTATGTCTTTTATGGTAAATTGATCATTTCCTGCTTTAATAGAAAAATCATTTGTAATCTCAAGAAAATCTTTTTTCGCTTGAGCGAATAATATGTTCGATTCTTCCTGTATTGTGCCGAAGAAGTTAACAGACTTCATTATATATATTTTATTCTAAATCAGCTAGAAATCCTAAAAATATTGTAAGCTCATCTTTTAGCCCTGAGCCTCTTTGGGTAGGATCTATGACTGTTATTTTAAATTCATCATGTGGGGTTTTCGCGGCTAATCTGTCAAAATTGTAATCGAGGTCTCTGGACATATTTGTTTCGTAAGGTATAACCATAGGAACATATTTCTTCTTCTCGTTAAATAACACCGTAATCTCAGCTCCAGACCCCGCGCCAGATGTAGATTTTATTGTTTTTGATTTCACATCTGTAATACCAGCAGACTGCGTTATCTTAACAACATCTCCGGTAGATTTAACTTGTAGATAGCAGTAAGTTCTAAATGATAAAGCTTTAGCTCCTTCGTCTGTCGGGGACTTTTTAAAGAACACCATAGACGAAATCGTAGCTTGTTTTTTATTAAATGAATTTAAATTTGTGGTTAAGTCTGGACTACCATTATATTCAGAGATAGGGGGAGCTACTTTGCTGAAAGACAGTCTTTTCTCACCGAAGATACTTGCGACAGGTTGATTTGAACTTGTGGCATTAATCCTAGCTATGAGGTTGCCTCTCTCATCACTAGATTTAAAATGCCTGTTTAAAGTAAGCTTATCGAAAGTAGCTATAATTAAATTGCTCTTAGTTAGATTTTGATCTTGAAAAGGCGGGAATGGAAAGCTGACAGTGCTGTCGCTTAAATTAAAGTCTTGAGCTAGGACGTAATATTTTCTTACTTCTATCGATCCAGAATTTGTTGTGACTTTTTGTACAGGTCCATCTTCAATCTTTATTTCTTCAGTGTTTAAAGAGAAGCTTTCATCAGCGTAATAAATCACAACCCCAGCTATGTCGTCTAGCATATCACTTAACTCAGAGGAGGTTTTAAAATATTTATTAGTAGCTTCATCTTTCGAAAGATTGAAAGTTAAGTTGATGTCCCCTTTATGAGATATGCTTGGTTCAAGTATGTAGGGGATCTTTCTATCGTATCCGACTTTTGGAGACACAAACCCTTGCCTGTCAGAATATTCGTTTAAGAAGAACAGGGATTCTGGCTCTGCGAGCCTGATCTGGAGTATATCATAACCTGCAAGCTTGCCTTTTTCATTTGGAGAAAAATCTCCTTCCGCATTTTTATTAATAGTATTATCGTATACCTTATTTCCGGCGCTTGTCTTCCCATTAGATTTATCAAAAGCTTCAACAACTACATCAAAATCTCTAATCGGGACGATTCCTTCTTTTAGAACATCATTAACAACTACCCCTGAAACGTTCGAGACAAAGTATCCATCTTCTGTAACAGCTCTTGCAGCCTCTACGCTATTAAGAGCTTCAGGAAAAGAGAAAGAATTGTCTGGCTGAGTAATGAAATCTGAACCAGTTATTTCTAAATAGATATTGGGGTCGGGCTTGTTTCCTTCGCTTGGCTTTCGAATGGTCACTCTTCTGCCAAAATTGAATTCTAATTCTTCTCTTGAAGATTGGAAGGTGGAAGCCAGCTTTGCTGAATAAGCAAATTCAGGAGAAGGTTGATCCTTCACAATCGCGATATCACTTTCTTGATCGCTGGTTAAAGATTTTGAAGCGGGGCTGTCTAGGAACTGAGAAATGTTTTCTACGTCTAAGGGCCTTAGCTTGTATATGCTTAAATGATTTATTACAGAAAGAGCGTCTTTATTTGGATCTACTACAATTTTTTGATCACTGTCTCTAGGAGGGTAATATGTTGGTCCATAGTATCTTTCTCCCATTTTTGACCATATCGCAAATTCATACTCTTCTCCTTCTTCATCTAAAATAAAAGAAGCTTTATATCTTTCGTATTTTTGATACTTAGGATCATCTATATATTCGCCACCCGGTATTACTTTCTCATGTTTTTTTATGCCTTCAGCCTGTTGCTCAAGGAAAGTAGCTTTAGAAAAGGCTTCTTTCTTAACGAGCACGTGATAGCTGTCGTATTCCTCAAAGGCTATATTATCTTCCTCTCCATTCCAACACTGCCAAGAAATTGTTATTCTATGTCCAGTTTTAGATTTCTGTTCTCTAGGTGATGGCATAATTTATTGTTATCGTGTAGGTCCAAATTTACTATTTGTAGCTACTGTATCTGTATTGAGGTTGTGGCTAAATATATCATCTGTTTCCACTCTTACTTTTTTCTCTTTTTTGAAAGCTTTAAATTCTGCGTCCGCAGGATCCGGATGTCTTCTATTGCCATCGTTGGGTATATCTCTCGGTGCTAAGTTTCTGAATGGATTAGCTGTGTGTGTTGTGACTCCTCTATTATCTCCAGCTACGACTACTCCTTCTTCGCAATTTTCATTTATCTCTGCTGTTATTTTATTCCCGTCAAGATCAAGACCGAAGACCAAAGTGGCATGATCTTTATATTCCCCGTTAAAAAATACAAAATTTGGGTCGAATTTGTCAGGATTTATATTCGCCACAGACCTTAAACCTTGTGACTCTGGAGCTACGAAGATATACTCTCCCGCATTTAATTTGCTCGCTTCTTGAATATAGTTATCTACATTTGCAGCAGTAGACTGTCTACCTCCTAAATATAATTGATAATATTGACCATCCCCAGATATATCTTCTCCACTGAACACTCTGCTTGGATATACTATCGTATCCTCGTTAATATTAGGAGCAAAGGCCATAGGGGTGTCGTATATCTGCGATGTCGCCGTACTAAAATTAGAAATAGCTTGACATGTGCCTCCTCCATTTGGAATTATATTATCATCAGTAAGATTAATCCCGAAAGTATAAACAAAGCTGGCTTGAGTAGCGCATTCTGCCGTACATATTCTTTCCAGCAGCACTGTGAAGTATAAATACTGACCCGGCACAAGATAATCAGAAAGCTTGCCGTTTTCTGCAATCTGTTGGATATTGTCCCCTTCTTTGAACAGCATGTAGGGGCTGCATTTGAAAGTAGTTTTGGGGGAGACATAGTTAAAAACGTTACCACATAAGTTAAGATTTGCAACGTCTGCATATTTAAAGCTAATGCTTTTTGTTTCTATTTCTCTTTCATCTGAAGCCGCATAATACGCTGGGTTGACATTCCAGAATCTATTACCTTCACCATCACTAGACTCTCCTTTTATGTAAGGAACCCTGCCATCTTTTTCTAAACCAGCGTTAGGGTTTGCAAGTTCGCTTGTATCAAAACTTCTTATGTCATATTCATACTTTTCTTTCCATCCCGGCTCAAGATTACCTGCATAATATTTTGTTTCATCTTTATCTATGTATATACTACCACCTTGATCTACCAAGTTTCCGTCTCCGTCCCTTAAGAAACCCGGATATCTATATAGCTCCTTATGTATAGAGAGTTTATACTCTTCGTCTGGTGGAGCAACCCAGTAGCCTTTTGATTCAGTAATATTTTCAGCAGAATCAGACCATGTATCGCTATGGCTATTTTCCCATATAAAAATTTCCGTGTTTAAGCCCGGAGGGTTACAGGATTTTTTAGTGTCTTCTTCGTTCCATACGGGTTGATGCCTTTTGCCCCTGTGATCTATCATTCCATGATACCCCGGAACTAGTTTCTTTTGGAATACATCTCCATCTTGCGCTGCGTATTCGCAATAATCATCTAATGTGACTTCAATTGGACTACTGTCGGCTTGATAATCTTCTAAATTATCTCCTTTAATAAAATTTCTAGAGACTAGATACGTGTCTCCGAACAGATCAGTTTTATCTGAATATTCACCAATAACATAATCTTCGAGTACAGCTTGGTAGTATGCTAAGATCGCTAAGCCCTCTCCAGATGGGTCTTCTCCAAATACATCATCGTCAGTTAGTGGTTTTAATCTAAATTCTGGACCCATACCATCAACGCCAACAGTTCCTTGACTTGGACTTAAGCTGCTTAAATCAAAATTAAATTTGAACTGAAGGGTTAGTGGAGTAATTCTATCTATAATAGGGCTGACTGGGGGTGGAGTTACATATGTACTCGTGCACCCGCCGTCAGCAAAAACCTCTTCGCAGGTTTTGTCTTCGTGAAATTCTCCGTCACAGTTACTTTCATAGACAGAGTCTTCGCAGGCTTGTTTGATCGTTACTGTGATCGATCCGTCTGGATTTGTTACTTTTGTTTCCGTACTGCCTTCTTCTGTGCAGCAAGCTCCTTGTGGGTTGGGCTTAGGAATCGGGGGTTCTCCATTTGGAATTTCAGGCCCGGGACCAACGATAACCGTACCGTCTTCTTCTTTTACATCTTCCGGCGGTCCGTCCACTGGGCCAGTCCCTCCGCCGCCGTCACCTATAGATCCCTCTTGATATTTAGCTTCAACGTGCTCCAAAGCCATAATGTCATAAGAGTTCTGTTTCTCTGTTATGTTTATAACTTTATACTCTTGAGCATGACCAGAGGCAAATTCTTGATCTAAAGTATATTGCCTGTTCTTATTTATGTCTGAGGATAGTGGCTCGATAGACCAAACTAAATTCGCGCCAGAAGCATTTTCGTAAGATTCTTTATATGAAGAAATTGGTAAGTCATTGGGGCTGCTAGCGTTTCCGAAGTCAGATAAATCCGCAATAACAGAAGAGTTGTCATAACCTGTTATGGCATAATTAGCAAAATCCAAAGATGCTTGAACTTCCTTATCGAAGAAAATCTTCGTTACTATGCCGCTACCATTTACAGAGAATTCTGAATGATAATCTCCAGTTACAGCTATCGCTTGGTATCCGCTAAAGTGAAGAGTTTGAATTTGGTTCTTTCTGATTTCTGGGAAGTCGGCAGAAGTAAGAGCTTTATCTGTATTATCTGCGTTTCTGGTGATGCTTTCTATAGTTTTGGCGCTTATAGTTTCTTCTACATCTACTGTCCCGTGAGTTTGTTTTAACGCAATTTGGTATCCGCCGCCAGCAATACCTGAACTTGACCTTGCTGTTATAGGATGGAAGACTCTTATAGTTATGCTTGAAATACCTTCTGCTTTTTCAAAAGAATAGGAAACCTCTTGAGGGGCACCCCGTCCGTCTGGCGCATCGTGTATCTTTGTATCGCCATTAAGTAAGGACTGTATTTCGGTATCGGCATCAGCTTTTATTTTTGCATCAAAATCTCCGCCATTGCTTCCGTTAGCTCTATAAAACCCTAAACAGCCATATAAATCTCCATTTGTAGCCGGTTCTTTATATCCATCGCCACCTACTACAACTGCGCTAGGATCGTGCGGATTATCTCTTCCATCGGGGTCGGGGCTTGACTTAGTATATTTGCTGCCCAGATAATCACTACTTTGTACTACCACTCCGTCAACCACAACTTGCACTTTCTTAGGAGCAATCTTTGTTGAGCCGATTTCAAGATCGTTAAAAAATTTGTCGCTATTAATAAAGTTGACTTGAAACCTCCCTTGTCCGATATCTACGGCTATTTCGTGGTCTGTTATAAAATGAGAAAGATTGCCACCTTCCTCAAGACCGTCCCCATCTGCGTCGTTGACTGTAAAAAGAGTGACTCCTCGTTCTCTGGTATTAAAATCTCTATAGCCCGGTTTGTTTTTGCTTTCTTCATCAGTTAGCTCTTTAAACTTTTTGACAGTTTTCGTTTCGCCCGGCACTTCTGTCTCTGTTATTGTTTCCACACAATTACTTGGAGTAATTTGGGATGGCTCGTAATAATTTGAAGGCGTCAACAGCTCTAACTTATACTGTTGATTTGGCATAAAATGAAGCGGCTTATCTATAGTAATAGCGTTCCCAGTTATTGGGTATAAATTAGTATCACCAATTCTTTCGCTTAAATAAGACGGAGTATTAGCATATTCTACTGGTATTATTTCTTCAGCTTCTTTTTCGACTCTTAACGTTCTGCCAGAAAGCTTTCTGTCATTTCTAAATTCATCATAAACACTAACAATGTCTCCCGGGCGAATATACATCCCTTCCATACCTGCGGTAAAAGTGACAGTCTCTGTTTCTAGTATTTCACTTTTTAATATCCATTCGCCGAACCTCTTCGCCTGCCCTTCGCTCGTGCAGCCTATGGCGCTAGTCTCAATTTCTCTAATTCCGTAGCGCTGTATTCCCGCCTGATCTTCCACATAGCAAATAGCAGGTTTATATAAATTATTTTTGTCGCTGTATCTAATAATAGCGACAGTATGTCTTGCTTTTTTCGCCGAAGAAGCATAATTAAAAACTCCATCGGCTACGTTAGAGGTAGTGAAAAGATATATTGGATCTTTTGGCCTATCTTGAGATACATATATATTCCCGAAAGCATAATATACAATAGAGCGAAATGCCGAAGCTAGATCATTTACAACTTTATAAGCCTCTTCTCTAGATGTAATTAAATGATTGAGAGTGAATCTTGGCTCGACCCCACCTCTCCCGTCAGGAACAAGAGTATCGCAGTATTTAGCTATTTCATACAGTGTCCATTTGTCTACATATTTTGCATCTATATAATCTCCCAAGCCATACCTATTATTAGTAACTAAATCATAAAAGCACCAAGCGGGATTGTTCGTCCATTCTTTTTTAGCCTTAAAACATCCATCCCAATATTCTAAAGGTTCGTTATAGCTTCTTAATATAGGGTCATAAGTGTTAGGAATCTTTACTTTCAACAGTTTTGTATCGTAAGCTCTATGCGGTATTCTTTGAAAGAATTCCGCGCTAAATTTCGAATATACCATCGAAGCGTAAGGGTAGCGCAACTTAGAATCATACACTTCTACTAATGAATCCACGTACGATTCATTTTTAAGAAATTGGTTAAAAGAGTCTGGGGTAAGTCTAACTATCTTAATTTCCCAACCTTGAAAATATTTATGATTTTTATTGTTTAAAGTAGAAAACGCTTCTCCCCATTCGCTTTTGTTAAAATCTATATGCAAGCTTTTTACATAGGGCTCGTTTATTCTGCCAAATATTTCAAAAGTTTTTTCTTCTTGCCAATTATAAAATAATCTCTCGGGCTTTTCAGTCGTTACTTTAAAGTGTCTGGTGTCAAAAACTGGCCTAAGAAAAACAGAGAATTTTATTTTTCTAGCCTTTATATCTCCTGAGCCAAATTTTTGAGGAGTCTTGCCTTTTTCTTGATCATAAAATCCCCTTTTTACTTTTTCGCCGCTTTTAAATACTTTTCCTTTAAACCCTTTAGGAGTCCTGTCTCCAATTTGGTCATTAGGGTCGTCTTGCAAAGTTTCAAATAATTGTGGAACTCTTAGGTTAACTTTTACAGCAACGCATTCTTTATTATTAACCATGTAGACTTTCGCATTTTTATCCACCTCTCCTACTAAATGGGGTGGGTGTGGCGTGTTGTCGTCTAAATAGTATCTAGGTATCTTTCCTTCTCTCGAATCTATAGTGGGGCCGAAAAGTCTTTCTCCTATATTTCTAAAGAGAGTAAGCTCAAAAGCCGTATCGTTTTTACTATTCTTAGATAGAGGTAGGTTTGAATTAAGGGTAGGGAGCTCTCCTTGCGGAGATCCGTTTTTCGACTCTATGTTAACTTCCTGAAAGTTATAAAATCCATCTTTATCTACGACAGGGACTTCGTTCCAATAAACAGATCTTAAGAATCCCAGCTCTGAAGATTCGACGCCTTCCGAATTAAGAGCTTTATAGGGAACAATTTCTGCGGAGGAATATCCGACTTGCCCTAAATTCCCTTTAAACATATACTCACCAGTTACTATACCCTCTATGCCTCCTTCGCAAATTAAATCTGCTACAGTAGCTTCGCTTGTAGCTGAATATAATTCTACTTCTTGACTAGTGGCATTACTTTGCGCTGATATAGGTAAGACTCCCGCTTCGTCTTGAATAGGAATTCTAGCTTCTCTCTCTTTCGGTCCAATTGACATAGCGTATTAATTAATCAAGGGGTGGGCGGGTTTTTCAAGGTTGGGAAAATTTCTGTAGCCACTTCTTTTGCCTTATCTCTAACTTCCTCTTGTCCTTCTTCGTATTCTTCTTGAGACATTATATCTGTAGTAGTAAAAGTTTCTCCGTCGTTAGTAAGCACTAGCCTCGTGGTATCGTTTGAAACGTTGTGTTTTAAAGTAGGATCAACGAATCCGGGTTCTCCCGTAGATTGGTCCCATTGGTTTATTCTATCTTTAAGGATTTGCTCGGCTCCAACTTTTCCTGTCGCATTTCCATCTTTAGTCTCTGTTAAAGACTTAGCTCTATAATCTAAACCATAACGATCAAGCCCCCAATATCCGCCTTTCATTTTGTCGTTAGAGTTTGTAAAGTTTCCGTTCTTAACATCAGAAGTTTCAATACTAGATTGTACAACCTGACTTCCAACCATCAATCTCCCATAGCCAATAAATATAGGCCCACCTTCTCTGATTGTGTTTTCTGGGCCAGAGAATATATACGATCTTCTTCCTCCTCCCTCTATTTCCCTAAAGTCATCAAATTCAGGCATAGGCTGAAGAAGATTCGCTATACCTGCCGCAACCAGTCCAATGCCTCCCATAATTAAGGAAGCGCCAAGGAAAGTGCCAGCGCCGAAAGTAAATACTCCGACAGCTATTAAAACGACTCCTAGCACTATAGCGAAAATATCATCAAATGCCCCTTCTAAAACTGGTATGATGTCAATAGTTTCTATATTGCTCTTAGGTAAAACTAGTTCTGAGGCCCTTATGCCTTCTTCTGTGTTTATGTCTTTACTTTTGTCGTAAACAAAGTCTTTACCGTTAATCATCACCCTGTATTTTATATTTTGTTTTTCGTATTCTATCAAAGAGGCGAAAAGTTTTTTGCTTTGAGACTCAATGGCCCTGATAGCTTCTCCGACAGTAGAAACTGAGAACTTCCACACATCTCTTCCTACTTTTTCTCCGAGAGCTCCGTGAAGTTTTATAGTTGTAAGCTTGTCGTTCATTTTATATATCTATACACATCTACTATTTTATTAAAATAAAATTTTGTTATTGATTGGGTAACGGGATAACCTCCCCATATGTGATGAAACATTTCTCCTGCTGAAGGACAAACTGCGAAGTGATCATAAGGGGGCATAGATCCTTGCTTGAGATAAAAGCATAAAATATCATTTTCTTGTATATCTTCCACTGATTTAGGGTTTATTTTTTGTAAGCTATCAGAATTCATAAAGGCAGCTTGCGTAGCCGCGTTCGGGTTCTTTTGTGCCCAATTTTCGCTTCTGCTGTTTAAGCATTCTGGTAATTCTAAATTAAAGTTTATTTTTTCTTTTAGATAATTTTGTATTAAAGAAATACAATCCTGTTTGCCCCAAATGAATTTTTTATCAGCATAAACAATGCTATTTTTTTTATGATTATATACCCTGAAAGTATTATATACTGTATTGTAGAGTATGTAGTCTATATTGTGTCTTTGGCTATTGAGTTTGTCGGTAACGCTAAACTCTTCAACTTTATTTGTGTGAGAATGATAGCTAGCTTTTATTCTTCCAAGCATCGTCGCCTCTAGATAATTGCGAGGACTGATTATAAAATGTCTAGACTTATCTGGAGAAAGATTTTCGCACTCTTTAACAGCTGCCCCTTCTTCAGACTCATATATTAAACCGCAGCACTCGTTAGGCTCTTCTCTGAGCGCATGCTTTTTAATAGATAGCTTTATGTCTTTAGTTAAAATCATCCTCCTAAAGTTTGTTCTAGTCTTGTGGCATTAGGGAATCCGCCAAACTGTAATTCGCCTTTATTAAAATCATTAGTTCCGTCAGTATTTACTGCTCCATTTTGTCCCCATCTCAACTTACATCCTTCTAAAGTTTTCGAGCACAAGTCAGCTACCCAAAAGTCTGGATTTGGCGGAGCAAATTCTGTTGTTGTTCGAGATGGAATATCTTGTCTAGCTATAAAGTAGTATTTTATATTATTTTTTTCCATATAAATACAGTCGCCTTTTGTATATGTATTTCCTTTCTTCCAGACTCCTTCCATAGGAAACTCGAAATTAGCATCTACTCCTATAACTTGATAAATCTTTTGATCTCTAACATCCGCTATTGGAGGAGCTTGGTCAGGCAAAGTTAGCTCGCTGTCCCTTATCCCGCATTTTGCTAGAAGCTTGCTTGTTGTCCCGGGGCCGGGTTGTTCATTTTGGTAAGCCGAATTGCCGCTTGCTTCAGTCGCGTTGAATCCAACAGGCT
>Ga0310342_100003094_pt1 | contig 10867 bp, 9 predicted proteins | sample S15DNA20500_MG_FD_206155 | JGI IMG/M metagenome (GOLD analysis project Ga0310342, IMG submission 206155) | Marine microbial communities from station ALOHA, North Pacific Subtropical Gyre - S1503-DNA-20-500_MG | ecosystem: Environmental > Aquatic > Marine > Oceanic | place: Pacific Ocean: North... | reverse complement strand
ACTGCACATTTAGTTCTTGAGGGAAAATATTACGAAGAAAATTTATAAACCTAATAAATTAGTTCACAAATAATAAAGTTAATACATTGAAAATAGACGTTCAAGGTATTTAACTTAAATATGTAGTTCTAATGTTTTGAAGTTTAGGTAGGGGAATCCAAATATGACAGTTCAAACTAAAACGATTAATATTCCAACCAACGGATTTAGTGATGTAGTTGATTTAACAAACAGGGTAGAGGAAATACTAGTTGATCAGGATATTAATAACGGTATTGTCAGTCTCTTTATTCCAGGATCAACAGCTGGATTAACAACTATCGAATATGAGCCTGGCTGTGTGCAGGATATCAAGAATGCGCTTGAGAGGATTTTTCCCGAGTCAGATCACTATGCTCATAACTCTCGTTGGGGGGATGGTAATGGATTTTCTCATATGCGAGCTGCTTTTCTGGGCCCTTCATTGCAGATTCCTTTTAAGAGTAAACATTTAATGAGAGGAACTTGGCAGCAAGTGGTCCTTATTGATTTTGACAACAAGCCTCGAAATAGGGAGATTATTCTCCAATTCATCGGAGAATAATCTCCCTATTTTACTTATGTTAGTTTTCTTCTCTAATGTTTTTATAAACTAGGGCAAAAAGAGCAGTGTAAAGAATGGCATCTACAAGAAACACAAACTGAAAACTGATAGATGCTAATAGTCCAGCAATAAAGGGACCAAATGCATTACCAAGCATCATAAAACTAGAAAGCAGGGCAAAGGCAGTCGCCCTTTGATTATCAGGTATGATTTGGTTAGCCTTACCATATGAAATTGTAATAATTCCTCCAGCAAGGATAGCTAAAAATACACGAAGGATAAGTAATTGTAAGTTAGTCTGAATAATGATTAGGCCCACACAGATTATAAATCCAAAAAAAAGACGCCTTAAGAAAAGTATTCGGGTTGGAATTTTCCCAATTTTTCTCCCTGAATACCAAGCTGCAAAACCTTCACCGCAAGCTGCTAAGGACAAAATCAGTCCCGCTATAGGAGCTATATGGATAGGGTTTTTGGTTAAGGTGTTTACCAATAAAGGAATTGCAGCAAGAAAGGTTCTATCAATTATAGAAACAGTCAATAAGAGAACAGCAAAAATCTTAAAATGAGGTAATCGAAATAATCTTAATATTCCTTTTAAAAATGTTGGAGACCATTTATCTAATGGAAGGTTGGTTTGTACTTTTGTATTCTTGTATAGAACTTGAAAAAACAGGAGAGTGACTAGGCAAAGTCCGGATGTAACAAAAAATGTATATCTAATTCCAAGCCATCCAGCCAAAATTCCCCCTACTAATGGGCCTAAGGCTAAGCTGATTGTTTGTGTAGCCTGCAGGGATCCAATTGCGCCACTCACTTTATTGGGAGGGCATGATTGGGTTAGTAAAGATACTGAAAGTGATCCAAAACCACCAAATAGACCAGAAAAGATTCGCAAAAATAATAGCTCGTATACATTTCTTGAGAGCCCCATAAGAGCCCAGAGAATAAATAAAGCTGTGGAAATTCGAATAGCCATGATCTTCAAGCCATATTGATCAGCTAGCTTTCCCCAAAAAGGTCCAACAAGTGCAGCTATTAAAGGACTAATGCCAATCAAAACCCCAGACCATATAGCAATTTTTGTGGGAGAGGTCACTCCAAGCTGTTGGATATATAGTGGCAGTAATGGCATAGCAAGTGTGAATCCAGCGGCTATACAACCTGCTGATAAGGTTACAGCGAATTGGTTTCGTCGCCATTGAGACTTAAAACTCGAATTATTTTCCACAATAAAAATAAATTCTGATAAAGGGATTAATAAGGGTAGATTAAATAGGATTTATCAAATAAATACCGTATATGAAAATTAAGGAAAAGGTTTTTATAAGCATGAATTAAAAACATAGAGAACAGATGTTGCTATTATTAATAGTAGGATATTTATAGCAGGTTACAAAAAATTATTTGATCTGATTAGTCCTCGAATGATTAAGTAGGTAGATCATTATAAAATTAATCAATATATGTGAAATTATTGATGGAAAAAGAGTTCCTGCTATTTCAAATAAACATCCAAACAAGAATCCTCCAAATATAGTATAGAGCGTCCATGGAATAAAAACCTTGTTTGGAATTAAATGCATAAGTCCGAATAAAAGACTAGTAGGGAAAATACCAATTAATGGCTGAATAATCCCCCGAAACACAGTTTCTTCTGTTGTGCCGCTACAAAAGGCAATTAAAAAGATTTGCCAATCTTTTAATGGAACAAATATTCTTTTAAATTCAATGTTAAGGATTTGGGCCCATAAGAAGGTTTTAATAGCATAAAGAGAGAATCCAACCATAAGTAACGCTACGGCAATAGCAAAGCCCAGGTCAGTTGCAAAGTGCATTAATTCCAAATTAACAAATAGATTGAGAGACAGCCGATTTTGGAGAATTAAGATACAGAGAGCTACAAGCAGGAACACCGAATAGAACTTAACGGCAGTATAAATAAAATTCATAAGCTATCTTGCTTAGTTAAGTCGGTTGTTCTAAGAGGAATGTTTTTTGTCCACTGAAACTAGTTAGGTATGGCCTGCCGAAAACTGCAAGTTATTGAATAGAAACTAAAGTTAATTTCAAGTAAGAAATAACGCTGATTTTTCTGAAGTAACAAGGCCTTCTATTGTATATTTCAGGTTCGGTAATATGCATTAATATCAATATATTTTTTTGTTAAATCACAGGTCCAAAAATGAGCACTTGCATTTCCATCATTAAACTGGATTGTCACATCTATTTCTTTTTTTTGTAAAATCATTTTAGCTTTTCTCTCATCAAAAGGCACACCTTCCCCGTTTTTACAGACTTGGATGTCTCCAATGAATACAGATACACCCTGACTATTGAAGTTGACTCCAGAGTTGCCTATAGCCATTAAAATTCTACCCCAGTTAGCATCTTCTCCAGCGAGTGCTGTTTTAACAAGTAGAGAGTTTGAAACTTTGCGAGCAATTATCGTAGCATTGGTTTCCGAGGAGGCACCAACAACCTTTATAGTCAAGAACTTTCGGGCACCCTCTCCATCGCGAGCTATTTGATGAGCTAGGCTTTGGCAAACCTGAGTTAATCCTTCTAGAAAGTTTTTATAATGCTCTCCTTCGTTGTCGACAAGCGGTGAGTTAGATGCACCATTGGCAATTATTGCAAGGGTATCATTGGTTGAAGTATCTCCATCTACAGAAATACTATTATAGCTAAGGCGACACGCTTCATTTAAAGCCTTATAGAGTAATTTCTGAGTAATGGATATATCTGTGACGATAAAAGCTAATGTTGTAGCCATTTGCGGATGAATCATGCCAGCACCTTTGGTGATCCCTGATATCCTGATTTGTTTACCCTTTATATTAGATATAGCACTGCAAACTTTTCGGCCGGTGTCTGTAGTAAGTATGGCTTGAGCTGCGGTTTGAAATCCACTAGGTGAAAGCTGTTGTTTGAGATAGTCACTGTTGGTGACAATCGGATCCAAGGGAAGTGGAACACCAATAACTCCGGTAGAACAAACGAGAACTTGTTCTCTTGAAATGTTTAAAAGCTGTGCCGCAATCTCAGTCATGCGCAGAGCAGTGGTTAGACCAGTTTTTCCAGTACATGCATTAGCATTACCAGAATTTACTATTATCGCTCGCACCACGCCGTTATTTTGAATTAGGTGTTTTTGAGATATCTGGACTGGGGCAGCTTTGAACGAATTTTCTGTAAATAGAGCTGCACCTATTGACGGAGTTTCAGAGAAAATGAGTGCGAGGTCTAAATCAGATTCTTTTATTCCAGAATGAATACCAGATGCTTGAAACCCTAAAGGAGGAATTATTTCAGAAGCATCAATTTTCCACTGCAATAGAATAATCCTTTCTTAGATGTAAAATTGAAGGGTTGCTACTTTTTAATTTTTGAAATAATCAAGCTTTTAAGAAGATTTTCCGCGCGAACGAGCTCCTCTTTAACTCTATCAGGAGACGTTCCACCTGTCACCGAATGGGCATTAATAGAATTGTCGAGCATAAAGAGTTTAAAAACATCATCTTCAAATGACAATGAGTAGGTTTTATAACGTTCCAAGGAGAGTTCAGCTAGCATAATTCCTTTTTGTTCACACTCTAATACGATAGAACCAGTTATCTTATGTGCTGACCGAAAAGGAACTCCTTTTCGGACGAGATAGTCAGCGATGTCTGTTGCAAAAATAGAATCGTCATTAAGAGCATTTTTAGCTGCTTTAGAATCAATCTTCATAGTTTCAATTATAATTTTAGAAATATGAAGACATTCAAGAACGGTATCAGCACTATTGAAAAGAAGTTCTTTGTCGTCTTGTAAATCCTTGTTATAGGTTAGGGGTGTTCCTTTAAGTAAGATAAGTAGACTTGAAAGATTGCCAATTAGACGGCTTGATTTACCCCGGACTAATTCCAATGAGTCAGGATTTTTTTTCTGGGGCATTAGGCTACTTCCAGTAGTAACTTTATCTGAGAGGAGAATCCATCCAAATTCTGGAGTGGAAAAAATGATTAGGTCCTCTGCCAATCTACTTAGGTGTATTAATGTAGTGGAAGCTGCAAAAAGGAAGTCAAGAATATAATCACGATCACTAACTGCGTCAAGACTGTTGTGGGTAATCTCAGAAAATCCAAGTTCCTCTGCTAAAAATTTACGATCAATTGGAAAACTACAACCCGCCAAAGCCCCTGAACCAAGTGGCGAAGAATCAGTTCTTTGGAAGGATTCTTCAAATCGATGATAATCTCGTAAGAACATCTCAAAGTAGGCCAAAAAATAATGACTAAGAAGGACTGGTTGTGCTTTTCGAAGATGTGTATAACCAGGTATTATGAGGTCTTCATGTACTTTAGCTGATTTTATAAGCTCCCACATCAAATCCTTTAATCGTTGCTTTGTTTCATTAATTATTTTCTTAACAAATAAACGAGTATCAACAGAAACCTGCTCGTTTCGGCTGCGACCAGTATGGAGTTTTAGCCCTGTAGGACCAATCTTTTTTACTAAGAGATTCTCAACATAACTATGGATGTCCTCGTCAACAGATTCTTTTAAAAGAGCTGGCTGATTAGAAATTTCTGTTCGAATTTCATTAAGACCATTAACAATACTCTTGAGTTCATTCATTGTAAGGATATCTATTTTTTGCAAAGCTTTAGCATATGCAAGAGATCCCTGTATATCTTCTAGCACTAAACGTTGATCTGTTTCAAAACTTCTATTGAAGCTCTCAAAATCTGCATTCATTTTTTCTGAAAATCGGCCGTCCCAAATGCCCACATTAACTCCAATATATGTATTGACAGATTACAAAGATTATTCTTCTTTGATTAAGGAATTTGAAGATTTCTGATTTAATTTAATGAGTGCCCGAATATGAGCTGGCAATCCAAAAAGATTGATAAAACCCTGTGCATCTTGCTGACGATAAGTGGTTGCTTCACTAAAAGTTGCTAAGTCTTCACGATATAGTGAATAGGGGGAAGATCGACCTACAACGGAAGATTTTCCTTTAAAGAGTTTTAAACGTACAGTTCCTGTTACATATTCCTGACTCTTTATTACAAATTGATCTAATGCTTCCCGCAGAGCTGAAAACCATTGACCGTTATAAACTATATCGGCATAGGTGATTGAAAGAATATCTTTGATCCGCTGTGTGTCTTTATCTAGGCATATTGACTCGAGCTCTCTATGTGCTTGGACAAGAAGGGTTCCTCCTGGCGTCTCATAGGCCCCTCTAGATTTCATTCCAACTAATCGGTTTTCAACCATGTCAACCCGACCAATTCCATGCTTTCCACCAATCTCATTAGCTGAATTGATTAATTCTATAGCATCTAAGCTTTCACCATTAATACCCACAGGAGCTCCCGCCTCGAAATATATTTCGATGAATTGAGGTTTATTAGGGGCATCCTCTGGGGAAACAGTAAGTTGCCACATTGATTCATCTGGTTCGCATGAAGGATCCTCTAAGATCCCTCCTTCATGACTTAAATGCCAAAGGTTTCGGTCCTCACTATAGATCTTTTCCTTACTTGCTGTGATTGGAATATGGTGTTTTTGGGCGAAATCTATAGCGTCTTCTCTAGATCGTATATCCCACTCCCTCCAGGGAGCGATAACCTTTAAATGGGGAGCAAGAGCTTTATAGGCAAGTTCAAATCGAACTTGGTCATTACCTTTCCCCGTACAGCCATGGGCAACTGTATCAGCACCTTCTCTAAGAGCAATTTCAACCTGACGTTTGGCCAAAATAGGGCGAGCCATAGATGTGCCTAGAAGGTACTGTTGTTCATAAATTGCTCCGGATTTTAAAGTGGGCCAAATAAAATCTGTGATGAATTCCTTTCTTAGGTCTTCAATATACAATTTAGTTGCTCCAGTCTGGAGTGCTTTCTTTTCTAGTCCATCAAGCTCTTCAGACTGGCCAACATCTCCTGCCATAGCAATAACTTCACAGTTATATTTCTCTTTAAGCCAGGGAATTATTACAGAGGTGTCCAGGCCGCCAGAATAGGCCAAAACTATTTTTTTGACCATGGTAAAACTCCTTTATTATTAATTAGGATTGCTCATTAATAAAAATAACAATGCTTTTTGAACATGAAGGCGATTCTCTGCCTGTTCATACACAATCGACCTAGTGGAATCAATAACACTCGTTGCGACTTCATAGCCACGGTGTGCTGGAAGGCAGTGCATAAATAAAGCATCCTTATCGGCCTGATTCATTAGGGAATCATTCACTTGATAATCCGCAAAAACGGATGCTCTTTGTTCCGTTTCAGCTTCCTGTCCCATGCTAGCCCAAACATCTGTATATACAATATTAGCTTGTTGTGCAGCTTCATTAGGGTTCGTTAAGATTCTTATAGAACCACCAGTTAAAGCTGCCGATTTCTTTGCAGTTTTTATGATGCCAGGATTGGGTTCAAATCCCGGGGGAGTAGTTACAAAAAAATTAACTCCAAGTAGAGCTGCTGCTAGCATAAGAGAATGACAGGTATTATTGCCATCACCAACAAAACAAAATTTTAGTTTGTTGGTATTTCCAAATCGCTCGTAAACAGTAAAGAAATCTGCGAGTGCCTGGCAGGGATGTAGGAGATCGGTCAAGCCATTAATGACCGGGATTTTAGCATGTGCTGCTAAATCAATCACCGATTTGTTTTTATATGTGCGTGCTACAATTCCATCAACCCATCGTTCTAGGTTGCGAGCAACATCTTTAATAGACTCTCTTTCACCCAGCTTAGTATTGCTATGGTCAAGAAAGACTGAACTACCTCCCATGCTAGTCATACCGACATCAAAAGTGACCCGAGTTCGCAAAGAAGGTTTTTCAAAAATCAAAGCTAGATTTTTGTTATTTAGCACACTGGAAAAATCTAAGGGCTTTTCTTTTAACATCTTTGCAGAACTAAAAATTAAAGAGATGTCACTGGCATTTAAATTCTGAATTGAAATTAGATCGCTAACACTTAGTTTTTGATTACTCATATTAAACTCTAAATTTTTATTAAAATGTTCCTTCTAAAATAACTGACCAGTAGAGTGTTCTATACTGTTGTCAATTATTCTGAATGATCTTTAGTTGATTGAGACAAAAGTTTGTCTAGGGTTTTAACCAACTGGTTGATCTCCTTTTTGCTTATGATATATGGAGGAAGGAAGCGTATAACGGTATTAGCTGTCACATTAATAACGAAACCAGCCTCAAGACACTGGTCTACTATCTCTCGACCTGGGAAATTGAGTTCAGCTGCCAGCATAAGCCCTTCTCCGCGGACATCGACAATGCAGGAGTGTTTCTTCTTAAGCTCTAAAAGTTTTTGTTTGAAGAAAATTCCTTTTGTTTTAATGTCTTCAACCATTTTTTCCTCTTGTAAAATTTTAATAAATTCGAATCCAAGTCTGCAGGCTAAGGGACCTCCTCCAAATGTAGTTCCATGATCGCCAGGTCCAAAGGTTGCAGAGATTTTTTTAGAGGTAAGAACAGATCCGAGAGGCATTCCAAGGCCTAAAGGTTTTGCAAGAGTCATAATATCAGGCCGAATACCGTATTTCTGAAAATAAAAATAACGCCCTGTTCGTCCTAAACCACACTGAATTTCATCAAAAATTAGCAGCGCATCATTCTCATCACATAATTGGCGTGCTGCCTGAAGAAATTCTTCTGTACATGGATACACACCACCCTCTCCTTGGAGTGGTTCAATAATGAGCGCACAAATCTTTTTATTAAATTTTTTCTTTAGCTCGTTTACATTATTTTGTTCTACAAAATGGAAACCGGGTACTAGTGGCGCAAAAGGTTTGCGATAAGTATCATTAGCAGTAGCAGACAGTGCTCCATATGTTCTACCATGAAAAGAGTTGTTCAGCGTGAGAATCTGATTTTTATCTTTACCAAGATTATTTTTATAGAAATAACCTCTTGCCAGTTTAAAGGATGCATCAATTGCTTCTGTTCCGCTATTACAGAAAAAGGCTCTTTCCATTCCAGATATTTCTAACAATTTTTTAGCCAAAAGTGCCTGATAAGGGTGATAAAAAAGATTAGAAACATGTAGCGACTTTTTAAGTTGTTTCCGGATTATATTATTGATTTTTGGATGGTTGTATCCTAAAGCATTAACAGCGATTCCAGAAAGAAAATCAATATAACGTTTGCCTTCATAGTCGTAAAGAATGCACTTACGACCTTTTTCAATGAATAATGGATATTTTTTGTAATTACTAAAAAGATTGTCAGCTTCAGATTGAACAATTTGTTTCAAATTCATAGAAAGGTCCTCAATTTACCGAGTCATAATCCTTGAATACAGAAAAATGGTTGACTCTAGCATTTTTAAGATCATAGAGATTAAATAAATTGTACCAGATGTTTGGTGTAGCTTGATTATAGAAAACAAGATCAGTAAGTCAGTTATTGGATTGTGGTACCGATTTGCTCCTCAAATGATATTAGCCGGAGGAGACAATCAATTTCCTTACCATCAACAATATGAATCTTAGAGATACCTTCTTTTAGTGCTCGATCACAGGCACGTGTTTTGGGGAGCATACCTTCAGTAACAACATTGTTTGATCGAAGTTTATTAAGTTGTCTACTGTTTAAATTTGGAATTAATTTTTTATTTGAATCTAGAATTCCAGGAACATCAGTTAGGAAAATTAGTCGATCAGCATCACAAAGAATTGCCACGGCAGAAGCCATTTCATCTGCATTAACATTGTAATAAGATCCATCTATACCTAGTCCGACACAAGCAATAACAGGGATAAAATTATGGCTAATTAGTAGGTTGATTAATGTTGGATTACCTTGAACCACTTCTCCCACCTGACCATAGTCAAAGCCGGTTCCATTTCCTGCTGAATCCCAGTGCTTTTGCGCAATGAAACTTTCACCATCGGCACCACATAATCCAACGGCAGGTATACTAAATTTAGAGAATGCTGCCACAATATTTTTATTTACTAGTCCTGCAAGAACCATTTGAACCACTTCCATAGTTTGAGGAGTAGTAACTCTTAAACCATTTTTAAATTCAGACTGAAGTTGCAACTTATTTAGATAGTACTTAATTTGTTTTCCGCCACCGTGCACAATGATGAATTCCAAATCCTTATTTTTAAGCTGTACAAGTTGACCAACTATTTTGTGAAGTAACTCTTGATCGGTTAACAAACTACCCCCAACTTTTACTATTAAACGCACCAGCGCCTCGCTATTGTATGAAGTTAATGTTATTAACTCTTTCTTTAGGATAAATTTTAAATAAGCCCTAAATAAGCCCTAAAGTTTCTTCAAGTCCCAACATTACATTCATGTTTTGGACCGCTTGTCCCGCTGCACCTTTGCCTAAATTATCAATAGCTGAGACAATGATTAGATGTGTCCCGGCTATTTCCCAGCCAATGTCACAAAAGTTAGTATGCGCGACGTATTTTACCTGTGGGAGGGTGCCTTCTTTAAAGAGACGAACCATTGATTCATTAGAATAGTTAAGATTTAAACAGTCTGAAACATCTTTTGCATCAACAGGGTCAGACAGTTTAACGTAAATTGTTGAAAGGATGCCTCTATTTATAGGTAGAAGGTGAGGTGTAAAGATAACTTTTGAATTACCTAATTCCTGCCAGATTTCAGGAGAATGTTGATGTTGATTAACTTTGTAGGCATTAAAGTTTTCCGTTACTTCTGAAAAATGTGTGGCTGTCGATGGAGACTTTCCTGCACCAGAAACACCTGATTTAGAGTCACAGATTATAGTGCTGTTATAGTCGATTAAATTAGCTCGATGCAAAGGGATTAGAGGTAGAAGTATTGAGGTTGGATAACAACCAGGATTAGCTAATAACTGAGCATTTTTAATTTCCAGTCGATTAATTTCAGTAAGTCCATAGACGCTTAGCTCTAGTTCACTAGGAAATAGGTGCTTAAATCCATACCATTTGGAGTATTGATCTATATCTCTCAAACGAAAAGCGCCACTTAAGTCAATAACTTGAAGGTTGTGTCTTAATAGTTCTGGAATGACTCTATGAGATGATTCATTCGGAGTAGCCAAGAAAACTAAATCTATCCCTCGTTCCTTTAGTAAGGAGGAGTTAAGTGGTTCAATCGGCAGATTACATTGGTTTATAAAATGGGGAAGAGCTTGACTAATAGAAATTGATTTTGAAGAGATACGTTCTTCATTCAAAGTCATTAGGGTATTAAGATTAATTTGACCATGTTTCAGAAGCAGTCGAATAATCTCAGCGCCGGAGTAT
>Ga0310342_100003092_pt1 | contig 10870 bp, 10 predicted proteins | sample S15DNA20500_MG_FD_206155 | JGI IMG/M metagenome (GOLD analysis project Ga0310342, IMG submission 206155) | Marine microbial communities from station ALOHA, North Pacific Subtropical Gyre - S1503-DNA-20-500_MG | ecosystem: Environmental > Aquatic > Marine > Oceanic | place: Pacific Ocean: North... | reverse complement strand
CTTGGTATGGGACAGTGAAGGAACTCGCTACCTGGATCTCTTTCCAGGTTGGGGATGTAACCTGCTGGGCCATTGTCCTGAGCCAGTTGTTAAGGCGGTTCAGGATCAGGTAGCACGCCTGATGCATGTCCCAAATTCGTGGCATATGGAGGCACAGGGCAAGTGGGCCGAGTTGTTATCCAAACGAAGTTTTGGTGGACAGGCTTTCTTTTGCAACTCAGGTACCGAGGCCAATGAAGCAGCGATCAAGTTGGCCCGCCTGCATTCTCCGCCGGAAAGATACAAGATCATTACATTCGAGGGTGGTTTTCACGGTCGCACTCTGGGTTCCACCGCTGCGACTGCCCAACCCAAGTACCACGAGGGGTTGGGACCGTTAATGGCCGGATTCAGTTACGCGCCCTATGGTGATGCATCAGCAGTGGCTGAATTGATTGACGATGAAACGTGCGCGATTCTGGTTGAACCGGTACAGGGTGAAGGTGGCGTTTGCCTGCCGCCGGACGGTTTTTTAGCCGACCTGCGTCGAATGGCAGACGATCACCAACTTCTTTTGATGTTTGATGAGGTACAGACAGGTTGCGGTCGTACGGGTGACTGGTTTGCCTATCAGCATTTTGACGTTGTGCCAGATGTGATCACTTTGGCCAAGGCGATCTGCGGCGGTATAGCCGGTGGGGCGTTGTTAACCACTGCCGAAATTGCTCCCAGCCTGCGGCCTGGTATGCATGCGGCAACCTTCGGTGGAAATCCAATCGCGTCAGTGGCCGGTATTGCGACGATCGAGGTCATCGAAGAACAGGGGCTCCTTGAGCGTGCTTCTGCTTTGGGTGAGTTATTTAAGCAAAGATTGACCGACTTTGCTGCCCAGTGCGGCATCGTTCGGGAGGTCCGCGTATTAGGGTTGATGGTGGGTGTTGAACTGGACGTGGAGGGGACTCCTGGAGTAGAGGCTGCCATGCAGCAAGGTGTGTTAATCAATTGTACGCAGGGAAATGTGCTGCGACTTCTGCCGGCGATGACTTTGACTGACCAGCAAGCCGAGGAAGGCTGCGATGTACTGTGCCAGGTGATTGAAGGTTTGGCATCTTAGAAGAGAGCCAAGTTTCAAGTAATGCATTTTCAACGACTCTCCTAACACTGAATTCTCATACTTTAAACAAAAACAATGCGACATATTCTTACGCTATTTGATCTGTCAGTTGATGAAATTCGTGATATTTTTCGTATTGCGGCCGAACAGAAAACCCTGTTGTTACAAGGGAATCGGCAGGCTCTCTTACCCGGTCGTGTGATGGGTTTATTGTTTGAAAAACCATCGTTGAGAACCCGAGTCAGTTTTGAAGCAGCCATGGCCCATCTCGGGGGAAGTTCGCTTTTTTTGGGCAAAGATGTTGGCTGGGGGACTCGAGAGTCGATGAAAGACTTTGCCGGGGTACTCAGTCAGTACGTGGATGTGATTGTTTGTCGCTCGCGTGACCATGATCAGATTGCAGACATGGCCAGGCAAAGTGACTGTCCCGTGATCAATGGATTGAGCAGCATCTCCCATCCGTGTCAGGCATTGAGTGACCTATTTACGTTGAATGAAATTCGTGGCAGTTTGAGTGGTGCAACGTTGTCCTACGTGGGCGATGGCAATAATGTAGCACGTAGTCTCGCTGTGGCATGTGGAAAATTAGGCGTCCGCATTAAAATCGCGACCCCCCCAGCCTACGCTTTTGAAGATTGTTTTCTGGAACATCTGCGCCAAGAGATTCCAGAGCTCGAGATATTCGTCATGCAGGATCCGCTGGCTGCTGTTGAGGATGCGGATGTGGTTTATACTGACGTTTGGGCGAGCATGGGACAGGAATCTGAAATGGAAGCACGTCGACACAACTTTAAAGGCTATCAAATCAATGCGGAGTTGATGGCGGCCGCTCCGGCCAGCGCCTGCTTCCTGCATTGTCTGCCGGCACATCGAGGGCACGAGGTAACCGATGAAGTGATGGACGGTCCTCAAAGCCGAGTCGTACAACAGGCAGCCAATCGCATGCACGTTCAGAAAGGTATCTTGGCCTGGTTGTTAGGTGGATAGTGGGTGGAATCCCCAATGGTGGCTTTCGTTAAATTGATACAGGATGTGTTTTTCTCGGCGCTCAACCCTTTTTTTCGTGAATCTAACCTCGATTTTGACACTCCAACCCTTGTAGATTCCTTATGCCCCGCCACGACCGCAGACGTTCCGGCCAATTACGCCCTCTCAAAATCCGTCGACGCTATACACGATCAGCGCCTGGCAGCGTGTTGATTCAAGCGGGCCGAACCACCGTTTTGTGCACCGCCAGTGTTGAGTCCAGTGTGCCACCTTGGCTGGCGGGTAAGGGTAAAGGGTGGATTACGGCTGAATACAACATGCTGCCTGGCAGTACCAATCCTCGCAAATCGAGACGCACCGACGGACGTTCAACAGAGATTCAAAGATTGATTGGTCGTAGCTTGCGTGCTGTGGCTGACCTCGAGGCCTTGGGGGAACAGATGATTACGGTTGACTGTGACGTTCTGGAGGCCGATGGGGGAACCCGCACGTTGAGCATTTCCGGGGGGCTGATTGCCTTGGTCGATGCGGTTGCAAGTCTTCGTGGCCAGCTTCCGGATCCTGCTCGATATCCGCTTCGTGATAGCGTGGCGGCAATCAGTACCGGTATCGTTGATGGTCGGGCGGTCTTGGATTTGGATTATCCCGAGGATTCGACTGCCACGGTGGATATGAATGTGGTGATGACCGGCAGCGGTCAATTCATTGAAATTCAAGGAACCGGTGAAGAGGCGACTTTCGACGATGATCAACTCAACGCGATGGTCAAGTTGGCGCGACGGGGGATTCGTGAACTGACCGAGTCCCAGCGTAAGTCGTTGGGAAAGGCGTGGCCCTTCTGACCAGGCTAATCTTGCGGGATACTGCCGTTGGGTTCTGCATCCGGACCATTGCGAGTGGTCAACGACTGCCAAATGATAAGATCGATCTGATCATTCACAAAATGGCTTGAGCCATCGGCTGCTGCGATATTAACGCCACCGGGATGGGCGCTGCGGGCCGAGGCATAGGCATTGGCAGAATTATCGGAGACACATGGATAAGCATCCGCCGCTGATCCACAAGCAGGAATACGATCCTCGTTGTTGGTGACGTGGACAGGGTTGGGTTCAAACTTTCCAGTGAATGCCGAGGCTCCCATGGCACCCAGAAACCATGCCCCGCGGCAATCGGCCGGATTTTCTACCGGCAGAATCTCGGATACCAGGATGGTTTTGGACTGTCCGTCTCGAAAGTCACGAATCGCCACGCCTTGATTGGAGGCCATTTTCCATTTGCCATGTGCGGAACTTCCACTGGCGGTCTTGCCTGTTTGTACAACCTCGAATGCACCATTGTTTTGCGAGTCTGTATTGATGAACACGTTGTTGCCAAAGTTGCCGACGTAGTTTGCTTTGGCCAGTCCGCCGGGACCGACGCCCATGACCGTCAGGTTGCCAGCTTCGGTCACCGGGGTGGAACTTGGACAGATAAATGACGCTGGAGCCAATGTCCCCGTATTTCCGGAAGCGGAAGGGCAATCCTTGACAATATTGGCTGCCGAGCTGGTACAGGTGACCATGTCCTCATACATCTTTTGCTCGTCAAAGGCTGGTAAAATGGCCGCCAGCCAGTTGGGTCCGACACAATCGGCCGTCCCGCTGACGTCGTGACGGTTACTGGCCGAGCAATTCACGACACCCGGGGGTAGGGATTTATGGGTATTGTGATACTGAAGGAGAGCTTGTGAAATTTCCTTGACCTTGTTCAGGCAGTCAGCACGTCGACCTGCCTCACGAACGCGATTCACAGCCGGAAGCATGATCGAAACAAGGATGCCGACGACGGCAATCACCACCAAAAGTTCTACAAGGGTAAAACCCGAGACTCGACGATGTTTGCGATCCATGTTATTCTCTCCGGGGTAGTTGGATGCTCGGTCGTAATCCGGTTGCTTTCGGGCCCAACACGTTCGCAGGCCACGCCACGTGTGAAGGTTACGTAGCCTTCACACGTTTCGAGGGAATGAACCAGGGTGGACCTTCCCTTGGGAACTGCCCGTATCGGTTAAGACCCGTATCGGTTAAGAGTTGGACCTTAACTTCTTTAGGATAACGAGTCGATGGATGTTCCTGCAAGTAAGTCTCTCAAATCAGCAATCGATGACAAATCGGCGGTGATCGGCATTCTCGGTCTCGGTTATGTCGGACTCCCTCTAATCAATGCCTTCATTACGGCAGGATTCAAAACGATCGGTTTTGACGTTGATCAAAAAAAGATCGAAATGTTAGCCAAGGGCCAGTCGTACATTGGTCATATCAGCTCCGATCAGATTCAATCATGGACCAGCCAGCAGAAGTTCTCAGCGACTGCCGACATGAAACGCATTGCCGAGGCAGACGCGTTGTTGGTGTGTGTACCAACACCCCTGAATGAAAGTCGGGACCCGGACCTTTCCTACGTCGAGTCCACCATGTGTGAAATTTTACAGGCAATGCGTCCGGGTCAGCTTATCGTTCTGGAAAGTACCACCTATCCCGGAACGACACGTGATGTCGTGCTTCCTATTCTCGAACGTTCCGGTCTTCAAGTTGGAGAAGAATTTTTTCTGGCGTACAGTCCCGAGCGAGAGGATCCTGGCAATCCGGATTTTTCTGCTTCGCGAATTCCCAAGGTCGTCGGTGCTGTGGAGCCCCACAGCCTGGAGCTGGCCAACTCGTTGTATTCCCAGGCAGTTGTGCAAACGGTTCCCGTTTCCAGTTGTGAAGTTGCCGAAGCGTGTAAAATTTTGGAGAACACTTATCGCTCAGTCAACATTGCGATGGTCAATGAACTCAAAATTTTGTTTGACAGGCTGGGTATCGATGTTTGGGAAGTGATCGCAGCGGCCAAGACAAAACCATTTGGGTTCCAGGCTTTTTATCCCGGTCCAGGTTTGGGAGGTCATTGTATTCCCATCGACCCGTTTTACCTCAGCTGGGTGGCCCGTAAGCATGGTCTGCTGACTCGCTTTATCGAATTGGCTGGTGAGATCAATGCACATATGCCGTCGTACGTTGTGGAAAGAATTACCAAAGCGCTCAATGAACATCGTAAACCGATCAATGGTAGCCGTATCGGGATTCTTGGTGTCGCTTATAAGAAGGACATTGATGATCCCCGAGAAAGTCCGGCATTCAAGCTCATGGAATTATTGCAATCTCGAGGTGCTATTTTGAGCTATAACGACCCATTTATTTCCCGATTGCCGGAGATGCGACACTATGATGTTCCCTTGTTGGAAACTCAGCCGTTGAGCCGTGAATACCTTGCGGGATTGGATTGTGCGGTGATTACGACCGATCATTCACAGTACGATTGTGACTTTATCGTCCAACATGCACCGTTGGTTGTCGATACGCGTAACGCTACGCATGCAGTGGTCCAGGAAAGAGAAAAGATCGTCAAAGCATAGGGGCCCAGGGCGATTCTGCAAATCAAGTTCCATGGACGCCTTTGCGACTGAGTCGGTCTGCCCAATAGATGGGTGCTGGCAGCCGCCGTTGGTACAGGACGGATTGTACCCATTTCACTGCAGTTGCCACGTCCATACGATGTCCCGGCGAAATGAAAATGGGACGTTGACTGCGGTTTGAATTCCGCAGGGCCATGGCCACGATACGATTTTGATATTCGACCGGTGCTGGCGTGCCTGTTTCCAGACTGCCGAGATCAACCTGGCCACAAAGACGTTTTTTAGTGATCCCGATCGTGGGAAGATTGGCCTGGATGCCAAGGAGTGTGGCGACGCCGGCACGTCGTGGATGCAAGATGCCGCTGCCATCCACCATCACCACATCGGTCAATTGCCCGACTTGTCGAACCTCTGCGATCAGTTCCAGCAGTAAGGGTAGTTCACGGAATGCCAAATAGGAGGGAATGTAGGGAAAGGCGACTCGACCGTGCCGTTGGTGTGACCAGATCAGTTTTCCCGATTTTATTTCGACCACGGCATAGGCAGCAACTCCATGTCCAGTCGATGTATCATAGGAAACATCCACGCCGCCAATTCGCTCGGGTGGTTGAATGTCGACTGTCAGTGAAAGCTGTTCCAAGGCGGCTTGCTGTCGTTGTTCTAGTTGTTCCAGTGGTTTTTGGCCGACAAAATTGAAAAATTGGAATTGTTGGACGTCGACCCGTCCGGAATGGACAACAACACCTTCGTTGTCAAGACATCTTGATTTTTCCCGTTGGCTACCCGACACGTGTGTTCCCAGGTCTCCATTGGATCGGACGACCCGATGGCACTGGCAATCTTGATTGTGGTCGTGGTGCAGCAAATAGTATCCTACCCAGCGACTGGCCATCACGTTGCCCAAAGCACGCGCCAGGTCACCGTAGGTTGTAACTCGGCCACGCGGCACCTGAGCGAGCAATCGGTGCAAATGACATGACATGTTTGGCAGTTGGCCAAGGGCTTCCATTGTCTTTTCAAACGCCTTGATAAATTCGGCTTTTGGACTTTTTTTGAACCTGCGCCTGTGACTTTCGCTAAGTCAGGAAATGAAGGTCAGGAAGGTCAAATTTTAACATCGTCGGAAAGTCCCTATTGCGCATGGGCCTCGATACCGTATACTGAAGCCCAGTTCAGGACAACCGTTACTGGTTCGAGTTTTAATCCCCGGCTGTCCCTTGCTGGTGGCTGGGACAGACGGATAGAAGGGGCAGATCCCGTGCCTAAAATCAAACGAATTCTTGTTACCGGTGGGGCTGGTTTTCTGGGATCTCACTTGTGTGAGTGTTTGGTCGCCGATGGTCATGACGTGGTTTGTCTGGACAATTTTTTTACCAGCCAGAAGTCCAATGTTGCTCATTTGCTTGACGCTCCCAACTTTGATTTGATCCGGCATGATGTAATCTCGCCGATCTATCTCGAAGTTGACGAGATTTATAATCTTGCCTGTCCAGCTGCACCGGGACATTATCAATTCAACCCAATTCGGACGGTCAAGACGTCTGTACTGGGGGCGATTAACGTGCTGGGGATGGCCCGACGTTGTCGAGCAAAAGTGTTGCAGGCATCCACCAGTGAAGTCTATGGTGATCCTGACGTACATCCTCAGCCAGAAGATTACCGTGGAAATGTGAATCCCATTGGACTTCGCGCGTGTTATGACGAAGGGAAGCGAGCAGCAGAAACTTTGTTCATGGACTATCACCGCATGAATGGAGTCAATATTCGTATTGTGCGGATTTTCAATACTTACGGACCACGGATGCACCCATTTGATGGGCGTGTTGTATCCAATTTCATCTGCCAGGCACTTGCCAACCAACCACTGACGCTGTTTGGAAGTGGTGAGCAAACCCGTTCGTTTTGCTATCGAGATGATCTTGTCCAGGGTTTGATTCGGATGATGGATGTTCCGGATGGTTTTACAGGACCAGTGAACCTTGGTAATCCGGATGAGTTCAAGATTTCTGAATTGGCAGACTTGGTGTTGAATTTGACCAATTCGAAATCCAAGATTGTGCAACGGCCGTTGCCGGATGATGATCCGACGCGTCGCCGTCCGGACATTCGTTTAGCGAGCGAGCGGCTCGACTGGCAGCCAACGACAGGGCTTCAGGAAGGTTTGGAGAAGACCATCGAGTGGTTCCGCTCCATTAATTTGGCTCATTTTCGCCCGCCAACTCCCAATTATTGAAATGAGTCTTCGGCCAGGCCTGGTGTTTTAATGGGAACGTGTGTCTTCTCAAGCAGGGAGGTTTTTCCACGAAGCGGGAAGTTGCCTGAGGATCCTAAAACGGGTTACGCCTTTTTCGCAACGATCACGCGTGGCAAATCCGCAAGGTCTTTTACAAGATAAGATTCAGTGAACTGGTCGGAATGATTGACCAATGTCAAAATGGCCTGGTGCACGGCAGGTCCAATCTCAATGATCAGCGCTCCGCCGGGTCGCAGACGTTCGGCAGCTTGCGGAATGAGTCTCTGATAGATTTCTGAGCCTAGCGGACCGGCAATAAGTGCTTGCTGAGGCTCAAAGTCACGAATTTCTCTGGCTAATGTTTCCAGTTCGGATTGGGCAACGTAGGGTGGGTTGCTGACAATGTAGTCGAATTGGGGTTTTGCAGGAAATCCGCTTAATAGGTCACCTTCAACGAGTTGAATCCGATCATCGACCTGATGGTCGATGGCATTGGCTCGCGCGACTTTCAGGGCACGGGCACTTATGTCTGTAGCGACGACTTGGCAGCCAGGAACATGTCGTGCTGCGCAGATGGCCAAGATTCCACTACCGGTTCCCACGTCGGCGATTTGCAGATTGCCCGTAGCTTGATGTTTTTTGACCAGATCCAGTAATGCAACTACGACAAATTCAGTTTCTGGTCGTGGTATTAAAACATCAGGATTTGTCTGAAAACTCAACGAGAAGAATTCGCGTCGACCGATAAGATAGGCGACTGGCGTCCCGTCACAACGCCGACGTACCAGTTCACGAAAAGCACTTCGTGTCGCTGGGTCAGGAGTTTCATTGAAGGAGGTATAGAGTTGGATTCGCTCACACTTGACCGCTTCGGCCAGCAGTACCTCTGCGTCAAGCCGCGGACTGTCAGCGCCATATTGTTGGAAATAGTCGGTTGTCCATTCCAACAGTTTTCCGATCGTCCATTCCACCTCGGTAGCCATCAGTCCATATTTCCCATCGAATCCCGCAATTGGTTTCGATCGTGTTCTATCGATCCGTCTGTGAGCGGTTGCAGGCTGCCAGCGATGATTTGGTCTAGATTGTAGAGTACCAAACCGATGCGATGATCCGTGACTCTGTTTTCAGGAAAATTGTACGTGCGAATTCGCTGGCTGCGATCCCCGGAACCGACGAGAGTCTTACGTTCATTCGCCCGTTTTTCGTGCTCTTCCCGTTGACGTCTTTCATATAAACGAGACTTAAGAATTCTTAGAGCCTTAGCTAGATTTTTATGTTGGCTTTTTTCGTCCTGCATGGAAACCGCAATGCCAGATTCCAAGTGAGTTAAACGCACGGCGGATGCTGTCTTGTTAACGTGCTGTCCGCCGGGGCCGCTGGCGTGAAAGATGTCCTTGCGATAGTCGTCGGGTTTGAGATTAATCTCGACATCTTCCGGTTCCGGTAAGACGGCAACGGTGGCGGCAGAGGTGTGAATTCTACCCTTGGCCTCGGTTTCCGGGACTCGTTGCACACGATGCCCACCACTTTCATATTGAAGTTCTCGATAAACACCTTCACCGGCGAAGGCGAGTGAAATTTCCTTGAATCCACCAAGTTCTGTAGGACTGACTCCCAAGATCTCGATTTTCCACCTCTTTTGTTCGGCGTGTTTTTTATACATTTCATATAAATCTCGCGCGAACAACGCGGCTTCATCGCCACCAGTACCTGCGCGAATCTCTACCACACAACGTGTTCGTAAGGCATCTTCTCCGCCGATGTTCATGTCGAGTAGTTCTTGCCAGACCACTTCGCGTTGCTGCTTCAATTCAGGAAGTTCAGCTTCGGCCAACTCTCGTAGTTCCAGGTCGTCACTCTCGATGATTTCCCGGGTTTCACTGATCTGTTGGTTCAATTGTTTGAACGAACCGTAGGTTTTGGCAATTTTTGTTAGAGAGCCGTGTTCGCGGGCAACGGCTGCCATGCGCTGTGAATTAGATAGCACCTCCGGGTCGATAATTTGCCGTTCAAGTTCTTCAAACCGCGTCAGTTTTTCTTCGAGAAATTCTCGCATAGGTCCGATTTAAAATGGAAAAATGAAGAAATGTCCAGTGATAAATCAACGTCGTTGCCTCGGCAACCAATGCACGGCTCGACAGGTACTCACCAAAGACGACGCTCTCACGATTTTCGTACAACGTTGGTTTGCCCGTGGAACAAACACAAAGACAGCAGCGGGTAGCCAACTGTAAGGCCTGTCACCGCGATTTCCTAAGACGACTTCTTCTTGGTCGCCTTCTTTTTTCCCTGTTCCAGGCTGGCATAACCTGCCTCGGCAAACTTGCTCTTAAATCGTTCAATGCGGCCAGCCGTGTCGACGTACTTGAGCTTTCCTGTGTAGAAGGGGTGACAGGCGCTGCAGATATCCACTTTTAACTCTTTTTGTGTGCTGCGGGTTTCAAACGCATTGCCGCAACCGCACCTGACCTGGGTTTCCATGTATTTGGGGTGGATGTCTTTCTTCATTGCCAGTTTCCTCACATCTGATAGGCCACGATAAATAGGCCGCTGTTAATAGGCCGCTATGAGCATGGAGAGCAGCCGATCGATTGATAACCGGTGCAAATTGTAAAGTTCAGGTGGGGTGGGACACCCTATACGGCGTTAAGGTAACCCATCAGTCTAGGACATCGTGCTGCGGGTTACAAGAGGGAGTTTTCAGGCGGTCAGAGACGAACGTGTCGATGATGAGCTGGCCCACGTGATAGGTAACCATTGGCAAAATAGTTAACCCACCGAAATAGGTGATGGCGACGTCGATCCCAACGGTCATCGTCTTCTGGCTGCCGGAAATGGCCACAGCAATCGTATCTTCGCGGCGGAAGTTCAATTGGCGGCCGATTCGAAAACCGATCGTCAGGGCGACACAATGACATCCCAGCGTTAAAACGACCATTAGGCCATAGTCAAGCCCACTGGGGGAGAATCCCCCGCCAGTCTCTGAAAGTTGCCTACCTGACTGAATCGCGCCAATCAAAACCATCGTTAAAATCCCGCTTTGGCTGGCAACGTTCAGTTGGGGTTTGTGGTCGGCAACCCATTCTCGTACCGGGCCATACAGTCGGAACATCTGCCCCACGCA
>Ga0310342_100003091_pt1 | contig 10871 bp, 8 predicted proteins | sample S15DNA20500_MG_FD_206155 | JGI IMG/M metagenome (GOLD analysis project Ga0310342, IMG submission 206155) | Marine microbial communities from station ALOHA, North Pacific Subtropical Gyre - S1503-DNA-20-500_MG | ecosystem: Environmental > Aquatic > Marine > Oceanic | place: Pacific Ocean: North... | reverse complement strand
ATTTGCATGGAATCAATGCCTTCTCTCAAAACAAGCACTGGGGTTGCCGAGGGGCACTGGTCGTTGATGCACGACTCAGGTCCCATCACGCTCCACCCTTGGAGGAGGATTTTGCGACTTCGCGGGCTGTCGATGCACTCGGTGTCACGGGTGGGCCTTTGGAAGGGATCATTTGACGGGCGGTTTCTGCGATTTCGGCTTGTGTCCCTGGATCGGTCCACCCGTTGGGTCACAGCAGTTGGCCCGCTACACTGAAGCCATGTTTCTTGCCCAACTCGATCTGTTCACCTCGCCAAAATTCCAGGATCAGTGGTTAACCACCACACTCTGGTTTCTGGTGGTCATTTGGCTGGCGACACTAGGCGGTTGTGTCGGAAGCTTCCTGACAGTGGTTTGGGATCGCCGCGGAACCGACCGGGGAATCGTTTTCCCCCCCTCCCAGTGTGACGAATGTGGCCACAGTATTCGCTGGTATCACAATATTCCGATTGCAGGCTGGTTGTTTTTGAGGGGTCATTGCCATGATTGCGGCGCACCGGTTCCGATCAAGCACCTACTGGCTGAAATCTTTTTTGCGGGTTTGTTTATCGCTGCGGGAATCCTTTCTCCCTGGCTATGAACTGGCCTCGGTTGAATCTCGATGGGCAAACCGGGGTAAGTTCATTACAGTGCATCCGATGTTACCGACGCGGAGCCCTATTTCACTGATCCAAATCAGCATGTCGACAATCGCTTTTCACAGTGCAGGCGGCACGATGTCCGGTTCCAGACTTCCACTCAAAGCCGACGGTACCCAGGCCTGCTCGGTTCAAACAAGATCGGTATTAAAATTCGAAACCAGAAACCCCGCTTGTGTTTGCTCTTCCCGGGCGACGTTTGCCGCTTCGACGGCTTCTGCTCGGCGAATCCCCTCTTTATAAGCTGAACGATTGTGAAGGAATGCATTCATGAATTTGGAAGACAAAGTCCGATTAAACCGTGACGCGATTCGCGACTCAACGAGTTATGAACTGGCAGAATACGATATCAATTTTCTCAAGCGGGATGAAAACCGTCCTCTTCGGATGCAGCTTGAATTGCTCAAGACGGAAACCTTGCTGCGGGAAAACGACATTCAGTCAACTGTTGTCATTTTTGGCGGAACCCAAATCGTTCCGCACGATGAGGCCAAAGCGCGACTGGTACGTGCCCAAAATCACCTCAAAGATCGCCCCCAAGATCCGGTAGCCATCCGCGACGTGGCCCGCGCAAAAAGTATCCTCAGCAAATGTCATTACTACGAAGCTGCCCGCAAATTCGGCGAAATCGCTTCTGGCTCATCCCAAAACAATCATCAGAAGGAGTTTGTGATAATGACCGGCGGAGGCCCCGGTATTATGGAAGCCGCCAATCGGGGAGCGTTTGAGATTGGCGCAAAGAGCATCGGCCTCAACATCGAACTTCCATTTGAACAGGAACCCAATCACTACATAACGCCTGAACTCTGCTTTCAGTTTCATTACTTTGCGATGCGTAAGTTCCACTTTATCTTACGAGCAGCCGCGTTAGTCGTCTTTCCAGGCGGATTCGGTACGCTCGACGAGCTTTTTAATACGCTCTGCTTGCGGCAAACAAGTCGGATGCAGGAGATCCCAATCATTCTTTTTGGGCGTAGTTACTGGGATAGTATTGTTGATTTTCAGCAACTGGCTGATGAGGGGGTGATCGCTGATGAACATCTCTCCCTGATTGATTATGCCGAGACGCCAGAAGAGGCCTGGAAAATCATTACCGAGTATCCCAAGGTCGACTAATCGACCAAAGTGTCCTTGCTTGCCCCTCAAAAACAGGCCCGTTGCGGCCTGAAAATCCCCAACGCCGCTCCAAAGCTGTCCAGTTACCGAAACCTCATAGCTGTGTGCTGGAACGGTCAACACCAAAGACGCTGAGCTGGCCAAAAATCGTTACTTGTACTCGCCCGGTAGATTGTCATAATTCTGGTGGCGTCTTTCCCCAGGTCGACACGTCATATCGACACGTCGACCCACGACTGCCTAGCGCGACCGCTTGTGACTACCCCGCGCCGACAGGCAACGACTTCGACTTTTGTCGTGGGGCCACACCTGACGCCGCTGGATTGGCTCCCCACCCCTGAATTCCAAAGGAATTTCCATGCCTGCGACTATTGTTGGCTCAACCTTGTTTCGTTACCGGATATTCCTCGCCGTCGCGATCGGCCTGTTGAACGGCCCCTTGCCGACAAAGGCTGCTGACAATACGGCAACTGAAGCCGCCACCGAAGATCGGACGGGCAACAAAACCGCTTCAGACCAGTTATTCGTTGTTCCTGAAGGATCCCCCAAACAACTCCTTGCATTCATACAAAATCTGGCCGTATCGCGACCATCGTTTCAATCACGCGATGAAATGCGTCAGCACATGGAGCAGCTCGCGGAGGCCATCTCCACTGCTACCGACACCATCCTGGCAGGATCAGCAACTGACGAACAGGCAACCGAAGCTTTGGAATGGAAAATGCAAGCGTTCGACGTGCGGAAAAAACTTGGTGACCGTGGGGCGGCTGCAGAGCAGAAAACCTTCCTTGACTCTCTGGCCAACGATCCCAGGAAATCCATCGCTCAAGCGGTTGCTCGAGCCAAGGTCGAGCTGAAGTTAAAACGTTGGCGCTTTATGAACCCGCAAGAGCAGGCCGATTTGATCAACACGTTCGTCAACCAGGTCCAGCAAGACGGTGCCACTTGGAAAGATGTCGTGATTGCCCGCAACCTCGGCCAGATCGGCGAAATGGGGAACGACGAAATGGCCGTCAAAGCGCTGAATCAATTGCTGGCCATTTTTCGCGAATCACAAGATTCTGACATACGTCAAATGCTTCCCGAATTAGAAGCGACGGCACGACTTCTCAATTTGATGGGCAATAAACTTGAACTGGAAGGCACTCTCCTAAACGGCAATCCATTGGATTGGGAATCGTTTCGGGGAAAGGTCGTGTTGGTCGATTTTTGGGCTACCTGGTGTGGACCGTGCCGAAGTGAGGTCCCCAACATCCTCAAGAATTATCGTGCCTACCACGATCAAGGTTTCGATGTCCTCGGGATCTCGCTTGACAATACACGCGCGGCAGCTATGAATTATGTCAAGCAGATGGAGCTTCCCTGGCCAACGGTCTTTAGCGACAAACCTGGAGAAAGCGGCTGGCGCGCCCCAATGGCCAAGAAGTATGCCATCCAGGCGATTCCCCGAGCAATCCTGGTGAATGAAGAAGGTATCGTCATCAGCACGCTTGCACGGGGACCCTTGTTGGACCTTGAGCTGGAAAAGATCTTCGGCAAGCCTTCCGCCCAGCAAATACCGGCGAAGAACCCGGCGGCTAAAGCGGCTACCCAAGCCGACAGGCAATAACCGCCAGCAGGTTCTAGCAGCCCTTGGAAAACAAGGGTTTGTGATACAGGTTGGGCGCGCGACAACACCGCCGTAGCAGCACACCTAGATCGCACTGAATGACCAGGGCACTACAGAGACAAGGTTCTGCGCCAGGGGATAAAATCCTCCTGGCCAAGCCCTTCTGCTCGGGTGGAGTAGGCTCCGCTGGCCGTGGCAATGATGCACTCCAACAGTCGCTCGCCAACGCTTTCGATCGATTCACCTTGGCTAATGACTGTTCCAGCATCTTCGTCGATGATGTCAGGCATCCGACTTGCCAACTCGCTGTTTGATGAAATCTTGATCACTGGCGTGATTGGATTGCCCGTGGGTGTCCCAAGCCCGGTTGAAAAAACCATCAGATTGGCTCCCGACCCGGTCATTGCAGTGGTCGACTCGACATCTCCCCCAGGAGTACAAAGCAGGTTAAGTCCCGAGTGTTTTACCGGCTCTGGGTAATCGAGTACGTCAACTACCGGGGAAGTACCTCCCTTCTTGGCAGCACCCGCAGATTTAATCGCGTCGGTGGTTAACCCATCACGAATATTTCCTGGGGACGGATTGGCCTCAAAACTATTGCCCTCGCGCTTCAGGAAATCTTCGTAAGCTTTCATCAAATGGAGGAACCGATCGGCGATGGCGGGTTGAACACACCGCTCGGCCAACGCACTTTCGCAGCCCGCCAACTCCGGGAATTCCGAAAGAATGACCGACCCCCCCAACGCAACCAGTAAATCGCTGGTGTGACCGATAGCCGGATTGGCTGAAATTCCTGAAAAACCATCCGACCCGCCACACTCAGCCCCCAACGTAATTTGAGAGATCGGTGCTGGCTTGCGAACGTTTTCATTGGCCTGCATTAACCCGGCAAACGTATGCTTAATAGCAGTCGTAAGTAAGGTTTCAACCGTACCTAGCTGCTGTTGTTCAAAAATATGGAGTGGCTTGTTGAAATCTGGATTTTGACGGTGCAAATGATTTTGCAGGTCTGCAATCTGTGATTTTTGACAGCCGAGACTTAATACGGTTGCTCCTGCCACATTAGGGTGGTTGATGTAGCCGGCCAGTAATCCACACAAATTTTCGGACTCGTTATAACCCATGCCGCAACCTTCCTGATGGGAAAGAAAGCGGATGCCATCGACATTTGGGAACACACGATTGCCATTCCCGCTGACGACCGAAGCGGTTGACTCGGTTGCCAGAATCTCTTCGGCAGAAATGCCGCTGCGATACTTGTTGACCAACTCTGCAGTTTGTGCGGCGTAGCTGCTGGTATGGCCAAAACCGAGTTCATGCAGCATTGCCTCTCGCATGGTCTGCAAGTTCCGATTCTCACAAAATACTAAAGGCAAAACGATCCAATAGTTGCGGGTACCAACACGGCCGTCGGATCGATGGTAACCGGAGAAGGTCCTGTTTTCCCAACGCGAAATATCAGGAGCCTGCCAGGGTGGAGCCTGTTTACGTGCCACCGGCGTGTCGGTTGCATGGACAATATTTTGGGGGGTGAGACGTTCACCAGCACGGACCGACTGGGTGACTTTAGCGACCGTAATGCCATACATTTTTAAATGGCTGCCAGGTTCGTGAGACCGCACCGAAAATTTGTGCTTTCGAGGCACATCCACCGGCAACACCATCGACTCTCCATCATGCGAGATGTGGGTGCCTGCGGGTAGATCGACAATCGCAACAAGCATGTCGTCGTCGGGGTGGACTTTTAAAGTTTTTTCATTCATAGAAAAATTCCAGGTGATCAAGATTTGATCGGGGTGGCGCCCGGTGGCGGTGTTCCTCCACCAGAGCGAACATAGGTGGATCGCCCCTGGACGTATTCATCCGCCGACGGCAAATCAGTAATGGAGTCCTCTTGATTGATATTATCACGGTCCGTGCCGGCTTGCTGACATTGCGAACCTTCAAAAATCTTTTGAAGGTAAGGCCGACACCAACCGCAACCGGTACCAGCCCCGTAACAATCTGCAAGTTGAGCGGGCACCTTCGGTTTTTCCAGCCTCAAATAGTTCAGCAGCTTTCGCTTGGTAACGTGAAAACAGAGACAGAGTTCATCGTCAAGGTGCATAGGAGGGCCTTGTTGGCTAGACTTCCGAAATATTTTTGTGTTCCAGCCGGGCAAGTCCTGCCGCCCCAATAAAACCAGCGTCTCCTCCGAGCGCCGCGAATTCGATTTCGACTTTGTCGCGGAGGGTGCGGAATATGCGCCGGCGGGTTTCTGTCCGCACGCCGGCCAGAAATTCCTCTCCCAAGGGATGACCCGTCCCGCCGAATGTCATGGCTCCGCCAAGGATCACTCCATCTGGATCGATGGTGTGAATCACATTGACAATTCCAATCCCCAGATACCGGGCCGTCTCAAGGACGATCTGGCGAGCCAAGCGATCCCCCTGTTCGGCCGCCTGGGCAACGACTAGCGGTGAAAGTTGACCTTCACGACCTTGAAGCGAACTTTCTTGACCAGCAGCAAGCGCTTCTTCCGTCCGGGCGATCACGGCATACGCACTGCAGTGTGCCTCCAGCGATCCGCTCTTCCCAAGACTATCACGGCGGGCATCTTCCCGCAAATCAATAAGCAGGTGCCCACACTCACTTCCACAACCGTGGCTCCCCTCAATCATTTTGTGGTCGATGATAATGCCACCCCCGATGCCAGTGCCAAGCGTGAGCAACACCATGCTATCGTACTCTCGGCCGGCACCTTGCCAATACTCACCATAGGCAGCCGCATTCGCATCATTGGCAAAGGTAACTGGCAAGTCACAGTGGTCACTCACCCGTTCCCGAATAGGAAACCCCCACCAGTTCGGGAGATTCCCAGGTTGCACCAGGACCCCATTTTTAGTGTCGATCGGGCCGGGTGTCGCCAAACCAACCCGTGCCACTTGTCCAACTGGAATTGCCAATTCCTCGAGCAACGACCGCAATGCCGCTCCCATCCGCTCGGCAGCGTCTTCGGCGGGAGTCTCCGTGTGGGTAGGAATCGAGTGAAAGCCCAGGGGATGGCCCTCCTCGGTCACCAACCCGATCTTAATGCTCGTACCACCGACGTCGATGCCCGCGAACAGGGGAGCCAACGGGTCGGACTGGGGAGGATGCTGCTGAGTACTAACCATACGGCCAATTCTAAAGGACTTTCAGTCCGACGCCCACCGGGTCGAAGCGTTCTGCTTCACCACAGGAAAAAACTATCGGTCGTTGTGAGGAACCCGCAATTGGGTGGACGACATGTCGGCGCGAAAATCGGACTCCGATACCTGATCGCAAATCGCGGCAAGAGCATCTGGCAACGCAAGTTGCTCCAAAGTCAAGAACTGCTGGTCGCTTTTGCGGCCAAACACGAGAAACCGACACCCATGCTCTGCCAGGGTGTTGATTGCGGCAACTTGCTCCAACGCAGAAGCATAGTAACGCTGTTGGCCAATACGACTCATTGTATCTGCTCCTACAATGAATGTTGCGCCGGGGACCAGGGCTGCCTTGCCTGCAAACACCGGAGCCCGTGTCAGCAGGACCGGCTTATCCTTAAACTGCTGTAAACGGTCGTCCAGTTCGAGAAAATCAAGCGGCGGCTTGTCGACATTGGCAATCGAAATTTCGTAGCAAACAGGCAAACCCAATCGCTCCTCAGCAAAGGCGGCCATGCTGCGGTGTCCTTCGTGCAACGGGTGAAACGCGCCCGGAAAAAGCAGCTTGGGACTCACGCCATTCTGTCCATTGTGGAGAACCGTGTCGCGCGCACCGAGAACTAACTCGGTCCAATCGTGGGGAGCGGTCTTCTCGCGGAGTTGAACTGTTACGTCCTCAGGCAGGGCCAACGGCGGCGCAGAAATACCACAGGCCGTTGCCACCGTGTGCAAAATCAACTCCGCACAAAGCTGTTCCTCCTCTGCCCGTGAACGACGATCTTTCACCCATTCGCAACTTTGAACCACTGTCCGCGCTGACGATTGCCAGGCAATGTGTAAACGATGGCCGCCTTTTTTGGCGCGCTTGGTCGCCAGGCTTGCCGTAGCAGCAATGCCGCGGAGGGAGTGGACGTTGGCTCCGCCAAGTTGGCGCGCTCGGTCAAATGCTACCATCGCCATGGCACAAGCAGTTCGTTGGCTGCAAGCGGCATCGACTGACCCACCCAACCACTGCTCCAGCGCAGTCCGGGCGTAGGGAACAACGACCTCCAGGACACTGGCGGACGCACCAGGCACCTCGAGCAAGGCGCTTGCGGACCGACTACCACCGCCAGTCACCGCCAGGACAAATGGACAACCCGCCATGTGGATTGCTTCGGTGAGTTCTAGCGACGATTCGTTCATGAGTAACCCGACATTACACGAGTAAATGGACATCGATGTTCATCCGGGTTGGTCGCCCGTCCGACAGGCGTCCCTATTGATTTAGTCTATCAACCGCCGCCCATTGCCCAAAATGGTGGTCATGGGAAAATCGGCCTGAGGATGCAAAAAAGCAACGTGTGGCCCCAGGACAACATGAACCACGCTACAGTTAAGCCGACCTGGACCGCCAGCAACGGATGGGTGGCCGCACTATCTGGTTCATCGGTCTTCTTGGAAAAACGGCACGAGGTTTGCCCTATGGGACCTTTCGAACGGTCCGTCGCACCCCACCCCTTGTGGAACCCGCTTCAGGTCAGACGCCGACGATAAGAGAGCCGCGCCGGAAGATACTGTTTCGGCCTGAGCGTGGAGGTTAAAATTCAGACAACGACTCATCTGCGTCTGCCTGCTCTTTCATGGCAGCAGCTTCGCGGGCCAGGACGAACTCGGGGCCAGGTACGTAGTACTGGATATCATCCGTCAGGTAATACGGGCTTGGTAGTGTTTGACCACCTAATTCCACCTGGCAACCTGTCGAAGCAACCCCAGCCAACAGCATCAGACCCGTTGCTAAACATGTCCAGCATCGTTGGTTTTTCAATTCAGCCTTCATCCTTAGCTTATCTCCACTGTCGTGTCGCGCGTAACACACGCCATCCGAGGCAAATGTCCCTAGGATCGTTATCGTCGACACAACCCTCAAATCTTCTCTTTCTTTCGGACTTTTTCGATTTACGTGCTCGCAATGCTAGCCACAGACAAACCTCGATGGTTCCCCAAACTGCATAAAATCGCCCCCATGGCGTGCAAACTGGTAGAATTAGCTGCCACCGGTCCCAGAGGCCACTCCCAGATGACAGACACCCGCTAACCCCCCCTCTTACGACGCGCCGATGTCCGAATTGCGAACTCAACGATTGAACCCCACCTGGTGCGCCATCCTGCTGGCCCTGCTAGTACGGCCGGTTTGGGGCCAATCTAGCGATAGTGTTCCCAGTGGACGTTATTTTCTGGGGGTCGACGAACTCTATTCGGGAGATACCCGCAACGCCCAACGGATCTTCCGCCGCGAAGCAAATCGCTCGATCAAGATAGGAACCAGACGCTGGATCGATGCAATCCCATGCCACGCAATGCTTGGGGAGATCTATTTTCGGATGGGCAACCCGGCCGAAGCATTAGCCCAGTTTGACCAGGCCTGCCAGCTCTTCCTGCAATACCCCGACTGGTTGCTAAGGGTCAAATTTCAAGTTCCCCCCCGGCCTGACCCCAATTCGCTTCGAGGCCCACAACCGCCATGGGGAAAAAGCGATCGCCCATTCACGATTGGAGCGCTGCCGGACACGATGATGGTCTTTCATGGCCGGCAACCCTCGATGGAAGAAATCAAACGTCAGCGGGTCACCGTTGTTGAAATCCCCCAATACTTCAAACTAAAAGTACCCGAGATTATCCGCGCAACGGCTTTGGCCATCCGTCGCCGAAACACGATTCTGGGCCCACTGGGTAAACATGACTCCATCTCCAAGGAACTGGTGGACGTCCTGTCACGGGACAACCTGTCACCACCCAACCACTGGTCCAGTTCCTGGATTGCACTCCAGCTCGGTTTGGCTGAAATCGGAGTGGGTCGTATTCAGGAAGCCCACACGCATTTGAATCGTGCTTTGCTGATCGATGGACGATATGATCATCCACTCACAAGCGTTGCGTTGTTGGGACAAGGCCATCTTGCCCTGGAAGCAGGAAACGCACCTCTGGCGGCGCGGTTGCTGGCAGAAGCCAGTTTCTCGGCTTTCTACTTCGACAACTGGAATGTTGTCGATGAGGCGCTCCGCCTGGGCAGTGAAAATCACCTGACATCTGGCGGGGCAGGTGTTTTTTCCCCCCTCAATATTGCGGCTGGCTGGGCAAAACGGCGTGGACTCCGCCTGTTGACCACCGATTTCCGGATCGCCCAAGCAGAGAACCTCGCCGTGCTGGGTGAACTCCGTGCAGCCGAAGCAACACTTGCCGAGGTCACTCGTTGGATCGGGGACATGTCCAAGGGGAGGCCAGGGATCCGACACCTCTATCTGCAAGCACTCATCAACTACCAGAAACGGCAACGAAATAACGCAGATCCGCTGCTTCGCGCGGCCATCGAGCGCCAAATGGCCACCTCTTTTCGGACCTTCCAACTGAAGCGAACCGACCTGCTTTTTGATGGCACCGCTTCCGGACAGATCACGTCGCGCACCGCCATGGTGCTGTACGATCAGCTCTTAGCTGACCCTACCGACCAACAGTGGACGGCGGATCCACTTGACGCACTCGCACTGCTTTCATCTCCCCATTCCAGCTCATTCGATCGCTGGTTTATCGCTGCGCTGGAACGCAAAGACATACTGGCTGCCGTCGACATTGCCGAAAGGTGCAAGCGGCGCCGCTTTCTGGCGCAGCTCCCATGGGGCGGCCGCCTCACCTCGCTCCGCAACCTGCTTGAAGATCCGGACGGGCAATTGCCTCGGGCAGCTGCCCTCCAGCGTCAGCAAATCCTCGCCAGCTTCCCGATTTACCAGGAGCTGGCATCGGCTGGTCTTGCAATCCGCCGCCAATTGGCTCAAGGGCCCATCGTTCCCGATGGTCTTGTCGACCCCGGCGACCTGGCCCATCTGTACGACCAATGGGATGAAACTGCCATCGAGCGCGAATCGCTACTTCGCGAAATCGGCTTGCAACGAATCCCGGCCCCCATCCTGGTGCCACCGCTACACCCGATCGCAACGCTTCAAAAAAAACTTGCCAAAGGAAGCGTCGTCGTGCTGTTTCATGTCGTTCGACACCAATTGCACGGTTTTCTCATCACCGGCAACAACTACCACCATTGGCAGTTGGGACGCGCAGAGAACTTGCACAAAACTATCGGGGAGTTGCTTCGCCTGCTCGGCAACTACGGACCTGGGCGCAATCTTGCCACGGAGGATCTCCTCGATGACCGCTGGCGAAATACGGCCCATCAACTTTACCACCAAATTTTTGCCGATTCGAGACTCACACTGGGACCAACCGACCAGTTGATTATTGTTCCCGATGGGCTGCTGTGGTACTTGCCTT
>Ga0310342_100003090_pt1 | contig 10872 bp, 11 predicted proteins | sample S15DNA20500_MG_FD_206155 | JGI IMG/M metagenome (GOLD analysis project Ga0310342, IMG submission 206155) | Marine microbial communities from station ALOHA, North Pacific Subtropical Gyre - S1503-DNA-20-500_MG | ecosystem: Environmental > Aquatic > Marine > Oceanic | place: Pacific Ocean: North... | reverse complement strand
GGCCGAGACACCGGCCGGATTCGTGGCCAGCCTTGAAAAACCATTGAGTCCCGGGGCCCAGGCGCAGCGTGAGCGAGGTTACTACGAGGACCTCATAAAGACCGAGAGGCACAATCGTGTCCTTTGGGGCATACAGAACCTTCGGCCGGCCAACACGGAACACCTCTACCAAACGGCCGCTGCCGTACAAAGCGAGGACCGATTGCTCACCCGCATGGTGCCATCCAAACACGTAACGTTCATCGGCAAGCGTTTTACGACCAACCGCTGGGCTCTTCGGGATCGTGATTACGAAAAACAACGCTCGCCGGACTCGATCCGTATCGTGGTCATCGGTGCTTCTTACTGCCTTGGCTGGGGAATACACGACGAGGAAACGTTCGAGAACATTCTCGAACTCCGACTCAACCGCGACCTCACGCCAGCGACCGGACTGCTTTACGAAATTATCAACTTTTCTACCCCGGGATACGGCCCGATCCAGAAGGCCATCGTTCTGGAATGCCAGGCTCTTGACTTCAGCCCCGACCTGATGTTGTACTGTGCGACGACGGGGGAACAGAATTGGATCGTGGACAGGGCGGCCCGGGCCATCACCAACAGGTACCCACTACGCTACGAACCAATCCGGAAACTCGCCGTGGAAGCCGATGTCCACGCCGGCCTCACCCGGGAGTGGGCGCGGCGTCGGTTGAAACCGCACGCCGCCACCATGTTGCGGTTTGCCTATGACCACATCATCGAACTGTGCCGCATCCGAGGCGTGCGACCAGCATGGGTCTTCATTCCCGAAACAATGCCTGCGATGCGGGCACCGAACAGCGTGACAACTGCCACCGAACAGATGGCTCGTGATGCGGGGTTCACGATTCTGAATCTCCACGACATCTACGACGACATGGAGGGACAGAACCTGGCAATACAATCAGGCGACCACCACCCCAATGCAATGGCCCATGCCGCCATTGCCAACCGCCTCTTCCAGATTCTTCAAAGCGATGTCGGTGATACACTGTTGAGCCCGAAACACCGCGACCGGTAAAACGTTCGCCATTCGGTTTCGGAACAACACACGAAAGACGGCGGAAACCATGGAACAAACCATTGAAAATACCATACGCCAGTACCTGCTCAACGAGTTTCTTCCGGGGGAGGATCCCAACGAACTAAAAGACGACACGCCGCTGATCACCGGCGGGATTCTCGATTCGATCGCCACGTTGAAGATTGTTTCGTTCCTGGAAAGTGCGTTCGACATCCAGCTCTCAGCCCACGAAGCCGACGCCGACTATTTGGACTCCGTGGCCACGATCGCCGGCCTTGTCCGACAGAAGCAGGCCGAGGGATGACCACCACCCCGTCGCCATGCTCGCTGATCGGCGGCCTCACGGGGGCCGCGACGATTGGACCGGGGCGGGTCGCCATCGAGGATCCCGGCACGGGCCGCTGGATCAACTACCGCGACTTGGCGGCGTTGACCGATCGCGTGCGTGATCGGCTCGTGCATGCAGGCGTCGGACGCGGCGACCGAGTGGGGCTCTGCTTGACCAAGTCCATCGACGCCGTGGCTGTCATCTACGGTATTTTGAAGGCAGGCGCCGTCTATGTTCCCGTGGACGACACGGCCCCCGCCACTCGGAATGCTTATATCTTAAACGACTGCACGGTCCGCACCGTGGTGGTCGAACAGGATGCCGCAATACCGCTGCGAAACGCCTTGGCCGCACTGGACGCCAAGACCAACCCCTGCTTGATCCAACTGCCGGCAACCGAAGGAAACAGATTGCCAATCACCGCCGCGCTGGATGCCCTGGAGACAAAGGATTATGCCCCCGCAGCCACCTCGGTAGAGCCCGACCCGGACGACCTGGCTTACATCCTTTACACCTCGGGATCGACCGGACAACCCAAGGGCGTCATGCTGTCACATCGCAATGCCACCAGTTTCCTCAACTGGTGTACCGATACCTTCCAGCCCACGCGAGATGATCGATTCGCATCGCATGCCCCGTTTCATTTCGACCTGTCCATCCTTGACATCCATACCTCCCTACGGCACGGCGCCACCCTGGTGCTCTTTGGGCAGAACGTGGGCAAGGATCCAGCCCGCCTCGCGTCAGTGATGGCGAAAAGTCGTCTGACATTCTGGTACTCCGCCCCGTCGATCCTGTCGCTATTGGCGCAATATGGCAACCTTGGGTCACATGACTTTTCCACCCTCCGCATGGTATTGTTCGCCGGCGAGGTTTTTCCCATCAAACATCTTCGCGCCCTGAAGGGGATGATTCCACACCCTCGCTACTTCAACCTTTACGGTCCGACCGAAACCAACGTCTGCACTTTCCACGAAATTCCCGCAACCATACCCGACGATCGCACCGATCCTTACCCGATCGGGCGAACCTGCTCCCATCTTTCGACGTGCGTCGTAGAAGGCACCACTCCCGTTGACGCAGGCGAAGAAGGCGAACTGTGTGTGGCGGGAAACGGCGTGATGCAGGCCTACTGGAACCTGGACAAGCAGACGGAACGCGTTTTTTTTACCGACGACCAGGACGTGCGCTGGTACCGCACGGGCGACATCGTCTACGAGGACCATGCCGGGGCCTACCTCTTCCGGGGACGGCATGACCGCATGGTGAAGAAGCGGGGCTATCGTATCGAACTTGGAGAAATCGAAGCGAGCCTCTACCGTCACCCGGAGGTTCGAGAGGCAGCCGTGATTGCCGACGCCAACGACGCCGGCGTGTACATCAAGGCGTTCATTCATATGGCCGACGGTGGCAAGCCCTCGCTGATCGCCTTCAATCGCTACTGTTCCGAACAACTGCCGCTTTACATGGTGCCGGACAAGTTCATCTTCGGCGGCGCCCTGCCGAAGACCGCCACCGACAAGATCGACTACCAACAATTGTCCGGCACCGGACTCCCCAAGAGCCAGCACCGGACCACGAACCAACATCATGGATTTCAACTGGACCAGTAAACAACGCGAACTGTTTGACGCCGTGCAGCGATTCGCCGCCGGCGAACTGAATGAAGACCTTGTCGAACGCGATCGCAACGCCACGTTCAACCGTGACGGCTGGCGGGCTTGTGGACAATTCGGCATCCAGGGGCTGACGGTGCCCAAACCGCTGGGGGGCCTGGGGCTCGACGCACTCACCGCGGTGGGGGTTCTTGAGGCGTTCGGCTACGCCTGCCGTGACAACGGACTGTCTTTCTCTCTGAACGCCCACATGTGGACCGCCTGCATGCCGCTGGTCGACTTCGGCACGGAGGAACAACAGGCGGCCTATTTCCCCGGGCTCTGCGATGGTTCCCTGATCGGCGGCAACGCCATGAGCGAACCCGAGTCCGGATCCGATGCCTACAGCATGCGTACGACTGCAGCAAAAAAGGGAGATCGTTATCTTCTGAACGGAAGTAAACTCTACGTCACCAACGGCCCGGTGGCCGACCTGCTGGTGATCTTTGCCACCATCGACCCGGCCAAGGGACCGCGAGGCGTTACCGCGTTCCTTGTCGAACGATCTTTCCCCGGCCTTACGGTCACACCCAAACGCGAGAAGATGGGAATTCGCACGGCGCCCATGGCAGAACTGTTCCTGGACGACTGCGAAGTGCCGGAAACGAACCGGTTGGGAAAAGAAGGCGCAGGCAGCAGCGTCTTCACGCACGCCATGACCTGGGAGCGAGGCTGCATCCTTGCCAGCGCGGTTGGATCAATGCACCGTCTCCTTGACACCTGCGTGCAATATGCCAAGGACCGAAAGCAGTTCGGGCAGTCGATCGGAAAATTCCAAATGGTGGCCAGCAGAATCGTCGATATGAAGATGCGTCTGGAGTCGTCCCGCCAGATGCTCTACCACGGGGCGTGGCTCCGTTCGACTGGCAAGACCGCGATCCTGGAAGCAGCCATGGCCAAGCTCCATATCAGCGAGTCATGGGTACGAAGTTGCGAAGACGCCCTGCAGATTCATGGCGGTTGCGGTTACATGACGGAATACGAGGTAGAGCGAGAACTTCGCGACGCCATCGGCAGTCGAATCTACTCGGGAACCAGCGAGATCCAACGATCGCTCATTGCCGCCTTGCTGGGACTCTGACGTCGCGAGGCGGGGCAGACACGCAGACCACCGCCTGCCTCTTCTGCCCTCACATGATCACCGATGGCGGCCGGTGGTGATGGTCTGAAGGTGATGGACATCGCTGAAGGACTCATTGAAGGGCAAACAACCCCCCGCCGTAAAGGAGTTGATCCGTGACCCAACATGGATGGAAATGGGATCTGACGGTTTATGATCGTCCCGGCTGGAACAGTGTCACCTACGGGTTTCCGCACGGAGGCGCCATCCAGAAGGAGGATAGCGGCGCGATAATTCTCCGTTTCGACAGCGCCGATGCGGAGGGGATCAACGACGATTTCTACCTTGAGCATTACGAGGCCGTCACCCTTCGTTCCGACGATGGTGGCCGCCACTGGCGACGGATCGAAAAGAATTGGCAGGGCACGGTGCCTGCCAAGCTTTCCGACGGCACACTGGTGGGCATGAGCGACACCCGTTCCCTGCGCACTCCCGCCGAAAATCGTGCCCGGTTGGTCGAGCGTGGCCTCGGCCATCACTGGCGTGACGACTGCCTCCTCTGCTGGGAGCTATGGCCTCGCTCGATGGCGGATGAACTTCGGGCCAAGGGACATCTGGTGTGGGATCAGGAAGTGGGTCCAAGGCCGGACCAGATCCTACTGCCCAAGGGAACGGTCGCAACACATGACCCAGGGGATTTGGTGGCACTGCGATCCACCGACCAGGGCGAGCACTGGGAACGCTACTCGGTAGAGGGCATCGATGCTCATTACACCCATTTTTGCCCCTGCGCCGCAGGCACGGTAGTCCTGCCCGACGACACCGTTGTCGTACCGTGCTACGGCATCCGGCAAGGCGAAGCCGATCCCGGTCGCTTCACGCTGAAGGGGGCCGAAGTATTCACTCTCAGGTCCAGCGACGGGGGACGCTCGTTCACTCGCGTGATCGTCGGATCCATCCCCAATGGTAGCCTCACTGAATCCAGCATCGTCTACCACCCACCGTCCGGTGACTTGGTCACGGTCATTCGCAATGACGAGGTATACGTCGCCTTTTCATCCGACGGCGGCATTTCATGGAGCCCACCGCAACCCACCGGCATACGCAACGCCTATCCGTTGCACGTGCTATGTCTCGACAGCGGCGCCCTGCTGTGCACCCACGCCCACCGTGTCTTTCCCGGCGGAATCCGCGCCACCATGAGCCACGACGCCGGACGCACTTGGGATGTCGAACACGAGAAGATCCTGCGTGATGACGTGCTGCCTTCCAGTTACATCGGAGGCACAGGCAGCATACAACTTGACGACGGGTCCATCTTCACTTTCTACAATCTCGTGAAGCCCGAGAAACTGAAGGACGCCGACCAGGCGGATCTCGAGCAGCCTTTGATACTGCACCCGCGCTGGCATTGCTACATTGCCGCCAGCCGATACTCGGAAGATTTCGTGGGACCGCTCAGTTCATGACGCCACCAGACTTCCATGCCGTTCTCGACGCGTTGCAGTTGCAACCCGATGGCCTTGTGGACACCGAGGTCGCCTGGCCAGAATCCTGCGAAACCATCCCGCCCGGGAGCCTATCTTGTCTCGATCCCGACCGCGTATGCGCGTGGCGCCGCTATTGCCGCATCGACGAAGCGATGGAACCCCGCTTGATCAGCGCAACGAAACGGATTGCCGACAAAGCACCGTTACGCTTGCTGTTCTGGCATCTTTACCGACAGTTGTTCGTGGACCCGAAAGCTCCGGCCACCGATGGCTGGCCCCGGATCACGGCGTTGGGGCCTGACCATGGACTCTTCTACGTCCTGATCGCCCAGGCCATGGTGCCGCTGGTGCAAAAGGTCCATGCTTCAGAAAACATCGACCCGCAAATCACACGTGATACCTGCCGGCAGGTGAGTTGCTTCATGGGCTACCACGCCACCGGATGCGACGGCCAACCCGGCATCTTCGTCGAACAACTCGACTGGTTACGGCTCTACGTGGCCGGGCGCCTCTTCCGGCTCGGGCGTCTCGAGTACATGTTGCAGCCAGCGCAAGAAGACCCCCGCATCTTTCGCCACCGACAACATGCCACTGTCGTGATGATGATGTCCGCAAACACCCCCCTGGACGCCGAGGGTTACGCCCTCACCCAGGACGCAAACGACGCCGTTTGCCGAACCGACCTGGCCGAAACGGACGAAGGTTGGACCGGGCACCTCGTGGACCCAACGGGGGTGGCCGAAGCATCACCAACCACCCTGGCCCGCGCTGACTGGGCGCCGGTCATCGCCCCCGGCGACGAATGGATCGACATGCACATTCCCGCCGGCGGCGGCATGACACGCGACGCTACCGCCGATTCGTTTCGTCGCGCCTTCGACTTCTTTGCCCGCCGTCGACCGGCCCGGCCCCCACAGGTTCTTCGGTGCTATTCGTGGCTCTTCAACCCACAATTGATCACCGATCTTCCCGGCTCCAACCTCGCCAGCGTGTTGCCAGAACTCTACCTCTATCCGGTCCCGTCGCCACCCGACGCGGGACTCTATTTTATATTCTGTCGCACCTACGAGGACTGGTCCAAAGCCCCTCGCCACACCAGGCTCCAGCAACTCATGCTCCAGTGGCGTGAGAAGGGCCAAGGCCTTCGCTTCGGGGGCATGTTCGTGCTGCGAGAGGAAATGAAGGCCTTTGGCACCGGCGTCTATCGGCGTCAACACGGGCCGCAGATCGCCCGAACCGTCATGCCCTGAACCCGTCAGGTTCCCTGAAATCCAGTTCACCGGCGGCGATTCACCCCTTCGGAAACTCGATCAGCACCTTGATCGCCCCATCTCGGCGTTCGAAGAACAATTCGTAGGCCGCCTGGATATCTTCCACCTTGTAGCGGTGGGTGATGACGGGCGAAACGTCGATACGACCTTCACTGATCCAGCGCATGGCCAATGGGAAGTCTCGCGTGAAATCCGGGTTTATGCTCATCTGTACATTGATGCTCTTCATGTGCATATCAAGCCAGCGGATGTCCCCCACCGTTTCATCGGTCAACCCGAAACCGAGAATCCTTCCCTGTTCGCGGCACAGTGCGATGCAAAGATTCAGATCGATTTCCCGGTGCCCGACCGCCTCGATCACAAGATCGGCCATCTTCCCGTCGGTCAGGCGACGCACGGCCTCCACGGGCGGGCCGTGGTCCACATTGACGCACTCGGTAGCCCCCATCTTCGGACTCACCGCCAGGCGGTCGGCGATCCGGTCCAGCGCGATGATATGCCTTGCCCCGAGGTTACGAAGCGTTGCACAGAACAGTTGTCCGATCGGCCCCTGCCCCACCACAGCCACGTTCTTGTCAATGACGTTCGGAAGCTTCCGCATGGCACAGAGAACCGTGCCCAGGGGCTGGGCCATCAACGCCTCTTCTTCGGGCTTTCGAGGATCGACAAGAATTGCCCGATCTTCCGACACCACGAATCGTTCAAACAGCCCTCGTTGATATTCGGGGACACACAAGACCCGATCACCAGGCTTGAACCGTTGGCCCGTCGTGGCCACCACCGTGCCGATCAGTTCGTGCAGCGAATGGCCTACCGCCAGCTCAAACGTCTTGTAATCTCGCTCGAACGGGATCATGTCGGAGCCGCAGAGACATCCCAATTCCGGCTGGAAAAGGATCTGTCCACCCCCACCGTCAGCAGCGGATCGCAGCGTCGGCTCCTCGACATCGATCAATCGGATTTTCTTGGGAGCATGGATTTCACCTGCAAACATCGGTCACCTTTCAAGTCTCTTTTCCGTGGCCACCCACTTCGGGCCAAGATACTCGCACCGCCAACGGCAAGGTAGCGGGCAAATTGGCCACGGGCGAGGCGGCATGGCGGAGCCATTGTGGCCCAGGTTGATCGACAGGACAACACTCCGCCTGTGTCGTGGGTTGGCTTGGTGACGGGCGGGGCCTGCCATTATCATGAAGCCAAGCCATGGGGCGAGAAGAACGCCCCTTTCCGAAAGACCGTGACGTATGCGACGCGGGAAGGAAACCGGCGCATCGATGGCCGAACACGCACCGCGACGCGCCCACGGAACACGGGATGGGTTTCCGCCATCACCTGGTCGCACGAGGTTCCCATGAATGTTCCGAACGAGGCGGTCCCCCCGTCAGGTCGCCTGATGGCAATCTTCAGCACCCCCCGCGCCGGGTCAACCTGGCTTGGCGCCATCGTGGCCAGCCATCCAGAGGTAGCCTACCGGTTCGAACCTTTCAGTCGTATTACGAAAATGTCCGCAGCCCACCGCGACGAGATTCACCGACTCGTCGAAACGGGCTTCGACGAGGCCGCCCTTGACCGGCTTTATACGCTGCTCCTGCCAGCCCATCCGGAGACCGACAAACCGCCTACCTTCCCCAAGCGGTACGCCACGTTAGCCCTGCGGGGCAAAGCCACGCTGTGGCCACTGGCCCGCAAACTACGCCTCGCCGCCAGCCTCTATCGCCGACTTTACACCCCACGGGGCACGCCACGGATCGTCTGGAAGGAAGTAGGACGGGTCCGGATTCTCGAATCGCTGGCCACAACGGGCCGGCTTCCACTGCTCTACCTCCTGCGTCACCCCTGTGCCGTCGTGTCGTCGCTGATCGTGGGACAGCAGCACCAACTCATGCCCACGGGACGCTCCAATGTCCTGGAACCCATCCTCGCCCGACACGACCCGCAGTTGGCGGACCGGTACGTGCCGCAACTGCATGCCCTGACCACCGTTGAAAAAGAAGCATTGCTCTGGCGGGTCGACGTGGAGCGTGCAATCACGGCCCTGGCCAACTGCCCCACGGCCCGGATCATCATCTACGAAGATCTGTGCACGCGACCGGAACAGGTCACGGCAACGATGTTCCAGCACTTCGGCCTCGACGACCACGAACAGGTCCGCGCATTCGTGCACCAGTCGGTTCACCCTCCTGCGAACGACCAGCGACGGACTGACCGATGGTCCAACGCTTACTTCACGGTCTACCGCGACCCCATTACCTCACGCGACAAATGGAAGACTACGATCAAAGCGAAAGACCGCGACGCCGTCATGCGCATCGTGGGAGACAGCTTCGCATTTGCATACGGGGCAAAGTACGGTATGTGGGACTAGGCATTATCGCCAAGACCCGGAAAGGTGGTACCGCCGCAGTTCATGGTCATCGCTTCGTTCGGGAGGGACGATATGACCAAAAACAACATGACATACCTTTTCTTTCCGGCACCGGCGATCGGCTTTCTCGCCGATCTATGCAGGCAGCCGAAAGTCGTACGAACAATCATTGAACAACTGGCGGAAGGACGCCTTGCGTCACGAGCAAACCCACCTGTCACGACCGTCCTGGCAAGACCGCAAACCACTGCAGACCAACGTGAACCTCAGCCCAGTCTTCCCGCTTGTGATCGTGGCGATACGGCAAATTGCCCCGTATGCCAATCACCACGACCCAGCATTACCGGACACCCGTCTGCTTCACTGAAATATTGAACACCACCCTCTGCGGCCGCGGTCTTCTTGCACCGCACCGCCATCTTGATTCCAATCTGGCCATGGATATCAAACTCGCCTGTGCCGATTTCACATTTCCCCTCCTGCCCACGAAAAGGTTTTCGACCTGATCGCTGCCCTGGAATTCGAGGGCGTCGATATCGGCCTCTTCGAAAATCGATCACACCTGTGCCGTCACGCCAATTCGCCGACATTGCCGGTAATGCCCGACATTTGAAACGAAAACTCGACGACCGAGGTCTCCAGGCAACCGATGTCTTTTTACAGATAGCGGCCGAGCTGGAACTGTTCGCGATCAACCACCCCGAGGCCGCCCGGCGTGAAAAGGCACGCGATTGGTTTGACCCGGCGCTGAACTACGCCTGCGCTGTCGACGCGGCCACCTCACCACATTGCCGGCATGCCGTTCGGAGACGACGCGAGGGGGGTTGCAAACGATGGCCTGGCCTGGCGTGTCGGCCGGGCCGAAGCCCGGGACATAGGCTTCGGCGTGGAAGCTCACGTTGGATCGATTGCGCCATCGCGGCAGAAGCCCTGGCGATGATCCGGGCTGTGCCAGGACTGACGCTGACGTTGGACTACACCCACTCCGCTCACCAAGGCGTATCCGACAAGGACGTGGAACCGATGATCGAATACGCATCACACTTCCATGTCCGGGGTGGGTTCAAAGGACGTCTGCAATCCTCCTTCAGGGAGAACGCAATCGACTACGGCCGCATCGTCACCGCCATGTGCAAAACGAACTACGCCGGATGGATCGGGGTTGAATACGTCTGGATCGATTGGAAACGGCGTAACGAGTGCGACAACCTTTCTGAAACAATCTTTTTTCGCGATTTTTTTCGAAACCATGCCTGACATGCCACCCATCCCTCAGGGCCCTGCAAAGCGACGCCTGATGACATCATCCTGAAGCAGCGCATGCCGGCTCATTACGGTTTGGTTTAGGATTCAGCATACAGGCCGAACACGAAGGCGATGTCCAGTTCCTCCAAAAGCAGGTCACCCTTCTCGTCGGACGTGATGTACTGCCGCATATACTGGCACCACTTCACCAGTACCGGATGTTCACGACTCTTGTCCCAGTGCTCCTTCGTCGGCGCCGAGGCATGCAGGAACATCCGATCCCCGCAGGGGTAGATTGCCATGTTGACATCGTTGTCACTCATCGAAGCAGCGACCTCCGGCCACAGTTCGTCGTGGGCCTTCTTGTAGCCTGGATAGGCGCCGTCTTTGAGCATGAAAGTCAGTGCGGTGTT
>Ga0310342_100003089_pt1 | contig 10876 bp, 9 predicted proteins | sample S15DNA20500_MG_FD_206155 | JGI IMG/M metagenome (GOLD analysis project Ga0310342, IMG submission 206155) | Marine microbial communities from station ALOHA, North Pacific Subtropical Gyre - S1503-DNA-20-500_MG | ecosystem: Environmental > Aquatic > Marine > Oceanic | place: Pacific Ocean: North... | reverse complement strand
CCCCACGAACGACTCGACGCTCCCGAGCGCGTCGGCAACGGCCCTCTGACCGATTACGAAGCGCTGCCCCCCCTGGGTCTCGTGCACGGGTGCTTCGGCACGCATCTGCGCAAAGGCCCTGTAGCGGTTTTCGGATTTCGAGTCGAAGGGATTGATGCGGGTCTTCTTCATGGCATCGAGCCTCGGTGATGCGTCGATCTCGAGATGGGAATCGGAAGAGAGGAAGCATAGCGGCCGCGGGCGCGGGTTTGCCCGGGGCGCACGCCCGAGGGCGCTGTCCCCCGAGCACCTCGCGCCCGTGAGGGGCTCTCGGCTCGAGTGAATTCGCGGCTCGCTATGCCCGTTCTCCATGGATTTCTTCAGCGCGGAATCGTCGCGCCTCCGTTGGCGCGCCAGATTTGGCCCGTGCAGAAGCGCGATGCGTCCGATGCCAGGTAGAGGATGAGCCAGGCCTGATCGACGGCTTCCCCCACCCGGCCGATGGGCGAGATGTCCCGCATGGCGGAGACGAAACCTTCATAGCGCTCCGCGTCGATGCCGCCGTCGGGATCCTTGAGGTGCCGCTCGGTGAACCGCGTCAGCGTGACGCCGGGCGCGAGCACGTTGACGCGAACGCCCAGGGGCCCGGCTTCGACGGCGAGGGTCTGGCTCAGTTGGGTGACGGCGGCCTTGGTGAGGGCGTAGAGGCCGTAGCCCGCTACTGCCCGGTCGATGGCCCCCGAGGCCACATTGATGATGCTGCCGCCTGTTCCGGACTCGGCCATGGCCGCCAGGGCAGCCTGGCAGCCGAAGAGGGTTCCCTTGACGTTGATGCCCACGACGCGGTCGAATTCTTCCTCTCCGAGTTCGCCCAGGGGGCCGTCGGCGGGTACCCCGGCGACGTTGCACATCACGTGTAGGCCGCCCATCTCCCGGGTGGCCCGCTCCACCAGGGCGTCGACCTGCTCGCGTCGCGAAACGTCGGCGGCCTGGGCTGCGGCCTTGCCGCCCGCTGCGCGGATGGCGGCGGCGGCTTCTTCGGCTCCGGATTCGTCCACGTCCGCGAGAAGCACCTGAGCCCCGGCGCTCGCCAGCACTTCCGCCGCCGCGCGCCCGATACCGCTGGCCGCGCCCGTGACCACCGCCACGCGGTCGCTCAGGTCGAATGCCTGCTGGATGTCATGCATGATCGTCTCCTTGGTGGGCCCGTTTTGCGAGGATCGGTCCGAGGATGCGGGCGAGTTCGCCATGACCCGCATCGCCGGGATGAATTCCGTCGGGGAGCAGGTCTTCTTCGATGAGATCGCGCCCCGGAACCAGGACCAGGTTCGCGTCGCCTGCCTTCTGGCGCTCCGCAACGGTTCGTTCGAAAGCGCTTCGTAGGTCACTGAGGCTTGCGCCCAAGAGATTGGCCTCGGCTTCGGCGTCGGGGCGCAGAAGGGGAGACACCGCGACAATGGGCGTCGCCGGGTGCCCGGTCCGCACGACGGCGAGAAAAGCATCGAGCGCCGCGGCGAAGAGTTCGGCGCTGTGGGGCGTTCGCGTCCAACAATTTGTCCCCTGACCGATGGAGATCAGGTCCGCCTCCAGGGAGGCGATCTCCTGGGCGGAGGCCAGCTCGCCCCGGGCGGCGCCCGCGTAGCCGAGATTGACGACGTCCAGGTCATGCTCCCGGGCAGCGATATGGGGCCAGGCGCCCGAGGGCTCCGATGCACACCAGCCCTCGGCGATGGAGTCGCCGTAGCAGAGCCAGCGAGGTTGGCGCCCAAGGGGCCGGATCTCCCCGCCCCGGGCCCGCAGCGCGAATACCACCGGGCGCATGCCCTCGGGTAGGTAGACGGTGGCCGCCTCGGGTCCGGCGCCCGCCGCGAGGTGCACGCTCCCCGCACCGAGTCGGGCCTCGGCGGTGTCCACCTGCTGGGTGCCTCGAAAGAGCACGAACCGGGTTCCGGCCCCTGCGCCCCGGTAGCCGAGATCGGCGGTCTCGGTCTGGTACTCGATCTCAACACTTTCGGGCTCTCCCTGGAAGGCGAAGCGAACGCCCACCGGCAGGGCCGCCGCCGCCCGGGTATCTGCGGGCAGTCGCAGCCCGTCGGGGCCCGGGTCGCAGCGCGGGTAGGGGACGCTCTCGCCCGCGGGCCACGCGCAGCCGCGCAGGAAGGGCTCGGGTTGCTCGGGGCGCCCGCTCATCGGTGCGTTCTCCGCTCGGGGCTCAGGGTGCCGGGTCCTGGCCCCCCGCCGTCTCGCTTCGCGGCTTGGGGGTATAGCGCTCGATCTCCGGCAGCACTTCCTTGCCGATCAATTCGATGGTGCGCATAACGGATTCGTGGGAGTGGTAGCCGAACTGCACGTAGCAGATCAGTTGGTCGACCCCGAGGTCGGCGTAATGGCACATTTTCTCGAAGCAGCGCTCGGGATCGCCCACCACGATCATATCGGCGTCGTGGAAGTGATCGATGGGAACGTTTCCCTCCATCAGCGGTTTCATCAGGGGGAAAATCTGCTCTTGCTCCTCATCGGAGAGGTGCACGAGTTCCCATTCCAGGGTGAACTCGGCCAGGTGCTGGTACCACCAGGCCACGGATTTCCAAATCCCGTTGGCTTCGGCCTGCTCCATGGAATCCGCGCAGTGAACGAGGGTGTAGGCCGCCACCTTATTGGTAGCCACGTCGGTCAGGGGCTTTGCGCGCTTCTGGGCGCCCCGGTACGCCTCGATCTGCTTGGCCATTTTCTCGAGGGGCTGCATGATCGAGAAACTGAGCAGGCCGAGTGCATTCTCGCCAGCGACTTCTGCCGAACCCTCGGAGGTTGCCGCCATCCAGCAGGGCGGATGGGGGTGCTGGTAGGGCTTGGGGGTCACCACCCGCTCGGGGAATTGGAAGGTGGGCGAGTCCCAGGAGAAGCGCTCCTCGCGCCACATCCCGCAGACGATCTCGATGGCTTCGCGCCACTGGTCCCGAGAGCGTTCGCGGTCGACGTGAAAGGCGGTCTGTTCCATCGGGGTCGAGCGCCCCGTGCCCCACTGCACCCGGCCCCGGGAAAGGATATCCACCGTGGCGACCTTCTCGGCGACCCGGGCGGGGTGGGTGAACCCGAAGGGGGTGAGGGTGACGCCGAAGCCGAGCTTGATTTGCTCGGTGACCTGGGAGAGAGCTCCCAGCAGAACCTCGGGGGCAGGGCAATGGGAGCGGCCCTCCCGGAAATGATGTTCCACTGCCCAGATCGTGTTGAAACCCAAGGAGTCGGCGAGCTTTATCTGTTCGATGGCCTCGTAGTATGCCCGCTGCTCGCGCCCGCGCTGGCCGTCGGGGTGATCGCCCTCCCAGGGCTTGGGGGCGTCGACTTCGTAGAGGATGTCGAGTTTCAAGGCGCGCTCCGTTCGTTGGCAGCCCGGGCGGCGCCCGGTTCTTGGGTCAGGTGACTGAAAAAGGAAATTTGGTGGTGGCGCCTCCGTCGACGACGATGGACTGTCCGGTCACCCGGCGCGTCCTGTCGGAGACCAGGAAGAGGATGGCATCGGCGATATCCTGGGGCAGGGCCATTCGGCCCAGGGTGTCGGCATCCGGGCGCGGGACGCTGCCTTCCTGCCAGGCGGCCTCGATGCGCGGGGTGCGGACGGCGCCGGGCACCACGGCGTTGACCCGGATACCGTGGGGCCACCATTCCTCGGCCGCGGTACGAACCAGGGCCAGGAGCCCGGCCTTGGCGGCCCCGTAGGCCCCGTGGTTCGCCGCCGAGAACTGTCCGGAGACCGAACCCACCATGCAGAGCACCCCGGCTTCGCCTGCTTCGATCCAGCCCCGGGCCGCACTGCGGGCCACGTGCCAGTGGTGTTTGAGGTTCACCGCGAAGTCGCGCTCCCAGGTCGCGTCGTCGAGTTCGAGCAGCGATCCCCAACTCGACGAGCCAACGATATTCACCACCGCGTCGAGGCCCCCGAGTTCCGCTCGCGCCCCAGCGACCCCCCGCGCCGCTTCTTCCGGCACGGTGACGTCGGCGCATAGGGGCGAGGCTCTCACCCCGAGATCGGTCACTTCGGTCGCCACCGCTTCGGCACGTCCGGCATCGGAATCCAGCACCGCCACCTGCGCGCCCGCCCTGGCGAGGGAGAGCGCCGCGGCTCGGCCGATACCTTGGCCGCCGCCCACCACGAGTGCTTTGCGTGCTTCGAGTTCCAGCAGAGGAATAGCCTCCGATTCCGCCTCAGCCCGGCCTCAGCCACTCTAGTGCACTCCCGGGCAAGGACGCGAGAAGGATCTCCTTCCCGGGAACGGGCAAGCCTCGCCCGTGGAAGCCGCGGGATAGTCATTTCGACATCCGGTGCTTCGAGTGGGAGTCCGGGCAAGAAGTGGATCGACGATGGGCCTGCGGCTCTCTGCCGCCATTGGGCGCTAGGGCGCCGCGAGATCTTCCGCGCTTCTTCTGTCCCGAGAGGTTTGAGCACTCTACAATCGAGTTCTCTACCCTCGACTATCCCCTGGGAGTTCCCTTGATGCGCGCCGTCAACCTCTACGATTCATCGACCTACGAACGCGCGATTCCCTACGACTACTTCGCTTGGCTGCGCGAGAACGAACCCGTTCACTGGCAACCCCCGAGCGCGCGCTCTTCCTTGGCGCCCGACGTTCTCCAGGCGGAGCAGAAGGGCTTCTGGGCGGTCAGCCGGTATCAGGATGTCGTCGACATCTCTCTCGACCAGCAGCGCTTTTCCTCGGAGCGCGGGACGGTGTTGAATAACGATCTCGGCCCCGAGCGCATCGCCCAGCTTCGCCTCTGGATGATCAACCAGGACGCTCCGCGCCATACGAAACTGCGGAAGCTGGTCAACAAGGGCTTCACCCAGCGGATGGTTCGGCAGATGGATGCCCACGTGAGGGAACTCTCTTCCGAAATCGTCGATCGCATCGCCCGCAAGGGCGAGTGCGATTTCGTCACCGAAGTCGCCAGCGAACTTCCCCTGTTGGTGATCGCCGAACTGATGGGCTGCCCCGTCGAGGATCGGAAAAAAATATTCGACTGGTCGAATCAGATGGTCGGCTTCGAGGATCCGGACTTTTCCAACGCTGGACTTTCCACCGAGGCGATGGCCGAACTCTTCGAATACGCGGGCCATCTCGCGAAGCTGCGCCGGGAGGACCCGCGCGAGGACCTGACGAGCGTCTTGCTGAACGCCGAGGTCGATGGTCAGCGGCTCGACGAATTGACGTTCAACATGTTCTTCATGCTCTTGATCCTGGCGGGCAACGAAACCACCCGGAACGCGATTTCGGGGGGGATGCTGGCGTTGTCCGAGAACCCCGTGCAACGCGAGAAACTTGCCAACGACCTCTCGCTGCTTCCGAGCGCGACGGAAGAAATCCTGCGCTTCGTGAGCCCGGTCATCAGCATGCGGCGGACCGCAACCTGTGACCTTGAACTCGGGGGACAGAAGATCCGCGAGAACGAAAAGGTCGTGATGTTCTACCCCGCGGCCAATCGCGATCCGAAGGCCTTCGAGAACCCGGATGCCTTCGACATCGAGCGCGATCCCAACGTCCACCTGGCCTTTGGCTGGGGTCCGCATTTCTGCCTGGGGGCCAACCTTGCCCGGGGAGAAATTCGCAGCGTTTTCGCCGAACTGCTGACCCGGCTTCCCGATATCGAGGTCAGTGGCGAGGTCCGGCGTCTGCGCTCGAGCACGGTGAACAGCATCAAGTCGATGCCGGTCCGTTTCACCCCTGAGGCCTGAGGGCGGCCCGGAATTCGTCGTGTGTCAGGGGCGGGGGGCGGCGTGTTTGCGCCGGAGAACGAAGCTTCCGAGGGCGAGCAGGGCGAGGGCGACCCACAGGCCCCGGGCCCAACTGGCCGGTACCGGCGTTCCCAGATCGTCGTCGACGATGGTGACGTCGTGGCTGCTCGGCGAGCCGACCGTGGCCGGCCCGGTCACGCTCCCAGGGTCGAGGGAGACCAGGGCCTGCTCGGTGCCCTCGACGAGCAGATCGTCCACCACGGCGAAAGTCATGTTCGCGGTGGCTCCGTCGGCGGAACCGGCCGGAAAATTAACGCTCTGGGGGGTGAGGGTGTAATCGCTGGAAGGCGTTGCCGATCCGCCCAGCGCGACGGAAACCGAAGCCGCTGCGCCCAGGATACTTCCCCCGGTGTCGAGTATGACCTGGACCGGGGCCGAGGCGGCGGCCTCGCTGAGACTGCTGGCCGCGAGGACGAACGCCACTGTGGCGGCATCGTTGTCCGTGATCGTCACAGAGTGGGTGGTCGGGGCCGAGAGGACGGCGGCGCCCGCCAGGCTTGCGGGGTCGAGGCTCAAGATCACCTGCTCGTCCCCTTCGACCAGGTTATCGTCGACGACCGTCAGGGAGAGGTCGACGACCGCTCCGTCCGCGGAGCCCGCGGGAAAGACCACGCTCGTGGTGTCCAGCCCGTAATCGCCCGGGCTGCTCGCGGTCCCGGCGGCGGCTACGTCCACCGAGACTTCACTGGCGAGTGTTCCCCCGCTCACTTCGAGCACGGCCTGGAGAGTGGCCGGGGCGTCCCCTTCGGCGAGGCTGGTCGGCCCCGCTCCGAAGCGGATGCCGGCGAGTTCGTTGTCCTGGAGAGCGATCGAGTGGGCCCCGGGCCAGCCGAGAGAAACCGGCCCCGTCAGGGTTGCTCCATCGATAGCGATACCCACGAATTCCGTGCCCTCGAAGAGAGAGTCGTCGACGAGGGTCAAGATTATCTCGACGCTGGACCCGTCCGCTGAACCCGCCGGGAACGATACGGTCTGGGCACTCAATCCGTAGTCCAAGGGGGTTGTGGCCGAGCCCGAAAGGGCAAGGCTGGCGCTCACCGGGCTCACCAGGGCGGGCCCGCCGGTGCTCAAGACGATTCGCAAGATCTGGGGGCCGTCGCCTTCGCTGACGCTGGCACTCGTTGTTTCCATCGCAAGCGTGATGGCCGGCTCGGCCAACTCCTTCGACCAGTCGGGCGAATAATCCGCGGCCACGTTCGTGGTCAGCGCAATCGGATTGCTCCCATCGGCATCCATTACGAAGACGTTCTGGTTGCCGTCGCTGTACTGGATGAGGGAAATCTGGGCTCCCGTGGGCGACCACGTCGGAAAGATGCTGTAACTCGGGTTGTTGGTGATCCGGGTCGGGTTGGATCCATCGGCATCCATCACGAAGACATGGCGATCGCCGTCCCGGTCGGACTCGAAGGCAATCTGGCTCCCATCGGCGGACCAACTGGGACTCTGATCGCGTGCTGGGTTGTTGGTGAGATTGACTTCGCCGGTTCCGTCGGCGTTTATGACCAAAATTTCGTAATCGCCTCCCCGCAGCGCTCTGAAGGCGATGCGCGTTCCATCGGGCGACCAGGCGGGTTCGACGTCTGGAAGGCTGTTGTTCGTCAATCGAGTCAGGTTGGACCCATCCGCGTCCATGGCATAGAGCTCGGTACTGACATTCCGGCGGGTGTTGAAAACGATTCTGCTGCCGTCGGGGGAGAAGCTGGGGTCGTAGTCGTGGGAGGAGTGATTGGTGAGATTGACCTGATTGGTTCCGTTGGCATCCATCAGGTAGATCTCCCAGTCGCCGTCCCGACGCGAGCTGAACGCGATGCTTTGTCCGTCCGGAGCCCAGGCCGGGACATGGTCGTCCCCGGGATCGTGGGTCAGGCGAGTCAGGCCGCTGCCGTCGGCGTTCATCGCGTAGATGTCGTAGTTCGCCTCGCGGAACGAGAAGAAGGCGATGCGCGAGACCGCCTGGGCGCTCTCGGCAGCGAAGGCCACCAGGAAGAGGGCGGCCAGGATCCTGTAAACGCGATCGAGCATTGGGATGAAGTTCCCGCAGGTAGCGACGTCTGTGAACCGGCTTCCCAGTATGAACCGAACTCGCCGAAAACGCAGCAAAAAACGCGTGTCCCGCCCCTATGGGCCCTCCGGTGGGGCACACCGGCAAGCCCCTGTCCCTCACCGAAAGAGGCCTGCCGCCCATTTTGCGAAGCCGCACCCCGATCGGGACTGGGCGTCGTCCACAGAGAGTCCCCGGGCTAGCCTTCGCCCATGACTCGACAACCCTCTCCCGCGCGCGTGCACCTGGTGGCCGGCGGATTTCCCCGCGGCTCATCGGCCGGGCACGACATCGACTACGTTCGCCTGAGATTGCTGCAACTCCTGCACGAGCAGGCAACGACAGTCAGCCTGGCGAACGACTTCCTTGACCTCGAAAGCTGGCTGCCCTCGTGCGATCTTCTTCTCACCTACGTGGCCGGTCCCTTCCCCGACGAAGGCCAGACCCGGCTGATCTCAGAGTGGCTCGAGGCCGGGGGTCGTTGGCTCGCGCTCCACGGCACCAGCGGGGGCAAGGCCGTCCCGCTGCCCGATGGAAGCCCCGGGCGCACCATGTCCCGGGCGGTTCATCACGAAGTTCTGGGCGCCTTCTTCCTCAATCATCCGCCGATCCGAAGGTTCCAAGTCGACGTTCACGACGCCGGGCATTCGCTGACCGCTGGCCTCCCCCAGGCCTTCGACGTGATGGACGAGCTCTACCTGCTCCAACTCGAGGCGCCCGAGGCGAGCCGAGTCCTTCTTTCCACCGCAGATCTTCCCGCCGACGATCCGGCTCCGCGGACATTTGGTTTCACGTACGGCGAGGACACCTCGATCGGCGTCGATGGAAGAACCCGGGTGCTCGGCTACGAGCGCGAGTTTGGAAAGGGCGCCGTGGCGTATTTTGCTCTGGGTCATTGCCACACGCCGGAGACGAATATTCAGCCCTTCGTGGACGCCAGTGTCGATGCCGAGGGAACGACGCCCCCCCATTTCAGGGGTCCATGGGAAACCGAAGCCTTCCAGCGCCTGGTGGCCAACGGGATCGGCTGGGGGCTCGAGGCCCGACCCCGGTCTTGATGGCCCGCTGGGGGAAGAGAGGAAAGCTGGGATGAGCGAGTTCGGCGACGACGCAGGTTTGGTCGAGCGTTTCCCCTACGCGCGGATCGACCATGACAACAAATACATGTACCGGGGCTGGCTCGACAAGCGCCTGCTCGTCAATCGTTGCGAGGATTGCGCGGTCTTCCATCATCCCCCCAAGCCGGTCTGCCCCCGCTGTTGGTCTTCTGCTCTCCGGCCGACCGAGGTCAGCGGTCGGGGCATTGTTCACTTGACGATTCTCCTCCACCAGGGGCCGCCGGCCCCGGGTGTCGACTACGCGAAGGGGCCGCATCCCGTGGTCACCGTCGAACTCGACGAGCAGGCGGGGCTCCGCTTCACGAGTACGGTGGTGGAGTGCCCCCTGGAGGAGGTGCGAATCGGTCTGCCCGTCGAACTGGACTGGGTCGATCGCTTCGGCTCGCCCTTCCCGGTCTTCCGTCCGAGCACGGGGAACTGATGGCCCGCAATCCGATTCGTGATCGGGTAGCGATCGTCGGCCTCGGTTCCACGGGATTCAGCCGGGATGCGGGAGGGCGTTCTTCCAAGGCCCTGGCCTGCGAGGCTTCGATTCGGGCGCTCCGGGATGCGGGTCTCGGCGCCGGGGATGTCGACGGCCTCGTGGGGGCCGCCGAGCCCGGCGGCCCGAGCCCCAGCGCCATGAGCGCCGCGTTGGGACTTCCCCGGGTCACCCACTTCTCGAGTCCCACCCCGGTGGCGGTGTTCGCCCTGGTGGACGCCATGAACGCGATCTTCTCCGGGGCATGCGAGACCGTGCTGCTCTATTTCCCCTATTTGCGGCTTCCGTGGAATTCGCGCTCGGCGGCGGCGGATCCTTTTCGCCGTCAAAATACCCTGGGCGTCATGCCCGCCCCAGAGTCCACCAACGCGGCCGCCGCCTATGCGGCCTGGGCGAGCCGCTACATCCACGAATTCGAAGTTCCCCGCGAGACCTTCGGCCGCGTTGCCTTGAATGCCCGAGCCAACGCGGCCCAGAACCCCCTCGCGGCCATGAAGGCCCCCCTCACCATGGAGGGCTACTTGCAGGCGCGCATGATTCGCGAACCGCTCTGCATGCTCGACATGGACGTCCCGGTGGATGGCGCCGATGCCTTCGTGCTCACCACCACCGAGCGTGCCCGGGAAACCTGCGCGAACCCGGTGGTGGTGCATGCCGCCAGCGTAGGACTCGTGGGAGAAAACGACGAGGACCAGTTGCCCAGCCTTGCGCGACACGGTCAGCACGTGGTCGTCGAATCCCTCCGGGCCAAGAGCGACCTCTGGCTCGACGATATCGACGTCTTCTTCCCCTACGACGGATTCAGCATCATCACCCTGGGCTGGATCGAAAATTTCGGCTGGTGCGCGCCCGGTCAGGCCGGCCGTTTCCTCGAAGAACACTGGGACGCCGAGGAGGGCCGGGTGATGATCGACGGGCGCATCCCCATCAACCCCCACGGAGGCTCGCTCTCCGAGGGCGCGACCCGGGGCTCGGGCCATCTCCGGGAAGCCGTGACGCAGCTGCGCGGCGAGGCCGAGGGACGCCAGGTGCCCGGTGCCCAGACCGCCCTGATCGGCTGCGGGGGTTTCTTCTTCAACTCCCAGGGCGCGGTATTGCGCCGCCTCTGATCCCGCACCCGGAACAAGGCCGCCCGGAAAACGTACCCGTCCGAGGGGGTCGATTCAGGGCGCGAAAGATGAGAACATAAGGCGTGGCCTACGATTGGAAGGCAGCCCTGGCGTTCTTCGCGACCCTCGTGGTGGTGACCTCACTCGGTCGTCGCCTGGTCTTCATGGTGCCCGCGTTTCAGCGCATGCGTGCGCTCAACCGTGAGGCGGATCGTCCGAAATTGGCCCGGGGGCGGTTCAAGAAGGCCGTCAAAGCCAGCAACATGGCCGGGCTCTATACGAATCTGGCCTTCTATGTCACGGTGCTTCCTTTTTGCATCAATCTGGAGTCGCGGCCCTTCTGGCAATACGGAGTGAACA
>Ga0310342_100003088_pt1 | contig 10876 bp, 6 predicted proteins | sample S15DNA20500_MG_FD_206155 | JGI IMG/M metagenome (GOLD analysis project Ga0310342, IMG submission 206155) | Marine microbial communities from station ALOHA, North Pacific Subtropical Gyre - S1503-DNA-20-500_MG | ecosystem: Environmental > Aquatic > Marine > Oceanic | place: Pacific Ocean: North... | reverse complement strand
TGGTCATCCATCAAAATGTTGGATGGCTTCAAATCGCGATGTATAATGCCCGCCGAGTGTGCAAAATGCAAAGCGGCACAAATACGGGAACACAGGTCAGCTGTCTCACGAAACGTCAGCTGGTTTTCGGTCAACCATTCCGACAACGATTCTCCATCGACCAATTCACTGACAATGTAAATCGTATCACCATCCCGCCCGATTTCGTGAACACTGACAATATTGGGATGCAGTAATTGGGCCGCAACGCGTGCCTCTCGCAAAAACTTTTCCTGCTGGAGCGCGTTCAACTGCCCTCGGCGTGGAATTTTAATGGCAACGGTGCGGTCCAGCGTTGTGTCATGAGCTTTCCAAACTGTGCCGAATCCGCCAACACCCAGCTGTGACACCAGTTCAAAATGCCCCACGGTTTTCACCGGCGAGGCTACCTCGTCGTCTTCGTCAACAACGCTAAAGGACGTACCACAGGAATGACACGTGATATCGGCAAAATCCTCGTCGACAAGCAGTTCAACGTGATTCCGACAATGGGGACACGCGATACGGATATTAACCGATCCCGACGAATCATGGTCGTGTCCCGTTACATCGTCTTTCTTAGATATTTCCCGGTGCGGCGGATCGTCATCAGGTCGACTACCAAGTTCGACGGTTTCGTTCAGACTGAATCGGACACCTTCATTACCTGTCTCCTCCAATGAACTCTCGTAAGAAGTGTTGTCATGATCGACTGTCTCATGCAGCATCTCGACATCCGCAGCACCTTCCACCGTTTCATTGAGATTACCCTCTGCAGCGTCGCCGTCCTTTTCCTCAACAGAATCCGTCCCTCGTACGCTGGCAACGCGACGTATCTTACGAAGTTCCTCTCCCAATTGCGGCATGAGATCCGGATGCGCTGCAATGATGGAATTCTCCGCCAGATCTTCACCCTTTTTGCGACGGCGAAGACAATCGTTGACGACATTCTGAATGCGTTCAGAGATGAGTTCCGGTACCTGCGATTCCTGACTTTCAGAATCATTCATGATTTCGGCGCTCCAGCACGATTGTAACCCAAACTGAATTCTCCGGCAAACGCCTTTCAACTTTCAACGTACTCTCCGAATCGATCGAATCGCAAATCAAGGCTGTACGAAACAACAACCTACCCGAAATCAGTCGTCCCGGGCGAGTCCGATTCGATTGCCAGATTAACAGATCGTTTTGCCAGCCCAGACAAGCACGATTCCGCGTCAATTTTTTTCCTGTGTAACCATTGTCCAAGACTGGAAAAATAGCAATTCACAGCATCCGTTAAAGATGTAATTTTCCGGATTGAATACCTCGAAACCGCGCAACATGCTCCAATCCTTGTATAATAAGAGTTACTCTCAGGCATTGCGATCGATCCCATGGTTTTTCAGCCTTCGTTACCATAACGAGGGGTTCACCGTCGTCAACTCAGATACTTCTCCTCGAATGATCTTTCATCATTACGAACTTGTAGGGCGATCCTTGCAATGCTGGACTTTCCTGGCAGTCAGCCTTGTTTTTTGTTGTGCAACCATCACAGTGCATGTTGAGGCAGCTGAGGAAAAGGTCTGGCTCTCAGACGTGGGAAGTCTCGGAGCGGATGTCGAGATCGGAAATCAAACCGTTGTTTACGGCATCCCGGGATCGGTCAACCAAGAGATGCATGTCTGGCTACAGACGGGCTTCGCTGCACAAAATCTGACCGCGGTTGATCTCAACATGATTGCCACCAATTCGTCAGTACTGAACTTTACAGGCGTAACGGTCGAAAACCCGGAGCATGCCGCTGGTGGCTGCGCCATTTCTCCCAACGGTTGTCGATGGGAATTTACTCACCTCCCAAGCCCTTCGGGCGTCTCCGCTGATGAAGTCATCGGATTCAACGGAATCAATTTTCAGAATGGAGTCGGCATTGGCAACGTCGGCGCCAGTATGGCGGACGCGCAATACGATGCGACGGCAAATGCATGGTTCTTTGCAACCCTGACCTATGACGTCGTTGGAATTGGTTCGACAGATCTTTTTTTGCAAATTGGCGATAATGGTGTCGCAGCAGAAGGAGCTGACCTGATCGATGTCGAAGTCCGATTTGGTGGTGGAACCGATCCGACTCTGAATTCCGAAAATGATCGCGGAAACAACAGCACCACTCATGACGGCGCGATCGGTGTCGGCGCTAATCTTTGGGACGATGTGGAAGCCGCCGATTTTGTCACCTTCGGTGCAGGAGGTGGTGCAACCATCGACTTGGCAGGTAACCGTACGGTCGCTTCGATCAAGTTCAAAGATGATTACACGTTACAGAATGATCAGTTGACCATCTCGACGGGAAAGGTCACCGTCGAATCCGGCCTGATTGCGACCATCGAGGCGGCCCTTATCTCAACCCCCGGATTAACAAAACTGGGTGACGGCACACTGGAAGTCAATGGCACGGCGCCAGCCACCGATGTCGTGGCAGGCACCCTGGGTGGCACGGGAACCATCTCCGGCCTTGAAGTCCTCGACGGTGCCACGGCGTCACCAGGAACCAGTTCAATGCTCGGCGGCCAGGCACAGGGTGCGGCAGCCAGCCAGGTGGTCCCGGAACCCGCTGGTGTGGAGATGCTGGGATTGGCGATGATTTTATTGCCTATTTTTCTCTCTTTGTCGACGACACGAACGTTGATCTTCCAGCGACAAGCAGTCCGTTAGCCCAACCCAACGTACTGGCCTGGGAAACCTGTTCGCAACCGGCCTCCGCATTTTGACGACCCGGTCATATCCAACCCATGGCCTGCAGACTTGTTATCGTGGCAATGGTGGCCACCGTGAGGAAGAAGACTGCGGTAATCAGCAGTGCCACTCGACAAAACCAACCTGGCCTTAGCGATTTTGGCAACAGCGTTGTATTGACCACCAGCGTATGCAGACAGGTAAAACAGAAGGCAAAGTTCATGATCAACGTGCCAATGAACAACAACGTTGTTGGTTTTTCGAAGCACAAAAAGATGACGCCCAGGACGGCATACACAATCAAAACCGCAAAATAGACGTAACGAATCGAGCCTGGATTAAAGTTACGCGCGCGACGGCTGGCAATCCAGTACACATCGACCCAGCGTCGCAGCAACCCATCCACACCGGGTGCGATCCCCGTGGCCAACACGAGAAACGAACACAAGATGGTCAACGTCCAGAAGAACCCTCCCCATTCAGCTCCAAAGCTGTCGCGGACACCGTCGGCAGTAATCACCGCTGTTTGCCAGGCATCGTCCAGGTAAAATCCGCGTGGCAAAAACATCAGTGACATCATGGCAGGCAACCCAACACCCACCAGACATCCCGGCATCCAAACCAGCCATTGATCGCGGGCAACGTGCCAGAACCATTTTCGCCATCGCACCAACGCGGCTTCCGTCGGTTCGAAGACCATACCCACGTGGGACAGTTGAATATTTCGACCGCCAATGATACTGGGAATTGCTCCCACGTGCGCACCCATGCCCCAGCCTTGTTCACGCGTATAATTGCTAATCGAGGAATTCCCCAAACCACCATTTCCGGAAATCGCTACGAGCGCACATAAAAACGCGGCCATTGAAAAGTCAATTTTCGGAAATGGCCTTCCTTGAAATATCGCCAGAAAGATATTGTCCAGGATTCCACCATCACGTGACCCATCGCGATCGAAGTCGATATAAGCATCCAGCCTGCCATCGCCATCGTCGTCCAAGGGAAACAACACATCGTCTTCTCCACCATCGGCGCTGATCACGGTGAGCGTATCATCAGGCTTGCCATTACCGTCTAAATCGGGCCACCTCGGCGAACCACTGACAGCTTCGTTTGTCACCATCGCATCCGGCTGTCCATCCAAATCAATGTCCGTGGCGTCTTTCTCACCATCGCCATCAACATCAAAGACAAAACTGGTTACCGGCTCAATCGGATCCAGCCGTCCATCACTGTCAAAATCTTCACCCGCATCAAGCTGACCATTTCCATTGACGTCTTCAACACTCAAAATGGGGACATTACCGAATTTTAAAAACCCGCTTGTAATTTCTTTCCAGGTGTTGATATTGGAAAACATCGCCGCCAAGGTCAACAAGAAAATCAGCACAAGGACAATCTTTATGTACATCAACCACTTGATCGAATTATAAATCTTGCCACCGATGACCAACGGCAGTAGAGAGACCAGAAACAGGCCGATCGATGCGGCACGGACAATCAGTCTGTCAGCTTCATTTTGATCCGGCCTGGGAAACTCACCGGTGAACATTGCCACCAGCGGCGTTGCCGCGGCAGCTGCCATGTATGGGAAAATCATGTACACGTCGAACATCAAATAAACAACCAGCCAAAACATTGGACTGGGAAATGTTCGCAGCTTACCCGCAAAAATGGGTTCGCCCGTGTACAATGTGTAGCGGCTAACCTCGACGTTGTAGACAACCTGCCCCAGGATGCTAAGCGTTGCCAACCACAACAATCCACCACCGTAGCGCGCCGTCACCACCGGTCCGGTCAACCATTCTCCACCGCCAATGGCCGCACCTGCCATGAATAGTCCCGGTCCCAACATCGCGAAACAATTTCGCCACGCGAACACGGGAGGGTGCGGCAACTCGCCGACCTGCCAGGTTGGCATCTGCCCGGAACCCACACGAGGTGCTACCACACCAGATTGATTAGAATCGCCTGAGTCTGAAGTCGTCATAATGAGACAATATAGGCGGTCCCATTTTCAGCCGCAAGGTCGTCACCACCGTCTTGTTTACCAGGGACTAAGATGTACGCTCACAAAAAAATACCCCACTTTGCCATCAATCCACTGAAAGTGGACTAACGAAAAAGCGGGGTATTGTATTTTCTGAATCGCGTTTTAACTAGCGTTACTGCACCGATTCACCCAAAATTCACACCGTGCTCTTTTAAATCACCGACCTTACAGGTCAGATCCCTAAACGGCTTCCTCTAATAATCGCACGTTCACAGCACGTGGTCCCTTGGGGCCTTCGCCAAGCTCGTATTCCAGCATCTGACCTTCGCTGAGTTCTTCAAAATTCACACCCTCAACGGAGGAGTGATGAAAGAACACGTCATCGCTTTCACCCTCAACAAAACCAAAACCGCGATCTGAGACCAATCGTTTGATCGTACCTTGTGGCATAATTGCCTCCACAACAGAAAAACTTTTCACTTAGAAATTTGCATCAGGGCAATTCCCAAGCCCACCAAAAAGCCAGAAACAGATAAAGCCACAATCAGAAGGCCGACTTCTAACAGTTAGATCCAGCGAGGCGGAAGGTGGCGAAACGAAAAGAACAACCACAGGTGTCCAAAACTTCATCATGTCTCTGCTTATCACGAACCATCGTGAGCCAAGCAGTGTAGGTTACCGCCACCGGCCATACAAGTCCCCAAACTGCGCCGACGAATCTGACAAGGGGGTCATCCGATTTCCAATTGCTTGAGTTGATCTTCCTCTCGTTGTAACTGGAAAACCTGGGCAGCCGGGGCAGACAGCATGGAAACTAAGCCCAACTTAAGAGACACTCTCGCCCTGAAGAATCAAAAAACTTGGGCTTCTCCAATGTTCCACTTCTCCAATGTTCCACTTCTCCAACGACCTGCGCCTGTCATCGCCAATGATGAGATCATGGTCGTCAATCGGAAACGGCACGATCTGATTTTTTACTTTGCCTCAACACGGCGGAACTCTGTTTGGCATCACCACTCACCTCAAGCGGCACCCTCCAGACCACGCTGCGCATGCGGCACAGCCCCTCGCCACCCTGTTGGCAATAATAATAGACAACCGACACCGCAAGTTCATCGGTACCCGTTTTCAAAACCGGTACGTTGACCTTGAGTTGGGCGGTCGGGTTTTCCAAGTGCACCAACTTCATCAAATTATCCCGATCAACAGGACCTGTGTCATCTGCCGTCTCCAAGAGGTAGGCCATCGGCGCCAACGGGTTGATTTTCCAGCCCTCGTCCAATTTCAAATCAATCACCAGTTGCACATGACCTTGCTCTGGTCTGAGACGAACTGCTGCCGCGGTAATTTCGTCGGCATCTTTAAATTTGGCTCGTGGGTCGATTGCTTTTGATTTGGAAACCGCTGGTGTCAAACCTTCAATAACAAGCGTCTCGACCCTGAAATTGTCATCGAGCTGGACCACGCGAATAGCATGGTTGTTCGTATCCGCAATGAACAGTCGATTGCTGGCATAGCTGAGCCCGGCCGGTTCGTTGAACGTTCCTTCAACATCACTATTACCTGGCTGTCCAGTGCCGACCAGGGTACGGCAACCGCCTCTGCGGAGATCAATCACTTTGATTTTGTTATTGTAGGTATCTGCCACATAGAGCTGATCTTCTCGCAAGGCAACTCCCAGTGGATGCTGTAAACAGCCCTCTGGCAATTGTCCGTTTGCGGTCAACTTCCTGGGGAGTGTCTGTTCACGATTTCTACTTTCCAAATCGCCAAAGGCAAAGAGACGTCCACGGGGAAGGTTTACCGAACCGACAACGGTTTGCACCTTTTCTCGACTGTCCCATGGTACCGCTCGAATCGAACTTCCCTCACTATCTGCGACATAAAGCCACGTGTCATCGGCAACCAGCCCGCTGGGTTGGGCAAACGAGGAAACACCCTCAGCATACGGCTCCTCAGGCAAGCGTGGTCCATCGACAATGTCCTCGCGTCCGTTGCCGGCGTAAGGTCCGATCTTGTTTTCATCTTCATCGAACATCCAGATCTGGTGAGGCCCCGCCATGGCGATATAAACATCATTTTCATAAACCCAAAGCGCCCACGGGCTATTGAGGGCCGTATCCCGGGGCACGCCAAACCACCTGAGCCGCGCCCCATCGCTGGAATCACGGTCAAACGCTTCACTCCAAGCACCCTGGGCCTGTCTACCCGTCCCAGCCAGCGTCGTGACCGTCCTGGTGGTGAGATCCACTTTTCGTAGCAGGTGGTTTTCCGTATCAGCGACGTACAGAAAATTATCCTTGATCGCTACGCCTTGCGGGTGATGAAACGTTGCCTGTTGATAATTTCCATCTTCACGACCAATTCGCCCATTACCAATGATGTCGACCAACGTCCCGTCCAACCGAGTGATGATCACCCGGTTCTGGCCACTGTCACTGATAAAGAGCCGATCGGAGGCCTCGTCAGCTAATACTTTTCCCGGAAATCGCAACGGTGTTGGTGACTGTTGATAGGCTAACAAATCAAAGCGAACTGGCGCCTCATCCAGTAATCGATAATGCCGATAGTACGGTAACGCGTTTCGTAAAATCGGTTCTAATTGTTCTGCCCGGATCTCCCCAGCTTGCTGGCCAACAAATTCACCGCGAGGATCAATCAAAACCAGGGTTGGCCAACTTCGCACACCAAATGTATTCCATAGTCGATGATCCGGATCATTGATTACGGGGTGTTCGATTTCGTAACGTAAAATCGCCTCGGAAATATTGTGACTGTCTTTTTCTGTTTCAAATTTGGCCGTATGCACGCCAATCACCACCAATTCGTTGGGAAAGGCATGCTCCAATTTTTTCAGCTCCGGAAGCACATGGATACAATTAATGCAACAATAAGTCCAGAAATCTAGCACCACGAATTTGCCACGAAGATCTGCCATGCGCAGCGGCCCTTGAGTATTAAGCCAGGAAGCACCTTGTGGAAATTCAGGTACCGGGACTCGATTACGGAAAGGGTGGGGCGGTGGATTTTTTCCCGGAGCCGCTTCATCCTGCTGTTGGGCCGGCTCGGCCTGTTGTCGCTGGGCGGACGGGCTCGTTGACACTTCGTCATTTCCCTGAGCAGCCACCGCAACTTCCACCGATAGGTTACCCAACATGCCGCACACAACCCCCGCCAGCACAGCAAGCAACTGCAGCACTCTGGGACAGGAATTTTTTCGTTGCTGGGCACGCTCCACCTCCACAGGAGCGTTGCTTTCCCTGTTTAAAGCTCCAACAAGGATTGGCCATGACCAGTGAGCGACGGATCTTTTTATGCCGACAATTTTAAAATGCGTCATTTGTGTTGACTCGTCCAGTTGAAATAGAATGACTTTTGAACACCAGGGTTTCTAGTCGAGTAATTCTGATATCCTGTGATTTTCACGTGATCCAACTGTCTTCGCAAGCCAAGCTGGTCGCGATGATCAACAAAGTTGGCCATGTTTAGGATTTTCTGGGTAAAAGGGGGGACATCGTGCGACATGGGGGATTTCTTTCAATCATTTTGATCGTAGCCTGGGTCACGTCCCTGTCGGGGCAGGAATGGGCACGCAAAATGTTTAATAAGACAAGCTACGACTTTGGCAATGTGGCCCGGGGAAGTCAGGCTGAGTTTGCTTTCCAACTGACCAACTCCTACGTCGAGGACGTTCACATTGCCAGCGTTGAATCCAATTGTGGCTGTACCTCATCCAAGCCCAGCACACCAACACTGAAAACATGGGACGAAGGCCAGATCCTCTGCCGCCTCAACACCCGGCATTACACGGGACAGAAAGACGTCACTGTCACGGTTCAGATTGATCGACCGTATCCAGCCGAAGTCCAACTGAGACTGAAAGCGAATATCCGCAGTGACGTGATGTTTCAACCTGGCTTAGTAAAATTTGGGGCAGTCGATTTTGGAAATGTGGCCGAACAAACCATCACGGTGGATTACACCGGCCAAAAGGATTGGCGAATTGTCGACGTGCGTAGTGCCAATGAACACTTTCAGGTCGAGCTCGACGAATTGCTCCGCAGTCGTGATCGTGTTCGATACCAATTGCTGGTCCGTTTGCCCGACGATGCTCCGGTCGGTTACATCAATGATCAGCTGTCCTTGATCACGGCGGATGAACGGCAAAACGCAATCACCCTCCCGGTCCAGGGTCGTGTCGTCTCGCCGCTGACCGTTAGCCCGCCATCGCTGCTACTTGGTGTTCTTGAGCAGGGAGAAGAAGTCACCAAGCAACTGGTCGTGCGCGCCAAAAAGCCCTTCAGGATTGTTCGCCTGGAGTGCAAAGACACGTGTTTTGATCTTCCACAGGTAACCGGCAGCAAGAAGCTGCACATCGTTCCGGTAAAGTTCGTCGCCGATCGCACTCCAGGAAAAGTGGTTGGGCGCATCAACATCGAAACCGATAACGGGGTGATTGCCAGTTGCATTGCAACGGCAACGATCAAGAACAAAACCCAAGACTAGCTCGCCGGCACATCGCGGTTTTCATTGTCGCGGAAGAACAACGTGAACAACACGAGAACCGCCGTCATAAAGCCAACTGGCGCCAACCAATAGAGCTGCCAATCTGCACCCTGCGAGGGATCGCTGACCAGTTCGGGAAACACCCTGGACACAAAGATTGTCGAGCTTAAGAGAAAGCCAATTCCCTGTGTGAACACAACCAACAGTCCCTGGGCTTGCGCCCGGACCTCTTCGTGAACTTGTCGATCAACATACAGGTATCCTGAGACAAACACAAAATCGTAGCTAAAGCCGTGCAGGACGACAGCTACGACCATCATCGCCATCATCGGCATTCCGCTTTGTCCTGCGGCACCTGCAAAAAACAGAAAACGCACGACCCAGCTCAAGAGGCCAATGATCATGGTCCAGCGAATCCCAAACCTTTTCACAAAGACAGGCAACACGACCGCCAGTACAAACAATTCGGCAATCTGGCCCATCGTTAGAAACGCACCCGACCGTTCAATGCCCTGCGTGTTGACAAACGTACTCCCCAGCGCCCAATAGGGCATCATCCCGACACAGGCCAGCAACGAAGCGAACATGAAAATCGCAAATGGCCACTTTTTGAAATAGGACCACGTGTCAATTCCGTACAGCTCGCCTATCCGCAACGGCTTGCCTCGGGCTGGGGGAGGTGTTTTCGGAAGCAAGAAACTATAGATTCCCACAAGGAACGCCGCAGCCCCTGCCACGTAAAATTGCATCTCGCTGGCGTCAGCATAAAAAACAAAGCTGACTACCCAACCCGCACAAATCCATCCGGCGGTTGCAAAAACCCGGACAATGGGATATTCACGATCGGTATCCGCAAGGTGTTTCAGACAAATGGTGTTGGAAAGCCCCAACGTTGGCATGAAACACACCGTGTGAGCCAAGAGGAGAAGAATAAAAATCTGCCAGGTATCGGGTTGCGCGTATTGCGGTGCAGCAACAATGGCAACGCCGCTGAGGATGAGCAAGCATCCCTGCAGTTTTTCGGCATTAACAAAACGGTCGGCAAAGACGCCCATAAAAAAAGGGGTCACGATCGCGGCAATCGGGGCCACAGAGTACGCCCAGCCAATGACCTCTGCCCCCATCTGACGCTCCACCATGAAAGTATTCATAGTGACGTACCATGCTCCCCAAACGAAAAAGAGCACGAACATCATAAAGCTGAGCGTTGCAAAGAGACCAAGACTGGAGCGGCTGGAGGTATTCATCAGCGCAATTCTAGTCAGGAAGGTCAGGCGTTGCGACCCGAGTTTGGCAATCTATTCCTGTGACGGGGATAGGTTATCACAGCCTGATGGATATAATATCCATCGACGTAGCGAACATTCGGCGCTGCTGATCCAAATTCTCACCCTGTGTCGAATTCACGCTCTTGTAGGGAGATCAACCATGAAGGCCAAAGCAGTCATTGCGGAAATTCTCAAGCGAGAAGGTGTTCAATACCTGTTCGCCTTTCCCACAACGCCGATCATCGATGCCTGTTCCGAAGCAGGAATTCGGCCCATCGTGGCCCGCCAGGAGCGGGTTGCTGGCAACATGGCCGATGGCTACTCGCGGATCACCAATGGCCGACGGATTGGCGTCTGTTCGGTTCAACAGGGCGCAGGT
>Ga0310342_100003087_pt1 | contig 10878 bp, 6 predicted proteins | sample S15DNA20500_MG_FD_206155 | JGI IMG/M metagenome (GOLD analysis project Ga0310342, IMG submission 206155) | Marine microbial communities from station ALOHA, North Pacific Subtropical Gyre - S1503-DNA-20-500_MG | ecosystem: Environmental > Aquatic > Marine > Oceanic | place: Pacific Ocean: North... | reverse complement strand
GGGGGCAGCGACGTGGCGAACGATGACTGTGCGAACGCGGAGCCGATCACCGGCGAGGGTATCTTCACCTACGACAACACGACCGCGACGACCGACGGCATGAACCCCTCCTGCCCCCAGGCCGCGCAAGACATCTGGTTCGCCTGGACCTCCCCCGGCACCTACGGCGTCGAGGTCTCCACCTGCGGCCATTCGGGTCTCGACACCCTGCTCGTGGTCTACGACGGAGCTCCGTGCAGCGGTGGCCCCGAATTGGCCTGCAACGACGACTCCTGCAATTACCAATCCACGGTCATCTTCAGCGCCGTAACCGGCGCGACCTACTGGATCCGAGCCGGCAGCTACCCTGGCTCCGCCCCGGGCCCCGGCGCGATCGAGATCACCACCGGCGTCGTCGACCCCTGCGGGCAGACGACAGGCCCTGATGTGATCGTCGGGAACATCCCCGACACCATGTTCTGGGGGACGGACGGTGGCAGGGCCGGCTACTCCTGGGCATCGACCGCCTGCAACGTCGGCGACATGGAGATGGGCTGGTGGGCCAACACGAACGTCCACCCCGTCATCGCCCAGAACATGTACCGAATCGAGGACGGGCGCTTCGAACAGCTCGGCATGAGCTGGCTCAAGCACGGCTGGGCATCTGCGACCGAGAGCTACTGCTGCACCTGCCAGAACCCCAACAACTCGCAGGTCACGGGCGTCGGCTGCGCCGACACCTACGGCGCTGGATCGAACGGCGGCCAGGGCACGATGGGACCTCGCTGGGAGGTCAACCCCTACACCGGCGAGTTCCCCTACCCCTACGCGACCGCGGGTCAGTCCGGTTCAGCGGCCTACAAGCGCCTCAGCGTCGAGACGGACGACCTGGATCCGACCCAACACCCGAACGCCCGCTTCATCGCTGAGGTGCAGTACATCCAGCCGGAGGACTCGGAGTACGGGAACCAGATGGACAATGTCTCCTGGCGTGACGTGACCCTCGGCTCCTTCGGGGGTGGCTCATGGGACCTGAACCTCGAGGGGTCCACGGCGGTGTCTGAGCCAGCGATCCTGGCCTGGGTCGCCCAGACCGGCGCGCACCTCGACTCCGTCGACCTCCTTCACGAGGGGCGCTTCCACGTCGGGAGCCTCGTCACCGAGACGAGCCCGGAGACCTGGCGCTACGACTACGTCCTCTACAACCAGAACTTCGCGCGCGGCATCGAGTCACTCGAGGTCCCCGTGGGAACCGGCGCCGCGGTCTGGGGCGACACATTCCACGCACCTCCACACCACTCCGGTGATCCCCAGTCGAACGCGCCCTGGACCTTCTCCTCGAACCCGGGCGCCGCCGAGTGGCGCACGGACTCATTCACCACGAACCCCGACGCCAACGTCGTGGTCTGGGGCAAGGCCCACACCCTGTCTTTCTTGTCCGACCAAGCACCCGTCCTCTCCACGGGAGCTGTTGGCCTCTTCGATTCGAGCGTCGCCGGACTCCCCGTCGAAGCCGACGTCGAGGTCTGGGTCCCGGAGACCCTTTGCGGCATCACCCGACACTGCACGCCCTCTCCCAACTCGACCGGCGCTGCATCGACGCTCCACTGGTACGGGTCCGCGAGCGTCTCCGGCAACGCTGCCATGCTCTATGCGGACAACCTCCCCGTGAACACCCCGGGCCTCTTCTTCTACGGCACGACCGCGATCGAGGTCCCCTTCGGTGACGGCTTCCGCTGCGCCGGAGGCGACGTGAGTCGACTCAATCCGGCGCTCTTCGCCTCACCGCAGGGCGACGTCGCCAGACCCCTCGACTTCAGTGCGTCTCCTCTCTCATCTGAAGCTGCTGGCGACACGATCGTCACGCAGTTCTGGTACCGAGACACGGCGGCAGGGGCCTCCGGCTTCAACCTCTCAGATGCGCTAATCGTGATCCTCTGTCCCTGAGCGGAGTCGCCCCAACAGGGGACACCCTTCTTGGGTGCTGGAGGGATCAACCTGTCGAACTAGGGTATTCACCCCAAAGAAAGCTATGAGCCATCGGAGCTAGTCTGACCTCTGATCACCCGAGGCAGAACGTGATCTCGAGGGTGGTCTTCAAATTTAGGGCCTGACAGCAACATTTGTCCGCCCTCCTCCATCCACAAGTCATGCCATCCACAAGAGGTGTTTAAACACGTGAATACTCCCAACGACATGAACAAGACGGCGATCATCCTGATCGGTTACCAGAACGACTACTTCGCGGCAGATGGGGCGCTCGTAGGAGCGCTCGAGGACGCCGAATGGCGGGTGGAGATGTTGGCCAACACGGTCAAGCTCCTCGAGTCCGCATCCGACACGGAAGCTCTCATCATCTCGACCCCGATCGTGTTCACGCCGGACTACAAAGAGCTGGTCGAACCCACAGGCATCCTCAAGGCGATCGTCGACGTCGGCGCCTTCAAAGGGGGCGAGACTGGATCAGAGACCATCAAGGAGCTCACGAGCTTCGGTGACCGCATCCAAGAGATCCCGGGGAAGAGAGGCCTGAACGCGTTCTCCAACACCGGCTTGAACGAAGCGCTTGAAGCGAAGGGCATAACAGACGTCGTGATCGCAGGTGTAGTGACCTCCATCTGCATCGACAGCACGGGTCGGGCAGCACACGAGCACGGATACCGCGTGTCGATCCTCAAGGACTGCACCGCAGGGCGCACCAGCTTCGAGCAGGACTTCTACTGCGAGAACATCTTCCCTCTCTATGCAAACGTGATCGAATCGGAAGAGCTCCTGCAGAGCGCGATCAAATCGGAAGAACTCCTACAGAGCAGATGACCGAACTGAACGAACTCTCACCTGGGGAGCTGCACTCGCAGGTCCAACACCGACTCATCGAGGAGCTCGGCGCCACTGAGCACCGCCTTCGAAGGCTCTTGGAGATCCTCCCAGAGGTGGCGGTTCAGTGCGACGAGAACGGGAGGATCACCTACCTCAACGAGACCTGGCACACGCTGCTGGGCTACGAAGTTGAGGGATCCCTCGGCGAGCCCCTGGATACGTTCCTCCTCGACGAAGACCGCGACTCCTGGCCGGGTTTTCCCCGCCCGGGTGAAGCGGACCGCGAAGTGCAGTTGAGGTTTTGTGCGAAGGATGGTGAGGCGCGTTGGTTTTGGGCCAAGCTCCGAACGACGGTCGAGGGAGAGCACACGGGCCTGCTCCACGATGTAACCGATCGGGTCGAGCTCGAGAACCAACTCCGACAGGCACAGAAGATTGAGGCGGTGGGGCGCCTCGCCGGCGGCGTCGCGCACGACTTCAACAACCTACTCACGGTGATCATCGGGACGTGCGAGGGGCTGCTCTCCTCGCCCTCTAAGGATGAGCTCGCACGCCGCGCCGAAGTGGAGACGGTGCTGAAAGCAGCGGATCGGGCGGCGATGCTGACCCGTCAACTCCTTGCGTTCGGTCGTCAGCAAGTGATGAGCTTCCAGGTCCTCTCCCTCGGTGCCGTGATCGAGGAGATGAGCCCGATCTTGAAGCGCTTGACAGGCTCGGGCGTCGTGATCGAGATCGACGACCGCGCGGATGGCGGCTGGGTCCGAGTCGATCCAACACACCTCCAACAGGTGATCATGAACCTCGCTGTGAACGCTCGCGACGCGATGCCCGAGGGGGGTCGGATCAGCTTCGAGATCACAGATGCGGAGTTACCTGAAGGCCAGCGGCGGTCCGGACTGCCTTCTGGGGCCTATGTACGATTGACCGTGAGCGACACCGGAACGGGGATCGCACCCGAGCACCTCAATCAGATCTTCGACCCCTTCTTCACGACGAAGGAGGCCGGGCAAGGCACCGGGTTGGGGTTGGCGACGACCCACGGGATCATCAGTCAGAGCGGGGGCGCGATCGACGTAGAGAGTCGTCTCGGTGAGGGGACGGCATTCCACATCCACTTCCCCAGAGCCAGTCAGGAAGAAGGGGAGGTGATGGAGAGAGAAATGGTCATCCCCTCTCCCCAGGGCGACCGGGAGACGGTCCTCGTGGTGGACGACGACGACATGATTCGGCAGTTGGCGGTGCGCATGCTGACCGATGGCGGTTACGTCGTCCTGGAGGCGAGAGGTGTGGTGGAGGCAAAGCAGCGGATCGAGGAGCACTCGGGAGAGCTCGATCTGGTCATGACCGATATGGTGATGCCCGAGAACAGCGGACGAGTGTTGACGACGTGGCTCACGAAGAAGAGGCCGGACATCAAAGTGATCGTGATGTCGGGTCTCGGAGCGAGAGTGCAGGAGGAAGGAACGGCCTTCCTGGAGAAGCCCTTCCGCCAGAACGACCTGCTCGAGAAGGTCCGAGCTACCCTCGACGCCTGAGAAGGGCGTCGGACTCAGGGCAGCTTGATCAGACGCACTTCGCGACAGTTCATCACCGCCTCGCCCTTCTTCTCGACGCACTTGAGGAGCAGTGCGCTGTCACTCTCCTCGCCGACATCGAAGAACCCCATCGGGAGTCGTTGGTAGGTGTCCCACGTGCCAGTCGCTTCGGACAACGTCGCCCCAACGTGCTGATCTCCCCACGAGATCGCGATCGTCGATCCCTCGCTCCCCTCTTGGATGGCGAAGAGGACGTCAACGGAGTACCGGCCCGGCTTGAGCTTCAGCGGCCACGCGACCTGGTCGTTCGGGTCGGACCAGTAGCCAACGTTCACACCACCTCCACGCTCTTCCACGCGGATCCCTCCGTCCGTCAGGGAAGCTTGCTGTGGCGACAATGTGTAGCTGCCCGTTCGATCCGGACGGATGGACGTGTCCACCTCCGGAGCGCCCACGAGGTCGAGGCGCAGCACCGTGGCGTGCTCCAAGTGGTGCTCATCATCGAGGTGAACCGTCCACTCACGCGGCGCACCTGTGACCTTCAACCCCTGCCGCCTGCCGCCGAGCACGCGGGCGGAGCGGATCGGCGTAACGAGCCCTGGGATCGTCAGCGTGTCTCCCTCGGGCCAGTCGTAGATGTGTAGATAGAGCGTCTCCCCTTTCGTCGTGGCTCGACCGAAGTCCAATGACTCGAAGGGTCCCTTCGTCGTCCCATAGATCGCCTCGCCGTTCGTCTCGAGCCAGCGCCCGATAGCGAACAGGCGGTCCACCATGATGAGCGGAATGCGTCCGTCGGCGGTGGGGCCGACGTCGAGCAGGAGCGAGCCTCCCTTGCTGACGAGGTCGATGAGCTCGCGCACCGACTCGGTGCGCGACTGGTAGATGTCGTAGCCCTCGTTGCGGTTGAAGGCGAAGGAATGTCCGATCCCCCGACACTCCTCGAAGGGGCGCTGCTCACGCATTCCCTTGCCCGAAGAGTTGCCGAGGTTGCCGTACTCCGTCGTCGAGTAGTCCCCCACCTGCCCGCGCAGCCCCTTTCCCCAGCGGTCGTTGACCGCGAGGTTCTTAGCGTTCGGGGCGTTGTTGTAGATCCAGGCCAGGATCTCGGGGCTGCGCCAGAGGGTGTCCGGGTGATCCCACTCGCCGTCCGGCCAGAAGACGTCGGGCTCATAGCGCGTGATGAGCTCCTTGATCTGGGGGATCATCACCTCGTCCACGTAGCGCGGCTTGTCCGTGTCGTAGAGCGGGCTGTGCCACTCCATGAATGAGTAATAGAGGCCCGGGCGGACACCCTCCTCGCGACAAGCGTTGAAGAGTTCCTCCAAGAGATCACGCTTTGGTCCGGTCTCACCGCTGTTCCACGGGTATCCGCGCGCCTCGCTGGACTGGGGGTTCGGCCACAGGCAGAACCCGTCGTGATGCTTGCTCGTGATGACGATGTACTTCGCTCCGGCGCGCCGAAAGATCTGCGCCCACTCCTTGGGGTTCCAGAGCTCTGCACGGAACATCGGGGCGAACTCCCGATACTCGAAGTCCGCTCCGTAGTTCGCCTCGTGGAACTTCCGCTCGAGGCCATCGTGCGAGTTCCAGTCGACCCAGCCCTGGTACCACTCCGAGTAGGTGCTCGTGTCGCAGTACGAGGGGACGGAGTAGACACCCCAGTGGATGAAGATCCCGAACTTCGCGTCGGAGAACCACGCCGGGGTCTCGTGAGAGTGGAGCGACTCCCAGTTTGCCTCGTAGGGCGAGTCCTGGAGTGCGGGGAGTGCGAAGAGGGCCAGGGAGAGGAGGGATGCTGTCATGGGTGCGCGCCTTGTTCGGGTCGAGTGGATTGTATGGCCTCCTCCCTCAGAGGCGCCTGATCTGCCCGGTTACCCCGCAACCTCTCCTGTTGTGCGGGTTTGGATAAGATCCACCCTCCCTCATTGGAGCCAACCATGCACAGCCCCGTATTCCTCTCCCTCCTCTCTGCCGCCTTGTTCTCTGCGCCAGCAGCTGCGGCCCAAGATCGTCCTCCGCGCGGGGAAGAGCGCGGAGGCCCCCAGGTGGACGCAGGCCTGAAGAGAAACGAGGAGGGCGCGTTCCAGGGCTACACCTTCTTTGCGCCGATCCGCTCCAAGACGAGCTACTTGATCGACATGAAGGGTGAGGTCGTCCATGAGTGGCCCTCCGAGCACCCCCCCGGAAACGCTGCCTACCTGATGGAGGACGGCAGCATCGTCCGCACGGCCCAGGACTTCGACAACCCGACCTTCCACGGCGGCGGCTCGGGCGGGAGGATCCAGCGGATCTCGTGGGAGGGCGAGCTCCTGTGGGACTACTTGTTCTCGAACGAGGAGCACATGCAACACCACGACATCGCCTGTTTGCCGAACGGCAACGTGCTCATGATCGCGTGGGAGTTCAAAACGGACGAAGAGGCGCTCGCGGCTGGAAGAGACCCCTCCACCCTCGGCGAAGAGGGGGTCTGGCCGGACACCGTGATCGAGGTCAAACCTGCTGGAGAGACCGACGGCGAGATCGTCTGGGAGTGGCACCTCTGGGATCACCTCATCCAGGATCACGACGAGGAGAAGCTGAACTTCGGAGAGGTCGGGGCGCACCCGGAGCTCGTGGACATCAACCACGCGGCCAGGGGCGGCGGTGATTGGAACCACACGAACTCGATCAACTACAACGCCAAGCTCGATCAGGTCACGATCAGCGTCCGCACCTTCAACGAGCTCTGGGTCATTGACCACTCGACCACGACCGAGGAGGCCGCGGGTCATGAGGGCGGCGAGCGCGGGCGCGGAGGTGACCTCCTGTATCGCTGGGGAAACCCCGAGGCTTATCGCAGAGGGAGCAGGAGAGACATGCAGCTCTTCGGCCAACACGACGTCCATTGGATCGATGCGGGCCTCCCGGGAGAGGGAAACATCTTGGTCTTCAACAACGGCGACCGCAGAGGTCGCGAACACTCGAGCGTCGACGAGATCGTCACGCCTGTCAGCAAGAAGGGCGTGTACGAGACCGAGGACGAGGCGGCGTTCGGTCCCAAGAAGGCGAGCTGGACCTATGGAAACGAGGAGAGCGAGCGCTTCAGCTCCAACTTCATCTCCGGTGCCCAGCGGCTCCCCAACGGCAACACCCTGATCTGCTCCGGAGCCGACGGTCGCCTCCTCGAGGTCACGGCCGAGAACGAGATCGTCTGGGAGTACGTGAACGGCTTCTTCGACGAGGGGATCACCACGACAGGTCGGAGAGGACCCAACCGTGGACCCGGCGGACGCCGGGGAGGCCCCCCTGACGACGGCGGTCCGCCAGGTCGCGGACGACCTCCTGGACGGGACGGACCTCCGGACGATGGTCCCCGGGACGGCGGACAACGAGGTCGTCGTGGAGGCGGTGGCGGTGGTCCGAACATCGTGTTCAGGGCGCTCCGCTTCGCTTCGGACCATCCCGGCCTCGCACGTCTCACAGAAGAGGCAGAGGTGTCTGGAGAGAAGGACGAGTGATCCGCGCGCTCGCCTTGGGGGCCTTGGCCTTCGCGGCCTGCAGCGGCTGCACCGGTGAGGCTGCGCCCACCGTCTCCGGAGACGTGATCCTCGTCACCGTGGACGCCCTGCGCGCCGACCACGTCACCCCGGAGCTCACCCCCACCCTCGCCCGATTGGCTGCCGAGGGGATCTCCTTCACGAGCGCTCGCTCCAACTCCTCCCACCCCCTGCAATCCGCCGCGACCCTCTTGACCGGTCTGCTCCCGACGCGCGGCGGGAGCATCGGACTCCTCGAGGCAGAGCCCTCGGCGGAGGCGGAGACCCTAGCCGAGTCCTTCACCAGGTCCGGTCACTTCACTGGGTTGGTCTCCAGCCAGCCGCTCCTCGGCAGGGAGGGCTTTCGGCGAGGTTACGCCGACATCCAAATCGCCCGACCCGGCGAGACGTGGGCAGCAGCCGAGGTCGCTGAGCGCGCAGCCGAGGTGCTCGGGGACGCGGGCGACGGCCCCTGCTTCCTCCACGTCCACTTCACCGATCCCCATGAGCCTCACGTGGGGAGCGCGGCCCCGGCGGTCAGCTTCGCAGCTCTTCGCGAGCGGATCGGAGCGGGAGTGAGCGGCGACGAGCTCTGCACACCCGACGAGCTCGAGTCCTTGCGCGACGCCTATCGATCAGAGATCGCAGCAGTGGACGCTGCGATGGATGTTCTCCTCGAAGCCGTGGCCCTGCGAGCCCACTCCGAGGGAGCCCTGCTCCTGTTCACGTCCACCTGTGGCGAGGAGTTCCTCGAGCACGGCTACGTCGGCCACTCCTGGACCCTCAACGAAGAGTCGCTGCGAGTGCCGTTGTTCTTTCACGCGCCGGGAGCGATCGCGCCTGCGAGCGACGCACAACCCGTCAGCCTCGTCGACGTCGCGCCGACGCTCGCCGAGCTCGTCTCCCTCCCCGAGCGCCGCAGCGGGTTCGACGGGGACGCGCTCCTCGAGGGAGGCAGGCCGAAGGATCTCGGGGCGCGCGAGATCCTCGCAGAGCTCGTCATCCGCGAGCGCTGCGTCATGCGCGCCGTCGTGACCGACGGCGTGAAGTACATCTCCGCCTCTCTCTGGCACGAGCCCAAAGCGCGTCCTGCAGTCTCCTCCTCCTACATCGAGACCCTGCGCGCTGCCGCAGAGGGCCAGTTCGAGCTCCCTCCAGTCTTCGGTGAGCCTGTGAAGGAGCTCCTCTACGATCTGAGGAATGACCCCAGAGAACGGACGCCGCTGGGAGCCATGAGTCGCGTCTCCAAGTCCCAGCTCCGCGCGAGCCTCGAAGACTATCGCGGATACTGCGCGACTCATGGCCTCGCGCCGGCACCCGCGCAGGTCATACCCTCCCTCTCCGAATCCTCGGAGGCGGACGCTCTCGAAGCCCTCGGATACCTCTAGACCATGACTCGCCTACCTCTCCTCAGCATCCTCGCTCTCGCTGCGTGCGCGCCGCCGCCCCCCGTCATCGAGGGCGTGAGCCTCCAGATGAACCCGAACGAGAGCGCGCCGCTCGCAGCCGTCCTCGAATACTCCGCAGATCAACCTGTCCGCCCCGTCTTCGCGCTGCGGCACGAGGGTGAGGAAGAGCTCCTCATTCAAGACGCGCCCTTTGCCGCGAGCGGCCCGACGCCCGTCCTTGGCCTCCGCTCAGACCGGAAGTACGCCGTGACGGTCTCCTTCGAATCCGAGGAAGGCGTCACGGTGCCCGGCGATGAGTTCACCCTCAGCACCCCGCCGCTCCCTGAGAAATTCCCGACGCTCGAGATCACGACGCTGCGTCCGCAACGGATGGAGCCCGGATACCAGTTCATCCCCGTGATGCGCTGGACCGAGAAGGGCCCGGACCGGGAGTTCGGCCTCGTCATCGCGCTCGATGGAGCGGGGGAGGTCGTCTGGTACTACCGCACCGACAAGTCCGTGAACGACGTCAAGCGCTTGCCCAACGGAGACCTGCTCTACCTCGCGGGGAGAGACGGCCGGATGGTCCAGATCAACAAGCTCGGCGAGCTCGTCCGTCACTGGCACACCACGGGGATCGAGAAGGACGACGTCCCCGAGGGGAGCCATCCTGTGGACTGCGACACCTTCCACCACGACTTCGTGGTCATGGAGAACGGGAACCTCCTCGCGCTCTCCTCGGAGGCGCGCGACTTCGATGAATACGCAACGAGCGAGCGCGACTCTGACGCGAAGCGTGAGCCGGCGACCGTGATCGGAGACGTGATCGTCGAGTTCAACCAGGAGGGTGAGGTGCAGAGACGCTGGAAGCTCCTCGACGTCCTCGACCCGCACCGCGTCTCCCACGGCAGCCTCGGTACGGGGTTCTGGCGTCACATCTACGAAGACATCCTCGAAGAGCCCGGCAAGGACTGGGCGCACGCGAACTCCATCGTCTACGACGCCTCGGACGACTCTGTCCTGGTCTCGCTCAACCACCAGAGCACGCTCATGAAGATGCGCTTGGAGGACTCCTCCATCGCGTGGCTCCTAGGAGATCACGCTGGATGGGAGGAGCCTTGGTCGGATCATCTCCTCGAGCCGGAGGGCGACCTCATCTGGACCAGCAACCAGCACGCCGCAGAGCTCACCCCAACCGGGACCGTGCTGGTCTTCGACAACGGCGGCCACCGCAGCCCTCCCTTCGCCCCCAACATCCCCATGGAGGAGAGGTACAGCCGCGCGGTCGAGTTCCGGATCGATCAGGAGAGAGGTGTGGCGGAGGAGGTCTGGTCCTACGGCGGTCTCGACACGGACCACTTCTACTCCTCCTTCCTCTGTGACGTCGACCTCCAGCCGACGACGGGGAACGTGATCGTCACCGATGGAGCCAGGACCCGTCGCAACGACGGCGGCATGGGCGATGGCCCGGGCGGCGGCCATCACTGGGCGCACATCTTCGAGGTCGATCGCGAGACGGATCGCAAGGTGTTCGAGATGACGCTCGATGACGCGACCGGCTGGGCCGTCTATCGAAGCGAGCGCTTCCCCACGCTCTATTGAGCGACGAGCGCGCTAGCGCTCCGACCACGGAACGACGAC
>Ga0310342_100003086_pt1 | contig 10880 bp, 15 predicted proteins | sample S15DNA20500_MG_FD_206155 | JGI IMG/M metagenome (GOLD analysis project Ga0310342, IMG submission 206155) | Marine microbial communities from station ALOHA, North Pacific Subtropical Gyre - S1503-DNA-20-500_MG | ecosystem: Environmental > Aquatic > Marine > Oceanic | place: Pacific Ocean: North... | reverse complement strand
AGCACTAGATGCTGATAACCAAGGTACATCTACTTTCATTTCACCACAAACATTTTATGGAGATGGAGTATAATGGGCGGCTATGCATCAGGTAAAAGATCGTGGGCGATTTCTGATAGATCAGGATTAAGATTTCCTTACACAGAAATGGTGAGGGAGTGGAATGGATTTTTAGTTCACACTTCAGAGTATGAACCTAAGCAACCACAATTGTCACCTAAACCGGTTGGATCAGATCCACAGGCTTTATTTAATCCAAGACCGCAACCTGCGGCAGCGGTAAGTTTAATTTTATTAGATCCCAATCCATTTACAACGGTTATTTATCTTGCAACTACTTATGTAAATGTTTATTCAGTTGATCATCAAAGATCAACGGGAGATACTGTTAGATTAAGAGGACCAGCTCAAGTAACTTCGGCTGGAAGTGGTGGAGCGGATGCAACTAATCTACAAGCTTTTAGAAATATACCTACTTTTGATAATGTGAGTGATATTGATTCAGCAACAGGATTTACAATTACCATTGGAAAGAAAAATGCTGATGGGAGTGTTACTCGGGCGACGGGCGATTTAACTTCTCCTGAAAATTATTTTTTCTTTACAAGTACAGATACTGCTACAACTGGAGGAATATCAGGGGGCGGCGCTGCTTGTTCTGCGGGCCCTGTAACATTAAAGGTGGTTAACGGATAATGGCATACAGTTTAACAAATTTAAGAGACGACATTAGAAACTATACAGAAGTTGGAAGTAATGTACTTTCAGATGCTGTATTATCTAGAATTATTCAAAATGCGGAAAATAAAATTTTACGATCTATTGATACAGATCAAAATGTTTACTATGCGACTTCAAACTTAGTTAGTGGGAATAGATATGTAACGATTCCTGGAGATATGAGAGCGATCCGATATGCTCAATTAGAAGATGCAGCAGGAAATCAATATTTTTTAGAGCAAAGAGATACTTCTTTTATGGCTGAATATTATTCTACACCCGGAACTGCCGCGGTCGATATTCCAAAATATTATGCTAATTGGGATGAAGAATATTGGGTTGTGGCTCCAACTCCGGATAAAACTTACGCAATTACTCTAGCTTATGATAAAGAGCCAACGAGTATTGTGACAGATACTGGTGGCACATATTTATCAAATAAATATGCTGATCTTATTTTATATGCCTCTTTAGTAAATGCATATGGGTACTTGAAAGGACCGCAGGATATGCTACAATACTACACTCAAGCTTTTAATGAAGCTTTAGAATCGTATGCGATCGAGCAAATCGGTCAACGACGCAGAGACGAATATCAAGATGGTGAAGTTCGTGCTCAACTTAACGTTAAACCCCCATCAAGTTATGGAAACAAATAGGAGATAAAAAATGGCAAACGAAGTACCTTATGCATTCCCAGTAGAGTTGTTGAGTGGAGCTCACGACTTTGCAACGGATACATTTAAGTTAGCACTTTATACAGCGAACCCTTATACTCAAAGTACTAGTACCGTTTATGTGGCTACAAGTGAATCATCAGGAACAGAATATTCAGCCGGTGGTAATACATTAGCAGGTAATGCAGTTACAAATGTGGCAGATATTGCAACAGTTGATTTTACGGATAGTGTTTGGGGAAGTCCAACACCAGCCACGTTTAGTGCAGCGTATGGAACTATTTATAATACATCAACATCACCAGTTAATAAATTAGTTGTAGTCTTAGATTTCAGTGGAACAAAATCTTGTTCTAATGGGACGTTCACAGTAACTTTCCCAGATCCGACTTCTGGCTCACCTTCTGGTGCAGATGCCTTATTAAGTATAACATCGTAATTATAGGAGATAAAAAATGGCTTTGGTTATAAATGATAGAGTAAAAGAAATTAGTACTACAACTGGTACTGGTGCGCTAGCGCTGGGTGGTATAGTAGCCGGTGAAGGGTTTATAACTTTTGCAACCGGAATTGGAAATAGTAATACAACTTACTATGCAATTCATAATCAGGGAACCGCTGAATGGGAAGTTGGTTTAGGAACTTTAGATGGAACGAGTGCTAATTTAGCGCGAACAACCATCCTCGATAATTCCGACGGCAATACTTCTGCAATCACTCTTTCTGCTGGAACTAAAGATGTATTTTGTACATTGCCAGCAAGTAAAGCTATTTATTTAGATGGTTCAACACCTGCTGTACCGGTAGGAGCAGCGAGCGCAGGATTTGCATTAGCAATGGCGGTAGCTTTATAGAAAAGGAAAAAGATGGCACAAGATTTTAGAAACGATATACAAAGAAACGTAGGAACAGCTCCGCAACTCTTGTTGGATGCAGGAGACTATGATGCCGTAATAGGAATCAGATGTTGTAACGTGCACGCAACTGACACTATTGCTTTGGATGTTTATATTGTGAACGGTGGAAATAATTATTACATCGCTAAAGATGTGAGCGTTCCACCAAATTCTGCAATTGAATTAATTCAAGGGGGTGCTAAAATTGTTCTTAAAAGTGGAGACGATTTGTATGCAGTCAGTGATATTGCATCTTCCGTTGATATTGTTACTTCGTATATTGATACAATTAGTTCGTAGGAGGAATTATGACGGCAATAATAAATGGAATCCAGTATGTCGGAGGGAGCACAGGCCCTAACGATTTTATAAATAATCAAGCATCCAGCTTGAATGTTACTCAAACAATTGAGAGCGGGGTCTTAGCCGGTCCAATTTCTATTCCAGCAACAATCACAATAACAGGAACGTTGGTAATTGTATAATGAGTAGAGTAGAAGTAGATAAAATTCAACAACAATGCGGAACAACTTTAACAGTTGGTGGTGGAGCTTGTAAAACTGCAGTAGTAGATGCAACGACAGTAACTTTAGGTCGTTGTGGTGGTACAGTTTCACTAGCTTCAGGAGCAACTCAATCAGGATTCGGAAGAACAGGGACAGTTGATTGGCAAACCGGATCAATCAAAACAGCAACTTTTAGCGCAACAAATGGTGAGGGTTATTTTGCTAATACTTCAGGTGGAGCTTTTACAATGAATTTACCCGCAGGTGTTGCTGGAAACATCGTATCAGTTGTAGATTACACAAATAGTTGGCAAACATATTCTTTAACTGTAACACCAAACGGTGCAGACAAAATTGGTGGAACAAATGCAGCTGCAATTTTAAATACAGAGGGTCAATCTGTAACTTTTGTTTTTGTGGATTCAACAGAGGGATGGAAAAATGTCCAAGATTCAACAAGTGCTATTGTAGGAAATGAATTTATGGTCGCAACAGTTTCAGGAGCTTGTAATACTTTAGTGACAGCTCCAGATTGTGCCAATACAAAAATTGCAACATTTAAAGGACCAGGAACTTTTTGTGTTTCACAAGTTCACCCCTGTGCAGCTAATAACTTAGTTTCATATTTAGTTTCAGCTGGTGGTGGTGGCGGAAGTGGTGGTCCTTCAGGTGATGGTGGTGGTGGCGGCGGTGCTGGTGGTTTTAGAGAAACTAAAAGTCCAGTCACACCTTATACAGCTAGTCCTTTAGATGGTTATCCTAGTGCACCAAATAGAATTACAGCTACAGCTACACCTTATCCAATAGGAGTTGGAGGTGGAGGTCCTGGGACAGATACTTATCAAGTAGCTGGTGTAAGTGGAACTCCTTCAACTTTTTCAACTATAACAGGTACTGGTGGTGGTGGAGGTGGTGGTAACGCTACACTTGGCGTCGCTGGAGGTTCCGGTGGCGGAGGCGGTGGTGGTGGATCTCCTCCTGGTGCCAATACGTTTCCAGGAGGTTCAGGAAATACTCCTCCAACAACCCCTGCTCAAGGTTTTGCTGGTGGTACAGGTGGTGCCAATGGCCCAGGAGGAGATCAAAGAGGTGCTGGAGGCGGCGGTGCTACAGCAGTAGGTCAAGATTCTCAACCACCTAATCTTGGTGGTAATGGTGGAGCAGGAGCAACAACATCAATTACAGCAAGTCCGGTAGCTTATGCTGGTGGAGGAGGTGGATACAGCCCTTCAACTGTACCTTGCACTCCTAGCGGTGGTAGTGGCGGTGGAGGTGATGGAGGAGCTTCTGGTACGGGTGCAACATCTGGAGGTTGTAATAGCTCTGGTGGTGGCGGAGGCGCAGGTAGTTCAGGACCCCCAACTTCAGGTGGAGGCGGTGGTAGTGGAATAGTAGTTATAAGGTATAAATTTCAATAGGATGATAAAATAAAATTATGGCATCAACAATTAAAGTAGACAACGTACAAAATCAACCAGGCACTAATATCGTTAATAAATGTTCAACGACAGTTAATATAGGTGCTGCATCAGATAATATTAGAAGTGCTGGAAACAATTTACAAGCTGCAGATGGTGGAAATTTAATTAGTCAATCTGGAACGGATATTACTTTAGGTGCTTCAGGTGATACAGTAGCTTTAGCATCAGGTGCTTCTCAAACAGGATTCGGAAGAACAGGAACAGTAGATTGGGTAACAACTCCCAAGGTTACAGGAGATTCTCCTGTTACAGCGGCTACTGGTTCAGGATATTTTTTAAATACAACAGCAGGAGAAATTACAATTAACTTACCAGCAGGAGCAGCAGGTTCAATTGTATCTATGGCTGATTACGCTGAAACTTGGCAAACAAATAAGGTTACAGTTGCACCAAACGGAGCTGAAAAGATTGGTGGTGTTGCAGAAACAGCAGCTTTAAGTACCCAAGGTCAATCAGTTACTTTTGTTTATGTAGATTCAACCCAAGGATGGGTTAATATTCAAGATTCAACTTCTAATGTTAGAGGAGGGGCATATATTGTGGCAAGTGGGGGTAATCAATCTCCAGGTTGTGGTATAGTTTCTGGAAACTATAAAACTCATATTTTTACAGGACCAGGAACATTTTGTGTTTCAGCAGGAGCTGGTCCACTAGCAATAGCAGATTATTTAGTGGTAGCTGGTGGCGGTGGGGGTGGTAATGATGCATATCCCGCTTCTAGAATAGGTGGAGGAGGTGGTGCAGGAGGTTTTAGAATATCTAATACAACTTGTTTAGCAGTTCCAAAAATGTCTCCTTTAGCTGTTTGTGCTACTGGACAAAGTATTACAGCATCCCCTTATCCAATAACAGTTGGTGGAGGAGGTACTGCTGGTACTGGAACAGCACAACCTACTGTGTCGGGAGGCAGAGGTGATAATTCAGTTTTTGCGTGTATAACATCTACTGGTGGAGGAGCTGGAGCAGGACACACTCCTGGACCAGGAGGACTTACGTGTGAAACGCCTGGTGGATCTGGTGGTGCTTTTCAAGGTGGACAACCCTCACCCCAGGGATTAGGAAATACTCCCCCTACAAGTCCTCCACAGGGACAGAATGCTGGTGATGGTGGTGCTGCACCTACATATGTAGGAGGCGGCGGTGGCGGTGCCGGTGGAGTCGGAACAAATCAATCTGGTGGAATAGGTGGTTCAGGCGGCCCTGGATCTTTTTTAGACGATGATGCTATTGGCCCAACAGCCCCAAGTTATGGAACTCCAGGTCCTGAACCCGTTACAAGATATTTTTCTGGCGGTGGTGGAACTGCTGGTCCTTCACCTACTGCAGCAACAGGTGGAGCCGGAGGTGGAGGTGGAGCTGGTGGATATAACGGAACGGTTAATACTGGTGGTGGTGCTGGTGGTGTAAGAGGTGGTACAGGAGGAGCTGGTGGCTCAGGCATAGTAATAATAAGGTACAAATTTCAATAGGTAAAAATTATGAGTGAAATAAAAGTAAATAAAATAACACCAAGAGCCGCTTGTGGCACAACACAATTAGGAGACAGTGGAGATACATTCACAATTCCTTCTGGGGCAACAATTACGAACGCGGGAACGGCATCAGGATTTGGTGCAACAGGAGAAATTTCCTGGGACACAACAGTTAAAACAACAGGAACCTTTACCGCAACATCGGGTGTAGGTTATTTTTTAAATACAACAGGTGGAACTATAACAGTTAACTTAGCAGCAGGAACTGCTGGAGACTCAGTAGCGATGGTGGATTACGCAGGGACTTGGCAAACAAGTAATGTAACGGTTGCCGCCAATGGAACTGAAAAGATTGGTGGTGTAGATGCAGATGTAACTTTAAATACAGAGGGTCAATCAGTTACTTTTGTTTATATAGATGGAACTCAAGGATGGATTAATGTTTTAGATTCAACAAGTAATGTTAGAGCAAATCCGTTTATAGTTGCTACAGGTGGATGTATCACAACTTCTGGAGATTATAAAATTCATACATTTTTAAGCCCCAACACATTTACAGTCACTAATGCAGGAGCCCCATCTGGTTCATCTACAGTAGATTATTTAGTAGTAGCTGGAGGTGGTGCGGGTGGACCAACTGCAGGAACATCTGTAAATGGAGCTGGCGGTGGTGCAGGAGGTTATAGAGAATCTTCTGGTGCTGCTTCAGGATGTTATGCAGTAAGTCCATTAGGTTCTGGTGTTTCTGCTTTACCTGTTTCAGTACAAGGTTATCCAATTACTGCAGGTGGAGGGGGAACAGCAACACCTTGGCCTGGAAAGGCTAGTTGTGTTGCAGCTAGAAAAGGTACTCCTTCAGTTTTTTCAGCTATTATATCAACAGGAGGTGGAGCATCAGGTTATTACCAATGTGGACCTGAAATAACAACAGCAGACAAATCAGGTGGTTCTGGCGGTGGAGGTGGTCACGGTCCCAGTAAAGGACCTGCAGGAACAGGAGATACACCTCCCACAACTCCTGATCAAGGGTTTGATGGAGGGGCAGGATCTCCCACAGATAGTGATGGTGGAACTGGAGGTGGAGGTGGTGCAACAGCAGTTGGAGCTTCTGTTTGTTCAACTGCTGGTGGAAATGGTGGAGCAGGAGCAACTTCTTCAATTAATACAACTCCAACAGTAAGAGCTGGTGGAGGTGGTGGAGGTGGACAAACTGGTTTTGGAACTGGTGGTCCAGGAGGTGGTGGTCAAGGTGCAAGAGGAGCTCCTAACAGTGCTTCAACCGCAGGTACAATTAACACAGGTGGTGGAGGAGGAGGTGGAAATGATACAAATGCACCAGGTCCTTTTTCAGATACAGGTAAAAACGGTGGTAGTGGTATAGTAATTATAAGGTACAAATATCAATAATATTTATGGGTTTACTAGAATTTAAAATTAATATATAAGGAGAAACATATGGCACACTTTGCAAAAATAGGAATGAACGGAAAAGTTATAGCAGTTTTAACTCTGGGTAATGGGGATATGCTTAATGCTGATGGGGTTGAAGATGAATCAGTAGGACAACAATATTTAGAGAGACACAATAATTGGCCTGCTCAGATGTGGATTCAGACATCTTACAATACATCCGCCGGGACACATAAAAAAGGTGGTACACCTTTAAGAGGAAACTACGCAGGTATAGGTTATACTTGGGATGAAGATAATAATATATTCTATGGTAAAAAACCTTATCCAAGTTGGGTTTTAAATACGACAACAGCTAGTTGGCACTCACCAATTGGTGATGAACCAGATGACCTAACTGATGAAGAAAAAGCAGCCGGTACTCATTATATATGGAATGAGGTTGGTCAATCTTGGGATAAAACTCCCGCAGCATAATTTTATTGACAGTTTAATTAAATAATATTACTTATGGTGGTAGGTATGCACAAGAAAGTATTATCAGAACAGGCTTTATATCACGGCGATGTAGCGATGCCCAAAGGTTTTGAGATTGATAGAGATAAACTTCAATCAGACATTTTAAAATCACAAATCAAGAATGAAAAATTTCCATTTTCAAGAGAATGGGATAAGTTGAATACTTATATGCGTGAGCATATTAATTTAGAATATAATTTTCAATTAGTGAATAAAGAAATGTGGGGAAATGTTTATAAGCCTAAAGAAATTTCTGTTCCGTTACTTAACATAGATCCCGTAGACTTAAGAAATTCTCCTGATTATACGTTCCTTTATGGAGTCAACAGTAAAGATTGTAGTGTTCGCATACATTATGATGCCAATAGAAGAGCCGGGAGAAATTGGGATATCTCCTTAAAAAATAATCATTTTATTATGTTTCCATCAACTAATATGTATTACCTAACCAACACTCAAAAAGATTCGTTAAATTTTATCTTAACCACTACCTATGAATTTATCTAATTATTATTGGTACTTTGGTGGAGCTTTAACTCCTCGCTTCTGTGATGAAGTTATTAAATATGCTTTATCCAAAGAAGAAGTAATGGCAAGAACCGGTGGTTATGGAAATAAACCATTAAAGAAAGAAGATGTTAAAAACCTACAGAGAAAACGAAGATCTGACTTAGTATGGCTTAATGATACTTGGATTTATAAAGAAATACATCCTTATGTTCATAAAGCAAATAAAATGGCTGGTTGGAATTTTGAATGGGATAGATCAGAATCCTGTCAGTTTACCAAATATAAACTTAATCAATACTACGATTGGCACTCTGATAGTTGGGATAAAGTTTATAAAAGAAAAGAAGGAGATCCGGACAATGGGAAGATTAGAAAGCTATCGATGACTTGTCAATTAACAGACGGTTCCGAATATAGTGGAGGAGAATTAGAATTTGATTTTAGAAACTATGATCCTCATATGAGAGACGAGGCCAAACATATTCAAAAAGCAAAAGAGATATTACCTAAAGGTTCTATCATAGTTTTTCCTTCACATTTATGGCATAGAGTCAAACCAGTAACCAGAGGAACTAGATACTCACTTGTCGTATGGCATTTAGGATATCCATTTAAATAGTATGTATATAAATAATTATTTTGTAACACCCATATGGACTGAAATAAAAAAAGATTTTGTAAAATCATTAAACAAAGCAAGTGATCCATACATTAAAGAAGCCAAAAGAAATAAAGAAGGTAAAGCACATCTTAAAGCATACGGCGACTTTGGTCGATCTTGGCATTCAACGCAATTAGTAACAGACTCTCAATTTAGGGATTTTAGAAATTATGTCGGTCAAAAATCTTGGGAGTTTTTAGATCATTCAGGATTTGATATGACAAAGTATACAACTTTCTTTGAACAAATGTGGGTTCAAGAATTTGCTAAAAAAGGTGGGGGTCATCATTCTGCTCACATTCATTGGAACACTCACGTTAATGGATTTTATTTTTTAAAAGGAAGTGAGAAAACTTCATACCCTCTTTTTCACGAACCGAGAACGGGTGCCCGAACAACAAAGTTACATCTGAAAGATCACAAAGGTGTTTGGTCTGGAACTGAATTAATTAATTTTAAACCAGAACCTGGATTACTTATATTTTTTCCAGGGTATTTGGAACACGAATTTTCGGTAGACTACGGCAAAGATCCATTTAGATTTATTCATTTTAATATAAGTGCGGTTTTAAAAGAGATGGCTAAAGATGTTTAAGAAAGATAAATATTGTATTATCCGCCAAGCAATCTCCAAAGACCTTGCTTCTTTTATTGCAAATTATTTTTCAATGAAAAAACAAGTTGCCAGAACTATGTTTGATACGAGATATATTTCTCCTTTTGAAACGGGGTTTGGAACGTGGGACGACGAACAAATACCAAATACATATTCTCATTATGCTGATAATGTTATGGAAACTTTAATGTTAAAATGTCAACCAGCTATGGAAAAAGCTACCGGATTAAAATTATACCCAGCTTATACTTATGCCCGAATCTATAAAAAAGGAGATGTGTTGCACAGACATAAAGACAGATTTAGTTGTGAGATCTCAACTACTATGCATCTAGGAGGGGAGGAATGGTCTATATGGTTAAGTCCTAATGAGAATGTGGGTCTTCCTAATAACCAAAACATTACGACTCAAAGTAAAGCCAAAGGAATAAAAATAGATTTAAAACCTGGAGATATGTTAATTTATAGAGGACAAGAACTAGAACATTGGAGAGAAAAATTTAAAGGCACAGAATGTGTCCAAGTATTTCTTCATTATAATAATCGTAAAACGCCGGGAGCTAAAGATAATATGTTTGACAAGCGACCTCATTTAGGTCTTCCTTCTTGGTTTAAACGATGATATAATTCTTAGATGGAGGCAGGGCACCACCACATACCCCCTGCTTCCTTCTAAGGATATATATGTTATTAGGAATAGACGCATTTGCAGCTCAACCATTTTCAGCCACAGGCAATGAAGGAAATGTTACATTTAATGTTACTGGTAATCAGTTAACCATTACAATTGGACCTGTTGGTCAAGAAGTTACATCTGTTATTGAACAATCAGGAGCAGATAGATTATATCTGGGCGCAGGAGAGGTTACTTTACAAACTACAGTTGATATTGATTCAGGCTTAAAAAACCCATTAGTTTTAGGTACAGGAGATGTGACTGTTTCTGGTAATGCAGTCGTAGATTCAGGTCTTGCAAACGCGTTGACTATTAGAAGTGGAACTGTTACAATATCCAGCACTGTTAATATTGAAGACTTAAAAGTACCTTTAACATTAGCAACAAAAGAATCAGGAGTAATTACTTGGAATGAAATCATTCCAGGAGCGACTATGACTTGGACACCAATAGTCCCTTATTAAAATTATGGCATCAACTTATTCAACAGATTTATCATTAGAATTGGTCACAACCGGTGAAAAAGCTGGTCTATGGGGCACAATTCAAAATACTAATTTAAAACTATTACAAACAGCAGCATCAGGATATACAACAGTTACTTTAAGTTCAGGTACGACGACCTTAAGTTTAGCCGACGGCTCAGACAGTGCTAATGGAAAACATCTGTACCTAAAACTAACAGGTACCTTAAGTGGAAATGCTTTATTAGAAATGCCAGCTACTAAAACTGGAG
>Ga0310342_100003085_pt1 | contig 10881 bp, 9 predicted proteins | sample S15DNA20500_MG_FD_206155 | JGI IMG/M metagenome (GOLD analysis project Ga0310342, IMG submission 206155) | Marine microbial communities from station ALOHA, North Pacific Subtropical Gyre - S1503-DNA-20-500_MG | ecosystem: Environmental > Aquatic > Marine > Oceanic | place: Pacific Ocean: North... | reverse complement strand
TAATAATTGAGGCCAACCTTAAGCCTCCGCCCAAAGAAAAGTCTCCCAAAACAACTTTTGAAAAATCAATTACTTATACGCAGGAGAAAAAACCTTTTGCTCCGAAAATCTCTCTAGATATAAACACTTTGTTGGGAAAGGACAAAAAATTCATTACAGTTCTTCTTGGGAAACCCAGATTTCTGCGACACGACCCACCATCAGAGTTATGGCGATACACAACTAATAGTTGTATTCTTGACTTTTTCGCCTACTTACCAAAAAAACCCGGTGCACCAAAGGTATACAGCGTAAAATATATTGAAGCCCGTACTGCGAATGGAAAGACAACTCCGGAAGCCAGTTGTCTCAACATAATTTACCAAAATTATGGCAAACAATCTAAAATGTAATGTTCCAAGAGTTATGAATTTGTAATCGTATTAGCTCTAAACTGACACAAATCGCCAAGAATACAGGCGACGCAATTTGGCTTGCGAGCCTTGCAAACATAACGACCATGCAAAAGAAGCCAATGATGTGCATTTTGCCTATATTTAGCCGGTGTTTTTTCTAAAAGCCCTTCTTCAACCTTTTCGACCTTATTGCCAGGCGCCATACCGAGACGATTACTAACTCGAAAGATATGAGTATCCACCGCGATTGTGGGCTCTCCAAACGCTAAATTTAAAACAACGTTTGCTGTTTTTCGGCCAACACCAGGTAGTTTTATCAATGCGCCATGATCATTTGGCACAACACCCTTATGACACCCAATTAACCGTTTACTAAGGGCTATAACATTTTTTGCTTTATTTCTATAAAGGCCTATAGTTTTAATATATTTAATCAATCCCCCATTCCCAAGTTTGACCATTTTTTCAGGTGTGTCATATTTTGAGAATAATTTTTCTGTAGCTTTATTGACCCCCACGTCGGTCGCCTGAGCAGAAAGCACCACTGCTACCAACAATGTAAAATTATTGACGTAATTTAATTCTCCCTTTGGTTCGGGCATAGCCTCTGCTAAACGTCTGAAACAGGTCTCAATTTGTTCGTGGTTCATTGCTAGAAAAGTAGGTTAATGCTTGAATTTTTCAATTAATTTGCAAGCCCAATACGTCAAACATAGAATAAAGTCCCGCCGGCTTATCTTGGGCCCAAAACGCTCCCCGAACAGCGCCGCGTGCAAATATTTGACGTGAGCTAGCTTTGTGGTGTAATTCTAATCTTTCTCCCTCAGCGGCAAAAATTACCGAGTGATCTCCCGAAACGTCCCCGCCTCGCAACGTTGCAAAACCGATGGCACCACTTTTCCGGGGATCCATTATTCTTTCGCGTGATAAAACTCCGGTTTCCTTTAGCGTAGTTCCCCGCCCCGCTGCTGCTGCTTCGCCAAGACCTAAAGCAGTGCCAGATGGGGCATCAACTTTATGCCGGTGATGCATTTCTAAAATTTCAATATCGAACTCTTCATTTAGCATTGAAGCCACCTGACGTGTTAGAGCAAAGAGAATGTTTACCGCTAGGCTCATGTTTGGTGCATAAACGATTGTAGTCCTCTCAGCAGCGGATTTAAGGATTATTTCATCTTGGGTGGTGAGACCGGTGGTGCCGACTATATGAGCACAACCCACCTTCCCAGCATAATCAGCATGTTCAGCAGTAGCGGTTGGAAGAGAAAATTCAATTACCACATCAGCATAATCAAAAACCTTAGCGGCATTTTCAATAACTTTCACGCCAAGATCACCACAACCAGCCACTTGCCCAGCATCAATCCCTATAGCCGGATTCCCAGTAGTGTCACAGGCTGCAACAACATGGCACCCGTCAGTTTCGGTTACCTGCCGGACAACAGCCCCCCCCATACGACCTCCCGCACCTACAACGCCAATTTTTAAGTCGGTCATTTTCTATACCTTTCATCCCTCACAAACAAAGGACAAATCTAACATCCGTTACGATCATAACAAACCTAACGGAGATTTCTTTTTATTCCCATGGCCTAAATAAAACGCCTGAAGTTTTACTCTTTAAGGTTTTCCCAAATTTCTTTAGCTTTTGCAAAAAATCCTTCGGATTCCGGGCTCGTGAGGTTGTTTTTACCAACTTTGAGTTCTGCTTCGAAGTCCCGAAGTTTTTCTTTTTGTACCTTGTTTAAATTCACCGGCGTCTCAACTTGAATTTCAATATACATGTCACCACGCCCCCTACCGTGAAGTCCATTCATCCCCTTTCCGCGCAACCGAAGTCGATGCCCAGTCTGCGCCCCAGCCGGGATACTTACTTTAGCACGCAAACCATCAATAGAGGGCACTTCTACAGACCCACCCAAAGCTGCCGTTGTCATTGGCAGGGGAACTGTGCAGAAAACATTTTTTGCATCGCGTTTAAACAAAGGGTGTGGCGCAACTGATACAAAAATGTAAAGATCGCCTGGTGCAACACCTTTATTTCCTGCATCACCCTCTCCAGAAAGCCGGATTCTCATTCCATCTTCGACACCGGCGGGTATTGTAACCTCTAAAGTTTTTTCCTTTCGAACAGACCCGGCTCCACTACAAACACCGCATGGGTTAGTGATCATCTGCCCTTCACCGTGACAACTTGGGCAGGTACGTTCTATGGTAAAGAAACCCTGACTAGCCCTGACCTTCCCACGACCTTGGCATGTGCTACAGGTGGTAGGCTGTGTCCCTTTTTCCGCTCCAGAGCCATTGCAAATTCCGCAGACTACCGAAGAGGGGACTCTAATGCGAGTGTCTCGACCTCGATGGGCTTCGTCGAGAGAAATTTCTAAATTATATCGAAGGTCCGCGCCCTGTGAACCTCGACCCCCTTGCTGACGACCATTAAGATCTCCAAACATCTCGTCAAAAATATCAGCGAAACCTCCGCCAAAGCCCCCGCCGGCAAACCCGCCAGCACCGCTCCCGCCCTCAAACGCTGCATGTCCGAACTGGTCGTAGGCCGCACGTTTTTGGTCATCTTTGAGAATGTCATAAGCCTCATTTACTTCTTTGAATTTTTGTTCCGCCTTTTCATTACCCTGATTTCGATCAGGGTGAAATTGCATAGCTTTTTTTCTAAAAGCTTTCTTAATTTCGTCTGCAGACGATTTTTGGCCAACACCGAGGACATCATAATAATCCGCCTTGGCCATAAAATTAGCTCCCGTTTAAAATAAAAAACTGAAATTATTTCAGTCAAACAGATTTATTCTTTTTTTCTTCTTCGACTTCTTCAAAATCAGCATCAACCACGGGCGCTTCATCAGCGGGTTGCTCCGTTCCTGGCGCCCCATTATCACTTTTTTCATCTCCATCAGGCGCCTCACCTGTTTCTTGTTGGGCTTTGTACATAGCTTCACCAAGCTTCATTGATGATTGTGATAAAGTTTCAATTTTTGCTTTTATCGTATCCGCATCACCAGATTCTATCACCTGACGGAGTGCAGCCAAATCTTCTTCCACTTTCGTTTTATCATTCTCATCAATCTTGTCTCCATGCTCATTAAGATTCTTTTCAGTTGCATAAATCAAACTATCAGCTTGGTTGCGCAATTCTATTTGTTCTTTTCGTGCCTGATCGTCAGCGGCGTGACTTTCTGCGTCTTTGACCATTTTTTCTATTTCATCCTCCGCAAGGCCACTAGATGCCTGAATACGGATTTGTTGCTCTTTTCCCGTTGCTTTGTCTTTCGCACTAACATTAACAATTCCATTAGCATCAATATCGAAAGTTACTTCTATTTGCGGGACGCCCCTTGGGGCACCCGGTATACCTACGAGATCAAACTGTCCAAGAAGTTTGTTGTCGTTTGCTATTTCTCGTTCACCTTGAAACACCCTAATAGTGACGGCGGTTTGATTATCTTCTGCTGTAGAAAATGTCTGGCTCTTTTTTGTTGGAATTGTGGTATTCCGATCAATCAATCGGGTAAAAACACCCCCCAAAGTTTCAATGCCAAGTGATAGAGGTGTGACGTCAAGTAGCAAGACATCTTTCACATCGCCAGTTAAAACACCAGCTTGGATTGCTGCACCAGTTGCGACGACTTCATCTGGGTTGACACCTCGGTGTGGATCACGTCCGAAAAACGACTTTACCGAATCAATAACCTTTGGCATACGGGTCATGCCGCCAACTAATATTACCTCGTCCACCTCTCCCGCAGATAAGCCGGCATCTTTTAAGGCCGCCCTACACGGCTTAATTGTACGATCAACTAGATCCTCTACTAATAACTCTAGTTTTGCTCGAGTTAATTTTATATTTAGGTGTTTGGGCCCACTAGCATCCGCAGTAACGAAGGGAAGATTAACCTCAGTTTGAACAGATGAAGATAGTTCAATTTTTGCTTTTTCAGCTGCTTCTTTCAGTCTTTGTAGGGCGAGCTTGTCATCGCGCAAATCAACCGTCTGTTCTTTCTTAAATTCTTCGGCCAAATAATCAATGATTCGGGCATCAAAATCTTCCCCCCCCAAAAAAGTGTCCCCATTCGTAGATTTTACCTCAAACACACCATCGCCAATTTCTAGAACCGAAACGTCAAATGTACCACCACCCAAGTCATAAACAGCAATTGTTCCACTGTCTTTTTTTTTATCCAAACCATAAGCCAAGGCTGCAGCGGTGGGCTCATTTATAATTCTCAAAACGTCCAAGCCAGCAATACGCCCCGCATCTTTGGTCGCTTGACGTTGAGAATCGTTGAAATATGCGGGAACCGTAATTACTGCTTCAGAAACTTTTTCTCCAAGATGAGCTTCCGCTGTTTCTTTCATTTTCATTAAAATAAAAGCAGAAATTTCACTAGGTGAATAATTTTTACCCCGGGATGCCACCCAAGCATCTCCGTTATCCGCCTTAGTTATTGAATAAGGAACTAGATCCTTATCCTTATCAGTCATAGGGTCGTCAAAGGTTCTACCAATCAGACGCTTGAGAGCAAAAAGCGTGTTTTCGGGATTAGTTACCGATTGGCGTTTTGCTGCTTGGCCCACAAGGCGCTCTTCGTTTTCAGTAAACGCCACCATCGAGGGCGTCGTCCGAGCACCTTCACTATTTTCAATTACTCGGGGTTCGCTTCCCTCCATAACTGCAACACAAGAATTTGTGGTTCCAAGATCAATACCGATTACTTTGGCCATTTTGCCCTCTTTTTATTTGGTTTATCCTGTTGCCTTATTCAAAAGGAAAGCACAGGGGCCTTAATTTGAATTTGCCAATTCTACTTTATACAAATGGGTAGAAAGGGTTTGCCTTCGAAGGCTATATAGGAACGAAAAAGGCGTGCCGCAACCATTTAGACACGGAGTTTTTGAATATTTTTTTCCATTTTTAGAAGTTTTTTGTAAAATCACACAAAATTACGCTAAATTTTTTGTTCTTCAACGACAGTCCCTTTGTTTTTCCCTTCTTCCTCCAGCGTATTAATGGCCTTCGCAACACCAACTTTTGCAGCACGAAGCAACCGATTGTGTATCATAAAACCATCTTCTATAACTTGAGCTACTGTACCCGCCTCTTTTTCGGAGGTAGGAATTTCAAAAAGCGCCTCATGTCTATCATGGTCAAATTTTTCGCCTAATGGCGCTATCCTTTGTATCCCATGCTTTTCCATAACAGCTAACAATTCTTTATTAGTAAGTTCCACTCCTTCTAAAAATGGTTTTGTTTCTTCCAGAGACTGGATTGACTCTGGCACGACATCAAGAGCGCGCTTGAGATTGTCCGCAACAGTAAGCACATCTCTCGCAAAGTTAGCCGCGGCATATTTCGCGGTGTCCTCTCGTTCGCGTTTCGCTCGACGAATGGTATTTTCATTATCCGCCAAGGCACGTAAAAGTTTATCCTTAAGTTCCGCTATTTCTGCTTCAGGACCCCCTTCCCCCCATGGCGACTTTTCTTTTTTGTTTTTTAAACCGTTTTCATCGACTTCTATGTCATCAGCAACAAAGCTAGTGGCTTCATCTTTTGTTTTCTCTTCCAACCGCTGATCAAGCTTTGGATCTATATCCGTGAGGTCTTGCGCCTCTGACTTTCCCTTTTTTTCTTTTTTCTTCGACATCTTCTTTCTCTATTTTAAAATTTTACCAACAATTTTGGCCGTATAATCTACGATTGGTATTATCCGAGCATAATTAATCCGGGCCGGACCAATAACCCCTACTGCTCCAACCACTTTTCCTTTAGAATGGGAAAAGGGCGCAGCAATCATAGCACATCCTGCCAAGTTAAAGAGGTCATTATCTGCCCCAATAAATATTTGCACTCCATCTCCAGTTTTTGTCAAATCCAGCAAGTTTGACATAAGGTCGCGAGTATCTAGTGCATCAAACAAGGCCCTAACCCTTTCTAAATCGGCAAGCGCATTAATATCCTCTAGTAATCGCGCATGGCCCTTAACAATAAGAGAACGAGAACCATTTTCACCCGACCAAGTTGCTAAACCAGCTTCAACGAGGCCACGTGTAAGTTCATCTATTTCAGCACGATGTTCCAAAATTTCAAGTTCAATGATCGTCGAAGCCTCTTCAAGTGTTTTACCAACGAGCCTCGCATTAAGATAATTTGCAGCTTGCACAAGGGCGGAGGGCGGAGTGCCCAAAGGGATATCAATAACACGATTTTCAACGAAACCATCCTCGGCCACAATAACAACCAAAGCACTTCCATCAGCCAAACTAACAAATTCTATGTGTTTAAGTGCTCTATCTTTTTTTGGCGCAACAACCAGGCCTGCGCAACGTGAAAGACCTGAAAGGGCGGTGGAAGCTTCTTCCAAGACTTCGTTATAGGTTTTGCCTGCGCCTACGCACCGACCTTCTATTTTATTTTGTTCTTCTTCAGAAAGTCTGCCTATCTCCATCAACCCGTCAACAAAAAGGCGCAAACCAAGCTCAGTCGGAAGACGGCCGGCTGACGCATGGGGTGCATAAAGCAAGCCCTTATTTTCTAAGTCCGACATCACATTTCGCACAGTCGCAGAAGAAAGGGGTTTAACAAGCTTATGAGAAAGTTTTTCCGACCCAATTGGTTCGCCCTCGTCTAAATATAAAGCAACAATTTCGCTAAATATCACGCGAGAGCGTTCATTTAACTCAGTAATTATATTTGAAGAAGCGGAGTTCATAGCCATTTTAGAAAATCCCCATTAGAACCAGAATGTAGTGTTGGGAGTTTTGGGCGTCAATAAGACTTATAAGTAGAAGACATACTGGACGTAAATAGATTGAGGGGATAGCTTGAGAAAAAATATCAAATTGGAAAAGGTTTCGGCAAAATGAAGGGTCGTTATGGCGGTCGTGCGCCAAATACATTAAGAAAAGTAACACTTAAACCAGAATTTAGTCTCTACGCTGAAGGATCCTGTTTGGCACACTTTGGGAATACTCAGGTTATTTGCACCGCGTCGGTGGCGGATAACGTACCAAGTTTTCTCCGCAATTCTGGCACCGGTTGGGTTACCGCCGAATATGGCATGTTGCCGCGTTCTACTCATACGAGAACCAAAAGAGAGGCTGCCCGCGGGAAACAAAGTGGACGCACACATGAAATTCAACGTTTAATAGGGCGATCGCTTCGTGCAGTCACAAACCTCTCAAAGATGGGTGAACGGCAAATCCGCATAGATTGTGATGTTATTCAAGCCGACGGAGGCACTCGTTGTGCTTCAATTACGGGAGCTTGGATTGCTTTGCACTTTGCTTTCACTAAACTAGTTTCAAATGGAAATTTAAAAGAAATCCCTATAACCGATACTATTTCAGCTGTCTCATGCGGCATTTGCGGCGGCGTCCCCTTACTTGATTTAGATTATGCCGAAGATTCGGATGCAGAAACCGATGCAAACTTTGTTTTAACGGGACGAGGATCAATTGTTGAAATTCAAGGGACAGCAGAGAAGACCCCGTTTAGCCGAGAGCTTTTGGACCAATTAATAGACCTTGCCTTTAAAGGCACCAAAGAGCTTACAAAATTGCAGAAGGCTTCAATTTCCACCAACTCGTCAAAGTTTAATGGAAATCCATAGAAAATTTAAAGATAAAATTATAATTCTTGCGAGTCATAATCCGGGTAAAATCCGAGAAATAGCCGAATTGTTAAACCCGTATAAACTTGATGTTATTTTCGCACCGGACTTAGGTTTGATAGAGCCTGAAGAAACCGGCACTACTTTTGCCGAAAATGCAGAGCTAAAGGCTCAATATGCTGCTACCACCGCAAGATTACCTTCACTCTCAGAAGATTCAGGTTTAGTAGTACCTGCCCTAAATGGGGCCCCAGGGGTTTATTCGGCGAGGTGGGCAGGCGATAAAAAAGATTATGCCAAAGCGATGAAAAAAATTGAACAGCTTATCAAAAGGCATGCCGATAGGACCGCATTTTTCTTCACTGCTATGTCCCTTTGTTGGCCAGATGGTCATTGCGAAACTTTTAAAGGAAAAATTAAAGGAAGGCTTGTTTGGCCCCCAAGAGGAAAATTAGGTTTTGGCTATGATCCGGTATTTTTGCCAAATGGAAAGAGAAAGACTTTCGGCGAAATGCTGCCTAAGGCAAAACACGCAATTAGCCATCGTGCAAACGCCTTTGCTAAACTTGAAACCGCTTGTTTCAGCCGCTTTTGAAGGAGCGTTATGTCGCTTGCATTATATATACATTGGCCCTTTTGTCTTTCACTCTGCCCCTATTGTGATTTTAACGCCCATGCCAGAGAAAATATCAATAATAACCAATGGCAAAAAGCTTTACTGAAAGACATTTCATATTGGGCAGAAAAAACCAAGGAAAGGGAACTAACAAGCATTTATTTTGGTGGTGGAACTCCCTCCTTAATGAATGCTGAAACAGTATTTGCATTGCTGCAAAACATAATGAAATTATGGAAAACATCTCCGGAATTAGAGATATCTCTGGAAGCAAATCCTACCTCAATAGAAATGGAAAAATTTCAATTGCTACGCGATGCTGGAATAAACCGCGTATCTATAGGAATTCAAGCCCTTCGTGACAGTGCCCTAGAGTTTTTAGGACGCAAACACAATCGAAAACAAGGTTTAGAAGCGATAGGTTTAGCGGCCAAAGTTTTCCCAGCATTCTCCTTTGACCTTATTTATGCTAGGCCAGAACAAACAATAGAAGACTGGTCGCAAGAATTAACAGAAGCGTTAAGCTTTGGAAGCAAACATGTTTCGTTGTATCAATTGACAATCGAAAAAGGTACTCCATTTTATTCCTCTTTCAAAAAAGGGTCTTTCAAAATTCCCAACGAGAAAAAAGCTACCAAACTATTCGAAATCACCCAAGAAATATGTGACGCCCACAGTGTCCCAGCATACGAAATTTCAAATCACGCAAAAACAGGGGCTATTTGTGTACACAATTTAAACTATTGGAATGGGGGCGATTATATAGGCGTTGGCCCTGGCGCTCATGGAAGATTAACCATGGGAAAGGGATCTACAATTGCAACGGAACAAACTTCTCTGCCAGAAAATTGGCTAATGGAAATTGAGAGAAATGGCCACGCTATTCGTCAATACAAACGCCTAAAGCCCCAATCCCGGCGGGAGGAATTAATCATGCTTGGTTTAAGGCTTTCTGATGGGATTAACCGAAAGTTATTTTATTCAGCCGCGGGCGTTAGGTTGGAAGAATTTTTAAACCCTCGCCGCCTAAATCATCTCGAAAAAGGGGGGTTTCTGATTTCAGATTATACTGGGTTACGAACAACTGCCCAAGGGCGCTTACGTTTAAACGCTGTTTTAGCGACCCTATTAACCTAAAAAGTTCTTCTTTCTAAAAAAACAATTTTGGGGCGGGGCTAATAATACGGATTTTTTTTGGATGAAGTTCCATTATAGAAAACTTATGTTCCGCCAAACCATTGCGTTGCAAACGAAACAAACCGGCGGTTCCAAAAAAACCTTCCGGTTCTGTAAGCGCTTTTATAGAAAATCCGTCTTTTTGTTGATTGGCCTTTAGGGCAGCTAAAGCGACCGAATCATATACAAGCACAGACAAAGGGTGAGGTTGAAGTCCATATATGCGATTAAATTTTTTAAAAAAAATGTTTCGATATTTTCGAGAGGGCACTGCAAACCAAGCCCCCTCAAGCGAGGGCTCGCGCCTAAAGGGCATAACCGACCAATCGTTAATACCCAAAACACGAATTTTACGTATGTCTATCCCAAAATGGGGAAGAAGAGGAGCAATTGCTTGCAAAGTTTCACCTGTTTCCGGCAAAAATACGGCCTCAAATGCTACTCCTCGCAGTGTATTACCTTTTCGTAAGGTTTGTGGTTTTTTCATAAAAAGAGGGCCTTGTTTTTTTGAAACCTCGCCCGAGGTTTTTAATCCCGCTCCTTTGTGGTGGTAATAGTCGCTTAAATTTTTTACTGCGGCCAAAATCGAACCCCGGCTTGATCCGTAGCGCGCAAAACGAACCACAATACCGCCAGAGTTCTTTACAGAAGCATCAAAATCTAACGCCACCCTATCACCAAACCGGCCTCTTGGAATTAATGCTGCAAATTTTCGAAACCCCTTTGAAGCCGCAAAAGACACTACACGTTCAATACGGTCTTTCGGCAAAAATCCAAGAATAAAACCGCCCTTTCTTACGGAGGCTCTATCATTGCTGAACGCAATCATATTTACGGAAGCACTTGCTGCAATTGGAGCAACCGAGAGTACTGAACTGGAATAAACCGGCCCTAACAAAAGGGTTGCCCCTACTTCTAAAACCGCCAACGCTGCCTCACGTGCCCCTTCTGGTGTTCCTTTGGTGTCCCGCGGCAATAGAACCAAACTTTTATTGGCAAGCTCAAAAAAGGCTATTTGCGCGGCGCGAAGCAAAGATCGGCCCACTGAAGCATTAGGACCAGACAAGGG
>Ga0310342_100003082_pt1 | contig 10889 bp, 7 predicted proteins | sample S15DNA20500_MG_FD_206155 | JGI IMG/M metagenome (GOLD analysis project Ga0310342, IMG submission 206155) | Marine microbial communities from station ALOHA, North Pacific Subtropical Gyre - S1503-DNA-20-500_MG | ecosystem: Environmental > Aquatic > Marine > Oceanic | place: Pacific Ocean: North... | reverse complement strand
CCCGCCTCTCGCACGACGGACCGGCCGACGGACCGGTGTGTGCCGTGAGTGCCGGCTACACGTCGGGCTGGCTCTCGGGCATCCTCGAAACCGACGTGGTCGTGCTCGAGACCCGCTGCAGCGCCGCCGGCGATGCGACGTGCGACTTCGAGGCACGGGGGCTCGAGAGCTGGCTCGAGAGTGGCGACGCACGTGGGCGCGCCGTTGCCAAGGCCCTGCCGATGGCCGAACTCCGTCGGGCGCTCGCCGCCATCATTCCCGCACCCGAGGACAGCGACGCGGACTCGGATCCGCTGGTGCACATCTGGGGCCCGGTGATGATCGTGCCCTTCGCGAGCGCCGAAGAGGCGCTCACGGCCGTGGATCTGCTCCACAGCGACCCGGGGCTCGCTGAGGTTTCGGTGATCGTGATCGATGTCACCGAATACGCCGCGGACGAAGCGCTCGAGGCGTCGGCGCTCGCGCCCGTCGTCGAACGGATCGCGGATGCCGGCGCAGAGACCGTTTTCGCCGGCGTCTCTCCCCCCCTGGAGGCGGTGATCGCGAGCCTGGATCCGGCGCCGTTGCTCGTGTGCGCGGATCTGAACGCCGCCATCGCCGCGAGCTTCCAGATCGCGGAGTCGCAGCGCCGCCCGGCCTGAGAACCCGTCAAGTCGGACCGCCGACTACCCGATCAACGGCGCGATGGCCAGCCTCCTGCACCAGGGTCGCCTCGACGAGGTGCCCCTCCCCCGTTTGCTGCTCGACCTGCACATGACGGGCTTCGGCGGCGCGCTCACGCTGTCCCGCGAGCGGACCGGAAAGCGCTTCCTGTTCCAGAAAGGATGGCCCGTCTTCGCGGAGTCGAACCTCGCAAGCGAAAGCCTCGGCGTGCAGCTCATGGACGCGGGCCGCCTGGACCGGAGCGACTTCAACCGCGCCGCCGCCCTCATCGAGAGCGGCGGTTGCCAGGAAGGCGCCGCACTGCTCGAACTCGGCCTGCTGAGCCCGAAGGAACTCTTCGTGGCGCTGAAGGACCAGGTCCGCATCCGCCTGCTCGAGTGCTTCGGCTGGCCGCAAGGCGAATTCATCGTCGACCCCGAGGGAGACCCGGGGAGCGACGCTCAGCCGTTCCGCCTCGACCCGCTGGCGCTCGTCCAGTCGGGCCTCGAGACGCACTGGAGTGGCGAACAGATTCTCAGCGACCTCGCGCCCCACATGGAGCGCTTCGTGGGCCCCGCACGCGACTTCCAGGCGGCGACGGCACACCTCTCGATCGACGCGGCCGTGCACGACGTGCTCGAGGCGCTGGACGGAAGCCGCACGCTCTGGAAGGCGGCGCAAACGGCACGAAGCCCCCGGGCGCTCGGCGCGTTGTGGGTGCTCGACGCCGTGGGGGCCCTCGCCTATTCGGATGCGCCGCGCGCGCGCGAAGCGGCGGGCGCCGAAAATCCCACCGAGGTCGAGCTGAATGTCCGCGGAGAGCAGCCGGCGGCGGCTCGCGGTCCCGCAGCTGAAAGTCCGCCCAAAACGGGCGACGCCGGTGGGTGCGAGTTGGAGACCTTGCGGGGCGAGATCACCGACAAACACTCGGGCATGGACGGGCTCGACCACTACGCCCTGCTCGGCATGGCGCGCGATGCGACCGCCGCGGAAATCCGGAAGGCCTACCTTGGAGCGGCGAAGGCCTACCACCCGGACGCACTCGCCCGCATGAACCTCGAGCCCGAGTTACGCGAGCAAGCGAACTGCGTCTTTGCTGCAATCGGCAAGGCGTACACCGTTCTCGGCAATGCCCAGGGACGGCGCGACTACGACGCGACCCTCGACACGGATGCCACGGACCTCGACGCCGAGCGTCTGGCCCAGGCCGAGACGCTCTACCGCAAGGCAGAGATCCTGATGCGCCAGGGCAACTTCCGCGGGGCGCTCGAGTTCCTGGGGCCGGCGGTCGAAATCTGGCCCGACGACAACGCGTATCAGAGCGCGTACGGCTGGGCGCTGTACAAGCAGATGCCGTCCGAGCCCGCGGCCGCCCGGGAGCGCCTGGAGCGCGCGTTGCGCCTGGACCCGGAGGATGCGACCGCGCGCTTCCGCCTGGGAGTCGTGCTTCGCGATCTCGGCGAGCGCGATGCGGCCGAGGCCGAGTCCCCCGACGCCTGAAGCGTCGCCTCACTCGAGCGCGCGCCGAGCGGCGGGTGACGGCTCGAGTACGAGCCGGCCCGGTTCGTTCAACGCAACAGTCAACCCGCGCAGCAGGACACCGACTTCGCGACCGCGGCGCGTGCGCCAGCTCACGAGTCCCTCCGTGTCGCCCGCCCGCAGGAAGGGGCCCCGCCAGCCCGCGCTGGCGGCGACCGCGAGCAGACGATCGATGGGTTCGGTGCGGCCCGCCGGAAGCGCCCGGCGCGCCAGCACCGTCCCCGACGGCACGGCGTAGAGCGCGGCGAGCGTCGCGTCCCGGAAGCGCTTGCCCTTCAGCACGCGCTCGCCGGTGCGCAGGCGCCGTTCCGCGTCGTTCACCATGATGCTGTCGCCGCGGCGCGGGTGCCCCTGGAAGCCGAGCGCGTGTCCCAGCTCGTGGAGTGCAGTTCCGACCAGGCGCGGGTCACCGTGGGCGAGCTGGATCGACGCGTAGTCCATGCGCGCCCGCAGCCGGTCCCCGCTGCTCGCTGGGTCCACCACGCAGTCCGCCAAGGTGTTGGCGTCCCAGGAGAGCATATCCGACACCAGCTCGATCTCGATGCCGCCGCGGGTGAGCGCCGCCGTGGGCTCGAAGCGGATGCCGAGCCCGGCTCCCTCCCAGGCGTCGAGTGCCGCCTCGAGCCTTCGACGCTCGTCCGGCGTCGCGTCGCGCGGGAGCACCACCGGAATGGGCACCCCATCCGGCCAACGGCAGAGCAGCAGCGTCAGCCGGTTGTCCGCGGGCCAGTAGAAAGGCCGGACATCGGCGAGGCGGTGGCCTTCGATCCCCGCCAGCGCCGGGTGCCGCTGTTCCAGCCGCGCCGCGTCCCAGGCGGGTTCGGCGCAGGCGAGTGTCCACGCCACGACGCAGAGCGCCGGTACCCCGGTAGCGACTCGCAGGCACGTCACGGCATCGCTAGGGGCGCCGCGCGGAGGCGAGCCCGTAGAGACCCTTCGCCAACTCGCCGAGCTGTGCGAAGCGCGAGTCCCGGGTCTGGCCGCGGTGGTATCGCAGGTAGATCTGCTGGAGCACCACGCCCATCTTGAACGTCCCGAACACCACGTAGTAGGGGATGGCGTCGGAGTCCATGGCGTTGCGGTCCGTGTAGCGCAGCGTCGCCTCCTCGCGCGTCATGAAGCCTTCGCTCTGGGTCGGCATCGGGTTGCTCCCGGCGAGCCCCTCACCCGGATTGCTCCAGAGGCCGAGTAGCGTGCCGAGGTCGCAGAGCGGATCGCCGATGCTGCACATGTCCCAGTCGTAGACCGCGACGCAGCGACCCGGGTCGTCGGCCGCCAGCGCCATGTTGTCCAGCTTCCAGTCATTGTGGACGAGCGTCGGCGCGGGAGACACCGGCCGCGCGTCCTCGAGCCACCGGATCACCTCCTCCGCGATCGACACTTCCTCGGTCTTCGCCCGCTCGTAGCGCCGGGCCCAGCCGGTGACCTGCCGCTCGAGAAAGCCCTCGGGTTTGCCCAGGTCCTGGAGATCCACTTCCGCAGGCACCACGCGGTGGAACTCGGCGAGCGTGTCGATCACGGCCTCCGAAAGTTTCCGGTTCGCCACCGGGTCGCCACCACCGCCGAACTCCGGTGGCACCACGTTCCGCACCACGACGCCGTGCCGGCGCTCCATGACCAGGAATTCGGCGCCGATGATCGAGGCATCGTCGCAGTAGAGGTAGGCACGCGGCGCCTTGTCGAAACGGCGCCACAGCCGGGAAAGCGCCCGCCACTCCCGGTGCATGTCGTGGGCGCTGCTGGCGACGGGCCCGAGCGGCGGCCGGCGCAGCACGTACTCCCGGAAATCCGGGCCTTCGCCGAATCGCAGCCGGTAGGTGAGGTTCGCGTGGCCACCGCCGAACTGGAGCACGTCCAGCGGAGCGCCGGTGCCCTGGAGCTTCTCGCGCAGGTAGGCGGCCAGCCGCGCCTCATCGAAGCTCTCATCGGGGCGAACCTCGATCAGCTCCTGCGGCTGTGCGCTCACGGTGCGGGATCCTACCAGATGGCGCGTTAGACTCCGGGCTCTGCGATGGAGGGGCTTCCTCTCGGCGACGCCGCCCTGCTCCTGGGCGGCGGTCTCATCGCGGGCGTGGTGAACACGCTCGCCGGCGGCGGCTCACTGCTGACGGTGCCGCTGCTCGTATTGCTCGGCCTCCCGGGCGGTGTGGCGAACGGAACCAACCGCGTGGGCATCCTGCTCCAGTGTCTGGCCGCCGCCTGGCGTTTTCGCGCACACGGCGCGCTCCGGGGGCGCGACGTGCTGCCGATCTTCGCGCCCGTCGCGTGCGGCTCACTGCTGGGTGCGGTCTTGGTCGGGCAGGTCGCCAACGCCACCTTCGAGCGTATCTTCGGCGTGCTGATGCTTCTGCTGCTGGTGCCGACGCTGCGGGGCATGCGCGCCGCCGCGCACCCGGTGAGCCGACCGCGCCCGGTCGTCACCGCCCTCGCGCTCCTGGCTGTCGGAGTCTACGCCGGTGCCTTCCAAGTCGGGGTGGGCATCCTGTTGCTCTTCTCGCTGCTGCACCTGGGACACGATGCGGTGCGCGCAAACGCGCTCAAGGTGACCGTGATCGCGCTCTCGGCATTCACCGCCGTGCCCGTCTTCGCGTGGAACGACCAGATCGCCTGGACGCCGGCGCTCGTGCTCGCCGTCGGCTTCACCGCCGGAGGCGTGCTCGGAGCGAAGCTCGCCGTGACCGGCGGCGAGCGGTTGATCCGTCCGGTGCTGGCGGTGGCTGTCGTGGCACTCGCGCTGCGCATGCTCGCAATCCTCTGAGTGCGTATGCTGGCGCGCTCGGAGGACCGCATGCCTCTCTACGCCATGATCGGATGGGACGGCCCGGACGGCGCCGCCCTGCGCAAACTGCACCGCCCGGCGCACCTCGAAAGCCTCGACCCCCTGGCCGCCGCGGGCCGCATCCGCCACGCGGGGCCGTTGCTCGACGCCGCCGGAGCCCCGCTCGGGAGCCTCGTGATCTTCGAGGCAAAAGACCTGGAAAGCGCCCGGCAGCAGGCGGCGCGCGACCCCTACGTGGTCGAGGGCGTCTTCGCCCGCCACGAAGTGCACGAGACGAAGGTCGTCCTGCCCTGAGCCGCCCTCGATGTTCACTCGAGGGATGCGGCCTTCTTCATTGAAATTTCTACGCTTTTGTAGGCGGGAGTTCGGCTCTTTTCGGCCGCATCCTCCAGCGGGACGAGCGGGTTCGCCTCCGGGAAGTAGGCGGCGGCGCAGCCCCGCGGAAGGTCGTAGGGAACGACGCGAAAGCCGTCCACGCGGCGCGTCTCGCCCCGGAAGTGGCTCGTCAGGTCGACGCGTTCCCCGGGCGCGAGGCCCGCAGCGGCGATATCCGCGGGGTGCACGAATACGACACGGCGATCGCCCCGGACACCGCGGTAGCGATCGTCGAGCCCGTAGACGGTGGTGTTGAACTGGTCGTGGCTCCGGATCGTGGTGAGCCGCAGCCGTCCGCTGGCCACGGCGAGCTCCGGAAGCGCGTGGCGGGTGAAGTGCGCCCGCCCGCTCGGCGTCTCGAAACGCCGCTCCCGCGCGCCACTCGGCAGTACGAAACCACCTGGCATGCGGACGCGACGGTTGTAGTCGGCGAAGCCGGGGATCACGCGTTCGATTCGTTCGCGGACGCGATCGTAGTCTTCGACGAGTTCGCTCCAGGCGGTTCGCGTGCGGCCGCCGAGCACCGCCGCGGCGAGCCGCGCCACGATCCACGGCTCGCTGCGGAGCAGCTCCGACGCGGGCGGCAGGTCGCCCCGCGACGCGTGTACCACACTCATCGAGTTCTCGACGCTCACGAACTGCGCCCCCCCCGCCTGCACGTCCCGCTCGGTGCGACCGAGGCACGGCAGCACGATCGCCTCCTGCCCGCAGACGAGGTGCGAGCGGTTCAGCTTGGTCGAGACCTGCACGGTGAGCGCGCAGCGGCGCAGCGCCCGGGCCGTGCGCGCGGAGTCCGGGGTCGCAGTCGCGAAGTTTCCGCCGAGCCCGACGAAGGCGCGCACCCGGCCCTCTTCCATGGCGCGGATCGTGTCGACCGTGTCGAGTCCGTGGGCCCGCGGCGGCTCGAACCCGAACTCGGCGCCGAGACGCTCGAGAAAGGCGGCCTGGGGACGCTCGGTGATGCCCACCGTGCGGTCACCCTGCACGTTGCTGTGGCCCCGTACCGGGCACGGCCCCGCACCGGGGCGCCCGACGTTGCCGCGCAAGAGCAGCAGGTTCACGATCTCCTGCACGTTGGCCACGCCGTTGCGGTGCTGCGTCAGGCCCATGGCCCAGCAGATGATCGCGCTCCCGGCGCGCACGTAGATGTCTGCGGCCCGGCGCATGTCCGCGCGCGAGATGCCGCTCTGCGCCTCGAGCTCCGCAAAGGAGAAACGCTCGAGGTTGCGGCGGAAGGCGTCGAAGCCGTGCGTGCACGTGCGGAGGAACTCCCAGTCGATCGCCGCGCCCGGTCGGCGAGCGTCCGCCTCGAGCACCTCCTTCATGATTCCCTTGAGCAGCGCCACGTCACCTCCCACGCGCACCTGGAGGTAGAGGTCCGCGATCGGCTCCCCACCGCCGAGCAGCGCGCGGGGTTCCCCCGGATGGCCGAAGCGCACCAATGCCCGCTCGCGGAGCGGATTGACGGCGACGATCGTGGCACCGCGCCGCTTCGCCGCCTGGAGCGTGGTGAGCATGCGCGGGTGGTTCGTGCCCGGGTTCTGGCCGATCACGAAGATCGCGTCGGTCCGCGCGAAGTCCTCCAACCCGACGGTGCCCTTGCCCACGCCGATCGTCTCCGTGAGCCCCGTACCGCTCGACTCGTGGCACATGTTCGAACAGTCCGGGAGGTTGTTGGTCCCGAACTCGCGCGCGAAGAGCTGGTACAGGAACGCCGCCTCGTTGCTGGTGCGGCCGGAGGTGTAGAAGGCGGCCTCGTCCGGCGAGCCCAGGCCGTTCAGGACCTGCCCGATGCGCTCGAAGGCCGCTTCCCAGGAGACGGGTTCGTAGCACTCCGAGCCCGGCGCCCGGTGCAGGGGCTCGGTGAGGCGCCCCTGCTGCTCGAGCCAGTGGTCGCTCTGGCCGAGAAGCGCCCGAATCGGCCATTCGCGAAAGAACCCGGGTCCGAGCCGGCGCCGCGTGGCCTCGTGGGCGACGGCTTTCGCGCCGTTCTCGCAGAACTCGATGTGAGCGCGCCGTTCGGGCTCGGGCCAGGCACAGCCCGGGCAGTCGAAGCCGCCGGCCTGGTTCAGCTGGCCCAGCACGCGCAGACTGCGCCGCACCCCGAGTTCGCGTTGCGCCACTCGCAGCGTGGTGACGACCGAATCGAGACCGCCCGCCGCGCGGTCCGTTCCGCTCGAGTCCCTGCCGTCCGAATCGGGCATGCGCCGGGGGCAGCCTAGCCCGGCGCATCGCGAGCGGCCGCGCGTTCGGCGACGCCCGGGTCGGACGCCAGGCCCGCGACCCGTTCGGCCGCTCCGTACACGTTCAGCGACCGGCCGCGCAGGAAGGCCACAAGCGTGAGCCGGGCCTGCTGCGCAAACTCGATGGCGAGCGACGACGGTGCCGACACGGCCGCCACCACGGGCACGCGCGCAACCAGGGCCTTCTGGACGATCTCGTAGGAGACGCGGCCCGAGACGAGCAGCACGCAGCCCCCGAGCGGAAAGCGGCCCCGATCGAGTGCCCACCCCACCACCTTGTCGACCGCGTTGTGACGACCCACGTCCTCGCGCGCCACGAGCAGCTCGCCCCGCGCGTCGAAGAGTCCCGCGGCGTGCAGCCCACCCGTCTTCGCGAAAGCGACCTGGCTCGCCTCGAGGCGGACGGGCAGGCCGTAGAAGAAGTCGGGGGCGAAGCGGGCCGGGTCGTCGAGCGGGGGCGCGTCGACAAGAGCGTTTTCGATCGTGGCCTTGCCGCAGATGCCGCAGCTGCTGCTCGCGTAGAGGTTGCGGCGCAGGCGGTCCAGGTCCACGGACACGCCGGGCGCGAGCACCACCTGCACGACGTTGCCCTCCGCCTCCTCCGAGGTCGCCTGGCAGTGGCGCACCGACTCCACCTGGTCGGGGCGCTCGACGACGCGCTCGCTGGTGAGGAAACCCAGCGTGAGTTCGCGGTCGTCGCCCGGGGTGCGCATCACCACCGCGAGCGGTACGCCGCCGAGCCGGATCTCGAGGGGCTCCTCGCGCGCGACCGCGTCTCGACCGGGCGCACCCGAGCCGCCCGCGTAGCGGCGCAGCGCGACGTCCTGCGTGGCGTCGCTCAAGGCAACGCTCCGAGTCGCGCAATCGTTCGGCCCACCGGCTGCTCCACCACCCCACTCTAGCGCTGGCCGGGCGCGCAACCCCGCGCCGCTCCCGTGCCCCGCACGGCCAGGCTCGGGCCGAGGGCGGTCCAGACCGCGCCGTCCCGCCCCGTCCAGCGCAGCTGTACGCCGCTCGCGTCCAGGCGCGCCACGACGCCGGGGTGCGGCCACGCGAAGCGTCCGCGGCAGGGAGCCGAGGCCACCGCCAGCGCCGGACGGACCGCCTCCAGGAAAGACCGCGTCGAAGACGAGCGGCTTCCGTGGTGGGCGAGCTTGAGCACGTCGCTGGCGAGGTCGGCCCCGCTGGCCACGAGTGCACTCTCGCCGGCGGCTTCGAGATCACCCGGGAAGAGCACCCGGCGTCCGGCGGCCTCGATCCGCAGCACCAGGGAGCGATCGTTGCGCGAGCCGGCGCCCCGGGCCGGTGGCCAGAGCGGCACGACGCGCAGGTCGCCCACCTGCGCCGGAGGATCCCCGCGGCCCCGTTCGACGACCGGCACACCGCGACGCGCCGCCGTTGCCACGAGAGACGCGAAATCCGGGTCCGCGTGACCGCCACGGGGGAGCCACAGGACGTCGACGGGAAACGCGTCGAGCACCGCGGAGAGCCCGCCCCGGTGGTCGAGGTCCCCGTGGCTCGCCACCGCGAGATCGAGCCGCGCAACGCCGAGGGCGCGCAGCGCCGGCACCACCACGAGCCGACCGAGGTCGGGGCCGCCGGGCAGCGCGGAGCCCGCGTCGATCAGCACGGCCCCGGCGCGGCCCTGGACGAGCGCTGCGTCGCCCTGCCCCACATCGAAGAACACCACGCGCGGCGGCGGCGGCGCGTGCCCGGCCGGAGGCGCTGCGGCGAGCAGCAGCGAGACGGCCCCCGCCCAGGCGACGCGGCCCGGGAGCGTGCGCGCCCGCAGCGCCAGCGCGCCGAAGAGCACCGCGACGAGGAGCCAGGCTCCGGCCGGCGGCGGTGCGCCGGTCGCGCCCGGAAGCTTTTCGGCCGCCGCCGCGAGCGCCGCCAGCGTGCTCCACGCCACGCGCTCGGCCAGCCAAAGCAGGGCGTGTCCCGCGACACCGCCCAGCGCCGTCGCGGCTGCGGCGCTGAGCGCCACGGGCAGCAACACCAGCGCCGTCCAGGGCACGAGCACGAGGTTTGCCGCCAGCGCGAGGGGCGCCCGGCTCCCCAACTGCCAGGCCGCGAGAGGTGCGGTCACGGCGATGGCGGTCGCCGTGGTGCGAAGCGTTCCCGCCAGGAAACCGCCGGGCATCCCCGACCGGAATCGACCCGCCGCCGGCGCCGCCAGCAGCAACGCGGCGCTCGCGGCGAAGGACAGCTGCGCCCCCGGCGAAAAGAGCGCCCCGGGCTCGGCGGCGAGAATCCAGACGCCGGCGGCGCCAAGCGGCGCCAGCCGCGCCGTGGGCCGACGCCAGGCGAAGCCGATTCCGAGGGCGAGCAGCAGCACCAGCGCCCGGCGCACCGGCACGCCCCAGCCCGCGAGCAACGCGTACGCCAGCGCCGCGGCACACGCCCCGGCGAGGCACGCGGGGCGCACGTCCGTCCCGAGCCGGAGTCCTCCGCAACGCGTGAACACGGCGCGCAGAACCGCGTACGCGAGCGCCGCCACGAGGGCCAGGTGCAATCCGGAGACGGCGAGCAGGTGCGCCACACCCAGCCGCGCGAAAGCATCGCGCCACTCGGGTCTGAGCCCGCGGCGCTCGCCGAGCGCAAGCGCTGCGAGGAGTCCTCCCCCGGGACCCGCCGCGGTGAGTCGATCCGAGAGCCCGGCGCGAAGTGCGTGGATCGCGCGCCGCAAGTGAACGCGCGGCGCGACCCAGGAGTGAGCGCCCCGCGCGGGCTCGATCCGGACGTGCAGCGCAGGATGGGTGAGGCCCCCGACGAGACCGATCCCCGCGCGCCGCAGCGCGGCGGTAGCGTCGCGCCCGCCCGGGTTGCGAAGTCCCGAAGCCGGTCGCAGCCGCACCGAGGCACGCACGCGGTCGCCCGGGTGCACGGATTCGAACGCCGGAAGGCCCTCCGGCGTCGCGCGACCCGAAAGACGCAGCCGACGCGGCAGCGGCGGCCGCTTCGCGCCGACCCCCCGTACCGGGTTCAAATCGACGCGCCACCCGTGTGAATAGCGTTCGACGGACTCCACCACGCCCTCGATGACACCCTCGCGCGGACCGAGCGTCTCGGCACGCGCGGCTTCGTCGAGAAGCCCGCCGAGCGACCCCGCGCCGGCGGCGAGCGCGAGCAGACAGGCCGCCCCGAAACGCAGCGCGGGGAACGCGAGCCCGAGCCCGAGGCCTGTTGCTCCGAGACCGAGCGCCGCCTCGCAACCGAGCAGGCCGCGGTCGGCGAGCAGGATCCCCAAAGCCTGGGCAGCGAGTAGCGGCGCGAGACTGGCGCGCAGAGGAACACCCGAGGGACCGGGT